>ERZ795045.843-NODE-843-length-37189-cov-5.850326_pt1 | contig 37189 bp, 33 predicted proteins | sample MGYA00375129_ERZ795045 | MGnify/ENA primary metagenome ERZ795045 (study PRJEB30174, sample SAMN05720166) | activated sludge metagenome | isolation source: anaerobic digester from wastewater treatment plant | place: Japan | collected 2015-05-15 ...
CTGGTATGCGGCTTCCGTGGACTCACAGGCTTCCCTGAGGCGTTCCGACGTCTCGCGTGTCATCTCGAGGCGACCCCCGAGGTTCTCCACCGTGCTTCTCAGCTCCGCTATCTCCGTGCACAGCGAGTCTTTCCGGGCGACGTGTTCCCTCATGGCGACGAGTGACTCTTCCACCTTGTTCACGAGCATCTCCCTCGCCGCCACGACGTCTTTCAGGCGTGCCTTCAATGCCTCGAGCTCCCTCGAGGCCGCACCCTGTGCACCCCGTGCCTCGGCCCTTTCGCCGGAGATCCTTTCCAGCCTGTTCCTCGCCTCGACGACCTCCTCCTCCAGGGAAACCATGCGCCCCTTCAAGGCCGAGGCCCTCTCGTGCGCCTCCTTGAGCCTGGCGTCGATCGTTTCGAGGGCCGCCACGCATGTGTCCCTGCGTCTCGAGACGTCCATGATCTCGCTCGTCATCACGAGCCGCTCCAGCTCGTTGGCCTCGGCTCTAAGCTCCTGGTATTTCCTCGCCTTGGCCGCCTGCGCCTTGAGCTCCTGGCGCTGCCTTGAGACCTCTTCGAGGAGGTCTCTGACGCGTTCGAGGTTCCTGGACGCCCCCTCGAGCCTTCTGAGCGCCTCGGCCCGCTTTACCCTGAACTTCCCCACCTCCGCGGCGTCCTCGAGGAGAGAGCGGATCTCATCCGGCCGCGCCTGGACAATGTCCTTGACCTTTCCCTGTTCCACGATGGCATAGCTGTTTTTCCCCAGGCCGGTATCGACGAAGAGGTCGGTGATGTCCTTGAGCCGGCACCTCACGTTGTTGATGAAGTATTCGCTCTCTCCCGATCTCGTGAGCCTCCTGGTCACGGTGAACCCGTCGAACCCCTCGAGGCTCTTGGGAAAGGCGCCCCCGTCCCTGGCGAACTCGAGGGTCACGCTGGCGAGCGACGAGGGGGGGGTGTCTTGGGTGCCGGAAAAGATGACGTCATTCATGGACGAGGCCCTGAGGGCCTTGGGTGACTGCTCTCCCAAGGCCCACCTCACGGCGTCCACGATGTTGCTCTTTCCGCAGCCGTTCGGCCCCGCTATGCAGGTCACCCCGTCGGAGATGACCAGGGCTGTCTTTCTCGCGACCGACTTGAAGCCCCTGATCTCAATCCGAGACAATCTCACGAACCATGCAATATCAGAGCTTCACCCCCTAGGCAAGACCGGCTTCCCAGGGTGGGAATCCCTCGAATCCCCTTGCTTTCAGGGAGAGAAAACGGCACATTATCCATCGAGATCGATCGAGGGGGGCACGGCATGTACATCCTGGGCAACATCCTCATAGGGCTCGGCAATGTTCTGGATATCCTCCTGAGCGTGTACATGTGGATCGTCATCGTCGGGGCTCTGATCTCGTGGGTCAACCCCGATCCCTACAACCCCATCGTCAGGTTTCTCCGCTCGGCCACGTATCCGGTCTTTGCATGGGTGAGATCGAGGCTGAGGCTCACGGCGGGGGGCATAGATTTCTCGCCCGTCGTGGTGATCGCGGCGATCGTCTTCCTCAGGTACGCCCTCGCGCGGTCCATCGTGGAGGCCGGCATCCGCCTGAAAGGGGGGTTCTAGATGAAGCTCTCTCCCGAAATGATCCGCGAGCAGCGCTTCAGGACCCGCTTCAAAGGCTTCGACCGGCAGGAGGTGACGGCATTCCTGCTGGACCTCGCCGAGGACATGGAATCGCTCATCGAGGAGAATTCCCTCCTCAAGGGGGAGATCGAGGAGGGCAAGAAGAGGCAGAGGGAAATCGAGGACATGATCCTGTCTTTGAGACAGTTCACCGAGGAGCGCATGAAGATGGCCGAGTCCGAGTCGTCGGCCTTGGTCGACAAGGCCGAAAGGAGGGCCTCCGAGATACAGGAGGCCGCGTCTCGGAAGATGGCGGAGGCCGAGCAGCGCGCCCAGGAGGTTCTCGCCCAGGCGATGAGGAAGGCCAAAGAGATGCTCAGGGATGCGGAGAGGGCGAGGCAGGAGGCGGAAAGGTCTCTCGAGGAGATTTCCGAGAGGCGAAAGGCCATGCTGGAGCAGCTCAGAACGGTGGTGGACTCATGCAGGGCATGGATAGACGCCCATGTGGTGCAGTGAGAGAGGGGACGCTTCTTTTCTGAACGTCCGCGTGAAGCCGGGGTCGTCCCGCCAGGGGATCGGACCGGTGGAAAACGACCTCCTCACGGTCAGGCTGAACGCGCCGGCCGTGGAGGGCAGGGCCAACGAGGCGCTGGTGACGCTCCTGGCCAAGGCCCTGGGCGTCGCGAAGACGAAGATCGAGATCGTCACCGGCGAGAAAGGCAGGGTCAAGAAGGTCAGGGTCGAGGGGCTGACGGCGAGGGAGGTCGCCTCGAGGCTCGACATCAGTCTATGACCTTCACCCCCTTGTATCCGAGGGTGGTGAGCGCCCTGGCCATGGCCTCCGTGTCCCCCCCGGAGACACGGAAATGGTGGACGTTGTCGTCACCGTTCATGGTCATGCCGGCGCTGATGATGTAGCCGCCCTTGTCCTCGATGATGCCCACCACCTCGTCGAACGATCCGTGAACGTTCTTGAGGATCACGTCGATCCTGCTTCCCGCTTTCAGCACGCCCATGATGTCGATGAAGGCCTTGAGGATATCGTTGACCGTGAGGATGCCCACGACAGAGCCCTCCTCGACCACGGGGAGGCAGCCTATCCTCTGTTCGTAAATGAGCTGAGCGGCCTTCTCAAGGGGGGTGTCCTTGGTGGTGGTGTACGGGTCGCGTACCATCACGTCCCTCACCAGGAGTTGCTCGATCATGGAGGCGAGAATCGCCTGCTTGAGGTCCCCGAGCGTCACCAACCCGACGAGCCTGCCGCCGTCGACCACCGGCAGGTGCCTGACAGAGTGGCTCTTCATCACGGTAAGGGCCTCGCGGATGCCTGCGTGGCTTGCTATCGTGACCACGTCCCTGACCATCCAGGACTCTACCTTCATACCCGTTCATATACCAGAGACGACGTCGATTGTACACCAACAAGCCGCAGGATAAGGCCGTTTACGGGCAACGGCAGGGTCTCCCCGCAAGGGATCGTCACGTGTTTTTCGATACCCCCAGGTGCTCCCTGAGGAACGCAAGGGCTTCCTCGCGGTTCGACACAAGGCCTGCGGCCCTGGCCTCCCCGAGGAGCGACAGGAGTTCTCCGATAGTGGGGCCCGGCGGTACCCCCAGGTGCTCGATGATGTCCGATCCCCTGAGGAGCGGGCGGGCCGCCTGCTCGAGGTAAGGCCCGCGGGCGTATTCCCAGATACGCCGGGCGAGCGCCTCGTCCGGCCCTTTCCCCCACGCGAGGCACACGATGAGCAGCTCCGGCAGGACGGCGCCGTATGACGCCGCCAACCGGTGCATCCATGCCGCGCCGTCCAGCCCCGGGGGACGACCGCGTGCCGCCGTGAGCGCCCCTTCCACGGTCTCCCTCATGACCCTTCGGGCCCTCGTCGAGAGGGCGAGCCTCCTGGCCGCGGATGACACGCCGAAAACGGCGTCGCCTGCTTGCCCGTCTCCTGCGAGGAAAGAGACGAGCCTGAGGGCCGCCTTCCTCGTGAACCCGCTCTCGAGCTCCCCGCCAAGGACACGGGCCGACCCGGGCAGGACGCTCTCTGACCGCCCAAGAACGTCCTCGGCCCTGGCGGCCGCTTCGAGCGACCGGATGGATCCGGCTTTTGATTCACGCCCGAACAGCACCCCGTCCATCCCGGCATCCACCACGAGCGGGAAGAGCGCGCCGCCTGAAGGCATCGCAAGCGCCCTCGAGAGCTCGTGCTTGATCCTCTCGGGCGCCACGGCCGATAGGGTCTTTGCGTGCTTCCTGACGAGCTCGGCCGTGGCCGGATCGAGGGAGAACCCCAGCTGCACGGCGAATCGAAGGCACCTGAGCCCCCGTATCGGGTCGTCGAGGAGATTCTCTTCGCGAACGAGCCTGATCACCCTCTTCTCGATGTCCTCGAGCCCCCCGAGGGGATCGACGACACCGGGGGAGTCAGGGTGCCAGGCCATGGCGTTGACCGTGATGTCCCTCTCGAGGAGATCGTCCTCGATGGACTTTCCGCGGCCCGGGGTGAAGTCCACGGTGGCTCTGCCTCCCCTGAGCGCGACGCGGATGACCCTGCGCTCGGGGTCCATGACGAAGGGGTGCGCGTAGAATGCCTGTGCGATCCTTGTGGCGAGGGCCTCGACGTCCCCGAAGGTGACGAGGTCTATGTCCGTCGGCGCGACACCCAGCACGAGGTCTCGCACGCACCCTCCCACCACGTACGCGTCTTGTGGCAAAAGGGGCAGGATCCGCTCAAGGATGGGGCTTGCCGAGGCGGCACTCGACAGATCTCGCATGTGCCTCGAGCTCCTCCGACCGGGCCAGGAGCACCGCCGCCGGCCCCAGGGTTTCAAGGGCCTTTCTGCTCACGGCGACGACCGAGGTCCGCTTGGTGAAGTCGTACACCCCGAGCGGGGATGAAAACCGTGCGGTTGAGCTGGTCGGCAGCGTGTGGTTGGGGCCCGCGACATAGTCGCCTATGGCCTCGGGCGTATGATACCCCAGGAACACGGCGCCCGCATTCCGTATGCCCCCGAGGTACGACCACGCGTCTTGGACCATGAGCTCCAGGTGTTCCGGCGCCACCACGTTGGCGACCTCCACGGCCTCGTCGAGGTCCCTCACGACGATGCACGCGCCGTGATGATCGAGGGACTTCTCGATCACTTCCCTTCTCGGCAGGGTTTCGAGAGCACGTTCGATGGCTGCGAGCACACCCTGGAGGAGGGGTTCCGAAGGGGTGACGAGGATGGCCGAGGCCATGGCGTCGTGTTCCGCCTGGGACAGGAGGTCGTTGGCCACAACCGACGGATCCGCGTGCTCGTCCGCGATCACGAGGATCTCGGAGGGACCTGCGAACGAGTCTATCCCTATGACGCCCTGGAGGAGCCTCTTGGCGTGCGCCACGTAGATGTTGCCAGGCCCCACCACCTTGTCCACCCTCGTGACGCGTTCCGTACCGTAAGCGAGGGCCGCCACGGCCTGCGCGCCGCCTATGCGAACGATCCTGTCCACGCCTGAAGCGTGAGCGGCCGCGAGCAGGGCCTCGTTCACCCGTCCCTTGGGCGTGGGGGAGACCACCTCGATCCGGCCCACACCGGCGATCCTGGCCGGGATCACGTTCATGAGCATGGTCGAGGGGAAGGCGTTGGCCCCGCCGGGGATGTAGATCCCGACACTGTCGATGGGCGTCACCTTCTGCCCCGTGATCGAGCCGTCGCCCTCGGCGACGAACCACGAACGCTCCTTCTGGTGCTCGTGGTACGCCTCTATCCTCCGGGCCGCAAGCTTCAGCGCCTCCTTCAGGGCGGCAGGGGCGTCAGACCATGCCCTCTGGATGGCCTCCGGACCGATCACGAGCCCTTCGCGAGCCGGGTCGAACCCGTCGAACATCCTGGTGTACTCGAACAGCGCGGCATCCCCGTTCACCCGGACCTGGTCTATGATCTTCCTTACGGTATTGTCCACCTCTGCGGGTACGGTCCTCATGCGGTCGAGAAGGTGCTCGAGGGTCGTCCTCCAGGCGGCTTCCCCACTCCGTATGACGAGCATCACAATCCGCCCCTTTCCCGGCTGATATCCGCCCCCAGGGCATTGAGCTTCTTCTCGAGCGCCTCGTAACCGCGGTCCAGGTGGTATATCCTCCTTACCTCGGTCTGGCCGGAAGCGTTGAGCCCTGCCAGGACCAAGGACGCGGACGCGCGGAGGTCCGTGGCCATGACGCTCGCGCCCTGGAATCTCTCAATGCCTCGCACGATCACGGTCCTCCCCTTCTCCTCGAGCTTCGCTCCCATGCGCATGAGCTCCGGCACGTGCATGAACCGGTTCTCGAAGATGGTCTCGGTGACGCTCGAAACCCCGCGCGCCAGGCACATGAGCGCCATCACCTGCGCCTGCATGTCCGTCGGGAAGCCCGGGTAAGGTACCGTTTCCACGCTAGCGGGCTCGAGATCGCGGTCTCCGTCGACGACGAGATCGCCGTCGTTGTCCGAGCGTATGTCGATCCCCATCTCCATGAGCTTGTCGATCACCGCGGTGACGTGATCCGGCCGCGCTCCTTGTATGGTGATCCTTCCACGGGTCATCCCTGCGGCGACCATGAACGTCCCGGCCTCGATCCTGTCCGGGATCACCCGGTGGTTGGTCCCTGACAGCTCGTCCACGCCTTCCACCACGAGAGTGCGCTCTCCGATCCCATCGATCTTCGCGCCCATGGCAACGAGCGCCTCGGCCAGGTCGACCACCTCGGGCTCCTGCGCGGCGCCTTCTATCACGGTCGTGCCCTCGGCGAGCACCGCCGCCATGAGGATGTTTTCCGTGCCGCCCACGGTGGTGTTGTCGAACACGATACGGGCCCCCTTGAGCCGGGAGGCGCGTGCCACGACGTAGCCGTGGGAGAGTTCTATCTCGGCGCCCATCCGTGCGAGCGCCTTCAAGTGCATGTCGATGGGCCGCACCCCTATCGCGCACCCTCCCGGAAGGGACACCTTGGCCCTGCCGTACCTGGCGAGCAGGGGCCCCAGCACCAAGATCGACGCCCGCATCTTCTTCACGTGGTCGTAGGAGGCCTCGAACACGTTCAGGCCGTTGGCGCGCACGAGAACCGTCTTCGGCCGAGGCCTCTCCACTTCCACCCCGAGGCTTTCGAGCACCTTGCACATGGTCTTGATGTCCTCGAGGTCGGGCACGTTGGTGAACGTGCACTCCTTGTCCGTAAGGATCGACGAGCACAAGACGGGGAGGGACGCGTTCTTGGACCCCGATACGACGACCTCACCCGAGAGCCTCCTCCCGCCCCTGATCACGAACTTATCCATGGCACCTCTTCCCTATGACCACCCTTTCTATGCCCGCGAGGTCGCGTACCCAGCCGGTCACGGTCATTCCCCCGCACCCGAGGAACAGCTTCTCGACCGCGTCTTTCTGCCCGTAGCCGACCTCCATCAGGATTTCCCCTCCCGGACAGAGGGCCTCGCGTGCACCGAAGATGATCTCTTTTACTACACGAAGGCCGTCCGGGCCACCACGAAGAGCCTCCTCGGGCTCGAAGAGCCTCACCTCCTCGGGCAGGAGGCGCATGTCCCCGTCCGATACGTACGGCGGATTGGCCACCACAAGGTCCACGCCGACGGCGAGCCCCTCGAGAAAACGCCCCCTAAAGAGCGTAAGCCTGTCGGCGACCCCCAGCGCCCTCGCGTTCATGAGCGCCGTCTTGACCGCCCCCATGCTCACGTCGTTCGCGACGCCTTTGAGGTCGCGCCTTTCTGCAAGGATGGAGCATATCACGGCCCCTGATCCCACGCCCACCTCGAACACGGTGCCTCCCCGTGGCGCCCTCGTGCACGCGAGCTCGACGAGGAGCTCCGTCTCCGGCCTGGGGATCAGGACCTCCGGGTTCACGGCGAAATCCCGTCCATAGAACTCCTTGCTCCCGACGATGTAGGCTACCGGTTCCCGCCTCGCCCGCCTGCCGACCATGGCCATGAATTCGCTCTCCTCTCCCGGCGTGAGTTCCCGGTTCGGGTCGGCTACGAGGCGTTCCCTCGTGGCGTGGAGGCAACGGCAGAGGAGCACCTGCGCGTCGAGGGAGGCCGATTCGATCCCCGCGCCGGCCAGAACGGCGCGCGCCGAGGCCAGAGCCCGGGCGACGCATGTGGCCATGGTTCAGCTCCCGGTTTTCCTCAAGACCTCGGCCTGCTCATGTGCCGCGAGGGCATCCACGATCTCGTCGATATCGCCCTCGAGAACCTGCTGCAGCCGGTGCAGCGTGAGGTTGACGCGGTGGTCCGTCACGCGGCCCTGGGGAAAGTTGTAGGTTCGAATGCGCTCGCTGCGGTCCCCCGTCCCGACCTGCATGCGCCTCTGCGTCGCGATCTCGCGTGCCTGGTCTTCCTGCATCTTCTGGAGGATCCTCGATCGAATCACTCGCAGGGCCTTGGCCTTGTTCTTGTGCTGGGACTTCTCGTCCTGGCACGACACGACGATCCCCGTGGGCAGGTGCGTGATGCGTATGGCCGACTCCGTCTTGTTGACGTGCTGCCCTCCCGCCCCCGAGGCCCTGAAGGTCTCTATGCGCAGGTCGTTCGGATCGATGGCGACGTCCACCTCCTCGGCCTCGGGCAGGACAGCCACGGTGACGGCCGAGGTGTGTATCCTGCCGCTCGCCTCCGTTACGGGTACCCGCTGCACCCGGTGCACGCCGCTCTCGTACTTGAGCCTCGAGTAAGCGCCCCTGCCCCTGATCCCGGCAATGACCTCCTTGAAGCCGCCTATGCCCGTCTCGTTGGCGCTCAGGATCTCCACGTCCCAGCCCTTTTCTTCGGCGTACCTGCAGTACATCCTGAAGAGGTCGGCGGCGAACAAGGCGGCTTCATCGCCCCCTGTGCCCGCCCTGATCTCGAGAATCACGTGGCGCTCGTCGTTCGGGTCCCTGGGCAGGAGCAGGCACCTGATCCTCGTCTCGAGAAGCTCCTTTTCCCGCTCGAGAGCCGCCAGCTCTTCCCTTGCGAGGGAGCGTATCTCGGGATCCGGGTCTTCGAGCATGGAGGAGCTCTCTTCGAGAGAGGCGAGGATCTCCTTGAGCCTTCCATAGGGCTCCACGATCCCGCCAAGGTTCGCATGCTCCTTGGCCAGCTCGGCGTAACGGGTGGGGTCCTTGAGTACCTCTGGGTCTGCGAGGAGACTGGAGATCTCTTCGTATCGCCTCTCGATCTCCCTCAAACGTTCGAGCATGTTCCCTCGATGGGGGCGAAGGTTGGCTTACTTGCCCTGCTTTTCCTTATCCAGGTACTTGCCGTACTTCCGCCTGAACAACTCCGCCTTCCCTGCGGTTGAGGTCAGCCGCTGCTGCCCGGTATAGAAGGGGTGGCATGCGCTGCAGATTTCCACGCGGATGTCTTTCTTCGTGGATCGCGTTACGAAGCTGTTTCCACATGCACAGGTGACCGTCGTCTCGAAGTACTCCGGATGGATCCCTTTCTTCATTTCCCTTGCTCCTACTTGTTCATTGATTCCAAGAATTCGGTATTATTCCGTGTCTTGCTCAGTTTGTCCAGCAGAAACTCGATGCTGTCTATGGGGTTCAGCGGGCTCAAGAGCTTACGGAGGATCCATATGCGGTCGAGCTGCTCCTTGGGAAGGAGCAGCTCTTCCTTCCTGGTCCCTGACTTGGAGATGTCGATGGCTGGAAACACCCTGCGCTCCATGATCGTGCGGTCCAGGTGGATCTCCAGGTTGCCCGTGCCCTTGAATTCCTCGTAGATGACCTCGTCCATCCTCGACCCGGTGTCAATGAGGGCGGTGGCGATGATGGTGATGCTCCCGCCCTCTTCGATGTTGCGCGCCGTACCGAAGAACCTCTTCGGCTTCTGGAGGGCGTTGGCGTCGATGCCGCCCGAGAGGAGCTTGCCCGACGGCGGGCAAACGGTGTTGTGTGCGCGAGCGAGCCTCGTGAGAGAATCGAGGAGGATCACCACGTCCTTCTTGTACTCCACGAGCCTCTTGGCCTTTTCCATGACCATGCGGGCGACCTGAACGTGTCTCGTGGCTGGCTCGTCGAAGGTGGAGGCCACCACCTCGCCCTTGACGGAACGCTGCATGTCCGTGACCTCTTCGGGCCGCTCGTCTATGAGCAACACCATGAGGATGACGTCGGGGTGGTTGGCCGTGATGCTGTTGGCGATACTCTGGAGCATCATGGTCTTGCCCGCCTTCGGGGGTGACACGATCATGCCCCTCTGTCCCTTGCCTATGGGGGCCAGGAGGTCGAGCACCCTGCCGGTGAGGTTGTCGGGCGTGGTCTCGAGCTTGAACTTCTCCATGGGGTACAAAGGGGTCAGGTTGTCGAAGGATACCCGGTGCTTCGCCGCTTCGGGATCTTCCATGTTGATGCTCTCGAGCTTCAGGAGGGCGAAGTACCGCTCGTTGTCCTTGGGCGGCCTGATGAAACCGTTGACCTCGTCGCCGTTCTTCAGGTTGAAGCGGCGGATCTGCGAGGGGGAGACGTAGATGTCATCGGGCCCGGGCAGATAGCTGTAGTCCGCGGAGCGGAGAAACCCGAAACCGTCAGGAAGGATCTCGAGGACACCCTTGCCGGAGATCGATACGTCCTTCTCCGCCTGCGCCTGGAGAATGGCGAATATGAGCTCCTGCTTGTTCATGGTGGCCGAACCCTCTATCTCGAGGGCGTTGGCCGTTTCGAGGAGTTCCTTGGGATCCATCTTCTTGAGGTCTTCTAAATGCATATTGCCATGTCCTTTCGGTGGTATGAGCTGACGTGGAAAGATCTATCGCTTCGAGAGGGCCCACGAACAGAAGTATCGGTACGGTCATGGACTAAACAAAACATACGAGGAAGTCAAGGGCAAAAACATGCCGTGTCCTTGCACGAGGTCACCATGGTGCCTCCTTGTCGATCGCCACGGGATCTCCCCGTTGTGTTTCGGCAGGGGGCACACCGTCCATCCACCCGCCGGCCTGAAAAGGTGGCCGTGTGCGGCCACCCGACGACCCAGGGCCGCCCACGGTCGTTGCCTGTCAGTATACGACCCTGAAGGGCGCGATCTCCCTGTCGATGCCCTTGAGGCGCATGGTGCCCATGGGCTCGAACGACACGTCGATCGGCGCGTGATCGGGGATGAGCCGCCTCGTGACGTCGCTTACGATGATCTGCCCGGGATCGCTGATGGACTCGAGGCGCTGAGCCAGATTCACCGTCTCCCCTATGACCGTGTAGTTCATGTGCTCGAGGGTGCCTATGTTTCCCGCAACCACGACCCCGGAGGATATGCCGATGCCGACCTCGATGGAGAAATACCCCTCCCGCTCGAATCGGTCACGGAGCCCCGCCATGGCGCGCTGGATGTCTGTCGCGCACCTGACCGCCCTCACGGGGTCGAGGTCGTCGGCATCCGGGATGCCGAAGACCGCCATGAGACCGTCACCCAGGAACTTATCGAGCATCCCTCCATGCGAGAAGATGATGGGGACCACGGTCTCGAAGAAGAGGTTGAGCACCACCACCACCTTTTCCACGGGGTTCTTCTCCACCAGCGACGTGAACCCGACGATGTCCGCGAACAGCACCGTCACCGCTTTCTTCTCCCCCCCGAGGCGGGTCATGCGGCTGTCCGTCAGGAGGTGCTCGGCGAGACCCTTCGAGAAATACCTGCTCAGGTTCATCCTCTTCTTCTCGAGATCGAGGAGATCCTGGTAGGTGCGTACGAGCGACGCCGTGATCGACAGCTGGTCCGCGATGAGCTCGAAAAACCTGAGGTCGTTGGGCCCGAAGGCGCCGGGGGCGTTGTCCCTGAAATTGATCACGCCTATGCACTCGCCCTCGGAAATGATGGGCACGCATGCGAGCGACCCTTCCTGCCGTGTGCCCTTGTCACAGAAGTTCGGATCCTTCGTCACGTCGGGGATGTAGATCGTCTTGGCCGTCTGGGCCACCTTGCCGGCGATCCCTTCGCCCTTCTTGAGGAGCACGGGCGGCCTGTTCGGGAGGCCCTTCATGAACGAGGCGCACACGACGTAGAGGTTCCCGCTCTCCTCGTCGATGAGCATGACGGATATGCTGTGTATCCCTGTCGCCCTCTTGATGATGTCGAGTTGCCTCATGAAGATCTGGTTCCAGTTGGCCAGGCTGGAGCCCTTGAGCGCCTCTCCGAGCTCCTTGAGCAGCGAGAGCTCGGCGATCTTCTGCTCGTACCCCTCCTCGAGGGACACGATGCGTTCCTTGAGGATCGAGAGGAGGTCTCTCTCCATCTGTCTTACCCGTCGATATCGAGCAGGGTCTTTACCCGCTTCAGGGTGTAGTCGTACCTCTTGGAAACGACCTCGTCGCCGATTCGTGAGCCGTCCGCGCCTTCCAAGAGGCGCGCAACGGCGCTGTTGACCTCGTCGCGAGGGATCGCCCCCCGGTGGGCCACCGCATCCGCCAGATGAACGGAGGCGCTGAGCATCATGTCCTTCGCCCTGCCCGGCTGGTGGTGGGTCAACAGGGTGTCCACGATCTCCTCAGGCAGGTTCCACCGTTCTGCAACGTATGCGCCCATCTCCGCATGGGAGATCCCCATCGACATCTCCTCGGCCGCAAGCCGGTGGACGGTGGACATCTCGGCAAAGCCCGGCACCCTGTATCCCTTCTGGAGGAAGACGATCTTTCCGAAATCGTGAAGGAGCCCTATCGTGTAGAGCTCTCTCGACGCCTTGGACCCCAGGACGCCGCCGAACCACTGAGAAAGGTGGGCGACCATCAGCGAGTGTTCCCAGAGCTCGGCCCCGTGGCTGGGAGACACCCTGTCCATGATCTGGTGGACCGCGATGGAAAACGCGAGATTCACCACCTCGTCGTTTCCCAGGATCACCACCGCGTGTTCCACCGACACGATCTGCCTGCGGAACCCGTAGAAGGCGGAATTCACGACCTTCAGAACGCGCGACGTGAGCACGGGATCCTTCTCTATGATCCTCGCCATCCTTGGGGCCGCTGTCATGGGGTCGGATGCGGCCTCGATGACCTCATGGGATATGGAGGGCAGCGTGAACAGGTGCTCTATGCTCCTGAACTTCCTGAGGGTTGCCCGCGCCTGCTCCACCTTCGTCTCGAAGCGGGACTTGAAGTCCCACTGCTCAATGAGGGAAGCCCCTGCGGGACCTCCTTCCTGCCCCGTGTCCTCGCTCTCCGACTGGGCCTCCATGAACGACACGACCCCTATCGGGAGGACATCCTCGACCCAGCGCCTGTCAGCCGGGGCCATGAAAGAGAGCATCCTCCCCATGTCCTGGGGATGGTCTGCAACGAACGCGTCGAACTGGTAGAAGGACCCCTTCAGGAAGCGGTCCTCCCTGTCCGCGTCCTGGACATTGGTCTGCTTGATGCTCTCCCACACGTCCTTGACCCACGGGGCGCTGAGCGTGTTCATGTTGAGCCGCTTGGCGGCCTCGAAGAAGAGCGTCTGTATATCCCCGGCGTCAGCCGGGTACACCGCTATACCCTTGGGGATCGACAGGAAGCGGGTTGATGCTTCATCGGCCCCCATGCCGAACAAGCCGACCACCAGATAATCGCCGCACTTGAGCGCCGTGTCGGTTTCCCGTTTGGCCTTCATGGCCAACTCCGCGTGGCTCGCGGGTACCACGACCACGGCCAGGCTCCCGCCCAGCATGGATACCTTCTTGAGCTCGACGTCCAAAGGCGCAAGGATATCCTTCAAATCCATGGGTATTCTCTTCGACATCGCAGCATCAAATCTTGACTTGGCCGGCGGGCTCCCTTTAGGATACCTTCTCGGTCAAGAGACGCCGGGAGAACCGACGCAAAGACGGCGCCTGGACGCCGGAAACGAAAGGGAGAAACGGATGATCCCCGTTGATCAGGCCCGGGAAAGCATCCTCGATCACGTCAACGTCTTGCCGGCGGAACGGGTGTGGTTCATGAACGCGCTCGGCAGGTTCCTCGCGGAGGATATCGTGTCCACTCGGGATATCCCGGCCTTCGACAACTCGGCCATGGACGGGTACGCCGTCCGTTGCGAAGACGTGCCGGGGGCGAACACGGCCCTTCGCATCACAGGGGTCCTGCCCGCCGGCACCCGGGCCATCCCGAGGCTCGAGGCCGGGCATGCCGTGAAGATCATGACCGGGGCGCCCGTGCCTCCAGGCGCGGACGCAGTGGTCAGGAAGGAAGACGCATCCGAACAGGATGGGGTGGTGACCATCGCAAAGGCGCCGGCGAAATACGAGAATATCAGGTTCGCAGGCGAAGACATCCGCAAGGGGAGCCTCGCCCTTACGGCCGGGGATCACGTCGGCCCCGCCCACGTCGGGGTGCTTGCGTCCCTTGGCAGGCTCCACGTGATGGTCGGCCAGAGGCCCAGGGTGGCCGTGGTCGCCACCGGTGACGAGATCGTCGAGCCCGGCGATGAGGGAGCAGGCGCCTTTGCCGTAACCTCGTCGAACTCGTACACGCTCGCGTCCCTCATCTCGTCTTGCGGCGGCGTCCCGGTTTACCTGGGGATCGCCCGGGACAGCGAGGCATCCCTGGAAGACGCCCTCGACAGGGCGAGGCTGTGCGATCTCATCGTCACGACCGGCGGCGTTTCCATGGGCGAGTTCGACCTGGTGAGGAAGATCATGAACGCACACCCCAACCGTCTCCACTTCTGGGGCGTGGAGATCAAGCCCGGGAAACCGCTCGCCTTCGGTGAGATCAACGGCATCCCCACGATCGGCCTCCCGGGCAACCCGGCCTCCACCATGACCGCCTTCTACCAGTTCGTGAGGCCCGCCCTGCTCAAGATGCAGGGCGCACGGGACATCCTCCTCCCGAGGGTGCAGGCGCGCCTGGCGCAGAGGGTCTCGAGCAAGGGAGACCGTCCCCACTACATCCGCTGTCTCCTGGAGTGCAGGGACGAGGGTCTCGTGGTGACACCCACGGGCCCCCAGGGGTCGGGGATCCTCTCCTCGTTGGCCAGGGGCAACTGCTTCGTGGTGGTACCCAAGGGAACGAGGGTCTTGGAACGCGGAGACCTCGTGGACTGCGAGCTGTACGACGGGATCCGGTCGGGCTCGAAGCACGAGGCCCACGCGCAACCCTGAGTTGTTGCAACTTCGGCCTGTGCCCGCAACTCCCCGCGACACGGCCGAGTCATCCGGTCTTCCCCCAAGGAGCGGATCTCTGCGCGGCGACGCTCGGGGGCGACGCGGGGGGCGGGGACGACGGGGCGATTGATGGTTGACATCCCCGGGAAAATGAGTATAAAAGCGATCTTTCAATTTCCTCTGGAGGACGGGATGTTACGAAAGAACGAGCTCCTCGAGATCAGGGAAATCCTGGTGCAGATGAAGAAGGAGATCCTCGAGACGCTGTCAGAGCGGATAAAATCCAGCGATATAGCCTCCCAGCGAGAGATCGGGGACATCTTCGACGAGGCGGACCTTGAACAGACACGTGAATTCAACCTGCTGCTCGGGACCCGCGAGAAACAAAAGCTCGAACAGATCGAGAGCGCCCTCGCCAGGATGGACAAAGGCGAATACGGCTTCTGCGAAGACTGCGGGGAGAACATCCCGATAGGCAGGCTCAAGGCCATGCCGTTCGCGACGCTCTGCGTGAAGTGCAAGTCGGAACGCGAAAGCATGGAGGGCCCCGCCCAGCTGTACGTCGAGGAAAAAGGGTAAGCCCCATGGCCGTACGGGTCGAGGTCGGGCTCAAGGAGCACCTCTTCGACGCCCGGGGGTCCAGGGTTCACAAGCACATCGCCCATACCTTTCCCCGCCTGAAAGCCCTCGGGAAGGTCTACTGCTTCGACGTGTACCACGTGGAGCACGACATAGCCCCCGACATCCTCAGGGAGGCCTTCTGCGACCCGGTCATACAGGACATGGCCACGGACGGCGTGCTGAGAAACATCCCGGGGTGGTACATCGAGGTGGGCTTCAAGCCCGGCGTAACCGACAACGTCGGCGCGAGCGCACAGTACGCCCTTGAACTCATAACCGCCAGGAAGACCAGGGTGTTCTCAGCGAGAGGCTACCTCGTCACGGGCGAACTGGAGAGGGACGAGGTCGAGGCGCTGGCCGGGGAGTGTCTTGCCAACACCTTGATCCACACGGTCCGCATCTTCAGGACCCCGCCGCCCGGCAAGGTCGAGGCCTCGATCGCGATGGACCCACCACGGAGCCTCCCGCGGGTGGAGGAGATCTCCCTGGAGATCCCCGACGAGGACCTCCTCCGTCTTTCCCAGGCCAGGACGCTCGCCTTGAACCTCGACGAGATGCGCGCCATAGCGGCCCACCTGAGGGATCCCGAAACGTTGGCGGCGCGGAGACAGGTGGGGCTGTCGGACAAGGTCACGGACGTGGAGTTGGAGTGCCTCGCCCAGACGTGGTCCGAGCACTGCAAGCACAAGATCTTCAACGCCACGATCGAGTACGAGGAAAACGGCGAACGGTCGGTCATCTCGTCGCTCTTCAACACGTACATCAAGGGGGCGACCGAGCGCATCCGCGAGCTCATGGGGGATCGGGACATCTGCGTGAGCGTGTTCTCGGACAATGCGGGGATCATCCGGTTCAACGACACCCACAACCTCGTGTTCAAGGTCGAGACGCACAACTCGCCCTCTGCCCTTGACCCTTACGGCGGCGCGCTCACGGGGATCGTGGGCGTCAACCGGGACCCGTTCGGGACAGGCCTCGGAGCGAAGCTCATCTTCAACACCGACGTCTTCTGCTTCGCGAGCCCGTTTTTCAACGGGCAGCTCCCGCCCAAGATCCTGCACCCGATGCGTGTCTTCGAAGGGGTGCGGGAAGGGGTGGAGCATGGGGGCAACAAGTCCGGGATCCCCACGGTGAACGGCTGCATCGTGTTCGACGAGCGGTACCTCGGGAAACCTCTCGTGTATTGCGGGACCGCCGGCATCATGCCCAGGGAGATCGCCGGCAGGCCCTCCCATGTCAAGGAGGTGGCCCCTTCCGACCTCATCGTGATGTCGGGCGGCAGGATCGGGAAGGACGGCATCCACGGAGCGACCTTCTCCTCCGAGGAGCTTCACGAGGAGTCACCCACCTCGGCGGTCCAGATCGGCGACCCCATCACGCAGAAAAAGCTCACGGATTTCCTCCTCGTGGCGAGAGACAGGGGGTGGTACCGAGCCATTACGGACAACGGCGCGGGCGGCCTCTCCTCGTCAGTGGGTGAAATGGCCCGCTTGTGCGGCGGGTGCCGCATAGAGCTCGAGAAGGCGCCTCTCAAGTACCCGGGGCTCATGCCGTGGGAGATCCTCCTTTCCGAGGCGCAGGAGAGAATGACGCTCGCCGTCCCCAGAGAACACGTGGAGGCCTTCCTGGAACTCTCCAGGGAGATGGGCGTGGAGTCCACCGTCATCGGGACCTTCACCGATTCGGGGTACTTTCACTGCACCTACGAAGGCAGAACCGTGGCTTACCTCCCCCTGGAATTCCTGCACGAAGGGGTCCCTCCCATGCGGCTGAGGGCGAGGTGGTCGCAGCCGACCGGGGAAGTACCCGAGAGGATCCCCGAGCCCGAAGACCATGGGGAAACGCTCAAGAAGATGCTCGGAAGGCTCAACATCTGCTCGAAGGAGTATGTCGTCAGGCAGTACGACCACGAGGTGCAGGGGGGCTCGGTGGTGAAGCCCCTCGTCGGGGTCTCCTGCAACGGGCCGTCGGATGCGGCTGTCATCCGCCCGCTCCTCGAGTCGATGGAGGGGGTCGTCGTGTCGTGCGGTATCGTGCCAAGGTATTCGGACCTGGACACCTACCACATGGCGGCCTGCGCGCTGGACGAGGCGCTCAGAAACTACATCTGCGTGGGCGGGGACCCTGAACACTGGGCCTTTCTCGACAACTTCTGCTGGTGCGACCCGGTGGCAAGCGACAAAAACCCGGACGGGGAGTACAAGCTCGCACAGCTCGTCAGGGCGAACAAGGCCCTGTACGACTATGCCCTGGCCTACAGGTGCCCCATGATATCGGGCAAGGACAGCATGAAGAACGACTACATCGGCGCCGGCATAAAGATCTCGATCCCGCCCACCATCCTCGTATCGGTCATCGGGAAGATACAGGACGCCAGGCGCGCCGTAACCATGGATGTCAAGCGTTCAGGCAGCGTCCTGTTCGTGCTGGGGGAAACGAGAAGGGAGCTCGGGGCGAGCGAATACCTGGCGATGCACGGGTTGATCGGCAAGAGGGTGCCGAGGGTGGACGCGAAAAGTGCGCTGAGGCGCTACAGGCTGCTCCACGAGGCCATCTCCGGCGGACTCGTCCTGGCGGCGCATGACTGCTCCGACGGGGGTCTCGGCGTCTGTCTCGCCGAGATGGCCTTTGCGGGCGGGTACGGCATGGAGGTGGACCTGTCCCTCCTCAAGGCTGAAAAGGGCATGAACGATACCGAGCTCCTCTACTCGGAGACCCCGTCGAGGATCGTCGTGGAGGTCGATCCCTCGAAGGAACGGGCGTTCAGGGAGCTGTTCGGTCGGGACGCCGTCGCTCTCGGCGGCACCACGAACACCCAAAGGTTCGTCGTTCGATCCAGATATGGAAAGACCATCGCGGACGTCCCCCTCGATGAACTCCTGGCCGCATGGAAGGCCACGCTAGACTTCTGACATGAAACGCATCAGGGCCATCGTCATTACCGGGTACGGCACCAACTGCGAGGTGGAGACCGCCCATGCCTGCAGGCTCGCAGGGTTCTCGGCGGACATCGTCCACATGAGCGAGATCCTGTCTGGGTCGAAGAGCATAAAGGACTACCATTTCCTGAACCTGCCAGGGGGCTTCCTCGACGGCGACGATCTCGGGTCCGCCCAGGTGGAAGGCCTCAGGCTCAGGTACGCCAAGATCAAGACCTCGGGGAGATCCCTGTACGAGGAGATCGTGGAGTTCATTGACAGGGGCATGCTCATCCTCGGGGTCTGCAACGGTTTTCAAGCCCTCGTGAAATCGGGGATCCTGCCCGGGACGCCCCGGGGGACACGAAAGGCCTCCCTCACCTTCAACGATTCGGCCAGGTTCGAGGACCGGTGGGTCAGGCTGAAGGTGAACGCTCAAAGCCCGTGTGTGTTCACGAGGGGGGTGGACAGCCTCGAACTGCCCGTACGTCACGGGGAAGGCAAGTTCGTGGTGGACAGCGAACAGACCCTGTCGGAACTCAGGGACAAGAACATGGTGGTGATGAGGTACGCCGACCGATCGCTGCGCCCGACCATGGAGTACCCCGCCAACCCGAACGGATCTGTGGACGCGGTTGCGGGCATTTGCGACCCGACGGGCAGGATCTTCGGTCTCATGCCGCACCCCGAGGCGCACATCCACCCCACGAATCACCCTGCATGGACGCGCCGCACCGCCCAGCCGCACTCGGGCGACGGCCTGGTCCTTTTCGAGAACGCCATGACGTTCCTGAAGGGCGTCGTCTGATCTCGACACGCAGGAAGCCGAACGTTCACGACGACAGAAACAGATATCCTCTCGAGATCCTGTTTGTGCTATGATTCGTTCCATGTATTGGGGGAGCCGCCACGCTCCCATCCCATACCAAGGAGGTTGCCATGAAGGTCCCTGCAGGTAAGGCGATGGCCATCGTTGCCCTTGTCGCGCTCTGTTGCTTGTCTGCATGCAAGCACATGAAATTCGAGCCCCCCGCCCAGGCTGCGCTGGAGGACGTCTTCTCGAACCCGAACACCTCCAACGACGCCGATCTGCTGTGCAGGCTCATGCCGGCATATCTCGACGAGCTGGACGCGATGATGAAAAAGAACAAGTACGATCTCCAGGCTGTCTTCAAGGCCTCGGGCGCACACTTCGGGTACGCCTTCTCGTGCCTCGAGGATACGGACAAGAAGGCGGCGATGGAGACATACCTCAGGGGGAGGGACCTCGCCCTCGCCGAGCTCAGGCGTTACAGCTTCTTTGACCAGTCCTTCGACGACAGTCTCTCCCAGTTCAAGAAGGCCCTGGCGTACAACTTCGACAAGAGGAACATACAGCCCCTGTACTGGGCCGCCATGAACTGGTTCTTCCTCACGACGCTCGACCTGAACGCCCAGGGTTCCAAGGAGGCCCTCCAGAAGGCGGCAGCCATGCTGGAGTTCGTGGCGGGAATCGACGGCGGGTACGGGAACGGCACCACCTACGCAGTGCTCGGTTCGATTCACGCCATCCTCGACGAAGGCGAGGGGGGCGACGTGGAACTGGCAAAGCAGGAGTTCGAGAACGCAGCCCTGTATTCCGGGAACAGCCTGCTCGCCATCAACGTGCTCAAGGCCCGCTGGCTGGCGACAAGGCTCAAGGACCGGGCCATGTTCGAGAGCCTCTTGAGAGAGGTCTTGTCCACGCCCACGGATCAATTCCCGGACAAGACCTTCGTGAACGTGGTGGCGAGGAGGAAGGCGCAGCTGCTCCTGGAGAACAGAAGGCTTTTTTTCCCGGAGGGATGACCATCAGGGTCGTCTCCGTGCCGTGAGAACCCGATCGCGTCCGGCGCCGTCAAGGCGCCGGACGGCATGTCAGCGGGGCGACTCGTCCTCGTCTTCGTCTTCTCCCACGTACCTGGTGAAGTCCACGATCTTCTCGTCCTCGCGCAGTCGGATCACCCTGACGCCCTGGGCGGAACGCGTCTTGGTCGTACGGACTTGATTGACCCCGAGCCGTATGATCTGTCCGGAGCTCGATATGATCATGAGCTCGTCGGAATCCCTCACGACCCTGAGCCCGATGAGGTCGCCGGTCTTCCGGGTGATGTTCACGGTGTAAACGCCTTTTCCCGCGCGGTTCTGAACCGGGTACTTGCTCACCGGCGTCTTCTTGCCGAATCCGTTCTCGGTGAGGTTGATGACCATGGCGTCATCGTCCGTGACAACATCCATGCCCACCACCGTATCGTTCTCGTCAAGCCGTATGGCGCGCACACCCGCCGCCTGGCGGCCCATAACGCGGACCTGGTGTGCGGGGAACATGATGGCCTTTCCCTGCCTGGACGCAACGATGATCTTCGTGTTTCCGGTCGTGAGGCGCGCCGATATCACCTCGTCCCCCTGTTCCAGGGAACATGCGATGATGCCGGTTCTCAGGATGTTCCTGAAGTTTTTCAGCTCGGTCCTCTTGATGTACCCCTTGGCCGTCACCATCGCCACCTCGGCCTCGGCCTCGAGGTCTGATGCGGCGAGAATGGCGCAGATACGCTCGTCCTTGTGGATCGGGCGGATGTTCACTATGGGCACGCCCTTGAGCGCACGGTCACGCTCGGGGATCTCGTACACCTTCGTGTGGTACACCCGCCCCTTGGTGGTGAAGTAGAGGATGGAGGTATGGTTGCTCGCCACGAAGATATGCTCTATGAAGTCGTCGTCGGACATGGAGGCGCCCCTGACGCCCACGCCGCCGCGTTTCTGCGTGCGGTATTTGTCGATCTCCGTGCGCTTCATGTAACCCTTCCGGGTTATGGTGACGACCATCTTGTCGTCTGGGATGAGGTCCTCCACGTTGAACTCCCCGATACCGCCCTGGACGATCATGCTGCGCCTGTCGTCCTTGAAGGCCTCGGCGATGTCGGAAATCTCCTGTTTAATGACATCCATGAGCACCGCCTTGTCCGACAGGATCCTGTTGAGCCTCTCGATCTCTCTCGTGAGGGATGCGTGCTCCGATGCGAGCTTTTCTCTCTCGAGCCCGGTCAGCCTCTGGAGGCGCATGTCAAGGATGGCCTGGGCCTGGGCTTCCGTGAACGAGAACCTCTCCATCAGCCTCAGGCGCGCATCCGCCACGTCAGCCGAGGCCTTGATGATGGCGACGATCTCGTCGATGTGCTCGAGGGCCTTCAGGAGACCTTCGAGGATATGAACGCGGTCTTTGGCCTTGTTCAGCTCGAACAGGCTGCGTCTCGTGACGACCTCCTCCCTGAAGTCGAGGAAGGCCCGGAGCATGTCCATCAGCCCCATGACGCACGGCCTGCCGTTGTGGATGGCGAGCATGTTCATGGAGAAGGAGCTTTGGAGGGATGTGAGCTTGTAGAGCTGGTTTTCGATCACCTCGGCCGGAACGGCCTTCTTGAGCTCCACGACAACCCGCATGCCATCCTTGTCCGACTCGTCCCGGATGGTTGAGATGCCGTCGATCTTCTTTTCGTTCGCAAGGATCGCGATCCTCTCGACGAGGTCCGACTTGTTCACGGTGTACGGGATCTCCGTGATGATCAGGCGCGTCCTGCCGTCTTCCTCCTCCCTCGTCACCTTGCCCCTCAAGATGATGATCCCCCTGCCGGTGGCGTAAGCCTTTGCGATCTCGCCGCCGTCGAAGATGATCCCACCCGTGGGGAAGTCGGGACCCGGGAGCACCTTCATGATATCGCGGAGCTCGCAGGCGGGATTCTCTATGAGGGTGACCAGGGCCCTCGAGAGTTCCGCTAGGTTGTGCGGCGGTATGCTCGTCGCCATGCCCACCGCTATGCCCGAGGACCCGTTCAGGAGCAGGGCCGGTATCCTCGAGGGGAGCACGTCGGGCTCCTGGAGAGACTCGTCGTAGTTGGGATGGAATCCGACGGTGTCCTTGTCGATATCCGCAAGCATCTCCTCTGCGAGCCTGGACATCCGTATTTCCGTATAACGCATGGCAGCGGGAGGGTCGCCGTCTATGCTCCCGAAGTTCCCTTGGCCGTCCACGAGCGTGTATCTCATGGAAAACGGCTGGGCCATGCGCACGATGGCATCGTAGACCGCCGCATCCCCGTGGGGATGGTACTTGCCTATCACGTCGCCTACGATACGGGCCGATTTCTTGTATGGCTTGTTGTGCGTGTTGCCGGCCTCCATCATGGCGTACAGGATCCGCCTGTGAACGGGCTTGAGCCCGTCTCTCGCGTCTGGGATGGCCCTCCCGATGATGACGCTCATGGAGTAATCGAGGTAAGAGCGTCTCATTTCCTGGTCTATGGCTACCGTCGTGATCTTCGTGGAATTCATCAAGGCTCCTTTATTGCGGGAAGGGGACAGGTCAGATATCGAGGTTCACGACCTTCAATGCGTTCTTTTCGATGAACTCTCGACGCGGTTCCACGTCGTCTCCCATGAGCGTGGAGAAGATCTGGTCGGTCTCGAGTGCGTCATCGATGGTGACCTGGAGAAGGGTCCTTCGCTCGGGATCCATGGTCGTCTCCCACAGCTGCTCGGGATTCATCTCGCCGAGCCCCTTGTACCTCTGGATCGTGTAGCCCTTCTTGGCCTCATCATAGATCCTTGCCGCGGCATCGGTGAGGTTCACGACGTCAAAGGAGACATCGCCCTTGAACACCTTGAACGGCGGTTTGCCGATGGCCTTCAGCTGCTGGTGGATCTTCTGGAGCTCCTCGAACCCCTTCGATTCCAGGAGCTTCGGGTCAATCACCGTTTCCTTTCGTATCCCGTTTTTCACGGACGTGAACACGAGGTGATCGACCATGGCATCGCATCCCACGGGCCCTATGTATGGGAACCACTCTTGTATGATCGTTAACGTTTCCTCCTTGATCCTTGCAGAGTCGAACCCTTCCCGCAAGGTTTGCGCATCGAGATAGGAAACGGATTGCACGATGCGTTCATCCATTTGTCTCATTTCGTAGTTGACGAGTATATTCTTCCTTCGGTTGATGAGCTTGAGATACCTGGCCAGCTCTGCACCGGTGATCTCTATGGCGCCTTTGAGAACGAAGTCCCTCGTGATGTTCTTCAGGAGGAACTCGTCCAGGGCCTCCTCGTTGAGGACGTAGGCCATCTTCTTCCCCTTCATGATCTTGAAAAGGGGCGGCTGAGCGATGTAGAGGTGCCCACGCTCGATGATCTCCGGCAGTTGCCTGAAGAAGAAGGTGAGGAGGAGGGTCCTGATGTGCGCGCCGTCTACGTCGGCATCGGTCATGATGACGATCTTGTGGTACCTTAGCTTGCTGATGTCGAAACTGTCGGATCCAATACCGGTGCCGAGCGCAGTCACCAGGGCCTTGATCTCCTGGTTGGAGAGCATCTTGTCTATCCGAGCTTTTTCAACGTTGAGGATCTTACCCTTCAACGGCAAGATGGCCTGGTTCTTTCTGTCCCTGCCTTGCTTGGCGCTGCCTCCCGCCGAATCACCCTCGACAATGAACAGCTCGCAGAGGGCCGGGTCTCTCTCCTGGCAGTCTGCGAGCTTTCCGGGCAGGAGCGTGTTCTCCATGGCGCTCTTTCTCCTCGTGAGTTCCCTCGCCTTCCTGGCCGCTTCCCTCGCCTGGGCGCTGTCGAGGATCTTCTTCACGATGGCCGCGGCCTCGGAGGGATTCTCGTTGAGGTACGAGCTTATGGCCTCGTTCGTGATGCTCTCTGCTATCCCCACGATGTCGGAGTTCCCGAGTTTTCCCTTTGTCTGACCCTCAAACTGCGGCCTGGGCAACAGGACGCTGATGACGGCGCACAATCCTTCCCTCGTGTCGTCGCCCTGGATGGTGATCTTGGTGTTCTTGAGAAAACCCCTGTCCCTCGCATACGCATTGATGCACCTCGTGAGGGCCTTCCTGAAGCCGATCACATGGGTGCCGCCGTCGTGCGTGTTGATGTTGTTTGCAAAGGAAAAGAGGCTTTCCGTGTAGGACGTGTTGTATTGGAGAACACACTCGAGAACGACGTCCCCCTTGTTCCTCTTGAAGTGGATGGGTTGGTGGATGGGCTTCTTCTTGGCGTTCAGGTACGCAATGAAGTCTTTGAGCCCCTCCTTGTAGAAAAAGGTGTCGACGGTGTCCGTCCTCTCGTCCTCGAGCTCTATCTTGAGACCCTTGTTGAGGAAGGAAAGCTCCCTGAGGCGGTTGGCAAGGATGTCGTACTCGAAGCTTGTGGTCTCGAAGATGTCAGGGTCGGGCTTGAAGTGAACAGTCGTCCCTCTCTTCTCCGTCGCCTCCAGGCGGACGAGGTCGGTGACGGGCACGCCGCGTTCGTACTTCTGGTTGTAGCGGTAACCGTCCCTGAATATATGCACCTCCAGGCTTTCAGACAGGGCGTTCACCACAGAAACGCCGACGCCGTGGAGTCCTCCGGATACCTTGTAGATAGAGTTATCGAACTTGCCGCCTGCATGCAGCGTGGTCAGTACGACCTCGGCGGCGGGCCTCCCCGTCTCCTTGTGGATGTCGACCGGCACACCGCGCCCGTTGTCCATGACCGTGATACTCTCGTCCATGTGGATGATGACCTTGATGTAATCACAGTATCCGGCTATGGCCTCGTCGACGCTGTTATCAACCACCTCGAAGACGAGGTGATGCAACCCCTGGCTGGAGGTCGACCCTATGTACATCGCGGGTCGCAGCCTGACCGCCTCGAACCCGTCAAGAACCTTGATATCGTCTGCTGTATATTCCTGCATATCCTTTCCTTGATGACCCCTACGAGCCTGGTGGCGGCTCGGGATCAGTATCTCATGGGCATGATGATCCACTTGCAGTCGTCATGATCGGCATCCATGACGAGGCAAGGTCCCTGGCTTCCCCTCAGGTGCAGCAAAGCGTCCTGCTCGATGAACGCGAGGCAGTCGATAAAATATCTCGGATTGAAGGAAATGTCCACCTCGTCTCCATCCAGTTCCGAAGAGATGACGGTGTCCACCTCCCCCTGCTCGGGGTTGTTCGCGTAGACGATGGTCTTGTCCTTCTTGAACGAGAACCTCACGCAGTTCATGAGATCCGAGACCATCACCGCGCACACCCTGAGGACGCCGAGGAGTTCCTGGGCGTTCATGCGTACCGTGTTCGGGTAGGTGGACAGGTCCACAACGTTTCTGTACTCGGGGAAGGTGCCCTCGAACAGCCTCACCGTGGCGCTCGTCGTTTCAGAAACATAGTAGAGGGAGGTCGGGGTGATCACCACGCCGGCCCCTTGCTCTTTCTCGTCGAAGAGCTTCTTGATCTCCTGGAGACCTTTCCTCGGCACGATGATCCCTTCGCCCATGGAGATCTTCCCGTCCATCACGTAGCGGGAGAGAGAGAGCCTCCTGGTGTCCGTCGTGACCATCTCGACGGCGGTACGTCCTTTGTTCTCCGGCCTGGTGATCAGGAGGGCGCCGCCGAGAGAGTACTTGGTATCGGTCTCAGCCGTATGGGGTATCGAGAACATGGTTTTCTCGATGAGATGTTTCATGGCCTCCACGGGGATGTGCGTGCCGGAGGAGGGTACGTTGAGATCGATGCTGGGGAACTCGTCGGGATCCATGATGTTGAGAATGATCTTCTTGTTCTCGAGAACCAGGTGCGCCCTTGACCCATCGTCGTCGGTTTCGAATACCATGTCCCCGGAAGGGAGTTCCCTTACCACATCCAGGAACCCCTTCGCATTAATGGCGCACCTTCCCGGCCTTTCCACGAGGCATGGAGAGTGTACCTCTATCGATGTGTGAAGATCCGTGGCCCTGATCTTCAGGGTTTCTTCACCTGCCACGAGGAGGACATGACCGAGTATGGAAAGCGTGGTCTTGCGCTCGGTAAACCCTTGGGTCTTGGAAAGCATTTCCTGAACTATGTCCTTCGAGCATGTCCATTTCATCTTTTATCCTCCTGATGAAACCTTCCATAGAATAGAAAGAACGTGTCGATATGTACACAACTCTCCCAACCCACCGAACATACTGTTCACCATACTGTGGAGGCATGTCGGAAACAAGGAGCGGATCGTGTCGGGGGAAGCGGTCCTGTCGACATGTAGAGAAGGTGTTCATAACCATGTAGGTGACCTCACGAGAGCATCGGTTCGCTGGAACGCGACAGAAAGGATACGATCCGTTCCAGTTCCTCTTTGGAAGAGACCTCTATGGTGATCCTGCCGTGCTTTCTCGTCCAGGAACAGATGACCCGGGTGGAGAGGATGTCGGTAAGGTGAGCAGAGATGCCGTCGAGATAAGGGTCGGAGGCCTTGCGCCTGGGGGCGGTCTTTTTGAGTTGGGCCCTCCTCTCTGCCTCCCTGACGCTCATGCCTTTCGATATGATCTGGCGATAGAGGTTGAGCCGGTCCTCCTCGCTTTCCATCATGAGGATGGCCCTCGCATGACCAGGGGTGAGGGACCCATCCCTCAGGGACTTCTTCATGTCCTCGGGAAGGCCCAGGAGCCTGAGAGAATTGCTTATGGTGGACCTATCCTTCATGACCGAGTCGGCGATTTCCTGGTGTGTCAAGCCGAACTGTTCCCTGAGGGTCGCGTACGCTTCCGCCTCTTCCATGGGATTCAGGTCCTCACGCTGGAGGTTCTCTATGAGGGAGAGCTTGAACGATGTATCGTCGGACACGTCCTTGACTATGGCAGGTACCTTCTCGAGCCCGGCGATGCGGCAAGCGTGATACCTGCGCTCGCCCGCGATGATCTCGTAGCGGTTGTTCACCCGTCTTACCAGGATAGGGGAAATGAGACCGTGCATCTTGATGGACTGGGCGAGCTCGTTCAACTTCTCACCAACCATGTTCTTCCGCGGTTGAATGGGATTGGGGCGAATGTCTCCCAAGGGAAGCTCTATAACGTCCGCTATGGACGTTGCCCTGGTATCCGCAGGGATGAGGGCGTCTATCCCCTTACCGAGACGAGGTCTTGTCTTCATGGGAAACCTCCCTGTTCATGATTTCCCTTGCGAGCATCAGGTAGTGCTGCGCACCCTTCGACGTGATATCGTACAGGCAAATGGGGAGACCGTGACTCGGGGCCTCGCACAATCTTGTATTCCGTGGGATCACGGTGTCGAATACCTGGGAAGAGAAGTGTTCACGGAGATTCGAGGATATCTCGTGGCTGAGTCGAGTTCGCGAGTCGAACATGGTCAAGAGGAAGCCCTCGATACAGAGCGCATGATTGAGACGCTTCTTGACGAGATGGAACGTGTTGAGAAGGCTCTTGAGGCCCTCGAGCGCGTAGTATTCGCATTGAACCGGGATGAGGAGCGAGTGGGCCGCGGCAAGACCGTTGAGCGTCAGGAGCCCCAAGGAAGGAGGACAGTCTATGAGGACGTAATCGAAGAGGGAAGACATCGAAGAGAAGGCATGCAACAAGATGCGTTCCCGCTCGTTTGCGTCCATGAGCTCTACATCCGTCCCCACGAGGTCGGTATGGCTGGGGGCCAGGAAGAGGCCGGTGACCTTTGTGCCGGTCAGGATATCCTCGAGCGAGCAATCGCCGATCATCACGTGATAGATGTGACGATCACAGGATGAAGGATCGATCCCAAGACCCGTGGTGGCGTTCGCCTGTGGATCCAGATCCACGATGAGGACCCTCCTCCCGAGAACGGCCAGGGACGCCCCGAGATTGATGGCAGTGGTGGTCTTTCCCACTCCCCCCTTCTGATTCGAGATACAGATGATCTTGCCCTGCACAACCGGACCACTAACACAAGAGGAGCAAAAGGTGAATAACCAGTTTCACGTGAAACAAAAATGGAAAGAAATCAATGACTTATAAGCCATGTGTCACGGAAATGGTCTTTAGGGGCCACAGAAGCTGGTTCATGATGCATGAAAGGTGCCGGCGATCAGGATGCGCAGGACGTTAATCAAATGAGAACATTCTCCCATGCGGGAAGAACAGGAGAACGTTACACAAAACGAGGAGCAGGACGACGATCCAGGCCATGGTTATGTCGCTTTTTCGATTCACGATGTGTTCCTTGAGGTGCAAGAACCCATCTGCGATCGTCTCTTTGGGTACGCGAGACTCGATCTCCTCAACGAGGGAGGAAAACCTCTCGAAGTTGTTAGGTATCAGGAGGTTTTTCCGGGCGGTGAGAGCTATGAACTGACGCGAGCCAAAACGTATGCCGTCCACCCTCTTGATCTCGTCAAAGGGCGCTTTCGCCGTCCCGAAGAGCCCCCGTAGGGATATGCCCGTTTCATCGAGTACGACCCGCTTGATCATGTTGTTCACCGTGAACAGGTAGAAGAGGATGACGAGGAGCGAGGCCATGACCACGTACCTCGTTTCGTAACCCCTGCGAAAGACATCGAGGAAAACGGGAAGGGAAATGACGAGGGCGATCGCCATGGGGACGACGAGCGCCCTTTTGATCTTGTAAACGTTTTTCATCTATTCCATGATGACACAAACGGTCATGTCACGCAAGGAAGACATGCTGGCTTTCGCTGTCGATCTCGCACAGAAGGCCGCCCTGATGGCACTCCACGGCGCACGGGACATGGAAGGCGTCGAGGTCTCCATGAAGTCGCCCACGGAGGTGGTCACGAGCATCGACAGGAAGCTGGAGGAGTTCATCGTCGAGAGCATTGCCCGCAGATATCCCGGGCACGGGATCGTGGCAGAAGAGGACACGTCAAGGGGAGTGGGTCAAAGCCACACGTGGTTCGTCGATCCCCTCGACGGGACCAACAATTTCGTGCGCGGGATACCCTTCTATGGTACGTCGATCGCCCTTGCGATCGACGGGAAGCCACACCTCGGGGTATGCGCCCTTCCTGTCACTGGAGAGATCTTCTGGGCGCAATCAGGGTGCGGGGCCTTCGCGAACGGAGAGAAGATACGGGTGTCGAACACCGCCTTCCTCAAGGAGGCGATCGTGGCGGTGGGTCTTCCCGTGCTCCAGGGCGGTCACACCGGGCCACTCGAACGTCTGGTCAAGCTGGTTCCCGGGGTCCGCGGGATCAGGAGGCTCGGATCAGCGGCGCTTGACTTCTGCCTGGTCGCAAGCGGAAGGCTCGACGCCTTGTGGGAGGAGGGGCTCAAGCCATGGGATGTAGCGGCCGGAGCCGTGATCCTCTCGGAGGCAGGCGGCGTCGTTACCCGCGTTGACGGAAGCCGGTTTGACCTGTACAAGGGGGATGTGGTTGGCGGAAACGAGGCCATGAACAGGTCGGTCCTTGCATCGTTCGGCGTCGCACGATGGTAGATTCTCACAATCACATTCATTTCAGGGAGTTCAGGAAGGATCTCGACGAGGTCCTTGGACGGGCGGTGAGCGCCGGTCTTACGGCAATGCTCACCGTAGGGATAGACCCGAAAGACAGCAAGGTGGCGGTAGCCATGGCTTCGTCGAACGAGCTCGTCTATGCCTCCGTGGGTATTCATCCTCAGATGGCATCGCGTTTTGGGCCGGATGACGTGTACCGGCTCGAGGGTCTCTGCACTCCCAGGACCCTCGCCGTAGGGGAGACGGGGTTCGATCTCTATCGCTCACCCCAGACCAGAAACGAACAGGAAGAGATCTTCAAGGCCCACATCGTCCTCGCGAAAAGGCTCGGCCTTCTGCTCGTCATCCATGATCGCGACGCACACGACGAGACCGTGGCGGTGCTCGACGAGTCTGAAGGATGGGATGCCGGCGGGGTTTTCCACTGCTTCTCCGGTGACGTCGAGCTTGCCAGGAAGGTGGTGGAAAACGGTTTCCTCGTGTCGATCCCAGGCGTCGTCACCTATCATAACGCCGACAAGCTCAAGGATGTCGTGCGTGACATACCCTTGGAGGCCTTGCTCGTGGAGACGGACGCCCCATACCTTGCCCCGGTACCCATGAGAGGAAAGAGGAACGAGCCTTCTTTCGTAAGGCACGCGGTTGAGGAGATCGCCAGGATCAAGGGCGTCTCGGCCCAAGACGTTGCACGTGTAACTTCCGATAATTTCAAAAGGGTTTTCTTCAAACGCGCAAGAGGTGCAGAAGGCGACCATGAGAGGGTGCACTCCTGAAGATCCATGGTGCGACCGCAGGCAGGGATGGCCGTTGCATGACCCTGTCGTGTGATCGCCGTCTCTTATGCTGGAGGGAAAGGCCATGATCAAGCGACTCGAACTCAAGACGTCGGCGCGCACGCAGCTCGTTGACATCACGGCCCAGGTCAAGGGGATACTCCGCAACGAGAACATCACCTCTGGTATGGCATTCGTCTACGTGCCGCACACCACCTGCGGCATCACCATCAACGAAAACGCTGATCCAAGCGTGAAGGACGATATCCTGCGCTGTCTGGAAAGACTCGTTCCCCAGGGCGACCATTACCGTCACGCAGAGGGAAACGCCGATGCCCACATCAAGGCGACCCTTGTCGGTTCGAGCGTCGCCCTCATCATCGAGGGCGGAGCGCCCGTCTTGGGCCAGTGGCAGGCTATCTACCTGGCGGAATTCGACGGCCCCCGAAAGAGATCCGTTCTCGTGAAGATCATGACGAGTTGAACCCCTGGCGCGCCCGCCTTCTCGACGCGATCGCCCGGAAGACGGGAAACGCCGGAAACGATCAATGGCGTGCGTCTTCACGTCGAGGAGCGTCTCTTGCCCTGATCCATCGCGCAGGAGGGGCACGGATGAGGTGCTCGAACACGAAAGGCATTCAACGCGTACGCACGGCGTGACGGACCGCCCTGATCGATCCGGACCCTGCCCACGGTGCGCCCCCGGGTACCGTGATGAAGACCGCGGAGAACCGGCCCTTTTCCTTTTGACCGAGACAGGGCCTGTTCCTTCCCCGCACAGAAGAGCGCCTTGACAAGACGAGAAAACGTGATCTATTACATGGATTCAGTGCGGGCATAGCTCAGTTGGTAGAGTGTCAGCTTCCCAAGCTGAATGTCGCGGGTTCGAATCCCGTTGCCCGCTCCAGCGTGTCACAAGGCACGTAAAACGTGAGGAGAAGGAGGCGGAGAAGTGGGCAATTGCCCACTTTTTTGTTTCGTAAAACATGTCGGAAAGAGAAATGATCGCGATGCTCACCGACTTGGTGAAGCCGGAGTTGGCCATGATGGGCTTCGAGCTCATCGAGCTCGAGTATGCAGGCAAGACGCTCCGGATCGTCATAGACCGCCCGGGCGGGGTGTCCATGGACGACTGCGTGTCTGTCACCAGGAGAATCGGCATGGTCCTCGACGCCAGCGACCCGATATCCTCCTCCTACAGGCTCGAGGTGTCTTCGCCGGGTCTTACCAGGAGGATCAAGGCCCCTTGGGAGTACGATCATTTCTCAGGAAGAAAGGTCAGGGTGCAGACCGTTTCGGGAAGCACGGTGAGGGGTACCATCAAGGGCCTCGATGGGGATCGGGTCGCATTGGTGGTCGACGGAGTGGAAACCTCCTTGGGGCTTGACGAGATACTCAAGGCCAATCTTGATTTCTAGGGAGTGGGTATGGTTCTGAACCTATCGAAAGTCATCGAGCTCATCGTCAAAGAGAAGGGGCTTCGCAGAGAAGACCTCGTAAGAGTTGTGGAAGAGGCGGTACAGAACGCTGCCAAGAAGGTATTCGGGGATTACGACAACATCGAGGCCCACTACAACTCGGAGCTGGACGAGGTCGAAGTCTTCCAGTTCAAGGTCGTCACCGACCAGGACGACTTCGATCCGAATTTCGAGATCCCCCTCAAGAAGGCCAGGGAGCTCGATCCATCGTGCCAAATCGGGGACGAGCTCGGGGAGAAGCTCGATGCCTCCAAGCTCGGGAGGATAGCGGCACAGAGCGCCAAGCAGGTGATCGTGCAAAAGGTCAAGGAGGTTGAGAGGGACGCCATCTACAACGAGTTCATCGGCTACAAGGGCGAGATCGTCTCCGGGTTCGTCCATCGGTTCGACAGGAGGGATGCGATCGTGAGCCTGGGCAAGGCCGAGGCCGTCCTGGAGGAAAAAGAGCAGATCCCTGGCGAGGTGCTCCGCAGGGGAGACCGCGTACAGGCCTTGGTCCTGGATGTGACCAAGTCCCCCAAATCGCAACACCTGATCAAGCTTTCGAGGACACATCCCAGGTTCCTCCACAAACTGTACGAGATGGAGGTCCCCGAGGTGGCCGAGGGTGTTGTGGAAATCGTGGCCATCGCGCGCGAGCCGGGCGTGAGGGCCAAGATCGCGGTCCGTTCGCACGACCCCAAGGTTGACCCGGTGGGCACCTGTGTGGGAGTGAGGGGGGCCAGGGTCCAGAACGTGATCCAGGAGCTCAAGGGGGAGCGGCAGGATATCGTCGTGTGGGCCGAGGATCCGGTCCACTTCGTGTGCAACGCGTTGGCCCCGGCACGCGCCCAGAAGGTCATCGTGGACAAGGCAGGCAAGAGCATGGACGTGGTGGTGGCGGAGGACCAGCTCAGCCTCGCCATCGGCAGGAAGGGGCAGAACGTGCGGCTCGTTGCCAAGCTGACGGGCTGGAAGATCGACGTGCGGTCGGAAGGGTCTGAAGTGGTGGTCTCTTCCGAGGACAAGAAATCCATAGAGCGCCTGGCCGACGGCGAGATCGATCACAGCGTGGTGGAGGTCCTCATGGATGCAGGGTATAAGACCTTGGACGATCTCGCGAAGGCGAAGGAAGAGGATCTGATAGAGTTCGAGGGGATCGACGAGGCCCTTGCGAAAAAGATCATCGAACGTGCGAGCGCGGTGGGGGCAGGTGAGGCGTAGATCCGGACCCATCAGACAGTGTGTGGGGTGCTACAAGGTGTCTTCGAAAAGCGAGCTCATCAGGTTCGTGACCCGAGGCCCGTCAGGGGTCGTGTTCGACGAACGGCAAACGATGCCAGGGAGGGGTTTCTATCTCTGTCCATCCAGGGAGTGCTTCATGGCAGCGCCGCGAAACAAGCGAGCCAGGGGCGCCATCTCCTCGAGCCAAGCCGCGCAATGGCTCTTTCACCGTGTCCTGGACGAGCTTGCCGGCTCCCTCAGGGAGATGCTCCGCGGGTGTGGGCACGCGGGGAGGCATACCGAGGGAGAGGGATCGTCCAGGGTCGCCGGGGCCGTCATCGTCGCCGGGGCAGCCCCTGGAGACGTGGACCTGGCGCCGCCTGATCGTGAGCCAGGCCCCACGGCCCCGGTGTACACGATCCCGAAAGACATCCTGGGGGATCGGCCTATGGTGGTTATTGACGACAAGGCGCCGGGATTCAAGGCGTTGATCAGGACAGTTCGACTGTACGAGCGTTTGTGTTCCGGGGGGCGATCATGACGACGAAGAAGATGAGGGTTTTTGAACTGGCCAAAGAGCTTTCCCTGGAGTCCAAGGACCTCCTGCGTATTGCCAAGGACCTCGCCATATCGGCCGACAACCCCATGAGCGTGCTCGATGTCCATGACGTGGAGCGGATCAAGAAGAGGATAGAGAGGGAGACCCAAAAGAAAGAAGAACCGCAGGTCCAGGAGGTGTACGAAGAGAAGCGCGTGAGCACGACCGTGATCCGGCGCAGGGTGAAGGCCGCGCAGCCCCCTGAACAGGTCGCAGCGCAACAGGCATCCCCGGCCGAGCAAGAAGCGGCCACGCCGGAAACCCCGGAAGCCCGCGAGGCCCCGGAGAAGGCCCCGGAAGCGAAGAAGCCCGCGCGCAAGCGGGAGGCCCCTCAAAAGGAGAGGCCCCTGGCTGCCGGAGTGGATACAGCGCCTCCTCCGGCAAAGGAGGAAGCCGTTTTGACGGCGGAGGTGGAGCTGCCCGGTATCGTCGAGGCCCCGGCCTCTCAGGCCGCGCCCGAGGAGGTGCGGGCTGAGACCGAGGCGCCCCCCGAGATGGTCCAGGAGACTGCTGCAGAGAAGGAGGCGGCAAAGGCGAAGAAGAAGGAAGCGCCCGTCATCGTCCCACCCCTCGGACTGTCGCCCGAGGAGCTCGAGAAGAAGGAAGCCCCGAAAGAGATAAAGAAAAAAGAAAAGAAAAAGGGGAAGAGGCCTCTCAAGGTGGTTGAGCTCCTCGATGAGGAAGTGGGGGTCGAGGAGGAGATCCTGCCTGCAAAGGCCGCCGTGCCGGCGGCTGTCGAGCCGGAAAAGGCGGACGAGCCGGCCGTCATGGAGGTTTACACCCAGGTGGACCTCTACGGTGCAGGGAGGGGTCCTGCGGGAAAACGCCTGAAGAAGAAGAAGGACAAGCGCGGGGTTGGGCCAGCTCAACCGGCGAGGAAGAAGAAGCTTCGCATAGGTGACACCATCACGGTTGCGAACCTCGCCAAGGAGATGGGCCTGAAGGTGTCGGAGGTGATCAAGACCCTCATGGGCATGGGGGTAATGGCGAGCCAGAACCAGTACATATCCTCCGAGGAGGCCATCCTGGCGGCGTCCGAGCTGGGCTTCGAGGTAGAAGAAGCCAAAGACGAGATCCACGAGGAATTCTTCGCGGAACCCGTCTACGAAGAAGAGGCCTATGCGGCCAGGCCGCCCGTCGTCACCGTCATGGGGCACGTCGACCACGGGAAGACCTCGCTTCTCGATGCCATCCGATCGGAGAACGTCATTGATACCGAATTCGGCGGTATCACCCAGCACATCGGCGCCTACCAGGCGCATTGCAAGGGCAGGCTCATTACGTTCATAGACACCCCGGGGCACGAGGCGTTCACCTCGATGCGTTCGAGGGGCGCCCAGGTGACGGACTTCGTTGTCCTGGTGGTCGCGGCCGATGACGGGGTGATGGACCAAACGAGGGAGGCCATAAACCACGCGAGGGCGGCCAAAATCCCCATACTGGTCGCGGTGAACAAGATCGACAAGCCGAACGCCAATCCCACTCGGGTCCGGGAGCAGCTCTCCGAGCTCGGCCTCGTCCCGGAGGAGTGGGGCGGGGATACCATCTTCGTGGATGTTTCAGCCAAGAAGCACGAGGGCATCGAGGACCTCCTCGAGATGATACTCCTGCAGGCGGACATGATGGACATAAAGGCCAGGAAAGGTGGCCCCGCCCGCGGCGTCGTGCTCGAATCGAAGCTCGACAAGAACCGAGGCCCGATGTGCACCCTCCTCATCCAGCAGGGGGTGCTCAAGAAGGGCGACATCTTCATCATCGGCACCAAGTGGGGCAAGGCCAGGGCCATGTACGACTTCAGGGGGAACCCCATCGAGGAGGCTCAGCCCGCGGCGCCCGTGGAAATCATCGGGTTGATGGAACCGCCTTCCGCAGGCGATACCATGTTCGTGGTGCCGAGCGAGAAGAAGGCCAAGGAGATCGTCGAGTATCTCCAGAACAAGGAGATGGTATCGAGGCTCCAGGCGCCCGAGCAGAAGCCCCAGGTCACCCTGGAGGATCTCTACTCGCAGGTGCAGGAAGGGAAGATCAAGGATCTCAACCTCATCGTCAAGGGGGACGTACACGGCACCGTCGAGGCGATCGTGAGCTCGGTGAAGGGCATCGACACCTCGGGCCACGACATCAGGATCAATGTGATCCACTCGGCGGTCGGGGGTATCACCGAGAACGACGTGCTCCTCGCCTCCACGTCGTCGGCGATCATCGTCGGGTTCAACGTGAGGCCGGAGACCAAGGCCAGGGACCTGGCGAAGAAGCACAAGGTCGAGATCAAGCTTTACACCGTCATCTACGACCTCATCGAGGACATCAAGCAGGCGCTCAGGGGTATGCTGGAGCCCGTCTACAGGGAGGTGGTCCTCGGCCGCGCGGAGGTGAGGGAGATATTCAAGATACCCAAGGTGGGGGTCGTCGCCGGGTGCATGGTCACTGAAGGCACCATCCAACGGACGTCGAGCGTCAGGCTCCTCAGGGACAACGTCATCGTCCACGAGGGGAAGGTGGATTCGCTCAGGCGGTTCAAGGATGACGTCCGCGAGGTCCAGATGGGCTACGAGTGCGGTATCGGGCTCGGCGGGTACAACGACATAAAGGTGGGGGATGTCATCGAGGCCTTCACCATGGAGAAGGTGGAGACGACAAGCTCGTGGTGATCGCGGCGCTGGAAGTTCGTCTCAGGATACCGGGTGCGCATTCCCTCAAGGAGAAGCGCAGGGTGATCAAGTCCATGAAGGACAGGTTCGCCAAGCTGAACCTCTCCGTCTCCGAGGTGGACGACAACGACAAGTGGCAGTCGGCTGTCCTGGGGTTGGCCCTCGTCACGAACGACGCGGGATTCGCGAGCTCGGTCATGGACAGGGTCATCCTCGACATGGAGGATGCATACGAGGCCGAGATGGTAGACGTGAAGCGGGAGATCATCCACCTATGAAGGTCGTGAGGCTGCGCCAGGCCAGGGTGGGCGACCTGGTGGGACGGACCATTGCAGAACTCATCCAGAAAAAGGTCAAGGACCCGCGGCTGGAGGGGGTGACCATAACCGGGGCGGACGTGAGCGTCGACCTGAAGGCGGCTCGCATCTACTTCTGCGTTATGGACAGAGAGAGGAAGGGATCCGTTCTCGAGGGTCTCGCGAGTGCCGCCGGGTACCTCCGCAGGGAACTGGGGAGGGAACTCCACATGAAGGCCGTCCCCTCCCTGAGCTTCGCTTACGACGAGTCGTTCGATCACGGGGCGAGGATCGACGAGATTCTCGATTCCTTGGCATCGCACCAAGACGACGGAAAGGAATGAATCGGCGCCTGGAATGGAGATGAAGTCCAAGATCGCGCGCATCCTCAGAGAACGCGACTCGTTCGAGATCCTCACTCACGTGCAGCCGGACGAGGACGCCGTTGGGTCCACCCGGGCCTTGGGGCTCGCCCTCCAAGCCATGGGAAAGGCCGTCGACATCGTGTACCCGGACCCTGTTCCCCGATCGCTGGATTTTACCGAGGCGCCCATACGGGCAGACGGAACCAACCCCGCGGTTTCCATCGTCGTGGATCTTTCAGACCCCGTCTTGCTCGGGGGCGTGAACCCCCGTGGAGAGGTGATCGTCATAGACCACCACAGGGGAGAGGGTCTCTTCGGTGCTTTCCGCTGGAT
>ERZ795045.850-NODE-850-length-36992-cov-7.473726_pt1 | contig 36992 bp, 23 predicted proteins | sample MGYA00375129_ERZ795045 | MGnify/ENA primary metagenome ERZ795045 (study PRJEB30174, sample SAMN05720166) | activated sludge metagenome | isolation source: anaerobic digester from wastewater treatment plant | place: Japan | collected 2015-05-15 ...
TAGCATCCGTGTCATCAGCGTTCTATTTTTTAATGGCACACGGATAACACGGATTTAGACGGATTTACACTGATTTTATCCGTGGTCATCCGTAGCATCCGTGTCATCAGCGTTCTATTTTTTAATGGCACACGGATAACACGGATTGGACAGATTTACACTGATTTTTCTTTTGGCTATCGATAATGATTAAACTTACAGCTTTTTAACTGTACGGCAGTCTGGAAATGTCTATTATACCTGAATTGTAAAAGATGTCATAAAACATTAAATTTCACGCTGTTTGGTACGAACAAATGGAATATATTTGGCACCAGAGTAAAAGATATTAAAATACACCAAGATTATGAGAACATTCTGGTTAATCTGCTTTTTCAGTGCAGGGATAAATATTTATGCCTGCACCAACATATTGGTGAGTAAAGGGGCATCGGCCGATGGTTCGGTGATGATAAGCTATGCAGCCGACTCGCATTCGTTGTATGGAGAGCTTTATTATAGACCGGCTCAGGATTATCCGGCTGGTGCTTTGCTGGATGTGTATGAATGGGATACCGGTAAATACCTGGGGAAGATTCATCAGGCACGACATACCTATCTGGTTGTGGGCAATATGAATGAGCATCAGCTGGCTATTGGTGAAACCACCTTCGGTGGACGGGAAGAATTGCGGGATACCACTGCTATACTTGACTATGGCAGTCTTATATACATAACCCTTCAACGGGCGCGTACTGCTCGTGAAGCTATCGATACCATTGTGGCACTTGCCAATCGGTATGGCTATTATAGCTCGGGTGAATCATTTTCCATTGCCGATCCCAACGAGGTATGGATTATGGAACTCATTGGCAAGGGATCGCCGCAGATGGTAAAGGATGCAAAAGAACGAACGAAAAAGGTTTATGACAGAGGTATTGTATGGGTTGCTATGCGGGTTCCCGATGGTTATATTTGCGCTCATGCCAATCAGTCGCGTATCCGTCAGTTTCCGCTTAACGATCCCCAAAATTGCCGGTATGCTCCCGATGTTATTAGTTTTGCCAGAAAAAAAGGATATTTTACGGGTAACGACAAAGATTTTAGCTTTGCTGATACGTATGCTCCGTTGAATTTTGAATCGCAGCGTTTTTGCGAAGCAAGAGTGTATAGCGTATTTCATCGTGCTGCCCCTTCGCTCAATCTCCCTATCGACTATGCCAAGGGGGTCAAGGGGGCAAAACCGTATCCGCTTTTCATAAAGCCTGACAAAAAAATTAGCCTGCGCGATATGTTTGCCCTTATGCGCGACCATTTTGAGGGAACTGAGCTGGATATGACGCAGGATATTGGTGCCGGACCATTTGCTTGTCCATATCGTTGGCGTCCGCTTACCTGGAAGGTAGATTCGGTTACCTACTTTAACGAAAGAGCTATTTCTACCCAGCAAACCGGTTTTTCGTTCGTTTCGCAATCGCGAAGCTGGTTGCCCAACCCCATTGGTGGCATACTCTGGTTTGGTGTCGATGATACTTACAGTACCGTGTACATGCCTTTTTATTGCTCCATTACAAAAGTACCCAATTGTGTTGCTGAGAAAAATGGCGACCTGTTTACCTATTCTCCCACCGCAGCATTCTGGGCTTTCAATTATGTCAGCAACTTTGCATATTTGCGGTATTCCGACATGATCGTAGATATTCAGAAAGTACAACAGCAATTTGAAAATTATTTTATCGAAAATCAGCCTGGATTCGAACAGCAAATGTTAACATTATACGCTTCCAATCCAAAGCAGGCCATCGATTCGCTCACACAATATTCTCACGATCAAGCCGAAAAAGTTACCAAAGCATGGATTGAACTGGGACATTTTCTGCTGGTGAAATATCTCGATGGGAATGTAAAAACTGATGATCGCAAAGTATTACACCCACCTTATCCCGAAAAATGGTACCGAGCAATTATCCGGGATACTGGCGATAAGTTTAAGGTGCTTTATTAAGGATAAAAAAAGACTCCCCGCAGGGAGTTCTTTTTTTAATAAGCCGTGAGGAAGTTAATTAATTAGTTTTACAAAGGTAATTGTTTCTCGTTAATTCACAATCATTTTTGCCTGTGCAATGGGTTTATCCTGTAAATATGCAGTAACCAGATATATTCCGTTAGCAAAAGGGCTCAGATCTACAGGCAGCTCAAGTTTGGTTGAAGCTGTGGCCTTTTTTTCTAATTTCAACAACTGCTTTCCGTCGATAGCGCCAATTTCGATGCGTAAATTGCCACTAACGGGTGGGTGAATGCTTATGATAATCCTGTTTTCTGCAGGGTTGGGGTACAGGCTGATGATGTTGGGATTTTTTTCAATTTTAACACTTACGTTGGCTACGATATTAAATCGTGCACTTTTCTCGTGCCCTTTGCCTGCGGAATCGAATGCAAATAGCGTTATCACGTGTTCTCCTACAGGAAGCGGTGCAATTTTTAGGGATTTTACGTTTGCGGGTAACGTTGTGTAGTATTTATTATCGACGTAAATCTCTACAAAGCTGGCGTTTTTATCGGGGTCGGAGATCGTGTATTGGACAAGAATAGAATCCGATTGTTTATACGACTTGCCAAATGCAGGTGACGAAAGCGTGATCGAAGGTGGACAATTTGGGGTTAGATGAATCGGTTGGTAAACATAGCTTTGCTTGTTGCCCAGAAGGTAGTCGAGTGCTGCCAATAGGAATGTAGCTGGGGCATTCCAGTTGATCGCTACCTCGTTTGAGGCGTACGATTCCATTACGTCGGCAAACGATTTGGCAGGTTGTAGATAGGCATATTGCACATTGTCCTGACGACCGGGATTGGGCCCCCCTGATAAAAATCCCGGAATAGGCATTACGATGTTGTCGGCATATGAGGGTCGATGATGGGGATTCATCACTGGTACTGAACCGTAATAGGTAAAAAACGAGTATCCTGTAGCATTTTTCCCCAATAGGTAATCGGCCAGTTCGGCAGCAGCCATTAAATAGGAACTATCGCCACTTAGCTGATAACCATAGATGAGTGTTACGCCAGCCTGGGCATAGGCTCCACTACTTCCCCAGAAAAAACCAGTGCGTGAGATCCGATAAGCTCCGGTGTTAATTTCATTTTTAAGCGTATTGCAGCGAGAAAGTATGGCTGTTTTTATTTTATTCAATAACGTAGTGTCGAGCGTGTTGGATATGGTTGCCAGCGATTGCTGTCCTAACCCTGCCACATTGGGCCATCCGGGTATCGAATAGGTTTGCAGTATACTGGATTTCGATTGAAGATATTGTGCATAGGCAGTGTCGCTGGTAGTTATGAGCAATTCAGCAGCAGCCCATATAAATTCATCGCTGAAGTTACCATCGCCATATTCACCGGTATGGATATCCGAAGGATTTTTAAAGACAACGTTGGGATGGTTTATTGCCCATTGCCAGGCTTTTTGAGCCATTTCGATGCAATGGTTGGCAAATGCAGTATCAAAGGGTCGGTAGATGCGTCCTGCCATTGCCATCATGGCTGCAAAGTCGAGGGTAGCTGCAGTCCCTTTGCCAATGAAATATCGTTCGGCCAGGTCGGCTTCGGGCATGATGAAGCCTGAAAAATTGGCTGTAGTGACTTTATGGAACACGCCTCCATCGGTGTCCTGCATGGTAGCCAGCCAGTCGAGTTCAAATCGAACCTCATCGAGCAGATCGTTGATGCCATTGCCCGACTCGGGAATAGAAACCGTTGAATCGGAAAAATAGTTGGGGAAAAGCTCATATAGTTGAAGCAAGTTGGCAACGCTAATACCCGCATTTACGGTATACTTACCGTAGTCGCCTGCGTCGTACCAGCCGCCCGGCGAGGCACCTGTGCCCGTTCGACCTGTTGAGGCATGATAAATTACAACCGTATCGGGGTGTCCTGCTTTCCTCGACCATAATCCTGCGTAGGGCTGACTAAGTTCGTACGAGCAGCGCTGATAATAATAACTACGCAGCGACCCATAGGCTACATCCCGTAATACCTGTGCTGAGATTGGGAAGGGTAACGAAGTCGTTCCCGTTGATAGGCGTATACAATATTGACCCTCTGCGGTTACTGCCGAAAAATCAGCCCATCGGACCGAATCACCGGAATCAGCATCGTATAGTATTGACGAAAGATTTCCATTAAACACAACAGTGCTGTCGGGTAATTTAACTATGCTAAACGTAGTTGCTAGGGTTTCTTTGATTATAGCAATTTTATGGGCGTGTGGGTAATAGCCCAGCTGATTGATTCGAATATTCATGTACTGTGCACCCAACATTGTGCCTAACAACAGGCACAGGATGGTCGTTAACGTTTTCATAGGCGGTGATTTTAGGATATTTTGCCGGTAAAGATAGTGCTTCTGAGGGAAAGATGACCATAACTAAACCAATCATTTACAAATTTATACCTGTCTTAAATCTGCGAGTTTCAATAGACGATTTCGAAACATTATAAACCTTGATAATTCTACCTATACCCACGATTGGCACGCCTATCCTTTGCAAGGCGAGGAACTTGGGGTAAGATTTAAATGAGAATGGCTGGAGCAGAGTTTTTTTAACGTTCCTCTTACGGGGTTGGAAAGGGTATGAATATAAATTCACTTTCAGTCATGCTGTTGCGTTAAAGGGGATTTCCACAACTGTAATAAATTAAAGTCATTCTCGATAATAATTTGTAGAATCAGCATTAACAGTCAGTGTTTAATCAAGCATTTTTCTTCAGAACTGAATTTTCAAGGGAGCCATAGATATTTTTGTTATCAAAAATTGCTTAATATTACCACAAAATAAATCTGTAAAGAGATACATGAGTAATCGCCGTCCCCATTTTCATACCTTTGATGCTCTTCGTTTTTTTTCTTTTTTGGTAGTCTTCCTTCATCATAGCCCTGTTCCTAAAACATCCTGGTTTTCTTATTTTGCCCAAAGTGGGGGAATAGGGGTTGTATTCTTTTTTGTGCTCAGTGGATTTTTAATTACGTATATTTTACTTGATGAGAAGGTTAATACCCAGACGATTTCCTTAAAAAAATTTTACATTCGTCGTATTTTAAGGATATGGCCTTTGTTTTATGCGATGTTATTGTTTGCCTATTGTACTCCATTTCTTTTGAATATCTTTCATCTTTCATCTTCAAGTGAGGGCTATCAGCCCAACTGGTTGATGTCGGTGTTGTTTCTTGAAAATTATAAAATGATGCTAAGCGGGAGTCTTCCTAATGTGTCGCCTTTGGGGGTGATGTGGTCGCTCTGTATCGAGGAGCATTTTTACCTCGTGTGGGGAATTCTTGTGGCATGGCTTTCAGTAAAAAGAATCCCAGCTCTTATCGTGATTTCCATTGTGGTGGCTAATGTTTGCAGAGTCATTTATGTTCAAAAGGGATTATCTACAATAGATTTATTTACCAATATCGATTATTTTGCATTTGGATCCATTCCTGCCTATTTGCTTGTGATGCGAAAAGAATTCATTCGATGGCTGGAAAATATTCATTTTAGCATTAAATATATTGTTGCCACTGTATCAGCGGGACTTATTTTTATTTTGCCCCATGTTCGTATTCAAAGGATTGAGTTAATTGCTCCTTTTTTTCTGGGCGTTTTTTTCGCGCTTACCATATTGTTTACATTATCGCGCAGCAATTGTCTTAAAATCAGTGATGATTCATTGATAAGCAGGCTGGGTATCTATACCTATGGACTTTACCTGTTTCATACGATAGTGATCAATTTTTTCCATCACACTAGGATTATCAACTATGGCTGGCCTTTGTTTGTTTTCATATCTTTAATGGTTACAATTCTTGTAAGCATGCTTTCGTATCATATTTTTGAGAAGCAGTTTCTTAAGTTAAAAAGATATTTTTATTAATTGTGGTATTGCTTATCCCGAGAGGGATTAAGAAAAATTAAAAACATATTTGCGGGATATACCAAAGTATTTTTGTAATTTGGCGCAATTTTAAAATCAAAAAATTGGGTTATGTCGTTTTTAACAGATAAGGTGATAGCGGAAGGATTGACTTTTGATGATGTGTTGCTGGTTCCAGCCTATTCAGAAGTTCTTCCGCGTGAGGTGGATGTTACAACTAAATTTTCTCGCAACATAGCGTTACATGCTCCTATTGTTTCGGCGGCAATGGATACGGTTACCGAAGCCGAGCTTGCAATAGCCATTGCTCGTGAGGGTGGAATAGGTGTTATCCATAAAAATATGAGCATTGAGGCTCAGGCACATGAGGTGAAGAAGGTAAAGCGTGCCGAGAATGTGATGATTTTTGATCCCGTAACCATTCATGGGGACGCCACTGTTGCCGATGCCCTTCAGTTGATGAATGAAAATAAGATTGGGGGGATACCGGTGGTTGATGAGAATCGTCGATTGATAGGGATTGTGACCAATCGTGATTTACGTTTCGAGACTAACCTGCGACGTCCTATAGCAGAGGTGATGTCGAAAGATATCATAAGCATTACCGAACAAACCGATTTGGATCATGCGGCCAATATTTTGCAGAAACATAAAATTGAAAAATTACCTATCGTAGATGAAAAAGGGTTACTGATAGGACTTATCACCTACAAGGATATTACCAAATCAAAGGATCGTCCCAACGCATGCAAGGATAGTAAGGGTAGGCTAAGGGTAGCAGCGGCGGTGGGGGTGACCTCAGAGACCTTCGATCGCATGGAGGCTTTGGTAAAAGCAGGGGTCGATGCTATTATCATCGATACAGCCCATGGACATTCGCGTGGGGTGATCCAAACGCTCAAGGAAGCCAAGCGTCGTTTCCCAGAAATAGATATTGTATGTGGTAATATTGCTACTGCCGAAGCGGCTTTGGCTTTGGTGGAGGCTGGAGCCGATGCAGTGAAGGTAGGTATTGGACCTGGTTCAATATGTACTACGCGTATTGTTGCAGGTGTTGGTGTTCCTCAGCTATCGGCTATTTACGATGTGGCTAAGGCAATTCAGGGTACCGGTGTCCCTGTGATTGCGGATGGCGGTATCCGTTATTCGGGCGATATTGTTAAGGCATTGGCAGCAGGCGCCTCATCCATCATGGCAGGTTCGCTTTTTGCAGGTGTAGAGGAATCGCCCGGCGAAACAATTATATATAATGGTCGAAAATATAAGGAATATCGTGGGATGGGCTCCATCGAAGCTATGCAGGCAGGTTCAAAAGATCGTTACTTTCAGGATGTGGAGGATGACATTAAAAAGTTTGTCCCCGAAGGGATTGAAGCTCGCGTCCCCTACAAAGGTACAGTCGCCGAAGTGGTTTATCAGCTCATTGGTGGATTGCGTGCAGGAATGGGATATTGTGGCGCAAAGGATATCCCTACACTCCAGAAGGCTAAATTTGTGCGCATAACCAATTCGGGGCTGGCCGAAAGCCATCCTCACGATGTTACCATTACCCGTGAAGCTCCTAATTATACCCGATAAACAAATGAACCCAAAAATGTAACAGTATGAGAAAGGTTTTTGCAGTATTGTCGTTTGTCACTTTCCTATTCTTTAATAATACTGTCCAGTCACAACAAAATGATCCGGTAATTGTCACTATTGGTCCTAAAAAAATTACTAAATCCGAATTTCTTCGCACCTATACCAAGAACAATCCTGAAGGGAAATTCGATCGCAAGTCGTTGGACGATTACATGCAGTTGTTCATTAATTTTAAGTTAAAGGTCATAGAAGCCGAACATCTGGGCATGGACACCTTGTCGTCGTTTGTCTCGGAATATAATTCGTATCGTGAGCAGCTTGCCAGGCCTTATTTAATCGATAAGGAAACTGAAGAAAAGCTTGTTCGCGAGGCATACGATCGTTTACACTATGATGTTCACGCTCGACAAATATTTATTCGGTGTGGGGAATTACTTCCCCCTGCCGATACGGTTGAACCCTACAAAAAAGCATGGGAAGCATACAACAAGCTCAAGGCTGGAGTACCCTGGGACAGTGTGTTTGACCAATATGCTCAGGACAATTATGCGCTTAAAACTAAAGGTGACGTTGGGTATTTTACGGCACTACAGATGATATATCCTTTCGAAAATGTTGCATACAGCCTTAAACCTGGTGAAATTGCACCTCCCCTTCGAACTCACCTGGGTTATCATATTATTCAAGTGCTCGATAAGCGCCCTTCTTTGGGAGAAATAAAAGTGCAACATATCATGGTAGCATTTCCCGAAAATGCTACACGCAAACAGATTGACTCGGCTAAAGCTGTAATTGATGATTTGTATCAAAAGCTTCAGAATGGGGCTCGTTTTGAGGACCTGGCCAGCCAGTACTCCGACGATAAACGAACGGCTAAACGGGGGGGCGAACTCGACTGGTTCGGTACAGGGCAGATGATTGCGGCTTTTGAAAAAGAAGCATTTGCACTTAAAAATGATGGCGATTACTCGGCACCCTTCAAAACCGATTTCGGTTGGCACATTGTTAAACGTATTGCTGTAAGGCCTATATCACCATACGACAACCTGAAAGAGTCCCTTCGTAATCGTGTAAACAGGGATAGAAGAGGTGAACTCATTAAAGTCAATCTGGCCGAGAAGGTAAAAAAAGAGTTTGGTTTTAAGGAAAACCACCAGGCCCTCAAAGAACTTGCTAAATATATCGACAGCACAGCGTATCGTGCCGAATGGAAGCCCGAAAAGGCAAAGCCTATTGAGGAACTCCCCATCTTCACCATTGGAAACAAGACTTATAAAATTAAGGATTTCACTCCTTATCTGGCCAAACGTCGTTTTCGTAAGCCAGCTACAATTGACATGAGCATTAATTATTTCTACGGACTGTTCGCGCAAGAACAAATAATAGATTACTATAAATCGCAACTGGAAAATAAATACCCCGATTTCCGTTTCCTTTTGCAGGAATTTCATGACGGTATTCTTTTATTTAACCTGATGGAAAAGATGGTGTGGACCAAGGCAGCAAAAGACAGTGCTGGACTGGCACAGTATTATCAGCAACATAAGGACGAGTATCAGTGGAAACAACGCGTTGAGGCGCTTGTAGTGTCTTCTCCTGATAAGGAATATGTCGATAAAGCTTATGCGTATGCTCAAGATTTTCTAAATAGTAAAATTTCATCCGAAAATATCTGGAAAGCTATTTGTCCCGATACTACGCAAGCTTGCTTTAATTGTCAGGTAAATCTTTTTGAAAAAGGCGATAATACGATATTGGATAGTATAGGTTGGGAAATAGGGGTAAGTCCGATCGTTTTCAGGGAAGGAAAATATGGTTTCTTTGTCAAAAAAGCTCTTTACGAACCTCGTCCAAAAACTTTCGAGGAAGCAAAAGGTACCTGTTTGGCCGATTATCAAAACTATCTTGAAAATCAGTACCTGGCCGAATTGCGTAAAAAATACCCTGTAAAGGTTGAGGAAAAAGTACTTCAGAGTTTGGTTAAATAATATTTGAAATGGCAAAATACCTGTTGGCAGTTTTGTTGCTTTTTTTTACTGGTTGGTGTAAAAAGCAATCTGACAACCCACCTGTAGCAAAGGTAGGTAATGCAGTGCTTTATAAGTCGGACCTGGCACGGTTAATCCAGCCAGGTATGACGCTTACGGATAGCAATATGCTGGCCAAAAGCATTATTGACAAGTGGGTACGCAAACAATTGATAATGCAGCAGGCTTTGCTTAATCTTACCGATGCTGAAAAGAATGTAGAAAAAGAACTGGAAGAATATCGAACTTCTTTAATTATCTACAAATACGAGCAGAAATATATTCAGGAACGGCTCGATACGACAGTTACTGAACAGGAAATGCAAAAATATTATGCCGACAATTTGCAAAGTTTTATTTTACCTACTTCGGTAGCTAAGGTACAGTTTGTTCAATTGCCTCTGGCAGTGAAAACCGATCTTGTACGACAATGGCTTTTACAAGCTAACGAGGAAAGCGTTAAAAAAATTCAAGAATTTTGCTATCAGGTAGCTGTTAAATACGAGTATTTTGGCGATCGTTGGGTAAGCTTCGACAACATAAAAATGCTTTTCCCTTATGCTTTGGTCCCTTCTGACCAGTATATGATGAGTAATAAACTATATGAAACATCCGATACCTCTTATCACTACTTGCTATATCTTCGCGAAATTAAACCTAAAGGCGCCCAGGCTCCCTATGAATTTGTAAGGGATAATATCCGAAATATCATTATTCTCAAGCGCAAGCAAAAACTTGTAAATGACCTGGAAAATAATATCTATCTCGATGCGTTGAATAAAAACAAATTTACGATTTATGAATAGCATGCGTTGGCTGTTTTTTTTGCTCCTAAGCATTATACATTCCAATATTTTTGCCCAGGAACGTAAAGTGGTTGTCGACAAGATCATTGGAGTGGTGGGTAATAGTATTATCCTACAATCCGATTTTGAGCAGCAACTATTACAATACAAGGCGCAGCGCATGCGGGTGGATCCCTGTTTTGTATTCGAAAACTTTCTTATTCAGAAGTTGATGGTAAATCAGGCCAAGGTCGATAGTATAGAAGTTTCAGAGGCTACGGTGGAAATGCAGTTGAATAACCGCATCGATATGTACATTCAGCAGGCTGGTTCGCGTGAAAAGTTGGAAGAGTATTTCAATCGATCTCTTTCCCAAATTAAAGAGGACATGCGCCAACCCATGCGTGAGCAATTGATTATGCAAAAGATGTCGGGCGAAATTACCAAGAATCTTAAAATTACCCCTTCCGAGGTAGAGGCCTTCTACCTATCGTTACCCCCCGACAGTATACCGCTGGTTAATACTCAGTATGAGTATAAGCAAATCGTTATTCATCCTCCGTATACCGAACAGGCTATTTTTGAAATCAAAAATCAGCTGCTGAATCTTCGTAAGGCTGTGCTCGATGGGCGCAGTTTTGCCTCGTTGGCAGTGATATATTCCGAAGATCAGGCCTCGGCTGTGAATGGGGGCGAAATAGGTTTCATGTCGCGCGGCGAACTTGACCCCGAATATGCTCGAGTGGCTTTTAGCCTTAAAGAAGGTGCAGTATCTGGTATTGTCGAAACCCAATTTGGATATCATCTCATTCAGGTCATTAAACGCGATGGCGATAGGGTTAACACCCGTCATATTCTCATGCGCCCTAAACCCACCGAAAAAGAAATCAAATATGCATACAACAAGCTCGACTCTATCCTTACGCTCATAAAGAACGATAGTATTACTTTTGAAAAAGCTGCTTTCCTATTTTCTACCGACGAAGCCACAAAAATGTCATACGGTCAGGTGGTCAATCCATACAACAGCAGTACCCGCTTTGAAATTGACCAGTTGCCGCAGGAGGATTATGTGATGCTTAAAAAGCTTAATATAGGAGAAATTTCTGCTCCATTTCAGTCGACCGATGCCGCCAAGCGTCCTATCTTTAAAATTGTGAAATTGGTCAACCGCATTGAACCCCATAAAGCTAACCTGAAGGACGATTATCAGCTTATCCAGGAAATGGCACTGGAAAATAAAAAGAAAAAGATTATCGACGAGTGGATTGATAATAAAATAAAAACCACCTACATCCGTATCGATCCTTCTTTTGCAAAATGCAAGTTTGAACATTCGGGCTGGATTAAATAGCCCATGCATTTAAAATAGCACATGAACATGCAGTTTTTCCGACAGATATTCCTTGTCGTTCTGAAGTTTTTCCTGCTGAGCTCATTGTTTCTAAAGGGACAGGAGAGTCGACAAATAGAAATTTTAAACACGGATGTGCTGGAATATAATAAAAAATCGGGCGTCGAGGCTCGAAAACTTATTGGTAATGTGCAATTTCGGCACGAACAAGCTCTCATGTTCTGCGATTCGGCCTATTTTTATACCGATGAGAATAAAGTCGATGCTTTTGGCAATGTTTCTATTCATCAGGGCGATACGTTGCATCTTTATGGGAACACTTTTCAGTACGATGGAAATACTAAAATGGTTCGTATGCGCGATAAGGTAAGACTTGTCGATAAACAAACAACGCTTTCGACCGACTACCTCGACTACGATATTCGTCAAAGCGTGGGTTTTTACACCAATGGCGGTACCATTATTAATGCTAACAATCAGCTTAAAAGCCAGGAGGGTTATTATTATACCAACAGTAAAACTTTTTTCTTTAAAGACAATGTTGAGATTCGTAATCCCCAGTATACCATGTATTCCGATACCTTAAAATACAACACGGTGACTCGTACTGCTTTTTTCCTGGGACCTACCCGAATTATTTCCAAGAATAATCTTATTTACTGCGAAAACGGCTGGTATAACACGCAAAAAAATACCTCCAAATTTTATCGGAATGCTTATTTAACTGGGGAGGGACGTTATTTAACTGGCGACTCATTGTTTTATGATAGGAATAAAGGCCAGGGGTACGCCTTTAGCCATGTGCGACTGATCGACTCTACCCGACGGGTTATCCTTACGGGCAATTATGCTAATTATATTGAACGTCCCGAATATGCCTTACTTACCGACAGCGCAATGCTTACGTTTTATAACGAAAAAGATTCTCTTTTTTTACACGCCGACACACTCATGCTCCAGAGTATGCAGGATAGCGCAAACAATAAGTTGATTCGAGCATTTTATGGCGTAAAATTCTTTAAAACCGATTTACAGGGAATGGCCGATTCTGCGGTTTTCTCTACGATCGATTCAACTTTACATCTGTTTCATACTCCTGTTCTGTGGACAGGCGAAAACCAGATTTCAGCCGAAAAAGTTGAACTCCATTTTGCTAATCAGCAGCTACAAACTATCGATTTTATAAACGATGGGTTTATTGTGGCCCACGAAGGTGCTGACCAATATAGCCAGGTGAAAGGCAAAAATATCCGGGGATTTTTTAAAAAAAATGAATTGTATCGCCTATTTGTTTCGGGTAACGGACAAACGCTCTATTATGCAAAAGACAAAGATCGAATTATTGGGGTAAACCGTGCGCTGTGTTCGCAGATCAACGTAATGGTTCAAAATCGTAAAATTTCGCGTATTGTCTTTCTTACACAGCCCGATGCTATCTTTTATCCACTCAGTAAGCTGCCAGAAGAAGAAAAAAAATTAAAAGGTTTTGTTTGGTACGAAGAGAAACGTCCCTATTCTCGCGAGGATATTTTTCGCTAAAATATTGGGATATCTTTAAGATGCTAATAAGTTTGTTTTAAATTTTGTTCTGGTGAGACATTATTGATGGAAATAAAATCAGAATTTTAAAGGGAAATGGGTGTACAGGACAACAATATGATTGATGGGAAAGCCTTTACCGATTCACCTGTGGAGTTTGTAGTGTCGGAGCTTACGCTTCTACGTTTTTCTTTGATATTTACTATTGCCTATCCAGTACTGCTAACCATTGCTTTTCTGCTTTGGTTTCCTGCAAGCTATTTACGGCAGGGGCTTACTTTTTTGTGGCATCTGGTTTTGTGGTTAATCCCTATCGTTGTTGTCCACGAAGGATTGCATGCCATCGTATGGGCTTTATCGGGTGCTAAATGGCGTAATATACGATTTGGCTTTCATCGGCAATATTTTACCTTTTACACGCATTGTAAGGTACCTATTTCAAAATTTACTTATTTTGCCGGCGGAATAGCTCCTTTTGTTTTTTTATCAATACTTCCGGCTGTGTATGCCTTTTACATACCCAGCTATTATTGGCTGGCATTTGCCATTTTCAACGGTTGGGCATGTGCGGCCGACCTGTTGATGTGCTATTATGTTCTTTTATTGCCTCCTAAAGTTCATTTGCTCGACCATCCAGAAAAGTTAGGATTCTTTATTTATTCTACTCAACAAAAGGCTTAGTTTGTTGTTATTTTTTTAACAGAGAAAAAGTCTTGCCCCAAACGATGGAGGCAGGGTATTGTAACACATTTTAAAAATGAACATTTATGAAACCAATTAAACTAGCCTTTTTTGATACCAAGCCCTATGATAAGGAAGTTTTCGACACGGTGAACCAGCAGTTTGGCTTTGAAATCAAATATTTTAAATTTCATCTTACAGCAGATAACGTCCTTTTGACGCAGGGTTTTGAGGGAATTGTCATATTTGTTAACGATATTGTAGATGAGTACATGGTAGACCAGCTTTACAACAATGGCGTGCGATTGATAGCTTTACGTTGTGCTGGTTTCAATAATGTTGATCTAAAGGCAGCTAAAGGTAAAATTACAGTTGTTCGTGTACCAGCTTACTCGCCGCATGCGGTGGCGGAACATACGGTAGCCCTTATGCTTACGTTAAACCGTAAAATTCATAGGGCTTACTTTCGTACACGCGATGCTAACTTCGCACTGAATGGACTCCTCGGCTTTGACATGCAGCATAAAACCGTAGGTATTATTGGAACAGGGAAAATAGGTAAGGTTCTGGCTAAGATTTTGATAGGTTTTGAAATGCAGGTTCTGGTTTACGACAAGTACCCCGATTATGCCTGGGCACAACAACTTGGATGTCGCTACGTAGAATTGGATGAGCTATTCCGCAAGTCGGATATTATTTCGTTGAATTGCCCCCTGACCAAAGAGACCGAGTATATAATCAATCGCGAGGCTATTCACAAAATGAAGGATGGCGTGATGATAATCAATACTGGTAGAGGAAAACTGATTAATACCAAGCACCTAATTGAAGGTTTAAAAAGCGGTAAAATTGGTTCGGCAGGACTCGATGTGTATGAGGAAGAAAGCAAGTATTTCTTCGAAGACATGTCGGATCGGGTACTTACCGACGATATCTTAGCGCGTTTGCTAACTTTCAACAATGTTATTATTACTTCGCATCAGGGTTTCTTTACCCAGGAAGCTATTCATAATATTGCTCTTGTTACCCTCGAAAATATCCGTAGCTATATCGAAGGTAAGCCTCTTGTCAATGAAGTTAAATGGGAAGAGGCTAATTTATGAAAAATTTAAGATAAAAATTTAAAGGCTTTGCGATACATTTTTGTAACTTTGTTCATGTGCATAGGGCCAATCATTCAAGTATTGATTTTGAGTTAAAGTAAATTAGCAACATAAACCTTGTCTATGAAAAAGTTACTTTCGATTGCCTTGCTTCACGCTTTTACGGTATGTATTCTATGGGCACAAATTAATGATTGGGAAAACCCAGAACTTACGGGGATTAACAACGAACCGCCTCATGTGCTTACTCATCCATACATGAACGTGCAGTCGGCTCTGAAGGGTGACCTTACTACATCGCCTTATTATCTTAGCTTAAACGGAAACTGGAAATTTTTCTGGGTTGCTTCCCCAACACAACGTCCTGCTGATTTTTACAGGGTCGATTTTGATGACTCGCAATGGAAGGATATCAAAGTGCCTGGAAACTGGCAATTTCAGGGATACGATGTACCGGTATACGTAAACATTCGATACCCCTTTCAACCCAATCCACCTCGTATCCCCGACGATTACAATCCTGTAGGATCGTACCGTAAGAAAGTATTGATACCAAAAGGATGGGGGAGTCGAGAGGTATTTTTTCATGCTGGTGCAGTAAACTCTATGATGTACCTATGGGTAAATGGACAATATGTTGGAATGGCCAAGGGGAGCAAGGTGCCAGTCGAATTTCGTATTTCTTCTTACTTGCGTCCTGGCGAAGAAAATACTTTTGCCATACAGGTGTTTCGCTGGTGCGATGGTAGTTATCTCGAGGATCAGGATTTCTGGCGTCTCAGTGGCATTGAACGGGAAGTATTCCTGTATGCAACTCCCAAACAGCATATATTCGACTTTTTTGTTGTTGCCGACCTTGACGAAACCTATACAAATGGAAACTTAGCAGTGTCGGCTTTGGTTAAAAACTATGCATCGGATAAGGCGACTCAAAAGTTAAAAATTGAATATGCCTTACTTGATGCTAACGGAAAAAATGTTTTTCCACCGCAACAGTCGTCCTTTTCTTTAAAGGATACGATCACGATGTTTTTTAATCGACAAATCGTCAATCCTGCCAAATGGACTGCCGAGACTCCCAACCTATATACTTTGCTTTTAGTTCTGTACGATAAGAATAATCAGGTACTCGAGGCTGTTACGCATGCTGTTGGTTTTCGAAAGGTTGAAATTAAGGACGGTAGCTTGCTGGTCAATGGGGTGAGGGTACTTATCAAAGGGGTAAACCGCCACGAGCACGACCCCTTTAATGGTCATGTGGTTTCTGAAGAATCGATGATTCGCGATATAAAGCTGATGAAGTTACATAATATCAATACTGTACGTACAAGCCATTATCCCAATCATCCCCGATGGTATCAATTATGCGATAAATATGGGCTGTATGTTATTGACGAGGCAAACATCGAAAGTCATGGGTGGCATCAGTACGATGAGCAAACCCTGGCCAAAAATCCTCAATGGCTAAAAGCCCACCTCGATCGTACCCAGCGTATGGTAGAGCGGGACAAAAATCATCCATGCGTTATCATCTGGTCGCTTGGAAACGAAGCTGGGGATGGGAGTAATTTCGAAGCCACCTATCGCTGGATAAAATCACGGGACAAGACACGCCCTGTACAATACGAGCAGGCCGGCGAAAGAGCGCATACCGATATTTTCTGCCCCATGTATCCGTATATCGAACATTTGAAAGCGTACGAGGCCAAAAAACCTTCGCGTCCCCTGATCATGTGCGAATACTCGCATGCCATGGGCAATAGTAACGGAAACTTGAAGGATTACTGGGACGTCATACGTTCAGCCCGATATTTGCAGGGAGGTTGTATCTGGGATTGGGTCGATCAAAGCTTTGCTAAAATAAACGGAAAAGATACCTGTTGGCTGTATGGGGGTGATTTTGGAATCCTTAATAATATTCCCAGCGATACCAATTTCTGTTGTAACGGTCTGGTGAGTGCCGATCGAACCCCACATCCTGCGCTATGGGAAGTGAAGAAACAATATCAACCATTCTGGGTGAAAGCTATCAATGTGGCCGAAGGTAAATACGAACTCATTAACGAATGCGACTTTACGCCCATGAGCGTAATGGATATTAACTGGTATATTTACGAGGATGGAAAGCCTATTTATAGTGCCAATTTAGGCGTTCAACAGATACTACCCCATCAAAAAAAGGAAATTACGCTTAAATATCCCGTGGTATCCCTTAAACCAGGTGCTGAATATTCAGTATTTTTCAGCTTTCGTACTAAAGCAGTGTCTGAATTAGTTCCTAAGGGATATGAAATGGCCTGGGAACAATTTTTACTCCCCTGGAAAAAAGAGGAGGTAAAACCCGATTTAACGCTTTTCCCCAAAATTAGAATTTTAACCCATAATCCCGATAAACCTATTCTAAGTGGTAATAATTTCAGCGTAACTTTTGATGCCAAAACGGGTATGTTACTATCGTATCTATACGATACCATGCAAATTATCCGAAAATCGCCTTATCCTCATTTCTGGCGTGCCTGTACCGATAACGATATGGGCAACAACATGCTTAAAAGATTAGGTATATGGCAAACTGCAAATACGCAACTGGTATTGGATAGCTTTTCATTGGTTTCTACCAATCCTTATCAAATCTTGGTTAAAACTGTTTACCGTTTACCGCTGATTAATGCACGATACTTTGTAAATTATGCGGTGTTGGCCAATGGGGAACTTATCATTACCAGTCGTTTTGTGCCAGGCAACACCAATTTGCCCGACATGCCTCGTTTTGGGATGCAGTTGGGTATACCAGGATGGTACGAATATATGACCTGGTATGGCTGTGGGCCAGTTGAAAATTATGTAGATAGGAACACGGGTACTCCTTTGGCGCAGCATACCGTCCTGATCAGTAATCTAAAGCTTCTCTATGTTCGGCCGCAAGAATATGGAAATCTTACGCAGGTTCGCTGGATGGCACTGAAAGACAGTAAAGGAAACGGATTAATGATAGCAGGATACGAACCGCTCAATATGCGTGCAATTCGTTACCAACTGAATGACTTGAATGGACTGCCATCGGCTCGTCATGCATGCGAAGTACCTTTGGCTGGTTATATCGTTGTAAATGTCGACCTGTTTCAGATGGGTGTAGGTGGTGATAACAGCTGGGGGGCGCCTGTTCATCCCGAATATACCTATCCTGCTAAAGAATATACTTATACTTTCCGCCTGTTACCTTTTAAATCGTCGGATGGCAACGAAAAAGACATCTTGATGAAGATGTACTGACCAATGACAACAAATTAAGGCTTTAGATGTTAACAAAATAAGAGAGGGTTCTAAGATTTTTTCAATGAATTTGAACACTTATTTCCGTTAATTTTTTATAATTTTAAATTCAAATTTCTGGATCATGACCAACCCTCAGCCGGATATAGCCCGTTATACCATGCCTGGTATTTTTCAGAATAAAACTATCTTAATTGCCGAAGACGATGAGACCAATTTTTTCTTGTTAAAAGAATATCTCGAATTTTCAAAGGCTGAAATTATTTGGGCGCAAAATGGTGAAGAAGCTGTGCGATGGGTTGAAAATAATCCCGATATCGATGTGGTGCTGATGGATATTCAAATGCCGGTGATGGATGGAAATACGGCTATGAAACAGATTAAAAAAATCCGCTCGAATTTGCCGGTAATTGCACTTACTGCCTATGGGGTTATGGGGGATAGAGAGAGAGGTATTCGTGAAGGTTTTAATGAATATGCCACCAAGCCTATTTCGCGGATGCTGCTCATTGAAATATTATTACGATTTATCTGACAGAGTCCGCAATATCTTGTTTTCCATTTTTTTCTTATTCCAGATTTATCGTTATTCCTGATGTTATTGTTTTTTTCTTTCTAAGCGTACGAGGGTTTCAACATGATGGGTTTGCGGAAACATATCATAAGGGATAATTTTTTCGATTGTATAAAAATCTCTCAGATAGGTTAGGTTCCATGCCAGCGATACGGGATTACAGCTTACATAAATTATGCGTTTAGGCCGAAAGATTACCATATTCTTCAGCGTTTCTATAAGTGTGCCAGCTCTTGGTGGATCAAGTACAACGATATCGGGATGACCATGTATTTTTACAAAATCTGGAACAAATGTCTTAAGCACATCGCCTACTTCAAATACGAGGTTGTTCAGGTTGTTTCGCTGCTGATTGTAACGGGCATCCTGGATAGCAAATTCAGAGTTCTCTATGCCTACCACTTTATGGGCGTAGGGTGTCAGATGAATGGCTATGGTGCCTACCCCAGTGTATAAATCATATACCGTATCGTTGGTAGAAGGGGAGGCTAGCGTTACAATTTCCTGGAATAGCTGTTCAGCTAAGTAAATGTTGGGCTGAAAAAACGCATCGGCACTTAACTTAAACAACCACTGATTGATATTTTCCTCAAGATAAGTTTCGCCCCATACATGAATAAAGGTGTTTTGATCGGGCTGTTTGAGCTTTAAAAAAATAGATTTAATGCTTTTATTCGACGGTATCAGTTGTTTTACGATTGCCAAAATATCTGGCGATTCCTGCAAAGTATGGAAAATGAGCATTTGATCGCCATTTTTGTTGCATCGCAGGGTAAAACCACCTAATATTTCCTTTAAATTATTTGAAGGGGATGCTGATTTAAACCATTCAAGCATTATTTCTTGCAGCCTGATAGCAGTTTGAATGACTTGAGGGTCTGTAATATAGCATTCTTTTAAAGGAAAGATGGTGTGAGGATTTTCCAACGGATGAAAACCGATGCATACTTCATGGTTATCTAAAAAATTTAAAGCAAAGTCTACTTTTCCACGGTAGGCCAGCGATCTGGGCGAGGGAACCACATCGTCGATAGGCGGATGGGGAATCTGGTATTTTGCAAGAGCCTGTTCAATAAGGCTTTTCTTGTGGACAAGTTGTTGTTCATACTGCATATGCATCCAATTGCAGCCGCCGCATAACTCAAAGTGTGAGCAAACAGGGTTAATCCTGAATCTGGAAGGTTGAATAACACTTATTACATTACCCGCAATGTAATTTCGTTTTTGTCGTTTGGCAATGGCTACATTAACCCATTCACCGGGGATAACGTGAGAAACATAGATATTGTGTCGTCCATCGGAAACAACGCCTTTGCCCGACGAATGCCAGCCGGTTACCGGGATGTTTTCTAAGATTTTATAGCCTTTTGGTGCTGTCGACACAGCTATTGATGCAGTTTACTATGGGTAATACCGTAGGTAAAATAAATATACAATCCTATAAACATCCAGATTATGAGCCGAAGCCAGGTATCGAGAGGTAGGGCAGCCATCTGGATAAAGCAAAAGGCGGCGCCCAGCAAGGGTATCCAGGGTACGAGGGGTGTTTTAAAGGGACGATATAGATTGGGTTTGGTACGTCGAAGGACGATAATTCCAAAACACACTATTACAAAAGCCAACAAGGTACCGATGGAAACCAGTTCACCAAGTATGTTTATGGGCAGGACCCCTGCAATGATCATGGCGATGCTGCCCGTTATAATTGTCCCTATATAAGGAGTTTTATAGCGAGGATGTACCTTAGAAAATGCGGGGGGCAAAAGCCCATCTTTTGACATGGCATAAAAGATACGGGGTTGACCCATGAGCATTACCAGAATTACAGAACTTAGTCCGGCAATAGCAGCCAATTTGATGATAGGACGTAACCAAACCATCTTCTCGCCCATCGCATTCACTGCAACGGCAATAGGATCAGCCACATTCAGGTGCGTATAGCTGACTATACCTGTAAGTACAAGTGCTATCAGGATATAAAGTAAAGTGGAAATACCCAGGGAACCCAGAATACCCTTTGGCATATCCTTTTGAGGATTCCGTGCTTCCTGAGCAGCAGTCGATACAGCATCAAATCCGATGTAAGCAAAAAATATTACTCCGGCAGCCCTTAATATCCCCAGTAAACCGTAATGGCTATGTCCATGTTCATCTACGATTCGATCGGGTACAAAAGGTGTCCAGTTGGCTGTTTTTACAAAGAAAAATCCAATGATCACAAATAATAGTATCACGCCAACCTTGATAATTACCATGATATTATTGAAGGTTGTTGATTCACGAATTCCTAACACCAACAATCCTGAAATTACGAAAACAATAAACATGGCGGGCAGGTTGATGATGGCCGTAACGTGAGGTAGCGAGTGTAGGGCAATACCACTGTTTATCAGTTCCTGTTTTAGCTGACTGGTGATAGGTCGCCAGCCTACATCGGGGACATGAACCAGTGTAGTACCTGTGGCGGCCGTATATTGCACCGGAATATGTATCCCAATGTCGTTGAGTATGCTGATGAAATATCCCGACCAACCCACGGCAACGGTTGAGGCGGCAAATAGGTATTCCAGAATGAGGTCCCAACCTATAATCCAGGCTGCCAGTTCTCCCAATGTGGCATATGCGTAGGTATACGCGCTACCCGATACAGGTATCAACGAGGCAAATTCGGCGTAGCATAGCCCAGCAAAAGCGCATGCCAAACCCGAAATGATAAACGAAATAACAATGGCTGGCCCAGCATATTGTGCTGCTGCTTGTCCGGTAAGTACAAATATCCCTGCCCCTATGATAGCCCCTATACCTAACGTGACTAAATGCCGGGGGCCCAATACACGCTTAAGTTCGTGCCCCTCTATCTCGTGCAGATGGTGTGACTTGGTCTTGAATATTTTGTTTTTCATTGAGAATATTTTTTAAATCTTTAAAGCAATCGGTATAATTTGCACTTTTTTAGTTACTTACATGTAAAAAGTACAAAAATGGAATTATTTTCCTACCCGTTTCGAATACTACCTTAGATGCTCGTTTCATTTTAATTCGTAAAATGCTTTTGATGCTAATTCTAAGTTTCAATTTTATAGCCTTTTTATATAATTTGATGAAAGCAAAAGTGTTATTTTTTACAAATAAAAACAATAAAATTGTAATTTTTTATTACGATTTTTCAATTCCTTTCATACTCAATTGAATGCGATTGCGAACGCGGTCAATTTCAATTACCTTAACGCGTACATGCTGATGTATTTTTACAATTTCAAGCGGGTCGCTGACAAACCGGTCGGCCATTTGCGAAATATGTACCAGTCCATCCTGGTGTATACCAATGTCGACAAAACATCCAAACCGGGTTATGTTAGTAACTATACCAGGCAATATCATGCCAACCTTCAGGTCGTCGATGGAATGGACGTTAGGGTCGAATTCAAATACTTTAATCACCGTCCGAGGATCGAGTCCAGGACGTGCAAGCTCCTGCAGAATATCGTTGAGCGTGGGTAATCCAATTTTGTCGTTGACATAGCGATTTACATCAATTTTGCTTCTTAAATTTTCGTCTTTAAGCAGGGTTTCAACGCTGGTATTAAGATCGGCGGCCATGCGTTCTACAATAGGATAGCTTTCGGGATGAACTGCACTATTATCGAGTGGGTTGGTACCACCCCGAATGCGAAGAAAACCTGCACACTGTTCAAAGACTTTTTCGCCCAGACGTGGAACCTTAAGCAATTCCTGTCGATTTTTGAAAGGGCCATGCTCGCGTCGATGATTTACAATGTTCTGAGCTAACGTTGGTCCCAATCCCGATACGTAGGTTAATAATTCCTTGCTGGCTGTATTTACATTGACCCCCACCTTGTTGACGCAAAACTCCACGACCTGCTCGAGGCTTTTCTTGAGTTTTCCCTGGTCTACATCGTGCTGGTATTGCCCTACGCCAATCGATTTTGGGTCGATTTTAACCAGCTCGGCCAGGGGGTCCATCAGGCGTCGGCCAATGGATACAGCACCCCTTACCGTTACATCGTAGTCGGGAAATTCTTCCCTGGCAACAGCTGAAGCTGAGTAAACCGATGCACCGCTTTCATTGACGATAAAAACTTTTACATCGGTGTCGAATCGGACGGTTTTGATAAATTGTTCGGTTTCGCGGCTGGCCGTGCCGTTTCCTATGGCTATGGCTTCAATTTTGTATGTTTTGACCAGCGCGTTTAATTTAGCGGCAGCTGCTCCTCGTTCATTTTGCGGGGGATGGGGGTATATGGTTTCGTTGTGCAAAAGATTGCCTTCTGCATCGAGGCATACCACCTTACAACCCGTCCGAAATCCAGGGTCAATGGCCAGTACCCGTTTTTGACCCAGCGGCGGGGCTAACAAAAGTTGCTGCAGGTTCTCAGCAAAAACCTTTATGGCTTCATCATCGGCTTTTTCTTTAGCGAGTGCTTTAAACTCGTTTTCCATCGAAGGGGAAATAAGCCTTTTAAAGGCATCGACTACTGCTTTTTCCACTATTTTGCTGCTCGCATTATTCGATTTGACGACCAACCGTTTGATGGTGTCGATCGCCTTATTTTCATTCACCTCGATACTCACCCTTAAATACCCTTCCTCTTCGCCACGGTTCATGGCCAGATATCGGTGCGAGGGACATCGTTTTAAGGGTTCGTTAAAATCGAAATAGTCGCCGTATTTAATGGCATCGGGTTCTTTGCCCTTAACGACCTTTGAAGTAATCGTGGCTTCGTGGGCATAAAGCCGACGAATGGACTGTCGAACCTGCTGGTTCTCACTTATCCATTCGGCAATGATATCCGTAGCACCTTCCATCGCTTCTGCTATGGTTTTTACTTCTTCGTTGAGGAAGGTGGCAGCTTTATCTTCCACAGCATCGCTTTTTTGCTGTAAAATGAAAGTGGCCAGCGGTTCCAATCCCTTCTGCCGCGCTATACTGGCTCGCGTTTTTCGTTTGGGCTTATAGGGAAGATAAAGATCTTCCAATTCGTTGGCATCGAAGGTGTCCTCAATTCTTTTTTTAAGATCGTCGGTGAGCTTGCCCTGTTCGGAAATGGTACGTAAAATGGTTTCCTTACGCTTGTCGAGTTCTTGAAGTTTCTCCCATAAGCTTTGTATGCTGGCAAGTGTTACCTCATTCAGGCTGCCGGTCAGTTCTTTTCGGTAACGACTGATAAAGGGGATGGTAGCCCCATTCTCAAGTAGTTCGATAGTATTATATACCTGATTTTCGCTCAGTTGTAGCTGATTGGCGATGATTTTTACATGGATGTTGTTCATAGCGCCCGATTTTCGTGAATGCGAATGTACAAAATTATCCCGGAAAATATTTCGAAGTCTAACCGTGCAAAATCGTTTTCGCATTCGCATAGCTTAAGGTGCATCTTTGTTAGAAGTACTATGTATGCTTTTTAGGATATTTCAGAATCAGTATGGTTGATTCTATAATCGGTCTAATTTTTTACCTTTATCGCACATTTAAAAGTATCTTCATGGAAATTCGAATTCTTCAACTACTAGAGGGTGCAAGACAATCGCAAGGATTGGCTGTGGTGATCGATGTGTTTAGAGCTTTTTCGTTGGGTTGCTACATTGCCGACAAAGGGGTAAGTCGTTATTATGTAACCTCCAATATTAATCTGGCCTATCGACTAAAAGAGTTACATTCGGATTATTTGCTTATAGGAGAGCGCAATGAGCGCATTCCTTCGGGTTTCGATTATGGTAATAGTCCAACGCACCTGTATCCTGTGGTTCTGGAGGGTAAAACGGTGGTTCATACTACGTCGGCGGGTACGCGGGGGCTTATTCTTGCAGCGCAGTCGGCACAGGAGGTGATAACCGGCAGTTTGGTTAATGCAATGGCTATTGTAAATTATATTAAGCAACGTAACCCTTCGGTAGTTTCTCTGGTTTGTATGGGATATGCTGCCCAGTATCCTACCGAGGAGGATACCCTGTGCGCTGAGTATATCAAAAGCTTGCTGGAAGGTAAGCATTTTCCTATAGAACAGGAAATTGATGCATTGAAAAATACCAGTGGACAACGTTTGTTTTTGCCCGAAAATCAACAACATTCGCCTGCCAGCGACTTTGATTTTTGTACTGCATTGAATCGTTTTTCATTTGTACTAAAAGCCGATCAGCCAATCGGAATAGAGGATGTGATGGCGCTTGATGGATATGATCAAGCAGAAATTTTTCAACTCCAGAAAATACCCGTATTCTAAATGCGACGAACAATTTTTGTCAAAACTTTTTTACCGTTCATCATTAAAAGTTTGTCGTTCATCAAGTTTTTTCAAAATTCCAAGGAAAATTCCAATGGTACGTTTATATTTATGGTAAAACTAAATGTTTGATATTGAGGCTAATAGTTTTTGTTGCCAATAGCTGTCCTTAAATATGTGCTCAAGAGCAACGTTATGCTGACACGGGTTATCAAAAATAGTTTAGGCAATAAGTCGGGGAAGGAGGAGAATCTGATTTTCAGTTCTCTACCAGTACCTCTTGTACAGATTAGTTTCGAGGGGCAGGTATTGAGTTATAATCAGTCGTTTCAAGCATTGTTGGGTTTTTCGTCCGAAACATTAGCTAGTTTAAATTTTTTCAATAACCCCTACCGTATTGTTGATTCGTCCAATCAGCTTGTTTTTGATGACAAAAAAGAACAGGACGTTACCATTGAGAGTTACTGGCGTAAGGCTGAGTCGGGATTTCTATACATTAAAGAACATTACCGTCCCATAAAGGGAGTGGGCTATTGTGTTTACCTTGAGAATGAGACCGAAAAACGTCGTTTGCGCCGTTCCCTTGAGATAACTGAAGAGAAGTTCCGGTTTGTGATTGATCAAGTACCGGTGGGTATTTATCGGATTATAACAACGGGCGAAATTGTGTTTGCCAATCAATATCTTGCACAACTTTTAGGATATAAATCGGGGGAAGAACTTCAGGGCAAAATGGCCAGAGAACTCTTCAGGTATCCACCTGAATACGACCAGTTACTTCATTCGGCCATAAAGATAAAACAGCCTACCTTTCGACACGAATTTGTCCACATGACCGACGATGGCAGAGAACTCTGGTTGGAGGATACTGCCCATATCTTCTACGATACTTCCGACGAAATGCTGTTTTACGATGGTATCATCCAGAATATTACTGAAAAAAAACGCATTGAAAATGATATAAAACGTCTTTTAACGGCTTTTACGCAAATTTCGGAAGCCATTGTAATTACCGATACCAGAGGATATATCATATATTCCAATCCTGCACTTGAACGAATGACGGGTTATACCGCAAGCGAGTTGTATGGAAAGAATATGAGTATTTTTCGTTCGGGGGTGCATTCTAAGGACTTTTACAGGAACATGTGGACGAATATTCTGCATGGGGTCAATTGGGAAGGAACGATTATCAATAAGCGAAAAGGAGGAGACCTGTACACCGAATACATGGTTATCACCCCAGTGAAAAACGATGCTGGGCAAATACTCAATTTTGTGGCTGTAAAACGCGATATGTCTGAGGTCTTAAAGTTGGAAGATAAATTACGACATTCGCAAAAACTTCAGGCTATTGGTACATTGGCAGGAGGGATAGCACATGACTTTAATAACATCCTCATGGGGATGCAGATTTACACCGAGGTGTTACTGAAACGCCTGATGCCACAGAGCTTTGAACATGAAATTGTTGGTAAAATATACGAATCGCAGAACAGAGGTAAAGAGCTGATACAGCAAATATTATCGTTTAGCCGCCCAGGTAGCGAGGAAAAAGCCCCACTGACCATCCATACGATTGTTAAAGAAACGCTAAAACTCATTAAAAATACATTTCCCACTACGATAACTTTTAAAGAAAGTATTGAGGATTGTGGTCAAATTTTGGGCAATCCTACCCATATTCATCAAATAGTAATGAATTTGTGTACCAATGCCCATGATGCCATGCAGGGACATGGTACCCTAACGATAGAGCTTAAGCGTAAAAATCAATTATCGGGGCCATACAGGGATATTCATTCAAGCCATGAGTGGATATGTCTGACGGTAAAGGATACGGGGTGTGGTATCGACGAAAAAATTCGTAACCGTATTTTCGACCCATTCTTCACGACTAAACAGGTAGGGGAGGGTACCGGCTTAGGTTTATCGATAGTGCAGGGGATCGTGAAAGACTATGGCGGTAAAATATTTTTTGACTCTAAGGTGGGGGAAGGTACAACCTTTTATGTGTATCTTCCAGCAAGGTAGTATAATTAAATTGTTCTAACAATGATGTATGAGATTCTAGTGGTTGACGATGAGCCAATGGTAAGAGAGGGGTTAAAACTGGCTCTTGAGATGGAGGGTTTTCGTGCTATTACGGCGTCGAATGGGATGGAAGCTTTGAAGATGATTCGTTCGCAGAAACCTCATTTGATTATTACCGACATTATTATGCCCGACAGCGATGGAATTGAGGTAATATGCTCGGTTCGTGAAAAAAATCCTGAGATTAAAATCATTGCCATTTCGGGAGGCGGACGTATCAGTGCCCAGGATCATTTGCGTGTGGCACATCAACTGGGAGCCAATGGAATTCTGGCTAAACCTTTTACAACCGAACAATTACTTTGCGAGATAAACCGCTTGCTATCGGCTTAATTTTCGCCTATTCAGGGCGTGGTACAATCGGTTTCTCGTCGATTAAGGATTTGTTGTAAAAAGTTAGTTCGATATCCTCTAATATCATTGCCGAGGGGCAAATAACCGAAATCGGCGTACCATCGGGTATGCTGTTTTGCGAAATGCTACTACTGCCATCTATGTTCAGTAGGTTTTCATTTAAAAAACCATTGTAAACAAAGGCATTTGAAGAAACTGCAATATTTTTACGCAATGTATTGATGGTAATGGGTTTGAGCATAGCCCCCCGTACCAGTTTCTCAGACCCTGTTGCAACATCAACCTGATAAAGGTTAAGACTGGTAAGAAAATTACCGATAAGGTTGGGCCTAACGATATATGCATAATCAAGACCCTGCTCATGCGCTTTTTGTAGCAGTATTTTCTTAAGTTGTTCCTCCGAAAATGTTTTATTGGCTCGTATAATCATGTTACCGGGTCCTATTCCCGCTACAATAGCCCCATTGGTAAAAGTAAAACGTTGATGACCATTTGAGGTTGGAACACTGCGTGTTGGGGTTCGTCCATTATACAGTGTTTTTAATATTCCGTTGTCGAATAATACCAGCGAGTCAATTGGTATAACCCCTTCTGCATCAACAGGATACCAGCCAAATAATTCTGTTTCTTGCCAATGAGTCAATCGGGCTGCATCGTAAATACTTATATTTTTGTCGATTACGGGTTTGTTGATTTTAGTTTCCAGGCTATTCATGTTTTGCCCATAGTAAAGGGTCTTATTAGAGGCATTATACAGCGGTTCCCGATACGCAAACAGGTTGTCGGGATATCCAAAAAGACCCTGTAACCATGCCTGTACAGCTGCCTGATTGAAAAACAGTACTGGTCCGTAATAGTTTTCTTTTACATAACTAGCTTTTACTTTAGTTTCCAGTTTGCTGCTGATACTGTCGATATTGGCTATTATGCTTGATTTTTGCATAAAAATTTTTGACGGATTACGTTCAAGATAAGTAAGAGCATCCGACACCGTCTCGCCATCCAGCTCGCTCAATACGCCAATATTCAATACAGTATAGTCGAGGGGAAAAATAATACGACTGTTTTCGCTGCTGTAAAAATAAATTTTGGCATGTATCTGATAATACGAGACATTGGAGTAGCTGATATGTTTTTTATTGTTGAAAATGTTCGATAAATCCCGTACCAGCGACTTAATTGAGTCGATTGGAGGTATTTGAATTTGGGGCTGAAGGAAAAGATGTACAGTCGGTGCTTTAGCAAAATCAGGTATTTCAAGGGAGTCGTGGGGGAAATTTTTTTCTTTTAAAGCTTCAATTTTATTCTGATAGGTTTGGGCAGCTGATTTATAGGTGTTGTTAATAATAAGCCAGATAGCACGCCGTATTCCCCAGTAGTCGGAGTCGAGGGGTAACGACAACGTGCCATCCCCTTGTGCTTTTGTACGTGTAGCGTCGTAATAGTTTTCATCGTTAAGTTCATAATTGCCACAAAGTACGCGATTTGCCCAGCTACGGTCTTTCTTTTCCCTGCAATTGACGATGGCACCAAAGGAAGCATCAACGTATACGGTATGGATGTCTTCGAGGGTAAAACTAATGTAGAATGGTCTTGAAAAATCTTTGTATTGTATTTCGTGCAGGTTACGTTCTACCTCATCTACGATAGCTTTAAAAATTACACTATCGGCAGGTGTTGCATGTGAAGCTACTGTGGCTACCTTCAAAAAAATAATCCCTATGACTAAACGAGCACCAAATACAGATAAAATCCTTTGCATAGCTTTTTTTTCGCGTTTACAGGTTATCTTGGCCTGCCCAGTATGGGAGCAGGGTTAAATCCTTCAGGTTTTTTTTGCGTTTCTATTTTTTTAATCAAAAGCGCAGGCGAGGTAGCCGTGACCGGAATACTACCCGACTCGGCACCACAGTATCCCGTAAATACACCTGGTTCATCACCAATGGCAACTATTTCCGAAAAAATGGCCAGCGGCGTTCCTATAAAATCTACCCCCTTGACCAACTCATCGGGACGTCCATCGACGTATATTTTGTACACTACTGTAGGCGTAACATTGAAAACATTGGGACTATATCGCGAAGTTTGCGTAAAACCCCCGATGACTTCCTTGAAGTATAGGCCATAGCTTTTCTTTTGTTTTTTGCATTCGGCGATTAGTTTTTTTCGCAGTTCTTTTTCGGAGTAGGTTTTGCGAGCTTCCACAATCAGGTTCGATTGCCTTGAAACGGGCATTTTCCCTATCTGAGATCGTCCGTGACTATTAGATTGGCTAAATCCCTCAATGGGAGTACGCGACATGAGAAAATTTTTCAAAACCCCATCTTCTACAACATTAACTCGTTGTGCTTTTACCCCCTGGTCGTCAAAGGCGTAATAACCAAACATCGCCTTTCCTTGGAAATATTTGAGAGTAGGGTCGGAGTATATGTTAATATATTTGGGGAGTACCCGATTGCCCACCTGCGTTTTAAAGGTCTGGCTGTCGAAACTGTATTTGAGGCGCTGCCCTTCAATTCGATGGCCAAAAATTTCATGGAAAAACACTGCTGCCGCAGCTGGCGAAAGTATAGCTGGTCCCGCAAAGGCTTCGGCCTGGGGAGAATCCTTTAGCTTATTTTGCAATGCTTCTATTCGGGCTAAATCCGACTCAATTTGTTCATCGTTTGGCAAACTGTCGGGATCGAATGCATGGTAGGAAAGCAAAAGCGGCGTGCTTCCTTCATTTGATTTACCAACCAGCAAAATTTGAAGCTCTGCGTACGTTTGATTCTGAACAATACTGCTTCCTTCGGAATTGACTAAGTATTTACGATAACTTTTATAGCTCAAACTGGCATCAGCGCGGATGATATTGTCGTTGTCCACAAACCTGCCAGTATATTTTTTCAGCCGTTGCAACCAAATGTCCCTGGCTATATTCTTGAAGGGAATGGGAGGCTCGTAGTATATATTTGTTGGTTCTTTTGTAAAATCCGGAACTTTGGGTGTTTCTTTTAGGGAAGTCTGCACTTGATTGTAGGTATTGATTGCATCACGCACAGCATACTGGGTTGCCTTCCAGAGAATCATACGAGTGGCCGACTCGTTATCTTCTAAAGGCAATGACAGGGAAAAAGGATTGTAAATACTGCCCTTTTTCTCAACCTCATGCGTGTTGTCAAGCTGGTAATTGCCTATTCGACTGGTAACCGACAAAATCCTCATGCTATCGCAATCGTCATCTACCAGGCTTCCCAGTGAACACTCCAGTTGTACGCTTTTAATTTCTTCAACCCGATATTCCATATAATAACAGGGGATGGGTTGTTTTGAATATGTGTCAAATTCGCGTTTCAACTCATCCTTCAACACCGAAAGCAAACGATCCTCCTGTCCAATTACTGGAACTATGAAAAACGAAATAACATAAATTACAAGCGTTCGATATAAAGCCTTATTCATGGCAAAAATTGTTATGCCCCAAAGTTAAGCAATTATAATATTTTGCGAAGTGAAAAATAGTTAATCCTATGATTGATAAAGGCAAAGTCTTTTTTGACAATAAATGAACCATAGAGGAGATAAAAAGCTAAATAATTTCAGGAAATCATTTCGCAAATATCTTCGTGCTTTAAATGGTCGGAGTTATAACCATGAACGTCCAATGATTTCACGAAATGGCCATGGAATCATTAGCAGTGTAATCAGTAAACCTATGGCAAAGTAGATGAATATTCGCTTGTGTTTCTGCATGTCGTTGTTGGCCTTTTTCATGAGTATTCTACCGACTGTAATTAATGCAATGGCAAGTAACATTCCCACAAGATGTTCCATCATCCAGTATCTTAAGAAGTGGTCTGCCATCCAGCCTGCAGCATGGCTACGTCCATAATTCAGTATCGGACTTATCCAATAAAGTATTAAGCCAATGAGCAATTGTAAATGAGCCGTCACAGTGGTAAAAAAACTTAATCGATCGGTAATGGCATCGAAGGGTAAATGTTTTTGCCATCCTCGAAACGACTTGATCAGGGTAAGAATCAGTAATATCAAAAGCACATATCGCAAAACAGAATGCGAGGTAAGGAAAAAGGAGTATAACATAGTTGTTGTTTTTTATTGAGTTTACATTATTAACAGTAAAATTTTCAACTTGTTGCACATTGCGCCAGATAAAATAATAGTTTTAAAAAAATATTGATTATCATCTATTTGCGTGAATATTATATAGTGGTATCCCTACATGTGTGGTACAAAAATGGTAAAAGTGCGGTATTTTTTTGGGGCTATTTTATATGCTAATTGGTTGATTTTGAGCATATTTTTGATACTGCTAACCAATTAAAATTTTTGTCATGAAAACACTACTTACTTACCGACTGCGCTCGTGTGCTGTTGCCGCAATGTTGGTCTTTTTTGCTGGTCAGGTTCGAGCCCAAAGTGTAATTACGGTAGGTGCGGGTAGCTATGCATCCTATCCGCCTACCTACGAGAATGATGGCTTTTTTAACAATTTCGCCCAAAATGCCGATATTCGTGTTGCCCCTGGTGAAACCCGCCCTATTCCTACTAACGATTGGTGGACGAATATCATTTATGACGAGAACGATCCATTAGGAGGTCGGTTATGGGCAATGCCACTGGTAGTCGATCCAGCTGTCGAAGGTATTAACATATACAATCCCTGGAAATGGAACGCAGCTGGAAATGACCTGATGATTGATTATCCGGTAGTTCTTAAAGGGAGTGGTTTTACACCTGTTCGTTCTATTGCTACCAATTGGAGCGATTGGACGGTGGAAGTGAAGACCTATCAGGATATTAACAACAAGTATGTTTTATTTACTGCGGCTCATGGGATTCCCTTTGTTTGGTTCAATTGTGTAGGTTTTACTCCACAAATTGAGTGTTATCATGGGGCAACCTATATGAATGCAAGTGGGGCCAACATTACTTTTCCTTTTACAGGTGAATATTTTGTCATCAAGTACTGGGATACCTACTATGGGGTACATCTTCCTCCGGGCTCAACGGTAACCCAGGGAGGAACAACGGGTAATTTGCTTACCTTAAATTTACCAGCTGGCATAAATTATGTAATCGTATCGGCACTGCCTAATGCTGCGGCTGCTGCTACCATGCACAGTTATGCTTATGTTAAGCCTACCAATACCACCGTTTCGTGGAGTTATAACCCGGCTCAGGGAACGCTGGCTACTACCTGGAATCTTTCAACAACCAATCTTCGGGGTGCAGCTCAGAACACTGTTATGCAGGGGTTTTTACCGCATCATTATCGTACAGCTTTATCGTCTAACGTATCGTACAATGGCATTACTTTTTCCCAGTCCCGTGGCTTATTAAAAATGGCTACCGGAAACTCGTTTACCTTTACCTACCGGATGAATGGTATCTTGCCCAACTATCCAGCTCCCGTGGTACAATCGGGTGTACCGAATACATACGATCCGGCGAAAATGAGTACCATTATTACCAATTATGCCAATACTGTTCGCAGTCAGCCAACCCCTTACGGTGCTGCTGATACCTATTGGGGAGGCAAAGATCTGGTACGTCTGGCTAAGATGATGCTGTTTGCTAAGGAGACGGGTCATAGCGAATACAACTTTTTGCTTACGACCTTAAAAAATTCACTTAGCAACTGGCTCACCTTTACGCCGGGCGAACAAGAACGTTACTTCGCATGGTACCCCAAGTGGAAAGGGTTAATAGGCTTTAACGAGAGCTACTATTCAGGTATGTTTACTGATAACCATTTTCATTACGGATACTTTATTCAGGCTGCTGCCCTGTGTGCTATGGCTGATCCCGATTTTATCAGTCAGTACTCGGGAATCCTTACCATGATTGCCAAACAGTATGCCAACTGGGATCGTAACGATGCTAATTTTCCTTTCCTGCGTACTTTCGATCCCTGGATGGGACATTCGTATGCTGGCGGTTTGTCCTCGCCATCGGGAAATAATCAGGAATCTTCTTCAGAAGCCATGCAAAGCTGGCATGCCCTCTATTTCCTGGGTTCTATATTGGGCAATACCGCGATGCGTGATGTGGGAGCGTTTGGCTATTTTTACGAGGCTCGGGCAACCCTCGAATATTGGTTTGATGTAAACCGCGATGTTTGGCCTTCTGCTTATCGTAATGCACATCAGGTCGTGGGCATCATGTGGCCCGGAGGATATGTGTATGGCACCTATTTTGGGATCGATCCGCAATGGATTGCAGGTATTCAGATGCTGCCCATTAGTCCCGCTTTTCATTACTTTAATCAGGGCTTTACTCCTGCACAGGCAGTTACTTTTTACAATAACCTTAAAAATGAGATGCAGGCTTTCTATGTGGCAAATGGCAATACTGCTCTTTCCGATGGAGGCGAGACTACTGAAGCCGAAATTGGTGACTGGGGACATGTGTTGCTCGGCTGGCGTGCTCTGTTTGACCCTACCTATGTAACCCAAAAAATGGATGCATACTGGAATTCTTCGAATACCGAAGAAAGCAATTTCATGCGTCAGAATGTAGAAGCCGGCCAAACATACTATTATGCTCACGCCCTCCAAAATCTTGGATTGTATCAGACCGATTATTACATGACCATTCCTACCAGTGCTGCGTTTTACAATGCTACTACAGGAGTTACAACTTATGTGGTGTACAATCCTTCTGCCACTGCACAAACCTGTACGGTATATCGTAATGGTACACAGGTAGCTTCTTTTAGCGTACCTGCCCGCACGTTATACAAGTACGTATCTGGGGGAACGAATAACAATGCTTCCAACCTGGCTTTAAACAAACCCACTGTAGTTTCCTCAATCGAATCGGCTGCCTATCCAGGCAGTGCTGCTGTGGATGGTAACCCGGCAACCCGCTGGTCGAGTGCTTTTAGCGACCCGCAGTGGATTTACGTTGACCTGGGAGCTACCTACAACATCAGCCAGGTAAAAATTACCTGGGAAACCGCCTACGGTCGCGACTATCAAATACAGGTATCGTCCAATGCTACTACATGGACTACCATAAAAACCGTTACAGGTAACACGGCTCTGGTCAACGACCATACGGGACTCAATGCCACGGGTCGTTATGTTCGCATCTACGGTACAGCCCGTGGAACCCAGTGGGGGTATTCTATCTTTGAGCTCGAAGTGTATGGTGCACCTGCATCAGCGCCTGCCAATGTGGCTCTGAATAAACCTACTACCGTTTCCTCAACCGAATCGGCTGCCTATCCAGGCAGTGCTGCTGTGGATGGTAACCCGGCAACCCGCTGGTCGAGTGCTTTTAGCGACCCGCAGTGGATTTACGTTGACCTGGGAGCTACCTACAACATCAGCCAGGTAAAAATTACCTGGGAAACCGCCTACGGTCGCGACTATCAAATACAGGTATCGTCCAATGCTACTACATGGACTACCATAAAAACCGTTACAGGTAACACGGCTCTGGTCAACGACCATACGGGACTCAATGCCACGGGTCGTTATGTTCGCATCTACGGTACAGCCCGTGGAACCCAGTGGGGGTATTCTATCTTCGAGCTCGAAGTGTATGGTACGCTAAGTTCCCAGTCGTATACTGCTGTTGAAAATATTGCAGCAAACGAAAGTAAAATCAGTATCTATCCTGTTCCTTTTAGCGATAGGATAACATTGGAAGCACCAGAAGCTATATCCAGTATTGTGGTGTATGACCTGTCGGGGAGGGTGTGCTTAAAAGCTACTCCCGGTAGTGTCCAGGCAATACTCAATACTACTTCGCTTCGACCCGGTATATACATTGTGAAAGTATGGTTGGATAATCGAGTCGAAAGCTATAGGGTAATTAAAAAATAGACGGATGTTTGCGTACAAAATACCCCGGGGTTATCTTCGGGGTATTTTTGTGTAAAATTGGTGATTTAAAGATGTTTCTAAAAGGTATGATGTATGCGCATTGGGTCGGATTACTTGTTCTATCGTGCGCCTGAAGGTAAGTAACTACCATGATCGTTTCATCAGTTCTTAAAATAGTTCGCATTTTTGTATGTAAGCAATCTTTTCTCGTAAATCCATACCTCGTTAAAGGGATATATTGACAACATCTGTGTGTAAAACTGAATAAAAATTCTAATCAATGAATTTTGTAATTGAATTTTATATATATTTGTTATATGCTTACTTACAGGGATAATAAATTTTGATGTTAAAAGTAAATTTTAGCTATGTAAATTATATCCAAAACCTTAAACCTAAAATGTATGAAAGTACCCAAAAAAACTAGTTTGTTTATCAGTTTTGCTTTTTTTGCCCTTGGGACTCATTCATGTCAGGAGCATGACAGTATTACGTCGTCTACACACGTTGAAAAGATTTTTGAACATGTTACTGTTTCGAATAATGCTTTGCATTTTGATGCTGCAGAGTCTGTACCACTCATTGTAAGTGCTTTGTCAGCAATGAAGGAAGTTGATCGAAGAAATTGGGAAAGCTTAAATGGTTTTACCTCAATGTATTCTTTGATTAGCGATGTACACCGTTCACTTAATAATTGTACTACTCATGACGAATATGCTGATGTTTTATACAGAAACAGGGATCTTGTTACTTTAGAGGGAGATGAAGTTAAACAATTAATTCCGCTTGACTATTTTACTCTAATAATAAATAGGGAAGGCCTCTACTATGTAGACAGAATCCTTGTAAAGATTACTCCTACTGCAAAAATATATGTACTCAGTGGTGATATTGCAAAGCTAAAAAGTTTAGAAAGCAAGCTTAAATCAACAACAGATATTGATTCCATTGAAGCTGTACCTCATGTGTCGAATGATGTGATTATTGCTAAATATGTTTTTTCCTCAAAGTTAAAATCTGATCATAGCCAAGAGCAAGGTAAAATTATTTATACTGATCGAGTTAACTCTGATGGTGACAGAAAAGTCAAATTTTGGATCATCCCATGGCGTGATAGTTGGCTTAATCATGAGTGTGATCAATATTGGCAATGGCGGGTTGAAGTAAAAATAGAGAATCAAAAAAAATTATTTGGTACATGGAATTTTTATGCTACTACATGTTATTGGGAAAAGACAGAATTTAATATGTATCAGCCGTTGGAGCAAAGTTTTAAATTTAAAGAATGTGGTGGGGGAACGGTTTTTTATGATCCATATTATTGGGCACCCTTTGTTGTTTCAGAACTTAGTTGGTCATCAGGAAATTCTGAGGTTGAGAGACATTCCGAAATGATTACTGTGGGTTCCATTATCCAAAACAATCCATTACCGTTACCAAGCATAATCAATGCTCGTGGAAGAGCAACCAACAGAGGAATGGGTGGGCAATTCGCAGGAATCTGTGAGGGTGGATTTAAGTCTACAAACAATTGTTTGCCAACTAATTAGGTAAATGTGCTTGAGAATACGGTTTCTTAAAAAACATTTAAAATTATTTTTCGGATGAAACGAGCATGTATAGCAGTATTCACAAACGAGTATGAAAATATT
>ERZ795045.853-NODE-853-length-36884-cov-5.374569_pt1 | contig 36884 bp, 31 predicted proteins | sample MGYA00375129_ERZ795045 | MGnify/ENA primary metagenome ERZ795045 (study PRJEB30174, sample SAMN05720166) | activated sludge metagenome | isolation source: anaerobic digester from wastewater treatment plant | place: Japan | collected 2015-05-15 ...
AAAAAGGAGGAAAGATGGAAAAGTTTATTATAAGCAGGGATGATAGTATTTATGAAGCATTTCCTGATGTTGTTCTATTACCTTCGGGTAAATTGATATGTGTTTTTCTTGAATGTAAACATCATGCAGACAGAAGTTATTCAAGAGTTGTTTATAAAGTAAGTTCAGATAGGGGAAGAACATGGTCAGATAAATTTCATCTTTCTGAAGTTGACTCTGGATGGAACTGTCCGAGAATTTCTCATTTAAGTGATGGAAAAGTTGTTATAATTTGTGATAAAGGAGCAGGAGAAAAGGATATAAAATTGAGAAAACTTTTTATGTGGTACAGTTTGGATGAAGGTAAAACATGGAGTAAAAAAATAGAACTTCCCATACCTGGTTTTGTACCTGATAAACTAAAAGAACTTAAAAATGGAAGATATCTTATTGCTTCACAGAGATATAATGAGAAGGGTTATCTTGAACAGATGGTTTATATTTCTGATGATAGAGGGAAAAAATGGAATGGACAGGTTAAAATTGCATCAAAAGAAGGACTTAATCTATGTGAAGGCAGTATCCTTGAACTTCCTGATGGTAAACTTGTAACTTTTATGAGAGAAAATAGTTTTCTCGGTCTTGATTGTTTTAAAGCGATTTCATATGATAACGGTGAAACATGGGAGGGTCCTTATCCCTTCCCAATTCCAGGATGCCACAGACCTGTAAGTGGATTGTTGAAAAGCGGTTATATTCTTATTACTCATAGATTCTGTCAGGGAGGAAAAGGATGGCTTGGATGGTGGACACAGAATTTTTTTGCAACATTAACAGATATTGAATCTGCACTTTCAAAAGAAAGAAATCAGGCACATACAAGAATAAAACCGATTGATTATGACAGAAGCAAATTTTCTGACACAGGATATTCGGGATGGGTTCAGTTTGAAGATGGTGAAATTTATATAGTTAATTATATTGTTGATGATGCACCTAATGGACATATAAGAGGATATTCCCTTACAGAAAAAGATTTTTTTATCTAAATTAGGGATTAACAATAACTTTAATACTGTCAGGATTTTTACCGGGATATTCAAGCGCATCTTTCACTCTGTCAAGAGGGAAATTTTTACTTATTAACTCCTTAAGATTGATTTTATTTTTACTTATCATTTCAATTGCTCTTTTATATGTGTTTACATATCTGAAAATACCTGAAATTTTTATTTCTTCGTTTGTTACTCTGGAAATATTAAGGTTGACAAAATCTGTTCCCAAGCCAATAAAGACAATCCTTCCACCTCTTTTCACCCAGTTAATTGTCTCTTCCATTAAACCTGAATATCCGGAACATTCAAAAACAACATCTACTTTTTCAGGTAAAAGATTTTTAATTTCTTTTATTTCTGTCTTTTTTGTATCAAATACATATTCAGCACCGAAATTTTTTGCAAATTCAATCCTTTTTTCACTCTTTTCAATTCCATAAACAATCCCACCATATATTTTTGCAGAAAGTAAAGCAAGAAGTCCAACAGGTCCAAGTCCAGATACAATTACTTTTTCACCTGGTTTTAAATTTATTAAATTACAGGCATGAATTCCAACAGAAAATGGCTCAATTAATGTTGCTTCATCAAGAGATAAATTTTCTGGTATTTTATAAACAAAATCTGAAGGATGAACAATATATTCACAGAAAGTACCGTTTACTGGTGGAGTTGCGAAAAATACAACATCAGGACAGAGATTATACCTTCCCTCTTTACAGTAATCACATTTTCTGCAAGGAATACCTGGTTCTATTGCAACTCTATCTCCTTCTTTTAAATTCTTTACATTTTTTCCAACCTTTTCAATTATCCCTGAACTTTCATGTCCTAAAATCAATGGCTCTTTTACTACAAAATCACCAATTCTTCCTTCTTTATAATAATGAACATCTGAACCGCATACACCAACACTTTTAATTCTTATCAAAACATCATCTGAATTTTTAATTTCAGGTTTTTCTATTTCCCTTATTTCAATACTATATGGCTTTGTCAAAAATGCACCTTTCATTTTAACTCTCCTTTTTAAAAAGAATTCTTTCTGCATTTTTATATAAAATTTTTTCTTCAATATCTGATGGAAGTTTAAGTTGTCTGAGTAAATTCAATGTTTCGCCCTGGTCTGTCCATGGAGAATCAGTTCCGAATAAGATATAATCAGGAGGGTGAGACAAAATCATTCTTTTTGCCCTTTCCTTTTCAAGAAATTCAAGAGAAAAAGAAATTTCCATATAAATTTCCTTTCCAATTAAGTATTTTTCAACATTATCCCAGTCCTCCCATGCTCCAAGATGTGTTGTAATAAGTTTTAAGTCAGGGAAATTTTTCTTTACATTCATAATTTTTTCAGGGTCTGCAATTCTTATCCTCTCAAAAGCAAAATCAAAACCGGTATGCAGAACAAGTATCAAACCTTCCTTTGAAATCTTTTCATAAATTTTCATCATTTTTTCTTCATCAACCGTGAATTTCTGATAATATGGATGAAGTTTTATACCTTTAAATCCTTCTTTCTTTATTTCTTCTATCCTTTCAAAAACAAGTGGGTCATCCTGATGAAAAGAAGGAAATGGAATAATTCTTTCAGAGGATATCTCTTTTGACCATTTTAAAATTGAGTTATACTGGGTAATTTTTGTTGCTATTGAACATATAACACTTTTTTCAATTCCATATTTATCCATTGAAAATAAAAGAGATGAAATTTTTCCATCAAGTTTCGCCTTTATTTTTCCCTCTTCTTCAAGCAGAGGTATTGCTTTTTCTGCTACATTATCAGGAAAGGCATGTGTATGTATATCTATTATTTTCATTTCTTTCTCTTTTTCATTTCTTTCATTTCTTCAGTTATTATTATATCTCTTTTTTCTGTTTTCAAATTTTCTGGATTTACAAAAGAAAGCAATACAGGATATCTCTTTTCAACAGGTAGAATATCAAATTTTTTATGTGGCTCTATCTGATACCAGTATGCAGTTGAAGAATAATCATTTGAAGTATGATTTCCATGTCCGTGTTCTATCGTTACCTTTATTGATTTTTTGAAATGAACTGGATTTGTTAAATGAAAAACATAGGATGTCTGGTATCCGCCCTGTAATTTACCATCATAAAGATTATGTCCGAAAACAGAAAGACCTTCAAATATTGAAGAACCATTAAAAAGAAAAGCATTATTTTGCATACCCCATGCCTGATTGAAATAGTCCTCACTTCCAGTTCCATGTAAATCAGGTGGCCATTTGTACCCATCAACCCATATCATATCATCTCCTTCCCCCCACCATGTTCCATGAAAATTTGTAACTGAAATATTACATCCAATATAATGCCCTTTACCTTCTGCTTCAAGAATAACATAATTATTTTTGTATGCAATTTCTTCTTTATTAACAATATCTGCTTCAGGAGTATTTACAGGTATTTCAGGTCCCCACCCAGGAGTTGGATTTTCCCTTCTCCACTGACTGTGTAAATAGGCAATATCTTCTTTCAAATCATCTTCATAAATTTCGTAGTCAATATAGAAATACTGATTATATGCCTGATTTCCTTCATTTGTTATTTCTATTTTTGCATGTTTTCTGAAAGGCATGGGTAGATAACAGTTTAAAGCACATCCAGCACCGAATTTATATGGATTTGCAGTTGAAGCAGTAAAGGGTAAAGAACAGAAAGAATTAACAAGAGAATGCCCAAGGCAGAAAAAATCACCAAGAGGTACAAGAATACTTGGATTTTCTTCTCCATCCCAGTAAAATTTTAAAATTACTTCTCTATATAAAAATAAAGGTCCTCCCTGAGTCATCCAGATATGAGTTATACATCCAGGCCCATCAATTTCTGCAATTGTTTTTGTTTCTCCCGGGGATATTGTCCATGCATCTTTATTTCTTCCTTCCATATCATAACTTGAAATCCTTTTTACCCGTGCATTTTTTATTTTGCATAAATTAAACAATAAATTTCTCATATCCCCTCCTTTTATAATCCTTTAATACTTTTTCAATTATACAACATTTCCTTATTTCTAAAAAATATCCATCTAAAACCCTTAATCGTCAACAATTCTCCAATCCCACCTTAAAGGTGGGATAAGGGAACAATTTATTAATGTGCCTATAAACCTCAATGCATCATCCATCCTTTCAAGCATTTCTTTGTGGTCTTTATCCATCCTCTCCATTCTTTCGTCCATCTTTTCCAGTATCTCTTGTACTCTTTTGTTCCCTTCTTCCATCATCTTTTTTGCTCTTTCATCTTAGGTACTTATTAGTTCATCTGTCCTTCTTCCGAGCACTATGGGTAAAACAATAACAACTACTACATTTAAAAACCCAAGAAAAAACTCAAAAATATCATCACATTTTCCATTTTCTTCCCTTTTCTTTTATCCCATTGGGCAAGTGTCCGACATTCCTCAAAAATAAACTTGATAAAAAGCATATTAAATGAAAAGGTGAAAAGAAAAATCTCTTATAAAAATATAATTTCAAATAGATTTAATTTTGAGGAAATACGTTTTTTGACTTTTATACTCTCTTTAAATTAAAATATAATAAAATCTGTAATTAGTAAAAAAGAAATGAGAGCGCTTATTATCGGAGCAATTTTGTGTTTTATTATAGGAACTGCTGATATTTATAATCTTGTTAAAATTCAAGGTTCTTATATGACACTTGATTTTACAACTGGTTTTGCAATATTTTTTATATTTTTTATTACACTTTTCAATTATCTCTTTAAAAAAATTTTTAAAAAAGAAGGGTTTAAGACAGAAGAACTCATAATTATCTACATTATGATGATTGTTTCCTGTTCAATTCCTACAATGGGACTTACTTTATATCTTGTTCCTTTAATTGCAGGAGTTAAATATTACTCAAATCCTCAAAATGAATGGGATACAATTATTCTTCCTCATCTTAAAAGAAATTTAATAGTTCAAGATGAAAAAGCGATAACATGGTTTTTTGAAGGAATACCAAAAGGAGAGAAATTACCATGGGGGCCATGGATTAAACCGCTTTCTATTTGGATTTTTTTAATTCTTTTTATTTATCTTGCAATGATTTTTATAATGATTATATTGCATAAACAATGGTCAGAAAATGAAAAATTAAACTATCCAATGACAAAAGCACCAATTGAACTTATAAACAGCGAAAATACAAATATTTTTAAAAATGGACTTTTTTGGTTTGGATTTTTAATACCTTTTATATTTGGACTTATAAATGGATTACACTTTTATTTCCCGAATATTCCACCACTTACATTGGTAAGAAATGTCCCAATATTTAGAAAGACATTAAATTTACATTTCAGAATAAGTTTTCCCATGATCGGTTTTACATATCTTGTAAATTTACCACTTGCCTTTTCTTTATGGTTTTTCTGCCTTTTAACAACGATTGAACAGGGTTTTTTTAATATTACAGGGTTTGGAAGTCAAGAATTTTTACCTTATAATGCTGATAGACCCTTACTTGGATGGCAATCTCTTGGTTCTTTGATTGTTATTGTTTTATATGGATTATGGATTTCAAGAAAAAATTTAATAAATATAATAAGAACAAAAGAAGAAGATGAAATTATCTCACCAAAAATTTCGTTTTTCGGTTTAATTTTTTCTCTTTTATTTATTTATTTCTGGCTTTTGTATTCAGGTATTTCACCTTTACCTGCTATTTTATTTATATTTTTTGCCTTTTTAATTTATATAGGAATAACAAGGGTAATATGTGAAGGAGGACTTGCAGCAACAAGAGCACCTGTGATATCACCTGTTATAATAAATTCTTTTCTTGGTTCTACTCGCCTTGGACCCTCCAATCTTATTGGTCTTGGATTAACCTTTGTTTATTCTTCAGATGTTAGAACATTTGTTATGGCTTCAGTTGCAAATGGATTGAAAATGGCTGAAAATATAAAAAAGAAAAAAAGACTTATCTTCTGGGCAATAATAATTTCAATTTTTATTACCCTATTTTCGTCAATATGGGCAACTATAATTCTATGTTATAAATATGGTGGAATAAATGCAAATCAATGGTTTTTTGTAGCGGGACCTCAGTATCCTTTAAAGTATGTTGCAGATAAAATAAAAAATCCCAAAGGTCCTGACTGGCAGTATATTGGATTTACTGGGATAGGCGCTTTCTTTACAGTTTTTTTATTTATAATGAGATTGAGATTTTTAAATTTTCCTTTTCATCCACTCGGTTTTGCTTTTTCCACAATAATGATGACAAATGCTTTATGGTTTTCTATTTTTATTTCCTGGCTTATAAAGGTTTTAATTTTAAGATATGGGGGAGCAAAAATTTATGAAAAATTTAAAGGGTTATTTATTGGTCTTATAATAGGGCAATTTGTTATCAGTGGTTTATTTATTATAGTTGATCTAATTACAGGGAAAACTGGAAATACCCTTTTCTGGGCATAAAATTTGACTATTTTTGAAAAATCAATGAAAAGATTTATAAAGGGGTAAATATGAAAATATGGAGCAGAATTGTAGGAACAATTTATATTTTGATGGGGATATTTTTTGTATTCTGTCTTTTATCTTTTTTTTCAAATGAAAATTTATGCGAAAGTTTTATAAATTTTATAAAAAATAACTTATATAAAGTTGAAATTTTTGCAACTATTGTATTGATTATTGGAATTATCTATGTTGTTAACTGGATTGATTATATTTATAGAACAAAGGCAATTTCTTTTGATAATCCTAGTGGAAAAGTAAGAGTATCTCTAAAAGCAATAAAAGACTCAATAACTACAACAATTCTTAAGGAAATAGATGGGATAAAAACAATTAAGGTTAAAACATTTGTAACTCCGAAAGGGCTTGAAACAAAAATAAATTTAAAACTTTTTTCAAATCTTAATATACCTGATATATGCAGTAATATTCAGGAATTAAAAAAAATTATCTTCAAGACACAATTGGAGTTGAAAGGGTATCAAATATAGAGATTTATGTTTCAAATATGATAAGTGAAATAGAAACACATATGGAAGTTTTGAATTCTCTTTTAAAATTTAATCTTTTTGAAAAACTCATTGAAATCTCTGAGCTTATTGTAAAAAGTTTAAAAAAAGGGAATAAGATTCTTTTATGCGGAAATAGTGGAAGTGCTGCTGACTGTCAACATTTTGCAGGTGAAATGGTGAATAGATATAAAAAGAAAAGAAGGCCATTACCTTTTATTTCTTTAACTACTGATACATCTATCATAACAAGCATAGGAAATGATTATAAATTTGAAGAGATATTTTCAAAACAGGTTATGGCACTTGGTAAAGAAAACGATATTTTAATATGCTTTTCAACATCTGGTGAATCAAAAAATGTCATAGAAGCGGCAAAAGTAGCGAAAAAATTAAAATGAATATTATCTCTTTTACAGGTAAATCTCCAAATATCCTTGAAAAAATCTCTGATTACAATATATCTGTTCCAACCTTACAAACAGAAAGGGTTCAGGAAATACATCTAATAATATATCATCTTTTTTCCTATTTAATTGAGTTAGAATTTTAAAAATGTCTAAAATAAAAAACTTCTCAGAGATTGAAAAGATTTCTAAAAGATTAAAAAAAGAAGGCAAAATTATTGTTTTTACTAATGGATGTTTTGATATTATTCATCCAGGCCATATAAAACTATTAAAAAAAGCAAAATCACTTGGAGATGTTCTTATTGTTGGATTAAATAAAGACAAATCAATAAAAAAAATTAAAGGAGAAAAAAGACCTATAATTGATGAAAAGGAGAGGGCAGAAATTTTATCTTCATTTGAAATGATTAATTATGTTGTTTTATTTGGAGAAAAAACACCAGAAAGATTAATAAAAAAAATACTTCCACATTATATTGTAAAAGGTGGGGATTAAAAAGAAGAAGATGTTGTTGGAAAAGGAATAGTTGAACAATTCTCCAATCCCACTTTAAAAGTGGGATAAGGGAACAACTTTATTCAAATCATACAGACAAATTTCACATAAAGAAGATATTGCTTCATCATCAAGAACTGCCCTTATAATCCCAAGATGCCTATGTGCTCCTCCTCCAATAAACACAAGTTTCATTTTTTCTCCTTAATAAACATCATCTTCCATTATTTTTACATACTTTTTATGTAATGCCCAAAATTGTTAAAAATAATAGAATTGTCAATAAAGGGTATATATTCTCTTAAGTATACACGTTCCATAACCACCTTTATCCTGATATAAAAATTCCCAGCAACTAATTTTTTTTCGTTCTCCTTTTTAAGGGAGAACAATTTCAAAATATTTAAAATAATTAATTGTTAAAAGTCAAATTTTTTTGACAAATTTTTAATTAAATTTAAAATAATCCTGAAAAACAAAGGGGGTAATGGAATTGAAAAAATGGTTTCCTAAAAGAGCGATACATCTTGACTTCCACACGATGCCTGGGGTTTATGATGTCGGTATTGATTTTAACGGTAAAGAATTTGTAAAAACACTGAAAGAAGCGAATGTGGATTATATAACAACTTTTGCAAAATGTAATCTTGGTTTTGCATATTATCCAACAAAAATAGGAATAATCCATCCAGGACTTAAAAAAAGAGACCTTCTTGGAGAAATTATTGAAGAATGTCATAAAGAAGGGATAATGGTTAGTGCTTATTTTAATGTGGGACTTGACCATGAAAATTCAGTAAGGCATAGAGATTGGTGTAAGGTAAATAAAGAAGGTCAGATTGCAGAAATGCAGTATATGGGACATTTTTTCAGAAAGATGTGTCTGAATACAGATTTTAAAGATTATATACTTGGTATGATTGAAGAAGTCATTGATAATTACCCTGTTGATGGAATTTTCCTTGACTGTTTCACTCTTTCTCCTTGCTATGGTGGTGAATGTGTAAGAGAAATGAAAAAATTGAATATTGACCCTTCTGATGAAATAAAGGCAAGGGATTTTTGCTGGATGATTACAGAAAAGTTTATGGAGGAAGTTAAAAAAATTTTAAAAAGGAAAAATAAAGATATTTTTCTTTTTTTCAATGGACTTCCTTACAGGAAACAGCCAACGCATTTAGAACTTGAAGTCCTTCCAACAGGTGGATGGGGATATGATTTTCTTCCATGGATTATAAGATATGCAAGAACACTTAAAAAACCATTTTTCACAATGACAGGAAGATTTCATAAAGGATGGGGTGATTTTGGTGGATTGAGAACATTCCATTCTTTAATGTTTGACCTTTATTATTCAGTTTCAAATGGGGGAACCTGTTCAATTGGAGACCATATGCATCCAAGAGGGAAACTTGAAAAAGAAGTTTATGATTTAATAGGAAAATGTTATTCAGAAATAAAAAAAATTGAAGAATTTACAGAAAATGCAGAAAATATAACAGAGATGGTAATTATTGAACCAAATCTTTCAATGTTTTATGGTTACCATTTTGATTATTCAAGTTTGGCAGGAGCAACAAGAATGCTTTCTGAACTTAAATATCAGTTTGATGTGAGTGATGGGACGGATGATATATCAAAATATAAAATTGTAATTCTTCCTGATAATATTAAAGTTGATAAAAACCTTAGAGAAAAATTGAAAAAACATTTGAAAAAAGGTGGTATTCTAATCAGTTCTGACCTTTCATGTTTTGATTTAGAAAAGAAAAAATTTATATTTGATGATTATAAAATTGAATTTGAAGGAGAGGAAGAAAACAATCCAACTTATTTTGTTGGTGAAAAAGAATTTTCAGATGGAATTCCAGATATGCCTTTAACAATTTATGACCAGGGAATTTCAATAAAGGCAAAAAAGGGAAGTAAAATTATTGCTTATATTTACAAACCGTATTTCAATTATAAATCATGGGATTGGGAACATGAAAATTTATATACTCCACCTGAAAAAAATACAGGAAGACCAGCAATTGTACAGTTTGGAAATATAATCCATTTCAGTTTTCCAGTTTTTAAAAATTATCACAATCACGCCTATATCTATTACAAAAAATTACTGTATAACTGCCTTGAAAAAATTTATCCAGAACCATTGATTAAACATAAAAATATTCCATCATTTGTACAGATAACTTTGGCTTCTCAGAAAAATAAAAATATTATCCATATACTTGCATATATCCCTGAGTTAAGGGGAAAAAGTATGCAGATAATTGAAGAACCATTGATTTTAAAGGATATAGAAATAGGAGTTAAAAATATAGATAAAAAGAAGATTAAAAGAATTTACCTTGTACCCTCAAATGAAGAAATTGAATTTAAAGAAGAAGGTAATTATATATGGTTCAAAATTGAATCAATGGCTGGTTATCAAATGGTTGTAATTGAAAAAATGGATTAATAAAATGAAAGCAGCAATAACTGAAGGAAAAGGAGATGTAAAAATAAAAGAAGTTTCAATACCTGAAATAAATGATTATCAATGTCTATGTAAAACACTTGCCTGTGCTACCTGTACCGGAACAGACCTTAAAATAATTGATGGAAAGATGTTCTGGTGTAAAAACTATCCTGTCATTCTTGGTCATGAGAGTGTTGGAGTTGTCATCAAAAAAGGCAAAAAGGTCAGATATATTAAAGAAGGAGAGATTTTTTTAAGAACGACCTGTGTTTACCCTGGAGAAAAAATTGATTTATACTGGTCAGCGATTGGAGGATTTTCAGAATACGGGAAAATAACGGATATAAAGGCGATGAAGGAAGATAATAAAGAAAAAGAAATAAATCATTATACAGTTTATCAACAGAAAATACCCGAAGAATTAAATATTTCTCCTTTTGATGCAACAATTTTTATAACACTTAAAGAAACAGCAAGTTTTTTATTAAATATTGGCTGTAAATTTGAAAATTCATTGTTAATTCTTGGTTCAGGACCTGTTGGAATGAGTTTGGTTTATTTTTCAAAATTGATTGGATGCTTTCCAGTTATAGTTGCTGGAAGAAATTCAAAAACACTTGAACATATAAAAAAAATAGGAGCAGATTTTATAATAAATACAGAAAATGAAAAAATTGAAAAAGTAAAAGAGATAACAAATGGAAAAGGAGTTGACTTTATTATTGATACCACAGGAAATACAGAATTTGTTTTAAGTGTAATAAATCTTCTTTCAGAAAACGGTAAAATTGCTCCATATGCAAGTTACAGTGAACCATCTCCATTTAAAAAGTATGAGAAAACAGGAAAATTTATTCTAAAAGGACCTTCTGAACCAATAACACATAACTATATTTTAAAACTTACAGAAATGAATATTTTGAAACCATCTCTTTTTTATTCACATATTTTACCATTTGAAGAAATAGAATATGGATTTCAACTAATAAGAAAAAAAGAAGCATTTAAAATTGTTTTTAAAATGGAGGTGTAGAATGAAAATTAAGGCATTAATATATCAAGAAGCAAACAAATTTGAAATATCTGAATTAACACTTGATGAAATGAAAGATGAGGATATAAAAGTTAAAACAATAATTTCTGCAATCTCTCCTGGAACAGAAAGATGGGTTTTAAAAGGGAAACATATAGGAACAAAATTTCCATGTGTTCCTGGATATCACAGAATTGGTATAATTGAGAAAGTTGGGAAAAATGTAAAAAATTTTAAAGAAGGAGATATTGTTTATGGAATTGATAATAGATGGAAAGAAAATATTTATAGAATGTGGGGAGCCCATGTTTCTCATTCTGTAGGGAATTGGAAAAATTACTGGTTCATTTCTTCAAAGATACCTGATAACTTTGAACTTGAAACAATTGTTTTTACTCAACTTTCTGCTGTTGCAACAAGAGGGATAAAAGCACTTGAAGTAAAAAGTAGAGAAAAAATTGCCATAATAGGTGCTGGATTTCTTGGATTATGTGCATGTCAACTCTCAATTTATAGAAATGCAGTACCTATTTTAATAGATAAAGACCCTGAAAGAGTTGAATTCGGAAAAAAGTTTACTCAATTTTCATTTTTAATTGATGATAAAGAGATTGATGAAAAATTAAAAGAGATTGCACCTGAAGGTTTTGACCATTTATATGATACTGTTGGAGACCCAAATACTACAGATAAACTTGTTCAAATTACAAAATTTAGAGGGAAAATTTTACTTCAGGCACAGTATTTTGATAAAGAAAAATGTGCTATTGACCTTGACCAGATAAAAATAAGAGAAATTACTATAAAAACAACAATAGGAATAGATACAATTGATTTTTATGAAACTCTTGACTATATAAAAAAAAGGATTTTAAAAATTTCTGAAATGATAACACACAGATTTACAAGTGAAGAATTGACAAAAGGATTTGAAATTTTAAGGGATGGGAAACCATTTAATCTTGGAATACTTTTCTGGTGGAAATAAACAAAAGGGAAAACTGAATGAAAGGTAATATAAATCTAAAAATGGTTGTTAAAAAAGAAGGTGTAGAACTTTTGTCAAGCAAGTATATGGAAATAATTGAAATATAAAAACAGGGAAAAAAATGAGATATGAAAATATGTTTCCAGAACAAATAAGAGAAGCAATTAAGAAAAATATACCCATAGTTTTGCCTGTTGGAGTTATAGAATATCACAGTGAACATCTATGTATAGGAGTTGATACTCTGCTTGTTTTAAAAGCACTTGAAGAGATAGAAAAAGAAATGGAAATTATAATTTTACCACCTTTTTACTATGGATGTGCAAGTTATGCAGTTGAACCTCCTGAAGGAAATGGGACAATTCATATAAAGCCCGAGGTTATATACAAATTTGCAAAAAATCTATTTGAAAATCTTTTAAGGGTTGGCTTTAGAAATATTTATGTCATTATTCATCATCAAAGTGAAAATTTTATTGCAGGAATGCCAACAGACCTTGCTTTTAAACTTGCTGCAAGAGAAAGTATATTTGAATTTCTTGAAAAAAGATATGGTGAAGGATGGTGGGGAAAAGAAGAGTCACAAAATTATTATATACAACATGAGAAAGGAACTGACCCATTCAGTTGGATAAAGATAATACCTTTTATGGATGAAGAAACACAAAAAAAATATCCAATTGACCATGCTGGAAAACAAGAAACATCTCTGATGATGGTATTCTATCCTTCCGGTGTAAAAATGAAAAAATATAGTAAAGAAAAATGGTACTCAAAAGAAGCAAAAAAAGCAAATAAAGAATACGGTAAAAAGGCAAAAAAAGAAATTATAAAAAGATTGAAAGAGGTTTTAAAATAATCTGTCAAAATGTTCAGAATAAATCCATGCTTCATACTCAAAAGGTAATAATAATTCAGGTAACTTAAATAAACTTTTTCAGTTTTTAGAAGTCAAAATATATGGAATGGAAAAGATAAAGAAGTTAATTTTTGTGATATTTTTTCAGGTAATAATTTTAAATAGCCAGAACTCTTTAAATTTATATGAACAGGAAAACTGGTCAACTCTTGAAAGTGAAATAGATAGATATGTCTTTTCAAAACTTGAAAAATTAAATATTAAGCATGCCTTCCCTTGTTCAGATGAGGTCTTTATAAGAAGAATTTATCTTGATACAATTGGAATGCTTCCTGAGGTAGAAGAAGTAATTGATTTTCTCAATGATAAAAATCCTGATAAAAGAAAAGTCCTTATTGATAAATTACTTGAAAAAAAAGAATTTGCTGAATACTGGTCTATGAAATGGTGTGATATTTTAAGGATAAAGGCAGAATTCCCTATAAATCTTTGGCCTAACGGAGTTCAGGCATATCATAAGTGGATACTCAATTCTTTAGTTGAAAATAAACCATATGATAAATTTGTTAGAGAACTTCTTACTTCAAGTGGAAGTAATTTCAGAGTTCCTCCAGTAAATTTTTATAGAGCGGTTGGGAAAAGAGACCCTTATTCAATTGCTTCCTGTGTGTCTCTAACTTTTATGGGTGTAAGATTTGAGAAGTTGCCCGATGATATTAAAACAGGGATGAGTAAATTTTTCTCAAAGGTCTCTTATAAAAAAACTCTTGAATGGAAAGAGGAAATAGTTTATTTTAATCCAGAGAATTCAGAAACAATAGAGGCAATTTTTCCTGATGGAAATAAAATTAAAATCCCACCTGATAAAGACCCGAGAACTGTTTTTGCTGATTGGCTTATAAGACCCGATAATCCATACTTTTCAAAGAACATTGTAAACAGAATATGGTCATGGATTTTTGGAAGAGGGATAATTCATGAACCAGATGATATAGGACCTGATAATCCACCAGCAATTCCTGAACTTTTAAATTATCTTGAAAACCAACTTATTAAATCAAATTATGATTTAAAACACATTTATAAAATTATTTTTAATTCAAGAGTTTACCAGCAATCATTTATACCGAGAGATAATAATCCTGAAGGTGAGAAATATTTTGCTTATTATTTGCCAAGACGACTTGAGGCAGAGGTTTTACTTGATATAATATGTAAATTTTCTGGAAGTGGAATTGAATATGTAAGTCAAATCCCTGAACCATATACTTTCATACCATCATCTCAAAGAAATATTTTACTTGCGGATGGTAGTATAACAGGCCCTTTTCTTGAATTATTTGGAAGGCCTCCAAGAGATACAGGACTTGAATCAGAAAGAAATAATAAAATAAATGAGGCACAGATGAGGTATCTTTTAAATTCATCTGAATTACATAAAAAGATTCAATCAAGTAATTATATAAGACAATTAATGAGAGAGGCAAAAGGAGATAGAAAAAAAATAATTGAAAATATTTATCTCTCTTTACTATCAAGGTATCCATCTAAATCTGAAATTGAACTACTTGAAGGTTATTTTCAAAAGCAGGGTATATCTTTTAATCAAGCAGTTGAAGATATTGTATGGGCTTTAATTAACAGTAAGGAGTTTTTGTACAAGCATTAGGAGGAAAAAGATGAATAAAATTTTTAAAATTTTTATGGTTATTTTCATTGTTTTCAATTTTTCCCAAAAATCCTATTCGCAGTCAGAAATAAGACCAAAAGCAGTTATTCAAATCTGGCTTTGGGGAGGACCGTCTCATCTTGATACTTTTGACCCAAAACCAAATGCTGGATACGACTACACAGGGCCTTTTAAATCAATACCAACAAATGTTCCTGGAATAGAAATAAATGAACTTCTTGTAAATCTTGCTAAACTTGCTGATAAATATTCAATTATAAGAAGTATGACCCATGGAATAAATGCTCATGAAACTGCTGCATATTTAATGCAAACAGGTCATTCCTCAGAAGAAAATCTTGTTTATCCCTCTATTGGAGCGGTTGTTTCATTATTTAAAGGATATGACTATGGATACAAAGGAATTCTTCCACCTTATATTGTACTTACAACTTCCCAGGGTAGATTTTCAGAGTGTGGATTTCTTGGGCCTAAATATAAACCATTTGTAACAGGTGGAGACCCAAACAGAACCCCATTTGCAGTTGAAGGTATTGTACTTGAAGGAATATCAGAAGAAAGAAAAAATGCAAGGAAAGAACTTTTATATTCAATAGATATACTTGGTAAATTAATCCCTTGGAGTAAAGAATTTCAATGGTTTGATTTATGTAGAGAAAAAGCATACGAAATAATATCAGGAGAAATTGCAAAGGTTTTTGACCTTTCAACCGAACCAGAAGAGGTAAGAAATATGTATGGCAGAAATACTTTTGGGCAATCGTGTCTTGTGGCAAGAAGATTGATTGAAAAAGGAGTTGTCTATGTAACAATAAATTACAGGGGATGGGATACACATAACAACCACTTTCAACAGATGAGACAGAAACTTCCTGAACTTGATATGGGACTCGCTTCTCTTATTAAAGACCTTTCAGATAGAGGACTTCTTGATTCAACAATTATATGGGTATCAGGAGAATTTGGCCGTACTCCAAAAGTTCAGTGGGAACCGCCATGGAATGGAGGAAGAGGCCATTACGGTAAATGTTTTTCAGTTCTTGTTGCCGGAGGTGGATTTAAAGGAGGATGTGTTGTTGGAAAAAGTGATGAAAAAGGGGAAGAAGTGATTGACAGACCTGTATATCCAAAAGATTTACTCGGAAGTATTTATTATCTTTTAGGCATTGACCCTGAGGGAAAATTCCCTGAAAAATTTGGAAAAGATGCGAGAATTTTACCTCCAATTGAAAAGGGACCAAAAAAAGGACTTCTGAAGGAGATAATGTATGAATAAAAGAAGTATTTTTTTAATTTTTCTAATTTCATGCAATTTTATTTTTGCTCAAATTATGACAAATCAACCATCTATTGGATACGTTTATCAAGCAGGTGGACAGAGAGGAACTACTCTTGAAATAATTGTTGGAGGGCAGAACATAAGAGGAGCAAGAAATGCTTATTTTTCAACAGATAAAATTAAAGTTCTTCAGGTCAATCCTTTGCCTTCATTAAATCCCCAGCAAAAACGACTTCTGGCAAAGAATTTAAGAGAAATTATAACAAACATGTATAGAAAAGAATACAGAAAACCAGAAATAGTTTATGAAATGGATGGAGTGAAATTACCAAAACACCCTTTACTTGAAAACCTTGAAAATAAATCATTTGAGGAGTTAAGATTTATTGCTGAAACTTTTTTAGGTCCTTTTAGAACTGAACAAATAAAAAGGTCAATTCAGGAAAAAGTAATGATAAAAGTTGAAATTTCTCCTGATACAGAACCTGGAATTTATGAATTGAGAGTTCAATCACCTTTAGGCCTTACCAACTTTCTAAATTTCTATGTAAGTGAATATAAAGAAGTAAAAGAAAAAGAGAAAATCCCATACTATACAATTTTTGACCCACTTAAAGAAGTTTTTGATATTCCCTTAATTATAAATGGTCAGATTACTCCTGGAGATGTTGACAGATTTTATTTTAATGCAAAAAAAGGACAAAAACTTGTTATTGAACTTAAAGGACGAGAAATTATTCCTTTTATGGCAGATGCTGTTCCTGGATGGTTTCAGGGGGTTTTAACTCTTTATGATTCTTCCGGTAGAGAAATTGCATATGCAGATGATTATTATTTCAATCCAGACCCTGTAATTTTTTATGAAGTAAAAAAAGATGGTGAATATATGATAGAAGTCAGAGATGCCCTATATCGCGGAAGGGAAGATTTTGTTTACAGATTATTTATTGGAGAAAAACCATTCATAACACATATTTTCCCACCAGGTGGAGAAAGATATGAAAAAACAATTGTTTCAATATATGGATGGAATTTACCCCAAAAAACAGTTGAACTTGATACAGAAGATATAGGGATTCATAGAAAAAGTTTTGACTTTAACGGTATATATTCAAATCAAATATATTATATGGTGGACGAAATACCTGAAATAAATGAAAGAGAACCAAATGATAGTTTGAAAAATGCAATGCAAATTATAATGCCTCAAATAGTAAATGGAACAATTTCAAAAAGTGGAGATATTGATATATATAAATTTAAATGTTCAAAAGGTGATAAAATTGTTGCAGAAGTTTATAGCCGTCGTTTAAATTTTCCACTTGATTCAATTATTACACTTATGGATTCCTCTGGAAAAGTTCTAATTTCAAATGATGACTATTTTGACAAAAGTTTTGATACAATTACACATCATGCCGACTCTTATATTTATTATGAAATCCCGGATGATGGAATATATTACTTTAAAATTACAGATGTAAAAGGTCATGGTGGCGATGAATATATCTATCGTTTAAGAATTGAGAAAAGCAAACCAGATTTTAAAATATTTATAGTTCCTTCAGCCATAAATATTACATCAAACAATACAGTTCCTTTTTATATTTATGCTGTTAGGAAAGATGGATTTGATGGAGAGATAGAAGTTTCGTTAAAGGATTGTCCTGAAGGACTCATTTTAAGTGGAAATAAAATTCCAAAAGGTAAGGATAAAATATGTATGACAATTACTGCTGATACCAATTTCAACTTCCTTAATAAACCTGTTAGGATAAAAATTGAAGGAACCGTAAATATAAATGGAAAACTTATAAAGAGAGAAGCAATTCCAGCAGATGAAATGATGCAGGCATTTGCATATTATCATCTTCTTCCTTCTTCCGAATTACTCTTTTATCCTGGTAGAAGCAGATTTTTTAAGAGTCAACCTATATCTTTGAATGAAAAATTTATAAAAATTCCTTCCGGTGGTTCAGTTAAAATTGAGGGTAAAATTTCAGGATATTCTGAAAATGAAAAAATTACACTTGAATTGAAAGACCCACCCGATGGAATAACAATAGAAGATTTAAAAATTGAAAATGATACTGTAAGTTTCAGAATAAAGGCAGAACCTAAAATAAAAAAAGGATTTTCAGACAATTTGATAATTGAGGTTTTCAGTGAACCAAAGGAAGAAACATCTCAAAAAAAACAAAGAAGTTCAAAAGGATTTCTGCCTGCATTGATGTTTGAAATTATTTGAAAGGAGAAAAATGGAAAAAAATAAAATTGAAATTAAAGGAATACCAGTTGAGATAAAATATTCTTCTTTTAAAGGAAAATCAGGAGTTGAAGAATTTCATTTCAGTTTTACACCAAAAGAATTTGGAGATTTCAGAACACAACTTAAATGGATATACAATGCTTATACTGAAACACTTAAAGAAAAAGGAATAAGTGAGGAGACATCTGTTTTTAGAAGATTTTTCTGCAGTGATTTATACAATCAGGTAGAATATTTAAGAGAAATGGACTTTTCAAATCCAGAAAATATTTCAAATCCAACTTGCATTTCATGGATATGTCAGCCACCTCTTCCCTATTCAAAAATAAGTTTGTGGGCCTATCATATAAAAGACCCTGAAAACAAACTGAAAAAAGAATTAAAAGGAAAAAATACCTGCTGTATTATAAGAGAAGATATTATTCATTACTGGACAGGTGGTATTTTCTCAATAGAAAAAGATTCTATATACGAACAGACAAAAAATATAATTGAAAAATATGTGGAATTCTTGAATGAAAATAATATGAAACTAAGTGATAATGTGATAAGAACATGGTTTTTCTTGCAGAATATTGATACGGATTACAGGGACTTTGTAGTTGCAAGAAGAGAAATTTATGAAAAAAACGGTTTAACAAAAAATACACATTATATTGTAAGTACAGGAGTTGGTGGTTCTTATTATGACTTAAAAGCAAAAGTAATTTTAGATGCGTATTCAATTTACGGAATAAAAACACAGCAGATAAAATTTTTATCAGCACCTGATTTTTTAAGTCCCACTTATGTTTATGGAGTCACATTTGAAAGGGGTGTTTCAATAAGTTATTCAGACAGAAAACACATAATAATTTCAGGAACAGCAAGTATAAACAATAAAGGTGAAATTATGTACCCAAAAGATATAAATTTACAGACAGAAAGAACCCTTTTAAATATAGAAGCACTCTTGAAAAACGAAAATGCAACTCTAAATGATATGATGATTTTTATTGTATATGTTAGAGACCCTGCTGATTATTATTTTGTTGAAAAGAAGATAAATGAAAGATTTAAAAACACACCTACCATTTTTACAACTGCATCTGTATGTCGCCCTGGCTGGCTTGTTGAAATAGAAGGAATTGCAGTTATCCCCTCCCCGCCACTGCCCACCTTTAAGGTGGACAGATAAAATGATTGGAAGGCAAGGGTTTTGAAGTACGTTTTTTTGAAATTTGACAAATTTGAAAAAAGTGATAAATTTAAAAACTTAAAACGGAGGAAAAAATGGAATTTAAAATAAAGAATAATCAGAAAATTTTATTTATTGGAGACAGTATAACTGATTGTGGAAGAAGAGAACAATTCAGACCGCTTGGAAATGGATATGTAAAACTTTTTTCTGACCTTGTTATTGCGAATTTTCCTGAAAGAAAAATAGAAATAGTTAATAAGGGTATAAGTGGAAATACAATTCTTGACCTTGCAAATAGATGGGAAGATGATGTTATTTATCAGAAATGTGACTGGTTGAGTATTTTAATCGGAATAAATGATATACACAGAGTCCTTAGAAAAGATGAAATGTGGACTGAATTTACACCTGAAAACTATAGAAAAAGATATGATTATATTCTCAAAAGAACTCTTGAAAAACTTGACTGTAAAATAATTCTGATTGAACCGTTTTATATTTCAACAGATACAACTGATAGTTTCAGGGGAAAAGTTTTAAAGGATTTGATAGAATATATTGAAATAGTTGAAGAAATGAGTAAAAAATACGAAACATATCATTTAAAATTACACAGAATTTTTCAGGAATATCTTAAATTTTTTGAACCTGAGACATTCGCTCCAGAACCAGTTCATCCAAATTCAACAGGTCATTTTGTAATTGCAAATGAACTTATCAAATTACTCTCAGAATAAACTGCTAATTTTTTCCTGAAGTTTTATTATTTCTTCAAGTTTATCTTCAGGAACATATTTCATTCTGGATATTTCCTCTCTGACTGGATTTTTAAGTATTTCTTCAAGTGTTCTTCCTTTTTCTATTGCTTTTAGTGATACCCGATAAAACAGAATAATTGTTTTCAGCATAAGATACTGTTTTTTTAAAGTTGTATAAGCATCCATTTCGTCAAAAGCACTCTGATGTAAAAAATCCTCTCTTATAGAACGAGCAATTTCAAGTATTAATCTATCTGTAAGAGAAAGTGTTTCCATACCAACAAGTCGTACAATTTCAAGTAATTCTGCTTCTTTCTCAAGTAAGGATATCGCCTCTGCTCTTATTTCCATAAAATCAGAAGCAATTTTTTCTTTAACAAATTTTTCAATATTCCTTTCATAAAGAGAATAACTTGTAAGCCAGTTTATCGCAGGAAAATGTCTCTGATATGCAAGACGGTCATCAAGTCCCCAGAAAACCTTTACCACCCTTAAAGTCATCTGTACAACAGGGTCTGTTAAATCACCACCAGGAGGGCTTACTGCTCCAAGTAATGAAAGAGAACCATTTTTATTATCCCGTGCCAAACATATAACATTTCCGGCTCTTTCATAAAAAGAGGCAACCCTTGTTCCAAGATATGCAGGATAACCTTCTTCTCCCGGCATTTCTTCCATTCTTCCTGATATTTCTCTCAATGCTTCAGCCCATCTACTTGTTGAATCAGCCATTAATGCAACTGAATAACCCATATCCCTGAAATATTCTCCAATAGTAACACCTGTATAAATACTTGCCTCTCTTGCAGCAACAGGCATATTTGAAGTATTTGCTATAAGACATGTTCTTTCCATTAAAGGTCTGCCTGATTTAGGGTCTTTTAAATGTGGAAATTCAATTAAAACATCTGCCATTTCATTTCCTCTTTCACCGCAACCTATATATACAACAATTTCACTATCAGCCCATTTTGCAATTTGATGAAGAACAACAGTTTTTCCACTACCAAAAGGTCCAGGAATACAGGCAGTTCCACCTTTTAAAATAGGAAATAAAGTATCAATAACCCTCTGCCCTGTTACAAGTGGAGTATCAGGATTTAATCTTTTTTTGAAAGGTCTTGGTTTTCTTACAGGCCATTTCTGCATTAAGTATAAAGGAATCTCTCCTTTATCAGTTTTTACTTTCCCTATTTCTTCCTCAACTGTAAAACTTCCTTCCTTTATTTCAATAATCTCACCATTAACTCCGTAAGGTACCATAATTTTATGCTTTATAAGAGGTGTTTCATCAACAATTCCAATAACATCCCCACTTTCAACATAATCGCCTTTTTTAACAACCGGTTTAAAATCCCATTTAATACTTCTATCAAGAGGGGGTATATCAACTCCTCTTATTATAAAATCGCCTGTTTTTTCTATCTGGGATAGGGGCCTCTGTATACCATCAAAAATATTTTGAAGAAGTCCCGGTCCAAGTTCAACTCTCAATGGTTCTCCTGTACCGAAAACAGGGTCTCCAACTTTTAAACCCTCTGTTTCCTCATATACCTGTATTGAAGCAATATCTCCTTCAAGTCGTATAATCTCACCAATAAGTTTTTCCTCCCCAACTCTCACAACATCAAACATCTTACTTGTTTTCATTCCTTCTGCCTGAACAAGAGGTCCTGAAACTTTTATAATTTTTCCTATATCCATTTTAATCTCCCTTCATACCTGTTGCCTTTTTAATCAATTCATCAACAATTTTTACTCCCTTTCCTTCCCTACTCTTTAACCCTGGAATAACTACCATTTTTTTCATATTCAAAAATTTCATAAACTTATCTTCATCAAAAACTTCCTCTGTAATAAAAATACATATTACATCCTTCATATCAATTTTTTCAAGTATTTCTTCTGCTTCTTTAACTGAATTTGCAAAAAATGTTTCTATATTAAAAGCAGAAAAAAATTCAATACTCAATTTATCTCCAATAAAAATTATTCTGTTTTCCATATAGATTAAAAATTTACCCTAAATTTCATTTTATTTCAATTTTTTATGAAATTAAAAATTTTGTTTTAAAAACTGGTCTTTAAATTCCTTGTCATTCCTACTTTCCCCAAGCCCACCTTTAAGGTGGGTAAAGGTTATTGTAAAGTTTTTATGTAAAATGTAAAATAAAACTTAATATGAGAAATAAAATTTTTTTTGTTTTTTTGTTATTGGTCAGTTTTTTATATTGTGAAAAAAATTTAGTTATTATTTCTCCGCACTGGGAAGGAGTTAAGATTGAATTTACGAGGGCTTTTTGTGAATGGTATGAGAAAAATTATAAGGAAAAGGTTAAAATTGAATGGATTGACCAGGGCGGAACAACTGATGATTTGAAATATGTAGAATCACTTTTTAAAAAAAATCCAGATGGAATTGGAATTGATTTGTTTTTTGGAGGGGGATTAAGTCCTTACTTGACATTAAAAAAAGAAGGACTGCTTGAAAAATATAAACTTCCGCAGAATGTTCTAAAAAAAATACCGAAATACTGTGCTGGAATTCCCAATTATGATGATAATTTCTACTGGTATGGAGTTGTACTTTCAGGTTTTGGAATTCTTTATAATAAGAAAGCACTGAAATTTTTAAATTTACCTATTGCAAATGCATGGAAGGATTTGGGAGATAGTCGTTATTTTTCTTTAATTGGAGCAGCAGACCCCAGACATAGTGGAAGTATGCATATGATGTATGAGATAATTTTGCAGACATATGGATGGGAAGAAGGCTGGAAAACTATTCTTTCAATAGGTGGAAATACAAAAAATTTTTCAACAAGTGCCTCCGAAGTAGCAAGAGAGACATCAATTGGAGAAGCAGTTTTTTCTTTATGTATTGATTCTTATGCACTTGCTCAAATAGAAGTAAATGGAAAAGAAAATATGGGATTTATTTTCCCAGAAAGTCAAACTGTTATAAATCCTGATTGTATAGGAATTCTTAAAGGAGCACCAAATATTGAAATAGCAAAAAAATTTATTGATTTTTTATTCACTTATGAAGGGCAGTTATTATGGATTCAGAAAAAGGGGAAAAAAGGTGGACCAAAAGAATATTCACTTAACAGGTTTCCTGTTATGCCTGAAGTTTATAATGAACCAGGTCTGGAAATAGATATAAACCCTTACAGAATTCAGAATACAATAAAATATGATTTCCAACTTGCTGCAAATAGATGGGCACTCATAGATGATATGATTGGGTGTTTTGTTATTGACTGTCATAGTGAGTTAAAAAAAGCATGGCATATAATTTCAAAAACAAATAATAAAAATTTAAAAGAAAGATTTTATGAAATCCCTGTTGATAAAAAAATTCAAAGGTTTTTATGGGAAAACTGGAAGGACCCGATTTTCAGAAATAAATATATAAATGAATGGCTAAATTTTTCTCTTAAAAAATTCAGAAATATTATTGTGGAAAGTAAATTTTTGATGTAAATTAAAAAATATGGATAAAGAAATTTTAACTGTTGAAAATGTTGATAAAAGTTATAATGGTAAGGAAGTTTTAAAAAATATCAATTTTTCTGTTTATGAGAATGAATTTTTTTTCATACTCGGACCTTCTGGTTGCGGGAAAACAACCCTCTTAAGAATTATTGCTGGATTTGTGGAACCTGATAGAGGAAGAATTATTCTGAATAAAAAAGATGTGACAAAAACCCCTCCAAATAAAAGAAATATTGGATTTGTCTTCCAGAATTACGCCTTATGGCCTCATATGAAAGTAATAGACAACATTGCATATGGACTCAGAATAAAAAAATATTCAGAAGAGTTTATAAAAAGAAGAGTGAAAGAAATAATTGAAATAACAAAATTGAAAAATGTTGAAAATCTTTATCCTTCTCAGATATCAGGTGGGCAACAACAGAGAGTTGCACTTGCAAGGGCTCTTGTAGTCAATCCTCAGATTTTACTTCTTGATGAACCGCTCAGTAATCTTGATGCAAAATTGAGAGATGAATTGAGAAGGGAAATAAAAAGAATACACAAAGAAACTGGAATAACAATGGTATATGTAACTCATGACCAAAAAGAAGCAATGACTCTCGGTACAACAATTGCAGTTATGAAAGAAAAAGAAATAGTTCAGATTGGTTCTCCATATGAAATTTACTCAAATCCTGAAAATCTTTTTGTTGCATCTTTTATCGGTGATATTAACTCTTTAAAAGGGAAAATAGTTGAAAAGAAAGGAAATATTTTAAAAATTGAAACAGATGAAGGTTTTTTCTTTGCTAAAATTAAAAAAACAATAAATTCTGAAAATGTTTATTTATGTTTCAGGCCGGAAAGTATAACTGTTGAGGAAAAAATAAATACCATAACAGGAAGATTGCATGATTATGAATTTTATGGAGATATTGTGAAAATAAATATAATTACTCCAAAAGGAAATACTTTTAAAATTGGAATTTATGCAGATGATTTTAATAAATATAAAAAAGACGAAAATATTGTTTTTTCAGTTAAAGAAGATAAAATAATGGTTTTTGAAGAATGAAAAGGAAAAAAATTTTATTAACATTGATTTTTTTGTTTTTTTTACTTTTTCTTGTTTATCCTGTATCCTTTATTCTCATCCAGTGCTTTTATAATAATGGAAATTTCACACTTGAAATACTTAAAATCGCAATTACAAATTATGTTATAAGAAAATCAATTATCAACAGTTTCATCCTTGGAATAATTGTCGTTCTTACAACAAGTATAATTGGAATTCCACTTGCTTTTATATTTGATAGATTAAATTTTAAGGGAAAGTCAATTTTAAGAATTTTATTTTTACTTCCAATGATTGCAAGCCCATTTGTAGGAAGCATAGGGATAAAACAGTTTTTATCAAGATTTGGAAGTTTCAATATTCTACTAATTAAACTTGGAATATTGAAAAATCCAATATCCTGGATTGGCTCTGGCTTCCTTGGAATTGTAATTCTTCAGACACTTCATTTATATCCAATTATGTTTCTGAATATTACCGCCTCTCTGAATAACTATGATATATCAGTAGAAGAAGCATCTTATAATCTTGGAGCAACTGGATTACAGACATTTTTCAAAGTAATATTTCCATTGATTTTACCAGGATATTTTGCAGCAAGTTCAATAATATTCATCTGGTCAATAACTGACCTCGGTACTCCTCTTGTATTTGAATTCAGCAATCTTGTTTCTGTAAAAATTTTTTATACACTTAAAGATATAAATACAAATCCTGTTGGTTATGCCCTTGTTTTTATAATTCTTTTGCTGACCCTTCTTCTTTTTATTTTTACAAAAAGATATCTTGAAAAAACACCATACACAACAGGAAAAACTGCAATTTACGTAAAAGAAAAAAATATTGTGGGTAGAAAACTCTTTTTTCTTTACCTTTTCCTCTTTTTCATACTCTTTTTAAGTTTAATACCCCACTTCACTTTAATATTTTATTCTTTTTCAAAAAAGTGGTTTTTTTCTATCCTGCCTGCTGAATATACAGGTGAATATTATAAAGTTGTTTTCGCTCACAGATTAACAAAAACAGGAATTTTTAACAGTTTAATTTACAGTTCAATAAGTACGACCATAGATATTTTTCTTGGATTTTTTATTGGATATATACTTGCAAGATGGAAAATAAAAGGGAAGGAATTGCTTGACATATTATCAATGGTTCCTCTTGTTATTCCTGGTATTGTAATGGCATTTGGATATGTTGCTACTTTTTCAAATACAATTTTAGACCCTAAAAATAATCCTGTATTTCTTATAGTTTTAAGCTACAGTTTAAGAAGATTACCCTATCTTGTAAGAACCACTTATTCTTCATTTTTACAACTTGATAGAGGACTTGAAGAAGCATCCTATTCACTTGGAGGAGATAATATCATAACATTCAAAAAAATTATATTTCCTCTTGTAAGTCCTGGACTTTTTGCAGGTGGAATTCTTGCTTTTGCTTTCTCTCTGATGGAAGTAAGTTGTAGTTTAATACTTGCAATAAGAGAAAAATTTTATCCAATTTCAAAAGTTATATATACACTTGCTGGAAGAGTAACAGATGGTCCAAATACAGCAACCTCTCTTGGAGTCCTTGGAATGTTAATAACAGGAATATGTCTTTTCATTTCAACAAAAATATTTTCAAAAAAAATTGGAGAATTTTTCCGCATTGGTTAAATTTATCTACTTTTTCCTTTGAAAAATTGAAATAATAGAAATATTTAAGGTATAATTAAAATGATGATTGATTTTAACAGTCCTGAATGGAAGGAAAGATTAAAAGGGAAAACACCGGAAGAAATTGCTAAAATTGTTGAAGAGTATTATGAAAGAAAGTACAAAAAAGAATATCCTGTTTTTCCGTGGAAAATTCTACTTGCTATAATAATTCTTTTCATTCTTTTGATTATAATTCTCTGGGGAGCAATTTATTACCTTAAACGAGTATCATTTTAAATTTCGGATAAAACTTGTTTAATATAATCAATATCTTCTTTTGCAAAATGTTCTCTATCTCCAGACCTCGGTGCTTCAAGACAGAGAAAACCTGTATAATTTTTAATTTTAAGTATTTTAAGAAATTCTCTGTTATTAATAATTCCATCTGCAAGTGAACAATTTATATAATTTTTGTATTCAATACCTTCTATTTTGAAAAGATTTTTTAAGTGGATATAGTATAACTTTTCTCCACACATTTCTATTGCATCCATTAGTGAAACAGGATTTTTAAAACATACAATATTAGCATAATCTAGATTTATTCCTACACTTTTCTTATCTATTAAATCAACAAGTTTTTTTGTACTTTCCACAGTATCATGAAGATAACACATATGTGTTTCAAAGGCGAATTTAAAATTTAATTCTTCAGCAACATCGCCAAGTATCTTAAATCCACTTACCGCCCATTCCCAGTGTTCTTCTTTAGCAATATTTGAACCATGCTTATCAAATTCAAAATATGAGAAAGAAGGATTAACAAGAACTCCTGTCATTGTATTACAGATAGTCAAATTAAAATATCTGGATGCATTTCTGTAAAAATTGACTGCCTCTTCTATTTCTCTTTCTCTTTTATCTTTTTCAGGTATCATTAAATTTGGTCCCGGAGCCCCAAATAAAACATATTCAAGTTTTGATTTTTCCACTGCTTTTGCAAGTTTTTCAAGATACTCTTCTTCATCCATATTTTTCATTTTTCTTCTGAATTCAACTCCATCATATCCAAGTTTTACTGCCTTTTCACAGATTTCTTCTATGGACTGACCCTGTTCCATATAATTCACATGCATAATAATTTTATTTTCCATATTTTCTCCTCCTTTTTATTAAATATTTTTACCCGCAACATATCCAGTTGAAAAACATGCTTGTAAATTATATCCACCTGTCTTTCCATCTATATCAATAACTTCCCCTGCAAAATAAAGTCCTTTTAAAATTTTTGATTCCATTGTCTTTGGATTTATCTCATCGGTACAAACTCCTCCCCTTGTAACCATACTGTCATAAAAAGGTCTTATCCTTTTTACTGTCAATTCAAAGTTTAAAAGTTTTTTTATAAGTATAATCCTTTCTACCTTTGTTATCTGATGTGCCTTTTTTTCACTGTCAACACCTGCATTTTTCAAAAATTCCTCAATTAAACCAGAAGGAAGAAAATTTTTAAAAAGATTTTTAAGTATTTTATTTGAATCTTCCTTAATTTCTCTCTGTAATCTTCTGTCAAGTATCTCAAAATTTAAGGCAGGTTTAAAATTTATTACAATTTTTATCTCTCCTTTATCAATATTTTCAGAAACATCTCCACTTATATTCAAAATTGCAGGACCACTAACTCCATAATGAGTGAATAAAACCTCTCCAAATTCTTCACCAATCTTTTTATCATTCAAATATGCACTTACAAGAATATTTTTCAGATTTATCCCCTGCCATTTATTTATAAAATTTTCCTTTATTTCAAGACCGCATAAAGCAGGAACAGGTTTTATTATCTTATGTCCAAATTTTGAAGCGAAAATAAACCCATCTCCTTCTGAACCTGTTTCTGGAAAACTTTTACCACCAGTGGATATAATAACTTTTTCACATCTGAAAATTCTTTTGTCTGTTTTAATTTCAAAAAAATTTTTCTCTTTTTTTATATCAACAACTTTTTCCTTTAAAAAAATTCTTACCTTATTTCTATCAAGGATTTTTCTTATTGTTTCTATCACATCTTCTGCATTTTCACTTTCTGGATATACTCTTTTTCCTGTATCAATTTTAAGTTTTAAGTTATTACTTTCAAAAAAATTAAAAAGGTCATGATTTGAAAACTGATGAAAAGCATTTATAAGAAATTTACCATTTCTGTATTTTGAAAGGTAATCATCATTAATTTCATTCATATTTGTGAGATTACATTTCCCTTTCCCTGTAAGTAAAAGTTTTTTGCATATCTGAGCATTCTTATCTATTATTGCTACTTTCTTTCCTCTTTCAGAAGAAAAAATAGTTGAAAAACTTCCAGCAGGTCCTCCTCCAATAATTATACAATCAAATATTTCATCCATATTTAAAACTTTCTCCTGTAGTATTTTTCTCCCATATACTCAATTTCTTCAATCTCTCCTTTATAAATCAACTCTTCAATTAATTCAAACTCTCCACCGTTTTCTCTCAAAAAATTCTCAATCTCTTTCCCGCTCATTGGATGAACTGATAAAATACTTAAAATATCCTCAATTAATTTTCCTGTAAATCCAAATTTTTCATCCTTTGATTTTTCAATAATTTTTACATTTAAATTTTTATTTCTAAAAACAATATATGCAAAATCAATTTTTTCTTTTTCTGGAACTTCAACCCATTTTTCAGCAGGTGGTCTTGTTGGAACACCAATATATGCAATTTTTGGTTTTACTTCTTTTAAAAATTCACCTATTTTTTCTATCTCTTCAACACTATCATTTAAATTTTTTACAAAAAGCGTTTCTGTTAAAAGTTCTCCTTTAAATTCCTTTGAAAATATTTTTATCCCTTCAAGTATCTCATTTAATTTTAAACTTTTATAGGGTCTATTTATTTTTCTCCATATATCTTCACTTAAAGCATCCACTTTTATAGAAACACAATCTGCTTTTTTTAAATCATCCCTTACATCCTTTCTCCATATCAAAGAAGAATTTGTAATGACTGCTATTTTTATTCCAAATCCCTTTAAAATTTCAATTTCTTTCCCAAGATTTATGTCAAGAGTTGGTTCTCCATCAGGAACAAAACTTATATAATCAATTTCTTTCCCTTTCAAACTTTCAATTACTTCTTTTACCTGCTTTTTTATTTCTTCTGGTTCATAAAATTTCTTCCTTTCTGTCTGATAATATTCTGTTTTCCCTATCTGACAGTAGACACAGGAGAAACTACATTTTTTAGGAACCGGTACATTATTAATTCCTAAACTCTTCCCAAATCTCCTTGAAGGCACAGGCCCAAAAACTATCCTTTCCATAGAAAAGAATTATAATACATTTTTAACCTGAATACCATTTTTCAAAAGAGGTCGGACCTTGCAAGAGAAAAAATCTGGTTTTTTAAATCTTCCGGAATATAGCCAAATTTATCAATCATTTCATTTATTAAGTTTTCTGCGTCCTTTCTATCCTTTATTTTTGAAATTTCCCTGTATAAGTAAAATCTCATAGAAGAAGATTTAACATAATCATCGGGTATTTTAATCTTTACTTCTCTCAATTCCTCTTCAACTTTTTCACCTTTTATTTCACTCATAACCTCTTTCCAGAACTGACAGTATAAATTAAATCCAATTGTTTCAATAAATCCATGCTGCTGTTTACCAAGTATATTCCCTGCTCCTCTTATTTCAAGGTCTTTCAAGGCAATTTTGTATCCACTTCCAGGACTGTTAAATTCCTGTATTGCTTTTATTCTTTTCAATGTTTTTTCATTCAGAGGTACATCTGTAGGTATCAAAAAATATGCATATGCACGCCATTTTCCTCTGCCAACTCTTCCTCTTAATTGATAAAGGTCAGCCAGTCCATATTTTAAAGCATTTTCAACTATTAAGGTATTTGCATTAGGTATATCAAGTCCATTTTCTACAATTGTTGTTGCAATTAAAACATCTATTTTCCCATCAGTAAATCTCTCCATAACTTCTGCAATTTCTTCGGGTTTCATCCTTCCGTGAGCAATATCTATTCTGGCTGACGGAACAAGTTTCTGAATTTTTTCTTTAACTCTGTGTATATCATAAATATAATTGTGAAGATAAAAGACCTGTCCTTCTCTATCAATTTCATTTAAAATTGCCTCTCTGATAATATTTTCATTATACTTTCCCACATATGTAATAACAGATAATCTTCCTTCAGGCGGTGTCTCTATTAAAGAAATGTCTTTAATTCCACTTAAAGCCATATTAAGTGTCCTTGGAATTGGTGTTGCTGTTAATGTTAAAACATCTATTTTTCTGAATTTAATCCCTATTTTCTCCTTCTGAAGTACTCCAAATCTCTGTTCCTCATCAATAATTAAAAGCCCAATATCCTTAAATTCAACATCATCCTGAAGCAATCTGTGAGTTCCTATAATTATGTCAATCTGACCATTTTTAAGTTTTTCAATTATTTCTTTCTGTTTTTTTTCTGGAACAAGACGGGAAAGCATCTCAATAATAACAGGAAATTTTGAAAATCTATCTTTAAATGTAAGATAATGCTGTAATGCAAGAACCGTTGTTGGAACAAGAACTGCTACCTGTTTTCCACTCAATACACATTTAAATGCACCTCTCATGGCAATTTCTGTTTTTCCATATCCTGAGTCACCACATACAATCCTATCCATAATTTTTTCACTCATCATATCCCTTTTAACATCTTCTATTGCCTTTAACTGGTCCGGTGTTTCCTCATAAACAAATGAATCCTCAAATTCTTTCTGCCACTGGTCATCTGGAAGAAATTTAAAACCTTTTTCCTTTTTTCTTTCTATATAAAGTTTATAAAGTTCATAAGCAAGGTCTTTAATTGAATTTTTTACCTTTTCTTTCAGATTTCTCCATGTTTTACTGCCAAGTTTGGACAATTTTGGTTTTTCACTTCCTATATATTTGTGAACAAGAGAAACCTGAGAAACAGGAACATACAATCTATCCTTTCCTTCATATTCAATAACTATAAACTCTTCTTCCTTTTCATTAACTTTTATTCTTTCAACTCCTTTAAATTTTCCAATACCTTCATTTATATGCACAACATAATCACCTTCTTTTATTTCAGACCAACCTGTAAGAGGAATTGTTTTATATTTCTTTAAAAGTGGATGTCTTGCTTTGTATCTTGAAAAAATCTCATTAACTGTTAAAAAGGTTAAATTTTCATCCAGAACTGAAAATCCACTTGATAAATTTCCACTGACTTCTTCAAAATCAAATGATAATTTTTTCTCCTCAAGAATACTTTTCAATCTTTCAATATCAGATTTATTTTCATAAAAAAGAAAAATTTCTTCACCCTGATTCTGTTGCCATATAACCTGTTCCGATATAATTTTAAATCTTTCATTTGTTGGAGAAACATTGAAAAAAACAAACTTTTCTGCATAACTTAAAATTCTACTGGTTAAAAAAATTGTTTTTTCTTTTACTCTTTCAAGTATATCAAAATCAACAGGATAGTTTTTTCTTTTAATCCACTCAATATATTCAAATTTTACATTGTCAGGATTTATAAAAAAAACAACTTTATTTCTGATTTCTTCCAGTATATTTGATTTTTCTTCTCCTGCATAAAATTCGTTTAATGGTAAAATCTGAAATTCATCAATTTTCTCAAAGGATACCTGGGAAGAAACCTCAAACCTTCTAATTGATTCAATTTTATTACCAGAAAAATTTATTCTCAAAGGAAATGGAGAGTTTAAAGGAAAAACATCAACAATGCCTCCTCTTCTTGCAAATTCTCCAGGTAGTTCAACTATTTCCTTTTCCTCATATCCACAGGTAAAAAGAAAATTTAAAAAATTATCCCTTCTTAACTTGCTTCCAGTTTTTATTTCACAAATTCTATTTTTTAAAGTATTAAATTCAGGTATTTTTTTTATGATTGCAGAGGGATAAGAAATAAGAATATATTTTTCTTCTGCTTTTGAAATTTCTATTAATGTTTTTATTCTTTCAAAATCTGTTTCTGTCGGTTCTTCTGAATTATAATCAGGGGAAGGTAAAAATTTAATATTTTTTTTATCAACGAAATTCAAAATATCATAATAAAATACCTCACTCTTTTTTTCAGAAGGACAAACAACAAGAAAATTTTTTTCAGTTTTATTGAAAAGTAAGGAAATCAAAAAGGCAAAAAAAGAAATATCCCCACCAACAATATTTAATTTCTCTTCCCTTTTTATTAAATCCAGAATTTCTTTAAATTTTCTATTTTCTTCTAAAAAACAAAAATTCATATAAAAATAATACCCTTTATCACTCAAAATTTAAACAGGGGAAATTTCAATAATTATGGGTCAGATATTTTTCTGTTTCAAGTGCTTTTTTCATTCTTTCATAATTTTTTTTCAGTTTATCAAATTCTTTTCTTTTATAATCAGGGTCTTCAAAAATTTGGTATAATACAGCACCATCACAATCCTTTGGAACGGGTAAATCAAGCAAATAACATATTGTAGGAACTATATCAGTAAGCCAAATTGTTCTCTCAACTATTTCTCCTCTTTTTACATTTGGACCTTTTGCTATAAAGAGACCTTTCATAGAGCCAATTCCGTATTCTCCTGTTGTTATCTGTCTTCCATGTTCTCCATTAACTTCAGGATAAATACCATAAACAATATCGCCTATTCTCTCACCATATAAACCTATAATTCTTGCATCCTGTTTTTTAAATGCAAAGGCAACTGGCTTTTTCCCTGTTTTTGGATGAGTATAATCATATAATGCTTTTATAACTTCATCCTGTATTTTTTCATATTCACTATCATCAACTATTCCATTGGGATATTTACTTTTTAAGTTTATGTATACATAACAGGATAATTTACCAACTGCTTTTGTTTTTTCCCAAACAATTCTTTTTCTACCTGTTGATTCATCTATTTCAGTAACAAGTAATCCTTTCTCTTCAAGAATTTTATTCACATCAAAACCTTCTTCCCTGTATTCCTGAGATGTTGGAACTGCTCCATGGTCAGATGTAATTATTATAAGTGTTTTATTTTCATCTATGCTTTCAAAAATTCTTCCGAGCATTCTATCAAGAGAAATATAAAACCTTCTTTCTGCTTCTTCAACTTTTTTATCTTTATCTATCTGGTTGATAAAAGCATGATAAAAATGGTCAGGACAGTGAGCATGCATGAAAAATAAATCCCATTCTTTGTTTTTAAGTAAGTAATTTGCACATTCTCCAAGATAAATATTCTGTAAATCAATCAATTCTGAAACTGTTTCAATATCAATCCAGCCAAATCCATAGGAAGTAAAAAAAGCACACGGCATTGGAAGACCTTCAAGATTCTCAATTTCCTTTTCAATACCTGAAGGAAATCCAAAACCTGAAAGAGAACATAAAGGAGTAAAATAAATTTTTACATTTTTGCCATCAGGAGTTAATTCAAGAAGTTTAATTTTAAAAACAACCCTCTTTTTTCCTTTATCAGTTTCTATTTCAGTATAAATTTTTTCACTCCATTTTCCTTTTTCAAGAATAGTAAGTGGCTCTCCATTTCTTTCTCTGTAAATCCCAACTTTATCAAAACCTTTTCCTGAATCAATTAAAAGAGCATACCATGGTTTTTCTTTTGATATATAATCACTCCATCTGAATTCAATCTTCAATTCCGCCTCTTTAAACCTCTTCCCATCTGGCAAATTTTTCCATCCATCAATATCTTTTATTTCAATCAAATAACTCTGTGGTAATTCTTCGGTCGTAAAACATAAGTCAGCACTTAAATCACATTTTATTCCCCATTCAGCAGTTCCCTTTAATCTGTATTCATTAATTCCAAGTCCACCTCCTCCTATCTGAATCCCATTTTTAACTGCTTCTGGCCAGGTACTTGGATAATTCAGAAGAATTGTTTTTTTACCTATTTTTTCTGCTGCTTCCCAGATATATTCTGCTTTACAATCTTCCTTATAAAATGCTGCATAGGTTTTTTCAAGTTGTCCTTCTTCAAGTAAATTAAAACAAACAATTTGATGGGTTCCTATCCAACTGCCTGTAACAATTGATGTCCAGTTTGGTGGTGTTATTGTTGGATGAGGAACAAGGCAGTTTTCTCCCCAGACACCTTCATCAATCAATCTTTTTGTATTTGGCATAACACCTTCTTCTACATATTTCTTTATACTTTTAACAATAGGTGCATCCCATCCAATTACTATACATTTTTCACTTTTCATTCTTTCCCTCCTTTTTTATTTCCACATATTTATTATTTTTTCATCTGTTTTGACCTTATAAAGAAATTTTATTAACTTTTCTTTTAAACTCTCAAAAACTTTTTTGTTTTCCTTTACCAAATTCTTCTTCTGATACTGGTCTTCTGGCAGGAAATAAAGTTCATTTTCTTTTTTGCTTCCTTTAAGTGTCTCTCTTTCAATTGAATCAACTGCCTTTATACTGTATTTTTCGCCCTTTTCACTCTCATAAATCAAACACCAACCACTTTTATCAGTTAATGTTATTTTTTCACCGGCAGAAGAACCATGTATTATAGAAGGTGCTGAAACAACAAAATCCCTTATATTTTTATTTTTTCCATCAATTAAAGGTAAAAGTGATTTCCCATGAATATCAGAAGGAATTTCTGCCCCTGCAATATCAAGAATGGTTTTTGTTATATCAGGTGGTTGAACATATGATTTTATTCTTTTATGTTTTCTTCCAGGTAAATAAATTATAAGAGGAATTCTTACGACTTCCTCATATAAAGGAGCATAAGTATGATAATTTTCTTTTATGATAGATTTTCCTATCAGATTGTGTTCTCCAAGATAAAATCCATGGTCAGCAGTAAATATAATACAGGTATTTTTTAAAAGACCTGTATCCCCTACCCTTCTTAAAAAATATCCAAACCATCTATCAACAAGAGAAACCTCACCAGCATATAAAGCCCTGCAATGTTTTACTTCATCATCTGTTAAAACATCAGTACTTCCATATCTTGGATAAATCACCTCTTCGCCTTTATATCCCGGGTCATACATATCAACAAAATATTTTGGTGGGTCCCATGGCTCATGTGGGTCAAATGTATCTATATAAAGAAAAAACTTTTCATGCTTGTAATTCCTTTCTATCCATCTTGTACTTTCAATAAATGTCTGGGCACAGAAATAATCTTCTTCATACTTTCTTTCAGATACATTTTTAAGATACTGAACAACTGTAGTATATGGATTCCTTAACTTTTCTGGTTTACATGGTAATTTAACATCAACTGGCTCGGTTATGTATTTATCATGCTCCTGTCCCCTTATTAAAATCCAACCATCAAAATCTCTCTGATAATTCATTCCAGGTGCAAATGGATGTGGAGTATCAAATATACCCATACTTACATATTTTTTCTCTTTTAGAATTTTAGGGATTGTTATATCTTTTTCAGGAACTGGAGCCCACTTATGATATGTAAAAACAAATTTACCTGTTAAAATTTCATGCCTATTCGGAACAGTAGGAAAAGAACCAATATAAGCATTATCAAAAACAATAGAATTTTCAGCAAACTTATCAATATTAGGAGTAGAAATCCATCTATTCCCATAACAGCCCAAAAAATCCCTTCTTAAAGTATCTGATATAACAATAATCAAATTCATTTTATCCCTCCTTTTTATATCCTAATTTTTCTGAAATTTCATCACAAACTTTTTTCAAATAATTTCCAAACTCATCAATCTTTTTTTTGTCTATCCTGTACGATGGACCTGCTATACCAATAATTCCTATTAGATTTCCATCATAATCAAAAATAGGTGCGGATATCCTTGTAACATCTATTCTTGCTTCACCAATATCATATGCCCATCCATTTTCCCTAACTTTTTCTATTTCTTTTTTCAATTTCATTTTATTTGTGATTGTTTTTTCTGTAATTTTTTCAAGTTTTCTATTTTTTAAAAATTTTTCAAAAACATAATTATTATATGCAAGAAGAACTTTTCCAGGAGCAGATGCATGAAGTGTTTTATATCTTGAACCAATTTGTGCAACAAGTTTTATTGATTGTGGACTTTCTATCTTATCTATGTATAATATCTCCCCTTTATCAGGTATAATCAATTCAACTGTTTCTTTTGCTTTTTCACAGATTTTTTTTAAGTATGGAGTTGTTATTTCTCT
>ERZ795045.869-NODE-869-length-36396-cov-241.046366_pt1 | contig 36396 bp, 39 predicted proteins | sample MGYA00375129_ERZ795045 | MGnify/ENA primary metagenome ERZ795045 (study PRJEB30174, sample SAMN05720166) | activated sludge metagenome | isolation source: anaerobic digester from wastewater treatment plant | place: Japan | collected 2015-05-15 ...
ACAGCCCTTTGAGCGTGGGGAAACTTGCTCCGATAGGAGTATTGACCACGAAGCCACCCACCTCTATAGGTGGGGGTAGTTCACAAATCAAGATATTAAATCCTTTCTGGAACGTTTCTCTCCTCATTCGATGTTATCATGTGTATTATTTGCATTGTTCTTCTTAATTGTGCTAAAATTAAATGTTAAGATCTGTATTTTTTGTCAGATTTTGTCAGACTGAAAATTCCAAACGCTGAGGAGGGTGGCAGTATATGGATTATTTTATCGCATTATTCTTGATAATTGTCATAGCTAAAACCGTTTGGGAAATTGTTATCGATTTTATCAACTTACGATATTCAACAGGACCAGATGCTAAGATCCCAGATGTTTTAAAAGACAAGGTTTCAGCAGAAGATTTTGAGAAATCAAAAAAGTACTTGAGAGATAGAACTTACTTTGTCATGTGGAGAAATTTGGTGAGCATGGTTGTAGATATCGTATTCGTTTTAAAACTATTCCCCGTTTTGGAACATGCACTTTCTGGGAAGAGTTCATTGTTCGTCCAAGCGCTTCTATTTTTTGGAATCTACATGTTGATCGATTATCTTGTAGATCTACCGTTCGGCATTTATTCCACTTTTGTGATAGAAGAAAAGTATGGTTTCAACACTACAAAACTAATGTTGTTTTTTAGAGACCAGGTACTGAGCATTCTTTTGGTCCTTGTGATCGGTATACCAGTTATAGCGATCCTCATGTGGTTGTTGAGCTATTCGATTTGGTGGTGGCCTGTTTCGTTGTTTGCGATCGCTTTCGTTATATTCATCTCGTTCGTTCAGCCAGTTCTTATAGCACCACTCTTCTACAAATTCAGTGATCTGGAAAACGAAGAACTGGAAAGAAAGTTGAGAGAATTATTGGAAAAGGCAAAAGTCAAAGTACCAAATATATACAAGATGGATGCATCGAAAAGAACGAAGAAACAGAACGCATATCTTACAGGTGTAGGAAGGTCAAGAAGGCTGGTTCTTTACGATACTATACTGTCTTACTCGGATGATGAAATTCTCGCAATCGTTGGCCATGAATTGGGCCATCATGCCAGAAGACATATACCAAAACAAATTTTAGTAAATTCGGTTTACATTGCATTCATCCTCTACCTTACGAACCTTGTTTACGATTTTATCAAATCAAGCAACGTCTTTGGTGTTTCTCAGCCATACACGGTCTTTTCGTATGCACTGATGTTTATAACTTCCATAATTTTCTTTGCAGAACCATTGATAAATTACTTTTCAAGAAAGATGGAATACGAAGCAGATGAGTATTCGGCAAAGTTGATTGGAAGTCCGGAACCTTTGATTTCGTCTTTGAAAAGGCTTGTAAAAGAAAACCTCTCGAATCCAAATCCAGCACCGATTTACAAGATTTGGCATTACACACACCCAGCACCTGAGGAGAGGATAAAAAGGTTGGCAGAATTGAAAAATTGAGATAAGCATTGAGATAAGCATGATAGGACGATAATTTAATTAACCGCCTCCGGTTTTGGAATTTGGTAAAATTCACTAAAGGAGGCGGTTTTAGTTTTTACATCACATTGTTTTGTAAAATACTCTCTTGGGATATTCCATTTTCTGACGCGTTTTGTTGAATGACCTTACAGGTACTAAGTATCCAACGATACGTACGTACTCGTCTATTTTCTTTTTCCCGCAAGTTGGGCATTGTTCTCCATAGAACGCATGGCCCTCTTCACAAACGCTGATCTTTTGATTGAATGCAAAATACATGACTCCCATCTGTGCAACTAAGTTTATCATGTTCCAAGATTCTTCCTCTGTTCTGAACGGTGCATCCACGTTGATATGCAATATTGCACCACCAGAAACTTTTTTATCAAACATTCCAGAGTAAATTATTCTGTTGAGCATATCTGTATCTGTTGTCAAAGGAAGCCATTGATTTGAGTACAAAACATAATCAGTTCCATAAAGTAGGTTATCTTTTTCGGCGAGTGTTACAGCTGCCTTTTCTGCTGGAACTTGTTCAATGTTGAAAGTGAAGCCAAATTTTTCAAAAGCCTCTTCGTTGAGTTTCCCAATCGTCTCTAATATATCATTGACAAATGCCTCGCCCTCTTTGGTATACTTTATTCCATCAATATTTTCTTCAGTTAAGCCAAGTATTTCCATTGATTCGTACAATCCATTTATCCCAACTGTTCCGTATTGTCTATTCATATCCATCAATCCGAGATTGTAGAGTGGAAGGACTCCTTGCTGAATTCTTTCTTGCAATATATTCCTTATAGATGCCAGAACCTTTTGAACGTGTCTCACCTTTTCCACTAACCTCTCCTTAAAGGAATCTTTGTTCTTCGTTTCAAGTGCGATCCTTGGAAAGTTCAGTGTAACGACCTTGAATGAACCTATATTCAGGTCAGACCCACCTATAGAGTTAGACATACCTTTTAGTTTGTCCGCTCCGAATTTGAATTTTAGTTCTTTTGTAGAACTCGTCAACCTGCAACAAGAGGCTACAGCATCTATGCTGTCTGACACGTACCAGTTTGTATCTTGCCATTTCAAATTCACACTGTTTATGAATCTTGCACTATCTTCGTCGACGAATTTTCCATCTTTGTAAAGTAAAGAGGCAGTTAATACGGGAAAAGTAAACATCTGTTTTTCCCTTTCATCTCTAATCCACATCCAGAATTCCTTTTGCATTGCTATTATCTCCTCAACGTGGTCTGTAATTAAGTCGCCGTTTGGATATGTCTCACCATCGAATATCGCACTTATGTAATTTCTGTCGAGATATGTGAAGTTGGTATACGGTGATTGCGTCCCTCTAATGGGCTGATTTATTGAGTATGTGAATATCTGAAAATGCTGTTGTAAGTATTTCCTTTCCTGTCCAGTTGGTATCGTTCCATTTTTGATATCTTGGAGGTAATAATACGTGAGCCACACAAAGAAATCAGGCAGTCCGACAGCACCAGACTGTTGATTTGAAGCAAACATAACAAATTGTATAACGTGCTGAATGTAAGAAGAAAGATGCTTAGCGGGTGTTGATTTTATGCTATCTATGAAAAACAGACCTTTTTCTACAATTGGTCTGAGTGAATAAGCATAACAATAAGGTTCGAATGCCGAATGATGTGCATCGTGTAGATATATGTCTCCATACATCTCATATCGCAAAAACTTCTTTGCTTCATCTAATCCAAAGAGTCTTTTCATATTCTCATATATGTGATATATCGAATACAACTTTGCCAAAGGTTTTGCTACTTCATTGAAATAGGTGTAAACATTTGTGCTTCTGACATTTGCATTCGCATCTATCGTGGAATTCAATATCCCGTTGTTGAAAAAATACTCCGTAAATCTAACGGGATCAAGTTGCCAATCTAAGCCTTCGACCTCCAAGAGTTCACGTGGAATGCCGGACAACTCGTCGACGAAATCTTTTGAAAAACTTCCAAGATTCTCAATGCTGTTCACAGATTTATCCATACCTTTTCCCCCTAATCGAAATAGTTAAACTCCTTACTACCAAATTCCTATCAGCCGTTACAAATAGGTTATCTCACAACATTTTAATCTTTCTTTATATATTTGTATCCCTCTTCAATACGTTCCTTAGATATCAAATGCATATTCACATATTGTCCGCAGTTACTGCCAATGTAGTTTTCTTCTATGTTTCCGATGCTAGTGATTACTTCATAACCAGCAGAAATAATTTCATCCAAAATTTGATAACTTGCATCACTTTTTGAGGGATTGATGTAAGAAAAAAGGTGATTCTTTACGGCCCGATAAGTTGGATTTACTGGCGTAATTTTGATTAAGAATTTTTCTGGAGAAAAATACTTTGACAAAACACGTGGATCCAAAGGCACATCCTTTGCCAAGGCAAAATTCAAAGTTATTTTTCTATCGCCATACTCATAGAATTCTTCACCATATTCAGCAATCTTTGAGAAGTCCCATTTTTTTACAGGAACAATAACATCCCTTGTGGCAATATCGGTTGTATGAATAGAGAATTGGAGTTGAAACTTTCCGTTTGAATATTTTTCCTTCTTTATCAACAACAAATCTTCAAAAAATTTGTCAGACCCAACAGGTGCGACTGTAGATATAGAAGGAATAAGACCTTTAGCATTATAATGACTTGGTAGAATTCTAAGAGTATTTATCACTTCTAAATTCAGAGCAGGTTCTCCCATCCTAGAAAACTGAATTTTGAATTTTTCGGAAGGAATATAACCATCTGGGAATCTCTTTCTCACCAAGAAATCTATTTGCGCCATAATTTCATCTGACGTAAGCTTCCCCTTGAAATGACCGCCTGCATCGCACATTAGACAACCTACTGGGCAACCAAACATAGTAGAAACTATCAGAACCCACTTTTTTTCGATAGGAAGTGGTGTTTCGAAAGATTCAACAAATTCGATGAACTTCCCATCTTCCATTTCTGCCAAGTAGACCACTGCAATATCTTCTTCTCCTACTGAATTAATAATTTTCACAGGTATTCCCCCTTTATTTTCTGATATATCTTCATTGCCGCCAGAATTCCATCTCCCATAGAAATTGCCACTTGCCTGAAAATACTGTTTTTTACATCACCTATAAAATATAAGTTACCATCTAATTCCAATTCTGAGATATGTGGTTTCATTTCTGATGATATAAAACTAAGCTGTGGTTCTCTACCAATCGCAAAAACAACGTAATCCACTTGTATTTTTTCATCTCCATAATTACTGGTGTAGTTCAAAATTATGTCGTCCTCACTATTGATAATTTCCGTAATTTCAGAATTCGGTTTATATATTACATTAATTGAACGAGAGATTTTTTCAAACAAAAGAGGTCTGCACTTTAACTTCTCACTTCTATTCAAAATAGTAATTTGATTTTGTTTTTCAAGAGTTAAGGCATAATCAAAAGCTGCATCACCCGATCCAACTATGGCAATCTTTTTATTCTTTACCTCTATTAACGGATAGATCTCATAAAATACCTTATCCATAGCAACACGAGGAATTTTTATTGCTGGGGATTTTGGTTTCGTTCCGGATCCGATAACTAAGTATTTTGTATATACACTTGTTCTTCGTGTTTTTACAACAAAAGTCGTATTTTCTATATTTACTTCTAATACTTCATCGAAAACCACATTTGCTGAAATTCTCTCTAGTTGTCTCTCTAATAGCTTTACGAAGTCTCTCCCAGAAATTCCATTTACAAAGCCAGGATAGTTTTCGATTAAATTTGCATTTTTGATCAAACCACCAACTCTATCCTTTTCAAACACAACCGGACGGATTCCATAAAGTGATAGTTGAATTGCAGTAGCTACACCAGCTGGTCCTGCACCGATTATTATAACATCTTCAATCATCACTATCCCTTCCGATTTGACGCAGAATGTCGTTTACCAGAACAGGTGTAACAAATCCATGAGCAAGATTAATCAAAGTTGAAGTATGAAATTTTCGATTATAACTTGCCGTACCATCAACGGCGAAAAGAACGTCTAATCCTCTGACGAAAGCAGAACGTGCAGTTGATTCACAACATAAATGAGTCATTACACCAGTTAATACAACTTGGGATACATTTTTTTCATGCAATATTTTTTCTAATTGGGTATTGTAGAATGCATCATACTGACTTTTAAGAATAACCAAACTGTTAGGAAAAGTGAGCTCATCAATAATTTCATTTAATGGATTATCCTCCGTTATCAAGTCTCTCCACCATCTGGACATGCTTCCAGCATTTTCAGATGAATTCATATGACGTGTAAAGATAACCGGTAAATTGGCTGAAAAATAAGCTTCCACAAGCTTAACTATCTGTGATACTATCACACTTGCACTGGGAATATATGCATGTGAATTGTTGCTTAAAAAATATTTTTGCATGTCCAAAACTAACAGTGCAGAACGATTTGGAATAAATACATTCCTATTAATTTTACAAAAGTCTTCAATCTCTTCCAGCATTTTAAAAGCCGTCAACTCTAAATCTTGCTCGGTAAAGTATAATTCTTTTATAACTGTCACCTCCAAATCAAAGAATACTTTGAGTGATTACATAGCACAGTTAAAAGAATTTATCTAAACTTTAGTACCGCAGTAACGTTAATGATGGTCTGTTCAGCCATACCTTTTTTAGAGAATCAATTATTGTAAGAACGCTAACACTGTCTAAGTATATCTGATTCTTAGAAGCTGGAAAGCCTTCTTTTGCGTATTCTCGCATATATCTTCCCATTACAAATTCATCGAAATATTCAAGTGGTATGTCCACATCAAGCAGGTCTTTGGGCAGTCTCCATGTATACAAAATCGTGACCACTCTATCTTGATATCTTTCTTTTACTACCTTGGCCAGTTTGTAGGCAAACACTCTATTGTGCATTGATAGTGGTTCTCCACCAAGGAGTGCAAGTGATGCTCGAGGGTATCTGCTAAAAAGTATACCAAGTTTTTCCAATACTTTTGATTCCAAATAATCAAAATCAACAGAGAAATCACTTGAAAACGTCCATGTCTCTGGATTGTGGCAATTAAAACATTTTGGTGTAGCATCGCAACCTTGGAAATACACACTTACGGATGGAAGTTCTGGATGATCACCATATAGTACTTTCACAGCCCTAACCAATGGTGATACCTTTGGCAATGGTAAGATTTGAGACATCGTATTTACCCCCTAACTCAAACAACAAGAACCCAAAATAATGATTTATAAGACAACATTATACGACAGATAGTACATAATAGAAATGATTACCTATATATAGTATCATGAATTGTACTTTAAGTCAAGAAAAAAAGGGTGGAGATTTCCAGCTTTCTAAACTTATCTCCACCTTTTGACAAACCATTTTGTTCTTATTCGCATTTCTCAAGAATTTTGACAACTCTACAATCCAAGGTATGCCTTACGTACATCATCGTTTTTAGGAATCTATAGAATGTTTGAGAATCTACAATTTCAGGTATAGGTACGTTAGCTTTTTTACCAAAATAACCCTCATTACCCTTGGATCCTTATATATTTCTTTCAGGATATTTTGAGTTTTGATTCCGAAATCACTCGAAATCATGGTTTAATGGTTTATATGTGTAGAATAATTACCAATAAACACTTCTTGGTTAGTAAAGTTACCTGATTCGACAAAGGTAACTACTATTAACAAAAGTAAGAAATTTGTTGACATTTTAACACAGTTTGCCAAGAAGTCTCCCACCCTCTATAGGTGGGAGATGAATTGACATTCTTCTTACTTCTTATTGTGCTTATTATGTTGTATAATATAATCACTCGTGATAAATGCAGAGTCTACTACATGATAGAATTGGATTGTAATAATCATTCAGATTATATTTTCATCTTCTCCTGGTAACAAAGTATAGAAGAAAGGTTATTGATGATAGCATATCAAATAGGCTAATACTGAAATGTCAAAATTTATAAATGCTTACAAAAGCGCCTCATCAAGATTGATAAAAAAAGAATATCCAGATATAAAGAAACAATTATGGAAAGAATACTTTTGGTCAAGAAGCTATTGTTTGCTTACAACAGGTGGTGTACCAATTGAAGTAGTTAAGAAATATATAATAGAGACACAGGGAAAGGAAGCGTAGCTTTGTTAAGAGCATATAAATACAGAATATATCCGACAAAGGAACAACAAGAATATTTCGCCAAGGTATTTGGCTGTGTGAGATTTATATACAACAAAATGCTCTACGATAAAATAGAGTATTACAAGCAAACAGGGAAAATGCTGTACAATACACCAGCACAATATACTTTTCTAAAGGAGGTAGACAGCCTTGCGCTTGCCAATGCACAATTAAATTTAGAAAAGGCATATATAAAACTTCTTTAGAGATACAAAGTTATGCTTTCCCAAGTACAAGAAAAAGAAAGGTCGTCAGTCTTATACCACGAATAACCAAAACGGGACAGTAACGCTTGAAGATGGATTCCTAAAAGTTCCAAAGTTAGAAACTAAGATAAAGGTTAAACAGCACAGAACCTTCACAGGGAAGATAAAATCAGTAACAATATCAAAGACACCTACAGGGAAATACTATGCTTCGATACTTGTAGAAACAGAAGAAATAGAAAAGTTGGCAAGAGTTGACAGGAGAATAGGCATAGATTTGGGAATAAAGGAATTTGCAATACTATCAGATGGAACAAAGATAGAAAATCCAAAGTGGCTAAGCAAAGCAGAAAAGAGGATAAAGAAAGTCCAAAGGGAGCTATCGAGAAAACAAAAGGGTAGTAAGAATTATGAGAAGACAAGGCTATACCTTGCAAAACTACATGAAAAAGTAGCAAATCAAAGAAGAGACTTTCTACACAAAGTATCCTCTAAAATTATAAACGAAAACCAAGTTATAGTTTTAGAGGACTTAAAGGTAAGGAACATGCAACAAAACCACAGATTAGCAAAGGCAATAAGTGAAGTATCATGGTCGGAGTTTAGAAGGATGTTAGAATATAAGGCTGCCTGGTATGGGAGAGAAATAATAATAGCACCACAAGACTATGCATCAAGTCAGATATGTAGCGAATGTGGACAAAAGAATCCAGATGTAAAGAATTTAGCCATAAGGCAGTGGCAATGTCCAAAATGTGGTGCTAAACATGACAGAGATATAAATGCGGCAAAGAACTTGGTGAAATTAGCTATATGATTTGTTTTCTGGGGAAGGAACAGCCCTTTGAGCGTGGGGAAACTTGCTCGGTTACGAGTATTGACCACGAAGCCACCCACCTCTATAGGTGGGGGTAGTTCACAATAGTATGTTGTGAATAAATAGCATGAGATGTTGTATAATAATAAATATGGTGTCATACTGTGACTAGAATTTTTAGCCATACTTACAAGGCGAGGTGGTGAATAATCAATGAATATCTTACTAGGTATTAGTTCTGGCATAGCTATATACAAAGTAGTAGATCTCGTAAGCAAAATGAGGAAAATGGGCTGGAACGTACAGATTGTAATGACAGAAAATGCAGTGAAACTAGTAAATCCGATAGTATTCTCAGCTGTTGGAGACTGCAAAGTATATACTGATACATACGAAATAGAAGCCGGTTGGATTATCCATACAGAACTTTCGAAATGGGCAGATTTGCTCTTAGTAGCGCCTGCAACTGCAAATACGATAGCAAAGCTGGCAAATGGTATCGCAGACAATCTCCTTACAACAACAGCTTTGGCCTTTGCAAAAGACAAGAAGGTTGTAGTTCCAACGATGAACACAAGGATGTACGAAAACCAATTGACCATTGAAAACCTTGAAAAAATGCGGCAACATGGTTGGTATGTACTTGAACCTGAAAGTGGTCACCTTGCATGCGGAGAAGTTGGAAAAGGAAGATATCCGGAAAATGAGAAAGTCATAGAATTTCTCAAGATCATCACGAGTGAAAAACTTCTTTTGAACAAGAAAGTGCTCATAACAGCTGGCCCAACTCAAGAAGAAATTGATCCGGTTAGGTACATTTCCAACCATTCAAGTGGAAAAATGGGATATGCTATAGCACAAGTAGCTAAAAGGATGGGTGCCGAGGTATGCCTTGTAACTGGCCCCACGTGTTTGGAAATTCCGTACTTTGTGGATGAAGTGATTCCTGTCAAATCTGCTAGACAAATGTACGAAGCTGTTTTGGAAAAGAGTATGGGCTATGATATACTAATTATGTGTGCAGCAGTGGCTGACTATGCACCGAAAGAAGTCTCCAAAGAGAAAATCAAAAAAGTATCAGAAAAATTGACAATCGAGCTTGAAAAGACGCCAGATATATTGTACAGTATAGGCATGTCGAAGAAAGAGCATCAGTTTATTGTTGGATTTGCTGCAGAGACTGAAAATATTATAGAAAATGCATTTGAAAAAATGATGAGAAAAAATGCAGATTTGATAGTTGCCAACGACGCACAAATAGCCATGGAGAGCGATACAAATCATGTTTACTTGGTATTTAGAAACAAAAGTGTATTAGAAGAACTAGATGGAACAAAGGAAGAGGTAGCGGAAAGGATGTTGGGAAGAATATGCGAAGAACTAGACTAATTACACTTGTTTTGTTACTTACTATGATGTTGTCGATTAGCCAGATTGCGGAAGCAATAACTATTGAAAAAACATATGTTGGAATTAAGTACTCGTTTAGGAATTTTAGAACAAATGGTGAGGTTATATTTATAGATCCATTTGGCAAAAAGATGGCAGTATATGAACTTGCTACAAAGCAAATAATGGCTTTTTATAACTACATTGGAAATTTTGTTACTAGTGTCTACGATTTTAAGAATAGTTACATCATTGTGGATCGAACTGGACCAAGTATCTCAAAAGTTTCTTTAGCTGGTGAGGCTTTGAAAACTGTAAAATTCGAGAGAAGGATACAAGGAAGTGTCATAAATGATGGGAAGGTCTATGTACTATTGGAAGGTGGACAATTCTATGCATACGATAGTGAACTAAAACAGGTTGCTTCAGGAAAGTTTGCTGGTTCACCTGCGTATATTTATGCATGGAATGGCAAGGTATTTGGCACGTACATTTGGAATGACTCGTACGATATAGAATTTATCGGAGAAGAGCCCCAAGATATTGGATTAACAACCCCTTCGATTCTCAATGAAAATCTGCTGATTGATACAAGAGGAGGACAAGTTTATAATCTCGAAACCAAAAAGGTCATCAAACTTTCGCCATACCTTTCATCAGCCTATTTTGATGGACAAAGCTACTTTGTATCTTCTATGTCTAATTCTACCGTTTATGTTTTAGATGGTGAAAAGGTATTGTGGTCATTCCGGGTTCCCTATACACCAACATCTGTTTCAAAAATAGGGGAGAACATAGTCGTTCTGAGCTCATCGAACAATAAAGTTATGGTAACAACGGATGGCAAGAATATTGAGACATATCCTACAGGCGAATATCCGATCGAGATTTTCAAACTGAACAACGGATTTGCAGTTTACTGTTCCGATAGTGGAGAAATTTACTATTATTACTTTTAACCTAATTTATCAAGAAGTCTCCCACCCTCTATAGGTGGGGGTAGTTCACCTGAGAACGTTTGAATTAGTTTAGTAATTACCTTTCTACGAGAAGTTTCTAAGTAGTTATGGAACAAAAAGTTGTAATTTAGACAATGGTAGTATAAAAAGGAGGTATATAGATGAAAGCGGTCAGATGGGTAAACACATTTTTCCCGATAGTGAAGAATTCATCAACTGTTTCGGAGGCACTTCGCCAAATGAGGAAATACTCAAGCGATTACTGTGTAGTCATCGATGAAGATGGTAAGTTCGATGGATTAATGCACAAATCTGTCATTAAAGAAGTTGAAATGGAAGAAAAAGTAGGAGAATATGTTATCTTCCCAGACTTCTACATCGTTGAAGACTCAACAATAGAAGAAGCGGCGATGATGTTAATTGAGAACAAAGAGACGATTCTTCCAGTTGTTAACTCTAATAGCGAAGTAATTGGGATACTTGGCATCCAAGAAGTTCTTGAAGCAATGACAGAAATTGCTGCAATGGATGAACATGGTATAAGGATCAATCTCGAATTGCAAGATAAACCTGGCGAATTGAGGAAGGTAATAGATGTACTGGCAAATAACAAGATAAATGTTCTATCAATTTTAACACTTAGAGACGATGGGAGTAGACTGGTTTCAATAAAAGTTGATAGCAAGGATGCAGAAAGTGTCGCAGGCATACTAGAGGTTTACGAGATACCATACGAATCGATAATAGAGGAAGAAGGTTTTTTTTGATCTCGAATAATGGAACTAATATTTAAATTTGAGCAATTTGAAGGTCCACTCGATTTATTGGTTTACTTGGTTCAAAGAAAAGAAATAAATATCCGTCAGCTGCCAATTTCTCAACTGGCAGATGATTTTTTGCGGTATGTGAATCAGATGGATGAACTCAATTTAAATGTTACTTCTGAATTCATATCTACTGCTGCATATTTGATGGAGTTAAAATCAAAGAGCCTCCTCCCATCTATGAGCGAGAAAGAGAAAAAAGAATATGAGTACAAAAGAGAGCTACTTTTTAGAAGAGTAGAAGAATATGCCAAACTCAAACAGTTAACAGAACAGATAGCGAAAGATGGTGATTTTGACCAGTACCCCGTTAAAGTGCCGTATGTCTTTCCAAAGATCGATGAAAAAAAACTTGTACGAGTAGTCAGAAGTGCACTTCAAGAGGTAGAAACAAAACAAAAAGTATACATAATCAAGAAGGAGAACTACTCCATTGAAAAGACGATGCAGGAAATCAAAGAACTCTACAATAGTATAGAACTTTTTGAATTGTTGAAAGATAGTAATTCAAGATACGAAGTGATTGTTAAATTCCTAGCAATCTTGGAATTACTACGATTGAAAGAATATACATTAGACGATGATTCAGTTTTGAGAAAAGTGGTGATTGATAGTGCAACCACATAACACAAAACAAAGCAGTGAAGGTAGTAAAGAAAGTAATCGAACAGTCAAGATCGCTCTTATCGAGGCTTTAATATTTGCATCAAGAGGTGCTGACAAAGAGACAATTGCTAAATTCACCGGTTTTGATCAAGAAGAAATCGCAGGTATTTTAGAAGAACTAAAGAACTTATATAAAGATGATAACCATGGAATAGAATTGAAGGAGATAGAAGGGTACTACAGGTTTTACACAAAATCACAATATTCAGACATCATTTCTAAAGTTGCCAAACGCAGGAATCTTGGCAACCTATCCCCTTCTCAACTTGAAATTGCCATCTTTCTTGCGGTGAGAAAACAAGCAACAAAACTCGAAATAGACAGCATGCGCGGAAAAGATTCTACCAATTTGATAAAGCAAATGTTGATTTCTGGTGTTATAAGAAGAAGAAAATCTGGACGTAGCTTTATCTATAGCCTTACGGACACATTCAAAGATGAAAGTATGATAGAAGAGCTTGTTAAACAAGCTGGTGGAGTTTCTTTTGAAAATGCGTGGAAAGATATATTTGAACCAGAAAAGTCTGCCGAATTACCTGAATCAAGCGAATTAGCTGAACCATTTGAATTGGAACCAAGAGAAAGACAGAAAGCTACACTTCAAAACAATAACGATAATCTCAAAACTAATGATATTACAGAAGATAGAAGCAATGGAAATTGGTAAAGTGGTAGAGTACATAGAAAAAAATAGATAAATAGAAGAGGTGTAGTACATTGACAGTAAACGAGGCAAAGCACTTATCAAAAGGAATAATGGCGTGTGGCGAGATACCGTTACTCATTGGTCATTTCGGGGTTGGCAAGACCGACATTGCACGTGACATAGCAAAAGAAACAGGTAGAAAACTCACTATCTTAGTCCTCTCGCAGATGGAACCGGGCGACCTTATAGGACTCCCCGCAAGGGACGAAAACAAGACCAAGTTTCTTCCTCCAGACTGGTGGCCAGACGACGGAAACGTCATAATCTTACTTGATGAGATCAACCGAGCACATAGAAGTATCAGAAATGCAATCATGCAATTGCTCATCGATAAAAGAATACATAATCATATACTACCTGAGGGTACATGGATCATGGCTTCTATGAACCCACCAGATGAGAATTACGATCAAGTCGAACTCATAACAGATCCTGCTTTCCTTTCGAGGTTTTTCATCTTCGAAGTACATCCAGAGCCGAAAGAATGGATCTGTTGGGCAAAGGAGAACAACATACTCAATGACATAGTCGATTTCATTGAAAAATATCCGGAATTTCTTTCGGTACATGGCGGAGTGTCTTTGAAGACTTCGATAAAGCCTAGTCCACGCAGCTGGTATAAACTAGGAAAGGTCTTATCTGTGCTAAGCGAAGATGATAGAAAGCATTATGCCTACATACTTGCAAGTGGAATTGTGGGACCTGAAGCGGCAAAAGTCTTTGTAGATAAAATAGCATCGTCTGACGTGTACAGCCCGACTGATGTGCTACTGAACGGAAACATACCAGAAAGTTTGGATATTCATCAAGCAAATGGCCTTCTTGTAAGATTAGTTGATTACTTTTCGACAATCGATGATGACCAGATTGGCGAAATAAAGAAAGATCTTGACAGAATTGCAGACAATCTCATTAGATTATCACATGTCGTTCCAAAAGATTCATTTGAAGCCCTCATGAGGATGCTTGTAAATCTGTCTGATATGCCAGGTCTAAAGGGTGAATTTTGTGACGAACTGATGAGGAAATTGATTGGAAAAGTGGGATGACACCCTGGCCAATGTAAAATCTAAGTGAACAGAACTTGGTATAGCTTCGGTTGTTTCTTCAGCATCCCTATCAAGTATGTTAACTCCTGCCCAATTAACCTTATCGTTAACTTCGTAAACAACGTCGCTTTGTTTATCTTCTCTATCACTAATCCCAGTTTCAACCTTTCAAAATAGTACTCTATCTCCCACCTCTTCCTGTATATCGCCCTCATCAGCTCACTTTTCATGAATTCTTCACCTGCTCTTCCCCTCGGCCTGATTAGCTTTTCTCCTTCCCCTTCTGCCCTGAACTTTTCAACGTGATATCCCCTGTCTCCTATTATTAAACTACCTTTGCACCCTTTCGTCATTTCTATCCCTGCGTCCCATTCTCGCCTCTCACTTACCTCGAAGTCCACTATCACTTTCTCTTTGCTGTTGTACAACGCATGCAATCTCTCTTTCTTATTCCTCAACTCGCTCGAATCTATCGCAAGTATGCTCCCTGCTACCTTCTTCATTATTCCTGATATCTTCGCTTTGTCTATATATTTCATCCGATACGTTAACGTCTGCCGAGTTGGTAACTTGTATGGATAATAGATATTCCCTCTCTTGACTTCATCGTAGAACTCCCTCACATACTGACATTTCGTCAAATACATCGCAATGATGACTCGTAATATATCTAAGTCCGAATATTTCCTCGTAAACATCCGTCTTGACCTCTTAAAGACAATTTTCGCAATAGCTTCTAATGATTTTTCTGGTATAATAACTTTGATCACGGGGAACTGTGCCTCCTTTCGTATTGATTGGTGTTCGATACAATTTTGGCACGGTTCCCCTTTTTTGTTAACTCTCTTTTTTATTTGTTAACTCATCCCTCCAATTTCACATCCCACTTTGGCCAGGGTCAGTGGGATGAAATGTAGCAAATAACAACATACAATTTTAACCACAATTTAAACAAAAACAGATTCTTTATGGTATTATAGGAAGGTATATTTCTTTGAGGAAGGAGCGATTAGAATGTTTGAAAACGAACACGAACATGAGCATGAACACCATCACCATGAACACGAGCATGAACATGAACAAGATCACGAAGAAGATCATGTCGACGCCTTTACACTCGTTGATGAAGAGGGTAACGAACACAATTTCGTATTACTCGGTGAAGTAGAAAACAAGGGAAAAATATACTGGGTATGCGAAGAGATCTTTGTCGAAGATGAAGAGATCTCTGATTTCGGAGACACGTTCCTATTTTCGAAATCTGAAGATCAAGAAGGCAATGTTTTCCTCGATTCCATAGAGAGTGAAGACGAATTCAACGAAGTTGTCAAAGTCTGGGAAGACATGGTAGGAGACGAAGACTTCTTTGTTGACGCAGATGATGAAGAGGAAGAGGACGAAGACGAAGAAGAGTAATTACAGTCTTTACCAACTAATAAGCAAGGCGAACTAAAAAAGAAAAGTACTTGACAGTTTTAAGTGCAGTAGGTAAAATAAACCTGATTTAGCCTATCTAATCGAAAGGCGCAGGCGTAGCTTCAAGAGGTCGAGCGCCTCCTTGGTAAGGAGGAGGGTGTGGGTTCGAATCCCACCGCCTGCTCCAGAGAGTGAGGGTACTTTGGTACCCTCCTTTGTTTTTCTATCTGGGTATTATCTGGGTATTACTTAAAATGACGATAAGGAGGAATTAAGGGGGGGATACACACTGCTTGAAAAGATCATTCTATTTATTCCTTCAGTTTTTCTGGGTATTTTAATGGGCGGAAATGATGCTGGAAATGTTTTAGGACCGACAGTCTCAATAGGTATATTTAAGGTCAGAAGGACGTTGATTATTTTCTCCATAGTAGTGATCATTGGAGCACTTCTTGGGGGTGCTACCGGTGTTAAGACAGCCTCAACACTTGTGAAAGTCGATGTCGCTGGAAATGTTATTATAAATATATCGGCAATACTAGTAATCTTGATTTTTCTTAGCAAGAAATTACCTATAGCAGTAACACAGGCTATCATTGGTGCGAATATTGGAGTTGGCTTAGTTGCTAAAGAACTTAACATTAAGTTGCTTTTGCTCATCATTATAGGTTGGTTCTTGACTCCTATCCTTTCTTTTGTAATGGGGTTTATATTCTATAGGTTCTTTGCACTGATTTTTAGAGGTATCAAAAACTTGCAGATGAGAAATACTGTTTTGTATATACTTTTATGGATATTTACGCTTTATGGTGCATTTTCATTAGGAGCAAACAACGCTGGGAAAATATCGGGCATACTCTATGCTAGTGGTTACGATATGGTTTTGCTCTTACTCATGAGTGGATTGTCTTTAGCGCTCGGAATTGTTCTACTCGGCAAGCAAACGATATATACTGTTGGAAGGGAATTGATGCCATTAGATGACTTTTCTTCGATGGTAACTGTGTTCTCTTCAGCGTTCTCAATATGGTTCTTTTCCTTGATGGGATTACCTGTCTCGGCCTCGCACGCAGCAATAGGAAGTATTACTGGCGTTGGATATTCAAAAGGCGTTCGAATACAGAATGAGACAGTTTTCAGAAGAATATTGTTTTCATGGATAGAAGCACCATTGTATGGTGGTTTATTTTCAGCTTTGCTATTTTCAGTTTATAGACTTTTGTGGTAAAATATCTCTTGTAAAAAAGAACAACATGTGGAGGTGTGCGAAGGTGGATCTAAAAAAGTACATAAGAGACGTCCTAGACTTCCCTCAAAAAGGGGTTATATTTAGGGATATTACTCCGTTAGTTAAGAATCCCGAAGCCTTCAAATTTGCCATTGATATGATTGCGGAAGAGCTCAAGGAATTCGACTTTGATTTAATCGTCTGTCCTGAAGCAAGAGGTTTCATAATTGGTGCTCCTTTGGCTTACAATCTGAACAAAGGGTTTGTTCCCGTAAGAAAACCGGGAAAATTACCATATAAAACTGTGAGTGATTACTACGAACTGGAATATGGTCGGGCAGAACTTCATATTCATGAAGACGCAATCGATCCTGGACAAAGAGTATTGATAGTCGATGATGTGCTAGCAACTGGTGGAACAGCAATTGCCATCAAGAAACTAGTTGAAAGAGTGAAAGGTATAGTTGTTGCATCAGCGTTTTTAGTTGAATTAACGTATTTGAATCCACGGAATACATTTAAAGACGTACCAATAATTGCTCCAATAAAATATTGATTAAGGTATGTAGAACAGGTAACCTTCAAATCGTAGAAGCGAAACCAGGTGCCAAGACAGGTGAACATCTTTATTGGCACTCTCGGAAAAGTGGAGGTGTTTTGTGTGTTAAAAGTGGACATAACCTACACACTTGCAGAAAATGTTGCCGGTGGTTTGAGTTCGGACGAGATAGAATCATATTCTCAAGTTGTTTCAGACTTTTTAAGAAGGTTGGATGAAAACAAGCCAGGATTTATCAACACAGTTCTGACACGCAGATGGATTGACTCTGTTAATGAGCTGAGCGATTTCATATTTACATTTGACAATCTTGTGGTGCTCGGTATAGGCGGTTCAGCTCTTGGAAACATCGCTGTTCAAAATGCACTGAGACCATTGAACTGGAATTCTTTGAATGCCGAAGGAAGAAACGGCTATCTGAGGATCTTTGTTGTAGACAACATCGATCCCGATTATCTGTCGTCCGTACTCGATAGTATCGAACCGAAAAACACTCTCTTCAACATCATAAGCAAATCCGGAACAACAGCAGAACCGATGGCAAATTATCTCATCGTTCGAGGTATACTCGATGCATATGGACTCGATCCAAAAGAACATTTGATCTTCACCACAGACCCGGAGAAAGGTGTACTCAGACGAATTGGTAGAAGTGAAGGTATCAGGATGTTAGATATTCCACCAGATGTAGGTGGAAGATTCAGTGTACTGACGCCTGTCGGATTACTATCTGCAAAGGCAGCGGGTATTGATATAGAAGAGCTTATAATAGGTGCACGTGACACATACGAAAAGGTGATTAAGTCACCTTTATGGGAAAATCCGGCTGCATTGCTGGCAATCATACACTATCTTCACTACAAAAAAGGCAGAAATATCTCTGTCATGATGGCTTACTCAAACAGGCTGTACTACTTAGCCGACTGGTACAGACAACTCTGGGCAGAAAGTCTTGGGAAGATGTACGACAACGATGGGAATAGAGTAAACGTTGGTCAAACACCTATCAAGGCACTCGGTGCAGTTGATCAACATTCACAAGTGCAGCTTTACAATGAAGGGCCGGATGATAAAGTAATAACGTTCCTAAGGGCTGAGAAATTCGATAGAGAAATGGTAATACCAAGAGTGCATGAAAACGACCCAGAACTCTCTTACCTTGGTGGCAAGAGACTTTCAATGCTATTGAATAACGAACAAATTGGTACCCAGTTGGCAATTGCAAGGCATGGTAGACCGTCATTAACGCTGACTTTCCCACAAATTGATGAGTATCACATAGGTCAATTTTTCATGTATTATGAGCTTGCGACAGCTATAGCAGGGGAATTATTTAACATCAATCCATATGATCAACCAGGTGTTGAGCTTGGCAAGAAGATTACATATGCGCTTATGGGACGAAATGGATTTGAAGATTTTAATCTGTCGGAGAATGCTGAAAAGAGGATTGAGATAGAATGATGCAAGAATACATAAAGGCACTTAAAGGCATATTTGATCCAGTTGCACTCTTTATAAAAAACGGAGAATTTATCCTTGTTGTCAAAGATGAAATAAATATCAATGAAAGAATTTCGCAACTCTATAAAAACGAGGATATAGACGACGATATGAGCTTAATTATTTTAAGCAAAGAAGAGTTTGAAAAAATGGACAAAGATGAGTTAGGTGAAAAGCTACTGTGATAATCTGTGTTACCGGGAAAATAGGTACTGGGAAGAGTACCATTTCCAGGTTCTTTGAAAAAAAAGGCTTCCATTATATAAACATGGACGTATTTGGTCATGAAGCATTCCAAGAGAACATAGAAAAAATAGCACAGGCATTCGGTGAGACAGATAGGAAAAAAATCTCTGAAATAGTCTTCAGCGCACCAGAGAAGCTTAAGTTGCTCGAAAGCATTGTCCATCCAACTATGATGAAGATGCTAGATGAAGAACTCGAAAGGCTAAAAGGAAAAGATGTAATAATCGAAGCAGCTATTAAGAGACGTTTGGGAATAGACTGTTGTGATTTGACGATAACAGTTCTATCTGACCCAGAAATGATCAAAAAGCGCTTGAAAAAAAGGTACACACCTGAAAAAATAGATGAGATTTTGAAACAGCAAACGGACGTGATAGAAGAAGGAATAGTAGTGCGAAACGATGGAACTATTGAAGAACTATATACAAAATTGAAGAACTTATTCGAAGAAAAAATAGTCAAAAGCAGGCATGGATCAGCATAGAAACCTCCCGGGAAATATGGGAGGTTATTTCTTAACCTCTAAAACTCTAGTTTTTATTTAGAAGAATCTCTATTCAAAAGCATATGAGATATAGTTCCTGTGACTATACCGATAAGTAAATTAGATAGTCCAAGCAGTGCACTACCTTTTGCAGTAACTAGCAATATCATCTGAAATGTTGGCAGTTTGTGGAATGAAACATAGATCATGAACTGAAGGAAAGCAAATGAAAGAAATGGTGAAATTGTGGCTGTAACCAAGATATCTTTCAATCTCATGGTCTTCCCCGAAATCATGAATAGAGCAATAAGTAACAGCTCTGGTGCAAAACCGATCGCAAAGTTCGTAAAAAGCCTGTAGACAGTTATATAAGAATCCACGATTATCGACGTAATTAAAAAGAGTATTTCCAATCTCCTCACCCCTTACAAGATATTCTACCACAATTTTTTATGGTAGTGAAAAAACTTGAATATAAATGTGGTTTGAGAAAATAAATGTGATAAAATATCATTGTTAGATACAGCTTTGTTGTTAATAAATCAAGGAAGGCGATATTTTGAATTCTGCTGATGAGGTTGTGAAAATATCCCAATTCATAATCAAAATGATGGAAACATACAATTCAAAGGGTGCGGTAATAGGTATTAGTGGTGGTGTCGATTCTGCTGTGGTACTTGCATTACTTGAAAAGGCAATAGGTTCTCAAAGAATAAAAGCTATAACCTTGCCTGAGAGAGATAGCCCAAAAGGAAGCCTCGATGATGCATTACTCGTATGTAAACATTTCAACATTGATTGCGAAGTGTATCCGATTACCAATGCGCTCAGGAAATTGGGTGTATATTCGCTCTTTCCACCAGCGCTCTTTGTACCAGAAAGCATCAAAATAACATACTCTAAGAATAGATGGAACAGATACGAAGATCCATATCTAAACGATCTGAAAAATGAAGGTGATGAGCTCTTTCTCAAAGGTTTGGCATACTACAGAGCAAAACATCGTGTCAGAATGTGCAAGATATATTTGGAAGCTGAAAAGCTTGGATACTGTGTCGTTGGTGCAAGAAACAAAACAGAGCTGTTATTAGGCTTATATGTAAAATGGGGAGACGATGCAGTAGATATCGAACCTATAAAGCATCTCTACAAATCACAGATCTATGAACTAGCAAGTTGTCTTAATGTACCAGAAAGAATAATCAACAAACCACCCACACCCGATCTTATACCGGGTCTAACTGATGAGATGGCATTTAAGATGACCTATAAGGAAATAGATGAAATATTGATCGAGTTAGAAAGCGGGATTGAAAGGAACGATGAAAAAGCCCAACGAATAAAGAAAATTATAGAACTTGCAAATTGGAGACAGCTTAAATCAGTTGGAATCGAAGATTTTTGAGCATTGGCACTGTAGAGAGAATGTTGATATGTATGAACAGCAATCCGAAATTCGTGTGTGACGGAACTGTTGTCAAATTGGGTAAGCGTCTTAGAATACTCGGTTATGACGTAGAGATAACATACAAAACAGATTTACCTAATGTCTCAGAAATGATAGTGGCAACTGGCAGAACCCTTATAACAAAATCCATCACTTTGCACAAACAACTGGGTGGTATACATGTAAAATCAGATCGAGTTATGGAACAAGTTGAAGAAATCATAAGCAAACTTGGAGTACCTGGTTCAACGAGATGTTCCAGATGTAATTCGGAGTTAGTCGAATGTGATAAGGATTCAGTAAAAGACAAAGTGCCAATTTACGTATTCCAAACGAATGATAAATTTAAGTGCTGTACTAAATGCGGAAAAGTGTATTGGAAAGGTACACACATAAAGTAATCATAAAAAAGCGGAGATAGTCAACTCCGCCTATAGAGGCGAAGACCTGTCAAAGCCTTAGTTGTCTATCCTAAGCCAAGGTCGTAAGACTATAAGGACAGTTGAAGGGGAAAAGATACATGATAGCGCAAATTACAAAAAGCTAAGGTTACTAGAAAAATCAAGAACTCTGATGTTTAAAAAGAGGGAGGAGCATATTCCTCTCCACATAGAAGGTGGAGTCTCCTGTACTCGATTTTGATGAAAGGAAAATAAGGAGTGAATTGTGTGATAGGAAAAGAATTATGCAATATTCTTATAGAAATCTTCGAAAGCAATAAATTTCCTGCTGATTCTGAAAAGATAACAAAAGATATTACTTCTTTTATAGGTGTTGACAAATTCTCCATAGCGATATTCGAACAGGGTAAAGATGCTTACAGAGTGCTCTTGGGTAATTATCTTCCGCTGTTTAGTAAAATATCATCCAAAATGCTGGATGGGAACAATTCTCTATCCAAAGTGGTGTTAGAGGAAACTGATAGCACCGATACATCCGAGGCATATGCAGTCAAATTGCGGTACATAAACAAAGAGATTGATCAAATCACGGGAGCTTTTATTACCAACACAAAACCTACTAACCTTTCCAATTTTCAAGAATTGATGGATTTACTAAGTTGTTTTCTTTGGCTTATTCCTTCATATGAGAAATCAAAAGTGTATCTTGAGAAATATAGATCTTTGTGGATGCTAACGACTGTATTTGAAAACAGCCAGAACTCTGCGCAATTGCTCAGAGCATTCCTTACAATCTTCTCTGATATTATAGAAGCAGAGTTAATTGGAGTTGTGAACTTATCCGGCGAAGAAGTGGACATTCTAAGATATGTAACTAGGAAAAGGGAATTTGAACGAGTTAAATTGAGAACATCAGAAATTTCCGACGATACCATGAGGTATTTTCGAGGCTCAGATAAAATAGTTTACAAACCTCAAGGGTTAGAAGAAATACTTGGCTCGAAAATTATGTCCGCAATGGTTATTCTTAGTGACATAGGCTGGTTTATCTTCGCAAACAAAAAAGAAAGCAACATCTACAGCCAAACAAAATCTTTTGACTCAATGGACCTTGATATCGCAAAAGATTCGATAAACAGATTTCTCCTAGCAAAGGGACGGATCGAATTCGATGTAAAACTGGGCGAAGAAATAGAAAAATTGAGACGATTACAATCGAGGTATGAATTGCTTATAGAAGATCAAAAGGATCAAATCAAGAAAATGAATGCCGTTCATTACATAAGCCAAGCCATACGCACGATGTACAGTGTGAAAAATGTCTATAAGGCACTGCTGCTTGGGTTGACATCTGGGCGACTATTGGGATATAACAGAGCACTGTTGTTAGTATACGATGACAAAAAAGACGTGATGTTAGGTAAAGCTTGGCTCGGTCCTGAAAGTGATAATGTGGAGAATGATTGGAAAAAGGCCAACCAGAGAGCTATGAGATATTCCGATGTGGTGCAGTACCTGAGAGAAGAATCGATGACCATGGAACTGAACAATCAACTCACTCAGATGATAGAAAATAAAATATTTCCATATAAATCCCATCCAATCTTAGAAAGGTGCGTACTTAGAAGAAAGATATTTGTCGCAAATGAAAGAATACTCAATACGATGGGAATGGAAGCTATGGACTTAGTAAATCTATTAGGTACGAAAAACTTTGCGGTCATTCCGCTAGTTGGTAGAGAAGGCGTCTTTGGTGTTGTCATAATCGACAATTATTTCACCGGAAAGCCAATAAAAGAGAGTGATATTGAGATTTTCAAAATTCTTTCAGACAGCGCTGGACTTGCAGTTGAGACTGCTTTGAATTATGAAGAACTCAGAAACAAAACGATGTCTCTTGAGCGTCAAAAAAGCCTAATAGAATATCTTAGAGAATTTTCAGATTCGGTGCTCCAGAACATGTCATCTGCTATAATTGTCCTGGATAAAGAAGGTAAAGTAACTGAATGGAACAAGAAAGCGGAAATGTATTTTGAAAGAACAAAAGAGCAAATGATGGGTACTGAACTGAAAATCCTCGGCACAGAATTTGAAGATATCGAAGAGATGTCTTTCCAAAGCATGAGAATAAAAGAAGAAATCACTCTCAGTAACTACTTGATACAGATAATGGGGAGGGAAAGATATTATGACATAAGAATAACGCCATTTTGGGATAGTGAAAAAATAGTACTTAGAGGTGTTATAATTACATTAGATGATGTTACGGATCGAGTCAACTTAGAAAAAGAAAGGAAAAAACAAGAAAAATTAGCAGTACTTGGTGAAATGGCAGCAAGGGTAGCTCATGAATTGAGGAATCCTATTTCTGTGCTTGGAGGATTTATAAAACGTCTAGAGAAAAATATAGATGTTCCAGAAGCAAGGGCTAGGTACGTGAAAATAATATCTGATGAAATACTGAGACTAGAACAAATTGTAAATGAGACTCTTGATTTTAGCAAGGAGCCTCGTTCCCTTGAGTTCACTATCTTCAACATAAACAAACTTATAAACGATGTCTACATACTCATGGAGGAAAAGATAAAAGAGAAGAACATACTCTTTTCATTTGAAAAAGATGCCGAAGAAATACCTGTTTCAGCAGAATATTCAAGGATAAAACAGGTTGTGATAAATCTATTACAAAATGCAATTGAAGCTACACCAAACAATGGAAAGGTACTTGTGGAAACAAGGATAGGACTAGAGAAGATAATAATCTCCTTTTGGAACGAAGGAATACCTATGGATAAAGAAACCACAGACAAGCTCTTTGTTCCGTTCTTTACTACAAAAGTATATGGCACTGGGTTAGGATTAGCTATATGTAAGAAAATAATAGAAGATGAGCATAAGGGAAAGATATATCACGAATCAACGGAAGATGGTAACAAATTTGTCATTGAACTACCTAGAAGCCTGAATGATACAAATATCTAGGAAGACGAAAGAAAACAGGAGGAGTTTTATAATGATGGAGATCATGCTAAAGGCAAAGATCCATATGGCTAGTGTAATTGAAAAGGAGATAAACTATGAAGGAAGTATTGGAATAGATGAAGAAATACTAGAAATTACCGGCATAAAAATCAACGAAATGGTTGTAGTTTCAGACGTAAACAATGGTAACAGATTAATCACATATGTAATTCCAGAACCTAGGGGGAGCAAAAAGATATCTCTGAACGGTGCGGCAGCAAGACTTGTTGAAAAGGGAGATAGAATAATAATAATGGCGTTTTCCATGTATCAGACAGGTGAGTACAGCAAACCAAAGATAGTCATACTAGATGAAGATAACAACATAAAAGAAATTAGATAGCCATACTAGTTTGATATCATCGATTAAATCTGAGGTGGGGTTAGATGAACGTATCCATAACAACGTCTCCCGATAAAATGGAGGCGTACATAAAGATAACGGACAGACTTCCAGAAGAAGTTGTTGAGCTTGAAAAGATAATGGAGGCGATAAGAAACGCAAAAATAGTGCATGGAATAGACTATGATGCATTAAAATTTTTGTGTAGCAGTCCTGTTGATAACTCACCAGTGCTTTTCGCCCATGGGGATCTCCCAAAAGACGGTGAAGATGGCCGAATCGTCTTTGAAATTACTGAAAGTACTACTTCAAAGACCACATCTGGTAATCGTGTTGATTTTCGTGAATTTCCGGTACAGAAAAGGATAATAGTTAAAAGTGGCCAAAAGATAGCATCTATCTTGCCACCAACTGAAGGAGTACCAGGTAAGAACGTGTATGGTGAACCCATGCCTGCCAAGAGAGGTAATGAGGCTAAAGCTGTGCTTGGGAAGAATGTTGCAGTGAGTGAAGATGGTAGCTCTATTATAGCCACAACTGAAGGTATCCTGAGAGTTGATCTAGAAAAGGGAACAATTGAAGTTAGCGAATATCTGGAAATAGAAGGTGATATCGATTACAACACAGGGAACGTAGAATTTCCAGGAGTAATTCTTGTGAAAGGAGACGTTAAACCTGGCTTTATCGTACGCGCAAAAAGTGATATAGAAGTCAACGGAATTGTGGAAGCAGCAACTGTAATATCTTTAGAGGGTAACGTGAGAATTTCCGGAGTTAAAGGTAAAGACAAAGGGCTGATAAAAGCAAAGAAAAATGTGCACGTTAAATATGCTGAAGCAGTAACTATTGAGGCGGAAAACCTCTATTTCGAGACGAATTTGCTGAATTGTACTGTAAGAGTTACAAACTCCATTATCGGAAACAGAGGACGTAGTGCGATCATGGGTGGTGAATGCGTGGCAGCAATAAAAATCGAGGCAGATGAAATAGGATCAAATTTTGGGATTAACACATATCTTGAAGTCGGTATAAACCCATACATACGAGAAGAGATAAAACTACTGAGGGCACAAATAGAAATCGATAAGACAAGCATTCAAAAGCTCATATCTATAGTCAAACAGTATAAAGAACTTAAGGAAAAAGGCGCAGAAATTCCCCCAGAACGTGAGGAACAATTCTCCAAAACAACTAAAACACTTATAAATCTCAGAAACCAGCTCGAAACGAACTTGGCTAAGCTCAATGAGTTGGAAGAAAGAATACAAAAGATGCGCTTCGATTCTCAGATCATTGCTCGCAAGATGCTCTATCAAGGAGTAGAGGTTGTTATATATAATTCACGATATTATGCTGAAATACCACTACAAAAGGTAGTTTTGAAATACGATGGAGAGAAAATTGTTGCTGGTGGGTATGCCGGATAACAACTAACAACGAACGATGACATGTGAGGAGGTATACTTAATATGGTCAAGATCAAAATCCAGCCAAAGCTCAGACCAATCATTTGGGGGAATTTGGAAATAAACGAACTATTCAACTTTCAATCGGAATTACCTATTGGGGAAGTATGGCTCCTCTCTGGGCATGAACTATACGAAACGGTTATGGAAAATGGAAAGATGGTTAATGAATATGGTGAATCCATATACGATGGCAAATATCCAAAATTTCCACTACTCATAAAACTTGTATCGACGAATCAATGGCTCAGTGTTCAAGTGCATCCAGACGATGCATTTGCACAGCAGATTGAACACGAACCTTGGGGAAAGAGTGAGGCTTGGTACTTTTTGGAAGACGGAGAATTTGCCATATGTGAAGATGTAGAAAAAATGAAACAACTCATCGAACAAGACAGATTATCACAAATGGAAGACACATTAAACTTTGTTAAAGTCAAAAAAGGCACTTTTGTTTACTTACCCGCAGGTACTGTCCATGCACTGGGACCGAACAGCACCGTCATCGAAGTCCAACAAACATCCGATCTCACGTACAGAATATACGACTGGGGCAGACCACGCGAAGTACACCTAAGCAAAGCAATTCAAGTCGCAAAGCAAGTAAAGGCTTCAGAAATCGTATTCGAGCACACCAATTGCTTAAAGACTCCATATTTCACCATGCAAATTGTGGATAAATCAAATAGAGATGACAGCCTCTCTGATTTGATGGCATCTAAATTACTCGTTTCAATCCCAACCGAATTGTCCCCAGATTTTTGTGCATCGGTAATCGAAAAAGAAGAAAAGGAAAGTGCACAGGAACTTTCTAAACTCTTGTCCGAAGATTCGCCAAGTATAGTTGTATCGAATTTTATTTAATTATTAAAAGGTGGATATATGAAAAACGAAGAAGTAGAACGCATTGCTCATTCATTATTGCAATGCGCATGTTTTGAAAGTGTCAATTCACAGCTCATAATCGAACTTGTTAGACTTGGACATACTGAGCACTACGAACCAAAAGAAATAATCAGGACACGCGGAGAAGAGTGCAATGAGACACTCTTTTTGGTTGATGGAGAGGCATTTGGTCTATTCACAAATCCAGATGGCCGAGTCCTCCAGATAGACCATATGTTTGCACCAAAACTTTTGGCATCTGCCACGATGTTCTCCAGCCATTCTAAATATCCCGTAGACGTTGAATCTGCAAGTGAATCTCTGTTCCTATCTATACCAAAAGAACAGTTCATCAAATTCCTTATGAAAGATGAAACCTTACTCAAAAACTTCTTACAGTACATCAGTAACTCGTTTGAATTCGTCACCGACAGATTCTACGAGATCACCATGAAAAACTTGGTGCAAAAGGTCTGTGCATACTTATGTCAACTGATGGACCAAGCAAATGACGTAGTCGTAACCATGGACATGACGAAAGAAGAACTTGCAAGAGAATTCGGTGCAACACGTCCCGCACTGTCGAGAGTTTTTACAGAGCTTGAAAAACTCGGTGTCATCGAAACAGAGGGGAAAAAGGTCAAAATAATCGACCAACGATACGTTAGAGATTATGCATACATGCATTAGGGTAGTAACCCATCCATACTGGGATTGACTTCGACCTAAGTCCTCCTCCACAAGTTAATAGTCCACTTATCATAAGCTATTCCCATCTCCAATATCCCACCCAAAGTATTTGTTATAACCTCGGTAATGTCTTATTAACGCACAAAGTGAATTATTAGTTCATACGGGTATTCAATGGCGAATTTGCATGTGGTGACTGTGAGTCAAAAAGAGGCAGTCGCTTTTTTATTCACTTAATGAAAAACACACTATTTGTGCTGAGTGCATTTATCAAGTATATGTTAAGTAAAGCTTAGATATATTGTGTAAATCAAAGCAATTTAGCTGTAAGTTTAATCTGCTGGATGTTATGAAACGTTTTACAAAATTTTGGGGTTTGGGAAATGGAGTATAGAGTTGTAGAATGCAGTTAGTTGATTGATGCAAGCAACTAACTACCCAACTAACACTTATCTTCATCTTTAGCTTAGGAGTGATGTTATGATGACTGAGTCTGTAAAAGAGATCATGTATTTTACTTGGAAGAATAGGACTGTCACAGCCAAGGATATATCCGACAACTTGAAACTTGAAAAATCTACCGTTTCAAGGGCTATAAATAGGCTAAAATCAGTAAATCTCATCCTACCAACAAAAGAACTCTCACCGTCCGCACTAGGGGGGCGCAAGACTATTGTGTATGGATTCAACAAAGAAAAGGGATACGTTCTCGGACTGTCAATTGAGCAAGACGGAATTGAATATGTAAAGACCAACCTCTTTGGGGAAGTTGTGGAAAAGAAGCGGATTTCCAGAAAGATCACTTCACAAAACATACATACGGGGATTTCGGAGATCATTGGGGCCAAAAGAGATATAATCGCTGTTGGTATTTCTATCCCAGGGATCGTGAAAGAGAACAAGGTTATTTATTCTGAGGCACTAGCTTTGCACGATTTCGACGTCGTTGGAAATTTGGATACTGATATTCCAATTTTTGTTGAAAAGGATGCTATTTGTGGTGGAATAAGATACTCTTTTGAAAAATCAAAGGTCTTGTATTTTCAGCTTTCCGTACCTTATTTTGTCAACGAGCCGGTAGGATTCGGTGCTGGATTGATAATCGACGGTAAACCGTATTATGGCTCGAACAACTTGGCTGGTGAATCAAAATTGGACAAGTGCATATGTAAAAAGAAGATTCCGTTCGATGATCTCAGAGAAGAAGATATGGACCCAGTTGTATTCGAGAAATTTCTAGACGAAGTTTCAAAAAGAATAGGAATCATAGCTAGTATCTTCGATCCAGAAATCCTAGCAATAGGTGGAAACATAACATCCCTTCCATGTATTTCCAAACTCGTTGATCATGTAAAAGAGCACATCTACTTAATCGAAAAAAGAAATATGGAAATATTCTTGGAAAACGGTTTTGAGTTTGTCAACGCAAAAGGCGCAGCAATCAATTCTCTCATCAAAGTTTTTACCGATGAATACTTAGTAAACTACTTCTATAAGAAGGTGGCACAGAATGGATAATATCTTTGGAAATCTATTCTTCGTTGGATTTCAGAGAAAGATAAGTACATCCCTCTTGGAAGAGATTAACCCAGCTGGTATCATCCTGTATCCCGAGAATATGAGAGACGTGAATTTTCTTCAGTTAAGTATGGAACATATTTATTCCTTGTTTGATAAGGGATACAGGTTTTTTATCTCATCGGATCATGAAGGAGGTCAACTGGAAACTGTGCCTAATGTTTTCCCATCACCAGGGAACTTAGCATTGGGGAAAGAAAATGGGGCATATTCCTATGGAAAGTACTTGGGAAATATCCTGTCGCTTCATGGATTCAATATTTTATTTGCCCCGGTTGCTGATGTGAAATATCCCTTCTCGAGTCATGCTACAGGTTTCAGGGCTTTCTCATCAGACCACGCGATTGTTGAAAAGGCATCACAAGACTTCATCGAGGGGCTCTCAGAGCATGGCATTGCAGCAACCCTTAAGCATTTCCCAGGCCATGGAAAAGCTGCTTCCGATTCTCATTTCACACTTCCTACCGTAGATAATTTTGATGAAAGTGATAAGGATGTACTTGTGTTTAGAAATTTGGCTCACCACGTCGATTTTATAATGACCGCACATGTCATATATCCAAAAGTTGATAGTGCCATAGCAACTCTCTCAAAAAAGTGGTTGCGCAAAATCCTCCGAGAAAGCTTTGGGTTTGAGGGACTCATCATATCTGATGCTTTCGAAATGGACGCCTTGAAGAGATATTATTCACCACGTGAGGCAATCAAAAAGTTCTTTGAGGCAGATGGCGATCTCATACTCATAAGTGATGTGGAAAATAATATGGAAATAATCGGAAATTTTTATTCAATGGTTGAAACTGGCGAGTTAGATAGAGATTTGTTGAATGAAAAATCCAAGAAAGTGGAGAAGATCAAAGACAGATACGTAAAAGGCACTTATCCTGCAAGGTTTTTGTCTGATATCTCTAAAAAGGTAATCAAGGCAAAGATTTCATCACCAGTTATAAATCCGACTTTCATCATCCCAACTCCTCAAAATTTAAGTCTTGCGGACACAACAGAAAGAGATCTGAAATTCATAAAGGAGCTCATTTTAACGGAATTCCCGAACTCTCAAGTGTACTACGAAGATGAAGCAACCAAAATATCGCTTGGCGATCCAGTTGTCTACTTTGTTCTCGATAAGGACAAAAAAATAGATGCACAGAGAGTTATATACGTTTTCCTGAGAAAGTTCGACGATGGAATTGAGAACAATTGTTCAGAATTCGTAATTCCATATTCGTCGAAACTTATCTCAATATACCATGTTCTTCAACTTTTCAAAAGGGAGGGAGCGGTATGAAAAGGTTCTTAGTTATTATGTTCACGGTTTTAACGGTTCTCAGCTTTTCCAAGGTTAAAGTCACTTTCTGGGGCTTTACGATGAACGACGAACATGCAAAGAAGGTTCTAACAACGTTCATGAAAGAAAATCCAGATATCGAGGTTGAGTACGTACAGCTATCTTGGTCAAACGGATTCGATAAGATAGTTACCGCAATCGCAGGTGGCGAAAAACTAGACGTTGTAGAACTCGGAAACACATGGGTCGCGAGTTTTGCAGACAAAGGCGCTTTAGAGAACATGGATAGTTTTTACAAAAAGTACGGAAAGGACTACATGGGCTGGAACACTACTTATTACAAGAAAAGTTACTACTCGGTCCCATGGTTGCTTGGTACAAGGGCTATGTTCTACAACTTGGACCTATTTGAAAAAGCAGGCCTTAACCCAGATAAACCTCCAGTTACTTGGGACGAAGTGTTGAAAGCTGCTGCAAAGATCGACGCTCTTGGCCCAAATATATACGGATTCGGACTGCCTTCCGGAGAAAGCTACAGCCCATGGCAACAATGGTTCTTACCAGCAGTCTGGTGCACTGGAGGAGATATCATCTCCGAAGATGGAAAGAAAGCTCTGCTTGTCTCTCCAAAAGTAAATCAAACTGCAGAATTCTACAGAAAACTTGCAAAGAATTCTATGAAAACAAAACAAGACGATCTTGCTAAAGCTTTTGGAGAAGGAAAAATCGGGATGTACGTTAGTGGTGCATGGGATATAGACTACCTTGAAACAAACTATCCAGAACTGCCGTTCAATGTCACATTCATACCAAAGCCCTCTGAGAATTCTGGTACTCACGCTTCTTTCGCTGGTGCGGAAGTCTTAGCTATAATGAAGAATTCGAAGAACAAAGACGCAGCACAAAAACTTATAGAATTTCTGATAAGACCGGATATAGCCATGGACATAGCCAAATTATGGCCTGCGATATTCCCATCACACGTTGATGCAGGAAAAGACCCATGGTTTGCAGATCATCCGATGCACAAAGTATTCTACGAGCAGAATAAATACGCAAAACCTGTGCCATCAATCCCAGCATGGCCAAAGATCGAAGATGTTCTCAGGGACCTCGTTGAGGAGATCATTCTCACAGACAAGAGTATTTCAAGTATATTGCTGAAGTATAACACGATTGTGCAAGACATACTTGATGGGAAGAGATAATAGTAAGAATGCTTGCCCCATGCTACTCGCATGGGGCAAGTTTGGAATTTCGGGGTGGTGAAAACATGGGTAAGAAAAGAAAACTTAAATACAATTTTGAGACGTTGTTATTATTATCTCCGTTTTTAGTAATTTTTCTGGTTTTTGGAGCATTTCCAATAATTTTTTCATTCTTTATAAGTTTTACTGACTACTCAGGCTTGAGTCCAGACTACAGCTTTGTCGGGTTTGCTAACTACATCCATGCATTTAAGGATAGTATTTTTCTTACTGCCTTAAAAAACACTTTCATATTTGTTATAGGAACTATACCATTCACAACTGTTTTTGCACTTTTGCTCGCACTGATTATAAACAGCAAATTTCTACCTTTGAAGGATGTCTTCAAAGCTGGTTTCTTCCTACCATCGGTTATTTCAATGGTTGTTATATCTACAATGTGGATGTATCTTTACAGTGCTGACGGTTTCTTTAACAAAATGATCGAACTCTTCGGTCGCCAACCACTACCAACGAGTTGGTTAGCTTACGTGAAAACTGCTTTGCTATCCATCATGATAATGGACGTTTGGGCAGCAGTTGGCTACTACACGATACTCTTTTTAGCGGGGCTCCAAAGCATTCCGGAAGAACTGTATGAAGCAGCTAGAATCGATGGTGCGGATCGAAAAGCATTGTTCTCCAAAATCACGCTCCCGTTGTTGAAACCTACTCTCTATTTCGTAATTGCCATTAATACCATAAGATCTTTCCAGATATTCTCAGAAGTATTTACCATGACCGGTGGCGGTCCAATGAACTCTACTCAGACAATAGTCCATTACCTCTACATCGTAGGATTTCGCAATTTCGAAATGGGATACGCATCAGCCATTGGGTACATACTGGTGTTCATTGTTCTGTTAATAACTCTCATCCAAGGACGCCTGCTTAGGAGTGAAGCTCTATGAAAAAAATCATTTTGCTTTGTATAATGTTTGCATTACTTTTCATATCGCTTTTTCCTATGCTGTCCATGTTCTATACCTCAGTAATTCCAAGCGGTACCTTAACAAAGGTTGTCAAAGAAAGGTACATAAATGATTTTGAAACAAAGTATGTATCATACTTGCAAAGAAAGGTAAAGGGTGAGAACATTAACTTAGTAGATGATTCTCCGAATAGCACAACATCTTTGGCAGCTATTGGGAGGGTTGAGTTACTAACAGACAAATTGGACGTACGCGTTGCAAAATATATCGAATTTTGGGTGAAAGGTTCGGGAAATTTTTCTGTTGAGATCATCGATGCTTTCGGTGGAAAGTACACAGAGAACTTCACCGCACAACCTGAATGGAAGAAATTTACAATAAAACAAAAGGGAATAAAAGATATAGACCTCAGATACGTTTCCAAATTTGCATTCAACTTTGAGGATGGTAAAGAGTTCTTACTCGACGATGTGAAATTGGTTTACCGTTTCCCAACTTTGCTCAACTACGTGAACGTACTAAAGGAAGACATGTTCTCACGGTACATACTGAACAGCTTGATCGTCTCTGTAATAGTAGTGGCTGGTAATCTGATCTTTTCTACAATGGTTGGTTATGCCTTTGCTAGAAGACGATTCTGGGGGAAAAACATCCTATTCTCTCTGATTTTATCAACGATGATGATTCCTCCACAAGTCACAATAATTCCTGTTTTCATGCTCATGAAAAAATTGGGCTGGATCGACACGTACCTTGCACTTACAATTCCAATGTTAGTGACACCGTTCAACATATTCTTATTGAAACAATACATCGAACAACTTCCCATAGAGCTTGAGGAGGCTGCCTATGTAGACGGAGCGAGTACCATGCAAATAGTATTTAAGATTGTTTTCCCACTCTCAAGACCTTCTTTAGCTGTTATGGGGATAAATACATTCATATCCACATGGAATGACCTTTTCTACCCATTAATAGTGACAAATTCACGTGAAATGCGTACTGCTCAAGTAGGTTTGGCGATGTACCAGAAACTAAATCAAATAGATTGGCCACGATTGATGGCTGCATCTTCTATAATAGGATTACCTGTGATAATAATGTTCTTGCTATTCCAGAAGCAAATCATATCTGGCGTTACTAAGGGGGCTGTGAAAGGATGAATTGGACCTATTATGAAATTCTTAGAATCCCAGAATTGATGGAGAAGATTGAATCATCAAAATTCCAGTTTGAGGGTGACAGAAAATATGTATTTGTAGGCTGTGGGTCTTCATACAATCTTGCACTAATCATTTCACAGATAGTGCGAAAGTATGGAATTGAGTCAGAGGTAGTCACTGGTGGCAAAGTTGTCTCTTTCGATTACATACCACAATGTGACATAGGCATATTCATATCTCGCACGGGTGAATCCACCGAGACAGTACAATCGGCCAAAAAATTCAAGAGCAAAGGGATCAAAATTATCGGAATATGTTGTGAAAGCACTTCGTCACTTGGAGCAGTGTGCGACGAAGCCTATGCTTTCGATTTTTTACATGAAGAAAGTGTTGTCATGACAGGGTCATTCGTTGCGCTATTACAATTTTTCATCGGTAAACGCGACATTTCGGAAGAATGTTCACGAATCATCGAAAGATCTCAAAGTATAATAAAAGAACTGGACCTAAAAAGTTTTAATCACTTCGTTTTCTTGGGTTTCGATGAAGAGTACGCAATTTCAAAGGAAAGCGCTTTAAAAATGCAAGAAATGGCTCTGCAATATGTTGAATTTCACGAACCCCTCGAGTACAGACACGGTCCAATAGCGAGATTAAGTGACACATCTTTGGTTGTAATCAACTCAAAAGATACGCTATTTGAACGCGATTTAAGTAAAGAACTACGGAAACATACTAAAGTAATATTCTTAGGAAAAAATGGTGACATAGATATAGAGTACGAGAATGGATTAGAAACTCCGCTTAAATTAATCTTTGCACTTTTGCTGGCATACAACAAAGCAATAACTGAAGGATATAATCCTGACAGCCCAGATAAGCTTTCAAAGAGTGTTAAGATAGATACAAGTTACTAAATCGCATTAGAAAATTCTTGTAACAAGCCTCGCCTCCCCGTTTCTGTGTGTCCAACGTGGAAGACAGCCAAAGTATAGTCCATTAGAGGCTTGGCAGAAAGATGTTAATCAATCTTCTGTCAAGCCCTCGATGGGCTTTTTCCTTTCAATTGCTAATTTTGCAGAACGAGTAATGACCTCCCAAATTTCTTTTTTTCATTTTCGAGTGCATGATACCCTATCCCTGCTGGCCTTGGCTTTAACTTTAACCTTCCTTCCACTACATCTCTGCGTATATCGTTCTTTGTTCAAACGATCAATTGGCTTTCTATTATCTCTTTGTAAATCGGTGAGTTTGTGATCAACTCTTCGTGTGTCCCCTGAGCAACTATCCGCCCTTCTTCCATCACTATTATTTCATCCGCCTTCCCTATCGTCGATAACCTGTGCGAGATTATTATCAGCGTTGGACATACCTCACTCAACTTTTCAAATATCCGCTCTTCCGTCTTCGAATCCACCCCGGATGTCGATTCATCCAGCACCAATAACTCTGGCTTCCTTATCACCGCTCTCGCTATCGCTATCCTCTGCCTCTGCCCTTCCTCTGCTTACATTGAATACTGAATCATCGTATCCTGACTCTATTGTACTTCTTCTGTCATCTGAAGAATATGCTGGAAGAAATTGAATATTCCTCACAAATCTGTGATTGGGACTTATCTCTGTTAAGATATTCCTTGACAACGCCGAGTTTGAATTCAGGTTCATACACTTTTCTGTTCTGCATATGAATCACCCCTCTGAATGAATTTTATCACACCCTTAATTCTCATCCAAATACTTCATGGGTGAATATGAAACCACAGTAAACGCAAACAACACTAAGAATCTTTTCATACCCCTTATCCTTCCTTCTTTTTGATGGTCAATTGTTCGTTTCATATCATATTTCCATATGACCTTCAACTGTTTTTGCATCTTCCAAAACATGCATGAATACACAATTTCTGATTTTCGATTTTCACACTTTCAAAAAGTTCTTCCACATCCATTTTGTCTATCTTTCAATTCATATTTACTCAAGCCATTGTGTGATATAATCATATCGTGAAAGAATGAGAGGAAGTATCTATCGGCGCTTAAAGAGATAGATAATTCGATTAAGCATTTACGGATAATAATCAAGGAGGTGACTAAGAAATGACTGTACCAGTTTTTTCAAAAACTCTAAAAAGGATACAGTCTGAGTTTAGGATGATGCATA
>ERZ795045.881-NODE-881-length-36149-cov-9.440904_pt1 | contig 36149 bp, 39 predicted proteins | sample MGYA00375129_ERZ795045 | MGnify/ENA primary metagenome ERZ795045 (study PRJEB30174, sample SAMN05720166) | activated sludge metagenome | isolation source: anaerobic digester from wastewater treatment plant | place: Japan | collected 2015-05-15 ...
CTAGTTAAAGATTTGAAACAAATAAAGCATTTTAGAAAAAGATTTGAAATTCATTTGATGATTAGAAATGTAGAAAAAGAACTTTTAGATTGGCTCGAAATTAAACCAAAAAGAGTAATTGTCCATTTAGAGACGATTAAAAATTTCGACAATCTTTTGAAAATCTGCAGAGAAAATCAAGTAGAATTAGCCTTGGCATTAAATCCTGACACACCCCTTTCCTCTTTAAAAGATTTTATAAAATTTTTAAACTTTGTTGTGCTTTTAGGAGTTGACCCCGGGCCTTCCGGCCAAAAGTTTCGTTATTTTGTTTTGGATAAAATTAAAGAATTTAGAGATAAGTATCCCAAAATTAATATTGAACTCGATGGTGGTTTAAACGAAGAGATTATCGTGGAGGCATTAAAATCAGGAGCAAATATTTTTGCGATTGGTTCAGCGATTTTTGAAACCGAAAATCCAAAGGAAAAAATTAAATATTTTGAGAATTTGGTAAATAAAATATGAAATTAAAAATAAAAGATTTAGAAGAATTAAGTTCTCAAATTCGCCAAGAGATAATTGAAATTTTGCTTGAAGCAAAATCAGGTCATTGCGCCGGTCCTTTAGGGGCAGTTGAACAGTATGTCGCTTTATACTTTTCCGGCATTTTAAACTATCGGCCAAAAGAGCCTGACTGGCCAGAACGCGACCGGGTGGTAATTTCCAATGGCCATTATGCGCCGTTAATTTATACCATCTTGGCTTATGCTGGCTATTTTGATAAAAGCAAACTTTTCACTTTAAGAAAATTAAATTCTTCTTTGCAAGGACATCCTTGTCGTTTGTCATTAAAAGGAATTGAAACCTCGTCAGGGCCGGTTGGTGAAGGATTATCGCAGGCAATTGGAATGTCTTTAGCAGCAAAAATGAACAAAAAAAACTATCAGGTTTATTGTTTAATGGGCGATGGCGAACATCAATGCGGAAACACTTGGGAAGCAATTATGTTTGCCGGAAAACATCAATTAGATAATCTTACAGTAATAATAGACAGAAACAATATTCAAATAGATGGTTTTACAGAAAAAGTAATGCCTCTAGAGCCCTTAAAAGAAAAATATGAGGCTTTTAACTGGAAAGTATTAGAAGTTGACGGTCATAATCTTGAAGAAATTATAAACGCTTTGTATAAAGCAAAATCGGTTTTTGTTAAACCAGTGGCGATTATTTGCCATACTATTCCAGGAAAAGGGGTAGATTTTATGGAATGGGATTATTTTTGGCATGGCAAAACCCCAAACAAAATTGAGGCAGAAGAAGCCTTAAGACAACTTCGTTCCTTAAAAGGAAAAATTCAATCAGAATTAGACTAAAAATAAACCTATAACAATTTTGAATTATTATGCTTAATCCAGAACTTAAATTAAATCCTGATTTATTTCAAGAAAATAGCTCGAAGGCTTCAATGCGGGATGGTTTTGGTCAGGGATTAGTAATTGCTGGCGAAAAGAATAAAGAAGTAGTTGCTTTGACTGCTGATGTTTGCGAATCAGTGCGAATGAATTATTTTAGAGACAGATATCCGGAACGATTTATTGAATTAGGGATTGCTGAACAAAATATGATTGGCATTGCTTCGGGCTTGGCAATGAGCGGGAAAATTCCTGTAGTCGCCAGCTATGCAGTTTTTTCTCCTGGGAGAAATTGGGAGCAGATTAGAACCACTATTTGTTATAACGAAGCAAAGGTGATTTTAGTTGGCTCACATACAGGGTTAAATGTTGGAGAAGATGGCGCCAGCCATCAGGCCTTAGAAGATATTGCTTTAACAAGAGTTTTGCCTTTTTTGGCAGTGGTTTCGCCAGTTGACGCCTTGGAAGCAAAAAAAGCAATTATAAGAGCAATTGATTATCCAACCGCAGTTTATCTGCGCTTGGCTCGGGAAAAATCTCTGGTTTTAACAACTGAAGAAACTCCTTTTGAAATTGGAAAATCGCAGGTTTTCTGGTTGCCAGAAGAAAATTTTTCCCAGATTACTATTTTTGCTTGTGGTTTCTTGGTCCAAGAAGCAGTTTTAGCCGCAAAAGAATTGAAAGAAGAAGGGATAAATATTTGTGTAATTAATAATTCTGCTATTAAACCTTTGGATAAAGAATTAATTTTAGAATGGGCAAAAAAGTCAAAAGTTATTATCACTTTAGAAGAACATCAAATCGCCGGTGGAATGGGCAGCGCCATTTCAGAATTTCTTTCAGAAAACTATCCGACGAAAATCTGTTTTATGGGAATGAAAGACAGTTTTGGCGAGTCAGGAAAAGCGGAAGAATTAATAAAAAAATACGAATTAGATAAAGAAAGTATAAAAAAGAAAGTGAAAGAAATTCAAAAGGAATTTTAATTTTTTATGATCTACGATATCATCACCATTGGTTCAGCCACTCGGGATGGAATTTTTGAAGGAATTCCCTTTGTTTATCTAAAAGATAAAAGATTTATTACCAAAAAAGGGATTGGCCTGCCTTTAGGCGCAAAAATCACCGTCCCTGAAGTTCATTTTTCAACTGGCGGCGGAGCAACTAATACCGCTACTACTTTTGCTCGTTTGGGTTTTAAGACTTTAGCGATTTTTCGGGTGGCAAAAGATGTTCCTGGCGAGACAATTTTAAAAGAGATGATTGAAGAGGGAGTTGATATTAGTTTTGTCCAGATAGATTATGTAAAACCAACCGCTTACTCAGTAATTCTTTTAACTAAAAATGGAGAGAGAACAATTTTATCTTATAAAGGTTGCGCTCAAAATTTGAGCAGTTTAGAGATTCCTTTTAATAAAATTAAAACTCAGTGGTTATTTTTAGGTTCTTTGGGAAAAGAAAAAAATATTTTAAAAAAAATTCTTTTCTGGGCAAAAAAAGAAAAGATTAAAATTGCGATTAATCCTTCTAGAAATGAACTTTTATGGCTGAAGAAAAATAAAAATTATCTTTCTTTTTTTGATGTTTTTATTGTTAATCAAGAAGAAGCTTCATATTTGACAAATATCCCTTATCAAAAAGAAAAAGAGGTTTTTAAAAAGTTAGATAAATTAGTTTCGGGGATTGTGGTGATGACAAAAGGGGAAAAAGGAGTAATGGTTTCAGATGGCCAGTTTCTTTATCAAGCCCCGGCTCTTTCAAAGAAAAAAGCCAAAGATCATACTGGCGCCGGCGATGCTTTCGCTTCTGGTTTTATTTCAATTTTAATGAAAAACAAAATAATTAATGAAGAAATCTTAAAAGAAGCAATCTTTTTTGGTTCTTTAAATGCTAATTCAGTAATTCAATTTATTGGAGCAAAAAAAGGAATTTTAAATCACTTTGAAAAATTAAAAAATCATCCGTTCAAATTTAAAATTACTAAAACTTTATTATGAAAAATTATCTTTTTCCTTTTTTAAAAAATGAAAGAGCATTTTTTTTGGCTTATGACCATGGTTTTGAACATGGGCCAAGTGATTTTAGAGAAAAAAATTCAGACCCAGAATATATTTTGGATTTGGCAGTTAAGGGCAGATTTACCGGCATTATTCTTCAAAAAGGAATCGCAGAAAAGTATTATTTAAATTCTCCTTATCAAAAAAGAGTGCCTTTAATTTTAAAACTAAATGGTAAAACCAATCTTTTACCAAACGAAGAGCCGTATTCAGCCGTTAATTGTTCAGTTGAATATGCCAAAAAATTAGGGGCGCAGGCAGTTGGTTATACCATTTATTTAGGAAGTAAGTTTGAAGCCAAAATGTTTGAAGATTTTGGCCAGATTCAAGAAAAAGCCCATCATTTAGAGATGGGGGCAATTCTTTGGGCTTATCCTAAGCCAGGACTAGAGAACGACCCGAAAATCACCGAATATGCTGGCAGAATTGGTTTGGAATTAGGCGCTGATATTATTAAATTGAAATATTTCGGAGATAAAGAAAGTTTTAAACAAGCAATAAAATTAGCCGGCAAAACAAAAGTAGTTTTATCAGGCGGTCAAAAATTAAATGAAGAGAAATTTTTGGCAGTTGCAAGTGAAATAATGGAATTAGGAGCAAGCGGGGTTGCAGTTGGCAGAAACATTTGGCAAAGTGAAAATCCTTTAGAGATAACAGAAAAATTAAGGCAGATTGTTTTAGGAGATTAATAAGGGGTTGATTTTTTCTCTGATTTTCGCTAAAATAAAAGACTATGGATAATTTAACTCTGAAAACAAAAAGAAGAGAGATTTTTGGTAAAAAGAATAAACTCTTGAGAGAAAAAGGAGTAATTCCGGCTGTTTTGTATGGTAAAAAAACTGAATCAATTCCTTTAGCAGTCAATCTTAAAGATTTTGAAGAAATTTTTAAACGAACCGGAGAAACTGATATTTTTAATTTGGAAATTGAGGGAGAAAAAAAACCAAGGAATGTAATCGTCCAAGAGGTAAAAAGACATTTCGTAACTAATTGGCCGATTCATGTAGATTTTTATGAAGTTGAAATGGACAAGCCAATTACTACTCCAGTGCCAATTACTCTAATTGGCGAATCGCCAGCAGTAAAAACTGGAGGAATTTTAATTCAATCAATGGATGAAATAGAAATCGAGGCCTTGCCAAAAGATGTTCCTCACGAAATTCCAATCGATGTTTCTGTCTTAAAAGAAATTGGCCAAACAATTTATGTTAAAGACTTGATTTTAAAAGATGGAGTTAAGGTTAAGGTAGATTTAAATACGCCGGTAATCACCATTAGCGCTCCAATTTCTGAAGAAGAATTGGAAAAAGAATTAGGGAGAGTGAAGACGGCCGAAGAAGTAGAGGTGAGCGGCGCCAAAGAAGAAAAAGAAGAAGAAGAAAAAGAAGAAACCAAAGAAGAGGCAAAACCAGAATAAGAAAAAACAGAGAAACCAAAATAATTATGAATATAAAATATTTAGAGAGACATAAAATAGAAGATATCCGCAAGTTAGCCAGTGGTATTAAGGTTACAGAGAGAGAAAAAAAAGTTTCGAAAGAAAAGTTAAATTATTTTTTTACCAGTCAAGCGGCAAAATTTATTTCGTTGTTTCTTTTAGTTAGTTTTCTTGTTTTAAATTTAGGCACTTCAGTAAACGCCCCAATTTTTCTATCTCCATTGTCTTTTAAAGAAGCAATTGCTTTATATGATGAAGAAAGAGCGAAGTTAGAAAAAGAGTTGGAAGAAGTTGAAAAAGAAATCGCTGCTTATGAAAAAGTTGTCGCCCAGACTCAAAAAGAAAAACAGAGTTTACAAAATAAAATTAATGAATTAAAAAAGAAAGCCGAGCAATTAACCTTGAAAATTAAACAGACAAATTTAAATTTAGATTATTTAAAAGTTAGAATTGAAGATACTACTAATTCAATCAATAAAACTATTAGTAAAATTGAACAGACAAAACAAAATTTGAGAAATGCCCTTTTGTCTTTTTACCATTTAAAACAGTATTCCACTCTAGAGATTATTCTGGCTAATAATGAAATTAGTGAGTTTTTTGATTATTTGAACGCCGTCAATTTATTACAGGAGAAAATTCAGGCTAATATTCAAGAATTACAAGAGTTAGAAAATACTCTAAGTCTGCAAAAACAAAAATTAGATGCTGACGCCGAGGAAACTCAAAAAATGTTGGCAATGCAATTATTGCAAAAACAAGAATTGGAAAAAAATCAAAAGGAAAGCAGTTCCCTTCTAGAAATTACTAAAGGCAATGAGCAGAAGTACCAGCAATTGCTTTCAAGTTCTCAGCAGAAAGCAAATGAAATTAGACAAAGACTATATGAATTAATTGGAGTAAAAACTCAAGTGACTTTCGGCGAGGCCTTGGAGATTGCTGAATGGGTTGCTTCAAAAACCGGTATTCGGCCAGCCTTTCTTTTAGCGGTTATTACCCAAGAATCAAATTTAGGAAAAAATGTTGGTACTTGTAATCGGCCAGGGGATCCTTATAATAAAAATTGGCGTCAAGTGATGAAACCGAGTCAGCACGAAGCCTTTTTAAAAATTACGCGTGAATTAGGACTTGACCCTGATACTACTCCTGTTTCTTGTCCGATTAATGACCCAAAAAGAGGACTAATTGCTGGACAAAATAGTTGGGGAGGAGCAATGGGGCCAGCCCAATTCATTCCCACTACTTGGCTCACTTATGCGCCGAAAGTTAAACAAATCACAGGTAAGGCTGTCGCCAATCCTTGGGATGTAAGGGATGCTTTTCTAGCTTCTGCCCTGTATCTTACGAACTATGGAGCTAATAAAAAAACCAGAGATAGTGAATGGCGGGCAGCCTTAATTTATTTTTCTGGTTCTGTTAATACTAAATATAGTTTTTATGCTGACAGCGTTTTGGCAATCGCTGACAGGTATGAATCTGATATCGCCACTTTAAAACAACTTGCTTATCGCTAAAATTAAAAATATTTTATGACCCAATGTTATTTTTGTCTTCATAATACAAAAGAAATAGATTATAAAGATACTCAAACTCTGAAACGTTTTCTTTCTGGCCAAATGAAAATTTATCCCAGAAGAAAAACAAATCTTTGTGCTAAACACCAAAGACAATTGAAAAAGGCCGTTAAAAGAGCGCGAGTTTTGGGACTTTTGCCTTTTGTTATCCGTTAATTTTTAATGGAAAAATTTTATTCGCCAACTGGAAAAGTTTTTACTCAAAAAACTCTCTTAGAAGAGATTATTTTTTTTATTAAATCTGAACCAAAGGCGAAATATAAAATTATTATTGGCACTGATTCCAGTAATCACGAAACAACAGATTTTGTTAGCGCGATTGTTGTTTATCGGGTTGGCCATGGCGGAAGATTCTTTTGGAAAAGAATCAGAGATTCTAAAAAACAAATGGTTTTAAGGGAAAGAATATATCAAGAAGTGATTATGTCTTTGAATTTGGCGGAAAATATTTTAAAAGAACTTTCTCTAAACAAAGAAATAAATTTTAATTTCGAAATTCACGTTGATATTGGTTCAAACGGCGAAACAAGAGAAATGCTTCAAGAGATTATTGGCATGGTAAAAGGTTCTGGCTACGAAGTCAAAACCAAACCAGAATCCTATGGGGCTTCAAAAGTGGCTGATAGGTATACCTAAAAATAGATCAAGAGTCAAAATGCTAAATGTAAAATTAAAATACAAAATGCAAAATTGACAACAAAGTTTTAAATTAGAAGAGGCCTTTTGCTCGTCAAAAGGCTTTTTTTATGATAAAATAAATAAGGTTAAGTTTTATGAGAAAGATAAAAAACAAAAAAAAGGAGAAAAGTTTTGTTGAAGAAACAGAAGAAGACGAAAAGAAAGAACAGCAATTTTTAGAGCCAGAAATTAAAAATAGCATCGTTGCCATTTTTCTTTTTGTTTTAGCAATTCTTTTAATTTTAAGCGCTAAAGGTTTGGCAGGTCCGGTTGGGATTTTTATTTATAGAATTTTTAACTATTTATTAGGGTGGGGTTATTATTTTTTGCCAATTCTTCTTCTTTTTTTGGTCTATCGATACCTTAAAGCCAGTCTGTATCATTTTAGTTTTAATTTAGTTTCTTTTTTAGGAGTTTTTTTAACTCTTTTTTCTTTCCTTTCTTTAGTTGATATCTTTTCTTCTCACGAGGGAGGAATAATTGGCAAAATTGGCGGAATTTTAACAAATTATTTAGGAATTTATGCTAGCACCGTTATTTATTTTGCCGTTCTTATTAGCGGCTTGATTTTGATTTTTCGTCTGCCAATAAAACTTTTAAAAAGAAAACCAAGAGAAAAATTAGAAGAAAAAATTGAGGTTTCAACCTATAAAGAAGTTGAACCAGTATTTGAGAAAAAAGAAGAAATTAAAACAGAAGAAAAAGAGATTAAAAAAGAAGAAAAATTAGAAGAAAAAAGAGAAAAAATCTTTTTGAAATCTTTGAAAATTAAAAACGGCTATAAATTGCCGCCAATAGACCTGCTTAATACCGATAGTTCGCATCCGACCACAGGCGATATCAGGGCAAATGCCAATATTATTAAAAGAACCCTTCAGAGTTTTGGCATCGAAGTGGAAATGGGAGAAGTTAACGTTGGTCCAACAGTGACTCAGTATACTTTAAAACCAGCCGAAGGGGTAAAATTGTCTTCTATTACCGCTCTTCATAATGATTTGTCTTTATCTTTGGCAGCGCATCCGATTAGAATTGAGGCCCCAATTCCCGGTAAATCAATGGTAGGCATAGAGGTTCCCAATCGTTCAATCGCTTTAGTGAGATTGGGCAATCTATTAAAAGAAATTGATTTTTTAAAAAATCCATTGCCTTTAAGCTTTCCTTTGGGTCGTGATGTCAAAGGAGAAGTGGTTTTAACTGATTTGACAGAAATGCCCCATCTTTTAGTGGCTGGCGCCACTGGTACTGGCAAAAGCGTTTGTCTTCATTCTCTTTTATGCTCCTTTTTAATAAAAAATTCTCCTCAAAGCTTAAGATTGATTTTAATAGACCCAAAGAGAGTGGAGATGTCTCGTTATAATGGTATTCCTCATCTTTTAACACCAGTAATTACTGAGAACAAAAAAGTTGTGCCGGTTTTAAAATGGGTGATTTCAGAAATGGAAAAAAGATATGAAATTTTAGCCCAAAATCGTAGCCGGGATATTGAAAGTTATAATCGGAAAATTATTGAAAAAGGAGAGCAAGATTTCTTGCCTTATATTGTGGTTATTATTGATGAATTGGCTGATTTAATGATTTATTATGGCAGAGAACTGGAAAGTTTTATTGTCAGAATTGCTCAAATGGCAAGAGCCACAGGAATTCATTTGGTTGTTTCCACTCAAAGGCCATCAGTTGAAGTCATTACTGGTCTAATTAAAGCCAATATCACTCATCGAATTGCTTTTCAGGTTGCTTCTCAAGTTGATTCAAGAACAATTCTTGATTGCGCCGGAGCAGAAAAACTATTAGGCCATGGAGATATGCTTTATCTTTCTCCTTTGTCAGCAAGGCCAAGAAGGATTCAGGGCGCTTATATTTCTGAAAAAGAAATTGATGCCATTGTAAAATTTATTAACGAACAAAACGAACTAGTTTTTGAAGAAAATGGATTAAAGAAAGATTTAGAAGGTTTTGTCGGCGAAGAAAATAAAGGAGTAATTAATTTTGAAGAATTTGAAACCGAAGATGAACTTTATTCTGAAGCCTATGAAACAGTGGTGAGATTACAAAAAGCCTCAGCCTCTCTTTTGCAGAGAAAATTAAAAATTGGTTATGCTCGAGCAGCAAGACTTTTAGATATGTTGGAAGAAAAAGGGGTAATCTCTCCTGGTGAAGGAGCAAAACCTCGTCAGGTTTTCGTCAGCAAAGAAACTTTAGATGAGTTCAAAAATAACCAGTAAATAGTTAATTTTAACTAATATGACCGAAGAAGAGAAAAAAGAAGAAATTTCTTTAGGCGAATTTTTAGTTCAGAAAAGAAAAGAAAAAGGTCTTTCTTTGGAAAAGATAAGCCAAGAAACAAAGATTAATCTCGCTTATTTAAAAGCAATTGAAGAAGATGACTATTCTAATCTTCCGCCTCCAGTTTATCTTCGGGCAATTGTTAAAAAATACTGTCAGTATCTTCATCTTAATCCAGATGAGGTTTTGAAACTTCTCTCTCAAACGAATCATCGCCAGTGGAAAGCAGGAAACAAAGATTCACTCCCTAAAAATAGATTTGCTGTTCCTCAGATTAAAATTTTTGTTTATTTAAGGAGTTTTTTCACTCAACTTTTTAAGTTTATTTTAGTTTTTTGTATTTTAGGCTATCTTCTCTATGAAATAAGTTTTCTTATTTTTCCGCCAAAAATCATTCTTTTTTCACCTTCCAAAGATTATTCTACTGACAAAAAAGAATTAAATATCTCTGGTAAAGCCATCAGGACAAAAAATGTTTTTTTGGAGGAGCAGCCTTTAACTTTGGATAAAGAAGGAAACTTTTCTTACTCTCTGACTTTAAATCCTGGCTTAAATCAAATAAAAATCACTGCTACTAACCATTTAGGCAGACAATCAGAAATAACAAGAAATATAAATTATCTTTTTAATGAATAAGGTCGTTGTCAAAACAGGGGAAATTTGCTAAAATTAAATATCTTAATATGGCAAGAAAGATTCAAAAAGAAGAAAAACAGGAAGGGGAATTAGAAGAAACTTTAAAAATGCTTCGAGATAAATTTGGCGAAGGAGCGATTATGAAATTAGGAGAAGTTAGAAAAGTTGACGTAGATGTAATTCCGACCGGTTCTCCTTCGCTCGATATTGCTTTGGGGGTGGGTGGAATTCCCCGAGGAAGAATTATTGAAATTTACGGAGCAGAATCTTCGGGAAAAACCTCGTTAGTTTTGCATATTATTGCAGAAGTGCAAAAAAGGGGCGGAAAAGCGGCTTTTATTGATTCTGAGCATGCTCTAGACCCTGAGTATGCTAAAAAAATTGGGGTAAAAGTAGAAGAACTTTTGATTTCTCAGCCTGATTCCGGAGAACAGGCCTTAGATATTGTTGAGGCTTTGGTCCGTTCCTCTTCTATTGAGGTAATCGTCATCGATTCAGTGGCTGCTTTAACTCCAAGACAGGAATTAGAGGGTGAGATGGGAAACCAACAAATTGGTCTTCAAGCAAGATTAATGAGTCAGGCTTTAAGAAAATTAACTGCCATTGCCAGTAAAACTAACACCGCGATTATTTTTACCAACCAAATTCGGGCTCAAATCGGGGCAATGATGTTTGGAGCGCCGACTACCACTCCTGGCGGCAAAGCCTTAAAATTTTACGCTTCGGTAAGAATTGAACTAAAAAGAATTGCTCAAATTAAAAAAGGTGATGAAATTATTGGTTCAAGAATAAAAGCAAAAGTGGTTAAAAATAAGGTTGCTCCCCCATTTAAAGAAGCAGAATTTGATATTATTTACGGTGAGGGAATTTCTTATGCCGGAGACCTATTAAATTTAGCAATTAAAAAAGGGGTAGTAAAAAAATCTGGCAATACTTTTGTCTTTGGCGAAGAAAAATTAGGAGTCGGCTTTGAGGCAGCTAGAGATTTTCTAAAAGAAAATAAAACAGTCAGCCAAAAAATCTTTAAGGAACTTTTTACTGAAAAATAAACTTAAAAATATTTTTATGAGCGAAGCAAAAGAAAAAAAATTTTTTTACGAATTAGTAATTTTTCTTTCTTCCAATTTAGCTGATAAAGAAGCAGAAGAAAAATTTAATAATTTTGTAAAACAAATTGAAGAATTAGGAGGCGCTATTTTAGAGACCAATCTTCCTCGCTTGGAACTTTTATCTTATCCCATAAAAAAAGAAACCAGCGGTTATCTTTGTTTGGCAAGATTCAAGATAGAGGAGGAAAAATTAGAGGAATTGAGGAAAAAATTATCTTTGACTCCGGAGATTTTACGTTTTTCTATCTTTAAAAAACAGGAATTAGCCCAAAAACCGATAAAAAGAAGAGTGTTTAAAACCGTGCCTTCTAAAGCGAAAGGAATAAAAGAAGAATCAGTTTCAAAAGAAACTACAGAAGTGAACTTGGAAGAATTAGAACAGAAATTGAATGAAATTCTTAAAGAGTAATTATTTAAAAAGGTCGGCAAAACAGTGAGGGTTAATATTAATTAATATGAATCTTAATAAAGTTTTTCTCATAGGTAATCTTACCCGCGATGTTAATTTAAGGACTACTCCATCTGGTCAGTCAGTCGCGGATTTTGGTTTAGCCACTAACCGAGTTTGGGTAGACGCAAATGGTCAGAAACAGCAGGAAACTGAATTTCATAATATTGTCGTTTGGGGTAAAATGGCTGAATTATGTAGTCAATATTTGTCAAAAGGAAGAATGGTTTTTATAGAAGGCAGGATTAGAACTCACTCTTGGCAAGACGCAAACAACCAAAAAAGATTTAAAACCGAGATTATTGCGGAAAACATTCAGTTTGGACCTCGTTTCACTGCTCAAACAGAATTAAAAATTCCTTCTGAAGAGGGCGCAATTGAAGAACAACTTCAAGATTTGCCTATTTTGGAAGAAACAAAAGAAAACCCAGAAGAAGAAAATCTAGAAGAGATTCCCTTTTAGAAATTTGAAAAAGATTGGATTATTTCTTCTAAATCGCCGTCTAAAATTTTGGAAAGATTATGCCAACTTTTTTGTAGTCGGTGGTCAGTGATTCTATCTTGGGGGAAATTATAAGTTCTGATTTTTTCCACTCTTTTGGCGCGACCAATTTGTTCGCGCCTTTCTTTTATTAAAACTTCTTCCTTCTTTTCTAATTCCTCTTGATAGAGTTTATTTTTTAAAATCTCTAAGGCTTTTTCTCGGTTTTGTCTTTGATATCTTTCGCTTTGGCAGGTAACAATTATTCCGGTTGGTTTATGAATTAATCTGACTGCGGTTTCCACTTTTTGAACATTTTGTCCTCCTGCTCCTGAAGAACGGAAAAAACTTTCTTCAATTTCTTCAGGTTTAATTTCTATTTGCGGATTTTCCCATTGAGGTAGAATTGCGACCGTCGCCGTTGAAGTATGAACTCTGCCTGATTTTTCAGTTAAAGGAATTCTTTGGACTCGATGAACTCCCCCTTCGTATTTCAATTTATTATAAGCATTAGGATGGCTAATCTCTATTACTCCTTCTTTTAAACCCCCTAAAGAAGTGCGATTAATACTAATTTCTTTGATTGGCCAATTTTGATTTTGACTATATTTTTCATACATTCGTAACAAGTCTTGGGCAAAAAGCGCCGCTTCTTCTCCGCCAGTTCCAGCTCTAATTTCTAGAATAATACTTTTAATTTCTTGACCAATTGGTTTATTCAAATTTTCTAATTTATTTAAAGTTTCTTGAATGATAAGTTCATTTTCAGAAATTTCTTTTTCCGCCATCTCTATTGATTCTTTATCGCCAGTCAAAGCTAAAAAATCTTTTGCTTCTTCTATCTTTTTTTCTGCCTTTTTAATCTCTTTTAAAAGATTTAGCTCTGTTTCTATTGCTTTTAATTTTTTGGATGCTTCTTCGAAGTTTTTGTAATTTGAAAGAAACTCAGGACTACTGAGTTTCTTTAATATTTCTTCTTTTTCTTTTTCTAAATCATTTTTTCTTTTTTCCCACTTTTCTTCCATCTTTTGTTACTTCTTTTTTCGCCTTAACTTCTTTTTTTGGTTTTGGATTAGGTTTTGGTTTTTCTGCCTGCATTTTTTTCGCTTTTTCTAATCTTGCTTCAAATTTCTGAACCCTGCCAGCTGTGTCAACCAGTTTTTTCTGGCCAGTATATAGAGGATGGCATTGAGAACAGATTTCCACCTCCATATTTTCTATGGTTGAGCCAACAATAAATTTTGCTCCGCAGGAGCAAGTGATAGTCGCTTTTTCAAAATATTTTGGATGAATATCTTTTTTCATAACAAAATGATACCAAAAAAGGAATGAAAATGCAAATATAAATGAAACTGTCATTCTGAGCGAAGCGAGGAATCTTTGAATTTATTTCAGATACCTTATCAAAATATAAAATCCCAATGACCAAAATAAAAAATCAAAAATAGAAGATAAAAATTGAGAAAATTTGGAAATATAAATATAGTTCAATTTACGATTTGTGGTATCATCCATCGTTATATTTCTATTTATTTCTTAATTTCTATTCATTATTTAATTTATAAAAATATAGAATACAAGAGACCAAATATAGATTTTTGAATTGATTTTTTTTCTTTTTTGTGTTAAATTTAAAAAAATAAAACTATGATTACAATTGAAGAAATGGAAAAAGCCGGTCTCCAGTACGGCCACAAAGATACTCGCAACCACCCAAAGGCAAGTTATTTTACGGTTAAAAGTAATAAAACTGAAGTTTCTTTAATAAATTTGGAAGAAACAAAAAAAGCCTTGGAAAAAGTTTTAGATTTTATTAAAGAATCTGTCATTAGTAATAAAACAATTCTTTTTGTTGGCACTCAAACAGCGGTTAAACAAAAGATTGAAGAAATAGCCCAGAAATATGATTTTCCTTATGTTACTATAAGATGGCTTGGCGGAACTTTGACTAATTTTAAAACTCTTTCTGAAAGAATAAAATATTTAAAAGAACTGGAAGAAAAACAACAATCAGGTGCTTGGAATAGTTTTACTAAAAAAGAAAGGCATAATCTGAGTCAGGAATTAATGAAACTTCAAAAGAAATTCCAAGGGATAAGAAATATGACCAAACTACCAGATGTTCTTTTTATTATTGACCCAGCAGTTCATAGCACTGCTTTAAGAGAAGCAATGAGACTCAAAATTCCTGTCATCTCAATTTTAGACACCGATGATGACCCAACTTTAGTTGATTATCCAATTCCTGCCAACGATAGCGCTAAATCTTCCCTCGAATATATCCTCAATTTAATAGAAGAAGCAATAAAAGAGGCTAAAGGAGAGATTAAACCAGAAAATGAGCCAATAAAAGAACAAGAAAAAGAAGAAAGCGAAGAGGGACAATTTTCTTTAAATTAATATTAAAAACAAAATTATGATAACAATTGAAGATATCCAAAAATTAAGAGAAGAAACTCAAGCGCCGATAATGGAGTGTAAAAAGGCTTTGGAAGAAGCAAAAGGTGATTTTAATAAAGCCAAAGAAATTTTAAAGAAAAAAGGCGAATTAAGGGCAATAAAAAAGCAAACAGGAGAAACTTTAGCCGGAATAATCGACGGCTATATTCACTCCAATGGTCAGGTAGCGGCTTTGGTTGAACTTCGGGCAGAAACTGATTTTGTTTCAAGAAACGCTGACTTTAAGCAACTGGCTCACGATTTGGCAATGCATATCGTCGCAATGAACCCAGTTTATCTTTCTCAAGAAAATATTCCCAACGAAGAATTAGAAAAAAAGAGAGAAGAATATTTAAAAGAATTTGAAAACGAAAAAAAACCAAAAGAAATTTTGGAAAAGATTATCAAGGGTAAATTAGATAAAGATTTTGGAGAGTTATGTTTAATGAATCAAATTTTTATTAAAGACGAAACTAAAAAAATCAGCGATTTGATTAAAGAAGCAACTGCCAAATTTGGTGAAAAAATTGAAATTAAAAGATTTATTCGTTTTGCGATTGGGGATTAAACTTTTATGGATGCTCTATTTCCTACTTTAATAATTTTTTTCAGTTCAGTCGGTTTAATTTTAATTTTTTTTAGTCAATCGCCAGCAAAAAAACAAAAATCGGCCAATGAGAATCTTAAAAAAGAAAGAAGAAAGTTTTTAGACTGGTTTAAGAAAATTAAAGAGATTCCTTTAAAAGATATATTCTTGAATTTTTGGGAAAAAACTTTAAGAAGATTAAGAATTATTATTTTAAGAATAGATACGGCAATTACTGACAAATTAGTTAAAATTAAAAAGGGAAAATTTTTGAAAGAAAAGAAAAATCAAGATTTGAAGCCAATTATAGACGAAAATTTAGAAAAAAAAGATTTAGTTTTGGAAGAATTGGATGATTTAGATTTTAATAATTTAGATTTAAAAGAAGAAGAAATTAAATTATTAAAATTATTGAAAGAAAATTTAGAATCACTCGAACCTTTGAAAAATTTAGCCAGGCTCTACTTATGGGAAGGCGATTATAATTCTGCCTGCTGGGCTCTTTTACAAGTTTATTACTTTAAAAGAGATGATAAAGTAATTTACGATTTATTTTTGGAAATAAAAGAAAAAAATAAATCAACTTAAATTAAGCCATCCTAGCTCAACGGTAGAGCAACTGTTTTGTAAACAGTAGGTTCGCGGTTCAAATCCGCGGGATGGCTCAGAAATTTTTTTTAAAAATAGAAAGTTATAAAGAAGGTAGGATAAAAGAAAAATTGACAAACAGATACTAGTTTATTAGACTGTTATTAATAGCAAAGATAAAGAAAAGATTTTTTAGTGATTAGTTGTCTTACAATTTAATTTTTGGTGATTGAAAAAGATTGAGTAGTTTTTAATTAATGACGGCGTAAAAGTTTTTAAATATCATTAATATTTAATTTAATCCTGTGGGTAGGTGGCAGAGCGGTCAATTGCACCAGACTGTAAATCTGGCGGCCTTAGGCCTACGTAGGTTCGAATCCTACCCTACCCACTTTCTAGCCGAGATAGCTCAGGTGGTAGAGCATTTCATTGGTAATGAAAAGGTCGCGGGTTCGATTCCCGCTCTCGGCTCAAACTTTTAAAGTTTTAATATGAAAAAAGAATTTATAACAAAATTAGCCTGCAGTAATTGTAAAAAAATCAATTACTATACTCGGAAAAATAAAAAAACTGTCGAGCGTAAATTAGAATTTAACAAATACTGTCCTTGGTGCAGAAAACATACTCTTCACAAAGAAGTTAAAAAATAAAATAAAAGTTCACATTTTATATGAATATAAAAGAATATCAAAAGCTTTGTAAAAGAACTGCAAAAAAATTTAATAATAAAGAAAAAGAAATATTTACTTGGGGGTTAGGAATTGCAGGAGAGGCGGGTGATGTGGCGGGGTGTATTAAAAAAACATTCTCTCATGGCGATAATCAAAAAGAAGGAATAAGAGAAAATTTGGGAGATACTATGTGGTATATCGCAATGATTTGCAATTTTTTTAAGTGGGATATAGAGAAGGTTTTAGAAGAAAACATCAAGAAATTAGAGAAACGATATCCTAAAGGTTTCTCTAAGAAGAATGCCAAGAAGGAAAAAAGAAAAGATTGGAATGAGTGAGACAAACTAAGACCCTTTAGGGGCATGGTGAAATGGTATCATTGAGATCTCCAAAATCTCAGTTCCAGGTTCGAGTCCTGGTGCCCCTGCCCTGAACCACGTAGGGTTCAGGGCCATAAACCCAATGTGGTTTATGGTCCTGTAAAAGTAAAAAGCCTTATCTAATGAGGTTTTTTATTTTTAGATGGAGGATAGAGAGTTAGAATTTTAAGTAACTTTGTGATAAAATGTTTTAAATTTAGTTTTTAAGAAAATGCCAGAGAATCTAGGAGAACAATTTCTTCATCAGCAAAATCCTAAGCTTCATAAATCAGGGCCTGTTCAGCACGAAAAGGAAAGATTAAAAAGAGCTGGAAAGGAAGTTTCTCAAAAGCCAGCAGAAGAGATTGCTGATTGGATGAAACTTTTAGAAAGGACTCATTTAGGCCATCGTGATGATCCAAAAATTTTAAACAGAATCAAGGAATCTTATCATAAAAAATATCTTATTAAACCTGAGAATATTCCTGAGAGCTATTTTGATAATCAAAGAAGAATTGCTCGGGAACGTGGTTTTGGAGATATTGAGATTACAGACGAGATGAAACAAAAAGAAGCAGAAACTATTAGAGCTGACCAAAAAGCCACTCTAGATCTCTGGCTTGATTATTTTCTTTCTCCTGATTCAGATAGCTATCCGATGTGGGCAAAATACTGGGCTTTTGAAGGAATGACTAAACTTGGTTCTTATGATAAAGAAAATCATGTTTTTAAGAAAAGAGATAAAAATACTGTTGCTCCTTTTCCTGATTTGAATCGGGAAGCCTTAGCTTATGTGCTTGATGCTATAATTAAAAAAGCTAATCAAGAAAATATTCCTTTGGCTCAAGAAGATCCAGAATTTCAAAAACTGCTTCAAGGTGCTAATTTTGGCAAACTCTATAGCTGGGCCATAGAAAAAGTCACCCCTACAGAAGAGAATGAACTTTTAGAAACCAAAGGAAAGTGGGTTAAATATCCTCAAGGATCTGATCCAACTCCTTTAGTGGAATCTTTACAAGGACATGGTACTGGTTGGTGTACTGCTGGAGAATATACTGCCAGAAACCAGCTCCAACAAGGAGATTTCTATGTTTATTATTCCTATGATAAAAATGGTAAGCCTACTATTCCTAGAATTGCTATCAGAATGGAAGGAGACAAAATTGGAGAAATCAGGGGTATTGCTCATGAGCAGAATCTTGATCCTCAGATTGCTCAAACAGATATTTTAACAAACAAATTAAAAGAGTTTGGCAAAGAAGGTGAAAGATACCAGAAAAGATCTGATGATATGAAAAAACTCACTGAGATTGAGCAGAAACATAAACAAGGAATACTCCTTACAAAGGAAGAATTAAGATTTCTTTATGAAATTGATGAAGAAATTGAAGGATTTGGCTGGAAGAAAGATCCTAGGATAGAAGAAATCAAAAAACAGAGGAACATGAAAAAAGACTTAGCTTTCGTTTTAGGCTACAAAGAAGAAGAAATCAGCCTTACTAAAGAAGAAGCTTTAAAAGGAGGAATTACATATCATTATGGAGATTTGGATTTAAATGATCTTACCTCTGCTAAAGGTCTTACTTTACCAAAATCAATAGGAGGAGGTCTTTATCTTGACAGGCTTACCTCTGCTGAAGGTCTTACTTTACCAGAATCAGTAGGAGGAAATATTTTTCTTAGCAGCCTTACCTTTGCTGAAGGTCTCACTTTACCAGAATCAGTAGGAGGAAATATTTTTCTTAGCAGACTTACCTTTGTTAAAGGTCTTACTTTACCAAAATCAATAGGAGGAAGTCTTTTTCTTGACAGGCTTACCTCTGCTGAAGGTCTTACTTTACCAGAATCAGTAGGAGGAAACCTTGTTCTTAGCAGTCTTACCTCTGCTAAAGGTCTTACTTTACCAGAATCAATAGGAGGAAATCTTCATCTTAACAGTCTTACCTCTGCTGAAGGTCTTACTTTACCAGAATCAATAGGAGGATTCATTTTTCTTGACAGTCTTGATTATACAGAAAAAGCAAAACTTAAAGAGAGATTTCTTAGATTAGCTAATCAAATTATATAGTTTTATTTTTAAAATGTGGCCAGCTGCTTAAAAAGTTGATCTTTTAGTTGATTTTTTAATTTATTTCGTAAAAACAGGTTCTAACATCCTCTATTAATCTCTGCTCTGAACCACATAGGGTTCAGGGCCATAAACCCAAGGTGGTTTATGGCCTTCAAAAATCTTCATAAAAAGAGATTTTTTGATTTTTTTAACAGGTGTGATATAATAAAGACAAAATTAATAATAAAAATATGAAAAAATCCACTGTTATTTCTTTAATTATTATAGTCATTGCCCTACTTTTAATTGGCTATTTTAAATCTCTCCAACAGCCTGTTCTTGTGGAGAGACCAACTGAACCATTAAAAGAAGTAAAAACTAAAAAAACAAACGGTTTGATTATGTTGATAGAATTTGAAGAAATTAAAGGAGTTTGGTGGTGGGAAAAACAATTGGACCAGAGAAACTTAAATGCTTTGGTCTCTGTTCAAAAAAATATTTTGGAGAAATGTCCGGAAACTTTTAAGAGATTAGCAGAAAAAGGATATGAGATAGCAGGAAATTATGGTGAGGCTCCATTTTGGGATATGCCTTATGACAGGCAATTTCAAATTATGAAAGAAACAAAAGAATTGGTGGAAAAAGTTACAGGTAAACCAATGAGAATTTTTTCTAGCCGATATTTTGCTTACGATGAAAACACTTTAAAGGCAGCAGATGCTTTGGGTATTGAATATGTTTTAGCCAGAGGAACTAAAGGGGTTGAAGCCATTGTTTATTCTCCTTTAGAATATAAAGTGAAAATTATTTCTATTTCCAATGTTCCTTTTGAAGAAATGGGTACTGGTTCTTTGTGCGATTATAGTTTATGGGCAAGAGGAGCATCAAGTGAGGATTTTGGCAAGGTGGTTGAAGGAAGCATTGAAATGAAACCAACTAATATGATTTTGGTTTCTCATGCTTATTTAGGGGGAACCAGAATTGACTGGTGGAAAGTTTATGAAAAGGCTTTGAGTTCAGATAAAGTGTCTTGGAAAAAATTCAATGATTGGATTAATAATCTAACGCCCTTAAAAATGAAAAATTCAGAAATTCCTCTTAATAAAGAAGTAAAATATGAGGTTCCAAAGCCAGCAGTGCCAATCGAAGATTTAGAACTAATTCCTGGTTTAGGGGAATTAGAATCTCAAGAAACTTTTAGTCCTGTTTGCTACTAAGCTTAAAAATTTGTTTTTCAAAAAGCCCCGAGAGGGGTTTTTTGATTAAATGTTGAAATTTATGATTTTGTGGTAAAATAGAGAGTAATAAAAATTATATAAATTTATGTCTATAGAAAATCCTTTTAATAACCAAATGAACAGTAAAATAGAACCTCCAAAAAACATAGAAGAAAGTAAAGAAGGTAAGGAAAAACTAAAAGATATTTTAGAAAACATAAAACCATTAGAATATCACAATATAGATAATGAGAAATTTAAAGAATATTTAGAAATAAAAGAAGATCTTCCAAAAGAATTCTGGGAACAAATAGAAAATTCTATGCAAGAAGAAAAAGACTTGCTTCAGGTTTTTTTAAGGGCAAGAGAAACTTTATGGGAAGATTTTTATAAAAATAATAAAAAAGATAAAGCGAAATCGCTATCTGATTCTAGATTTACTTCTTTAAAGGAGATGATAAATAGGGGGATGGCTTCTTGTGGTTCTTACACAAAAATTTTTGGGACAGTTTTAAGGAAATTCGGCATACCAGTTAAATTTATTCATGGAATATTACAAGAGCAAAAAAACCTTCCTAAAGAAAGGGAAAGTAGGCATGCCTGGTTAGAATTTTATAATCCTCAGACTAACGAGTGGGTTCCAATTGATTTTACAGAAGAGTCGTTGGAGCCAATACCAACGGCTGAAAAAATAAAAGAATATCATGATTGGGAAGAATTCAAAAAAGATTATGAAAAAGGTGAGTTTTAACTTATTTATTTAAAATAGGCACTAATGCCATTCATTCATTGATTTGTACTAAAAATTTCTGTTTTAAGCAAGGGTTTTTTTAATCGCTTTTTAAATGATTTTGTGATAAAATAAAAGTAATGATTGGGGTATTTGATTCGGGATTAGGAGGATTGACTATTTTCAAGGAGTTATTAAAAGAACTGCCCGATTATAATTATCTTTATTTGGGAGATAATGCCCGGGTGCCTTATGGCTCTCGCTCTCCAGAAATAATCTATCAATTCACTGAAGAAGCAGTGGATTATTTATTTAAAAAAGGTTGCGAACTGATTATTTTGGCTTGTAATACTGCTTCCAGTGTGGCTTTAAAAAGAATTCAACAGGAATATTTGCCCAAAAATTATCCTGAACGTCGAGTTTTAGGAGTGATAAGGCCGGCAGTAGAAGAGGCTTGCGAAAAAAGTTTTAACAATCGGATTGGAATTATTGGCACCGAAGCGACAATTAATTCTGGTGCTTTCGAAAGAGAAATAAAAAAACTTAAGCCCGAAGCAAAAGTTTTTACTAGTAGTTGCCCTTTGCTGGTTCCTATTATTGAAGCCGGGGAATTAAATTGGCAAGGGTTGGATTTGATTTTAGATAAATATCTATCTCCCTTGAGAAAAAAAGATATTGGGGCTTTAATTTTAGGCTGTACCCATTATTCTTTAATAAAAGATAAAATTCAAAAACATATTGGCAAAGGAGTACGTCTAATTTCCGAAGAAAAAATTGTGCCGCTAAAATTAAAAGATTATTTATGGAGGCATCCGGAAATGGAAAAAAGATTAAAAAGAGAAGGTAAAGTGAAATTTTTGGTTACGGCCCATTCTCAGAGGTTTGAAGAAATAACAAAAATGTTTTTTGAAAAAGAAGTAAATTTCGAGAAAGTGGAAATTCAAAGCCAGAGTTTAAACTTCTAATTTAAATTTGACTATAAGTTGTTTTAAAAAACAACCTCAAATGGTTGTTTTTTTAGTCAATTTTTGTTAAAATTATAAGATTAAAAAATGAATGATTTTGCGAAGAAAAATGACGAAATTTATAACGAAAGAAATGTCAGTTTATCTATTTACGCTGGCGCTGGCGGAAAAGAGGCTGAAGATTGGGCAGCAATGCTTTTAAGAATGTATCAAAGATACGCGGAGAAAAAAGGCTGGAAGTTCATTCCAATTGAAATAAAAGATAATGGTTATAATGGAATTAATAATGCTACTGTTCAGATAATCGGAAAAGATGTTTACAAAACTTTGAAAAATGAAAACGGAGTTCACCGATTAGTAAGAATCTCACCTTTTTCCAGCCAAAAACTCCGCCATACTTCCTTCGCTTTAGTGGAGGTTTTACCGATTATTGAAGCAAAAGAAATGCCAATCAAAGAAGAAGATTTAGAAATAGAAACTTTTCGCTCTTCAGGGCCAGGTGGACAGAATGTCCAGAAGGTTGAAACTGCGGTCAGAATTAAGCATAAACCAACTTCTATTGTTGTTAGTTCTCAGTCACAAAGAAGCCAATTCCAAAACAAAGAGAAAGCCTTAGAAATTTTAAGAAGTAAAATTTTTCAGTTAGCCCAACAAGAAAAAGCAAAAACTTTAGAGGAGTTAAAAGGGAAAAAAGTAAAAATTGAATGGGGAAATCAAATTCGCTCTTATATTCTTCATCCTTATAAAATGATTCGGGATGAAAAAACAGGCAAAAAATGGCACAATATTGTAGAGCAAGTTTTAGATGGCGAATTGGAACTGATAATTTAAGAATTGTCTGGAATTTGGATTTCTATCTATTAATTTTGAATTTTGACTTTTGAATTTTGACTTATTTTTTATGTCTTTAGTTTATTTCAAAAATGTTTCAAAAAGTTATAAAGATACTGTTATTTTAGACAATGTTACTTTTGAGGTGGAAAAAGGAGAATTTGTTTGTTTGGTTGGTCGTTCAGGGGTAGGAAAAACTACGCTTTTAAAAATTCTTTATCACGAAGAAAAACCGACCAAAGGCCGGGTATTTTTTGAAGAAAAAGATATTTTTAAATTAAAACCAAAAGAAGTGGTTCAATTGAGAAGAAAAATGGGAATGATTTTTCAGGACTTTAAACTTTTAAATAGCAAAACTGCTTATGAAAATGTGGCTTTCGCTTTAGAAACAACAGGTTATCCAGAAGCAGTGGTGAAAAAAGAAGCGAAAGAACTTTTAAAATTAGTTAATTTGCAGGATAGAATGGATAATTTTCCTTATCAATTATCTTCTGGTGAAAAGCAAAGAGTGGCTTTGGCTAGAGCTTTAATTCATCGGCCGGAAATTATTTTGGCTGATGAGCCAACTGGCAACTTAGACCCAATAAATGGCTGGGAAATTATTAAATTGCTTTTAAAAATCAATGAATTAGGAACGGCGGTTATCTTGGCTACCCATGATAAAGAAGTGGTTAACACTTTGAATAAAAGAGTAATTAGCATTGAAAATGGAAGAGTTATTCGCGATGAAAAAAAAGGGAAATATTTAATATAGATTTTTAATTTATAATTTTTAATTTTTAAATATGTGGACTATTCTCAAAAGAATTTTTCAAACGGCTTTTAAAGGTTTAAAAAGAAACAGTTGGTTGACAATCGCCTGCATTGTAATGTTAGTAGTAAGTACGACCCTGTTTACCTCAATTTTAATTTTTAATTACGCTGCCAATTATTTAGTTGATTATCTTAAACAAAAAGTGGATATTAGTTTGTATTTTAAACCAGAAATTCCTGAAGAAGATATTTTAAAAATTAGAGATGAACTTTTAGGAAAAGAAGAAATTGCTTCAATTGATTATGTTTCAAAAGAAGAAGCCTTAAAAAATTTTGAAGAAAGAACTGCTTCTAATCCTTTAATCAAGAAAGCCTTGGAAGAATTAGGGGAAAACCCTTTGTCTCCATCTTTAAACATTAAAGCAAAGGGCACTCAAGAGTATCAGAAAATTGTTGAAGATATTAATAGTTCTCCTTTTAAAGATAAGTTAATTACCATTGATTTGGCGGAAAATCAGCGGGTGATTAGCCAAATTCATACTTTATCAAGAACAATCCAATTGGGTTCAATTGGAGCAATGCTAGTTTTAGTTTTTATTAGTTTAATCATTGGTTTTAACACTATCAGAATGGCAATTTTTGCTTTACATGAAGAGATAGAAATAATGAAATTGGTTGGCGCTACCCCTTGGTTTATTCGCTGGCCATTTTTGTTAGAAGGCGCTCTTCAGGGATTTTTTGCCTCTCTGATTACATTGATAATTTTTACTCCTTTAATAATTTGGCTTTCACCAAAATTTGAAATGGTCTTTGCCGGTTTTCAACTTGCTCATTATTTCTGGGGCAATTTTGGATTTATTTTTTTAGTCCAAACTTGTTTTTCAATGTTTTTGGGAATAATTTCCAGTTTCTTGGCAATTAATAAGTACCTTAAAGTATAATTTTTTAATTTTTGCGGGGTGGTGTAATGGTAGCACAGAGGCCCTTGGAGCCTTTGATCCTGGTTCGAATCCAGGCCCCGCAGCCGTATCTAAAAATTTCATTTATAATGAAAACCCAACTGGTTTTCTAAATTTTAGAAAATAAAAAAGGGGGAAATTGTATCCCCCTATATGTTTTATTTTTCCACCTCCAGTTTTTTTATCTCCTCTAGTTTTTTTATTGACTGTTTTAGCTTTAATCTTTGATCATTTTTTATTTTTAGCTCTAGAGCCTTTAGAACTTTTAGACATTTTTCAATATTTTCTTCAATATTTTCATCTAAATTTTTTGGATCACCAAGGGAAAGGAAGTTGCATGGTTTACCACTATTACGACAATTCCTTCTTAAAGACAGTAATGGACAATAAAATCCTCGTTGTGTATTTCCTATAAACATTTTTATTTCCTCTATAATGATCTAAGAAAATTAGCAATTGAGGGAAAGAGGCGGCCGATTCTCTTTATGTATTCTTCTTTCGTGTCTCTTATAATTGAACTTTCATTGCTATCAGGAAGGGAGGACAATTTCTCTATATCTATTTGAAGCCTCTGGATCATCAGCTTGTCGGGTGGATAACCAAAATATTCCTCGAATAATTTTTTTAGAACATTTTCTTCCATTGTTTACCTCCTATAATTTTTTATAAAATGGGAGGTGACCCCGGAGCACCTTTTACCTCCTTTTCCTTTCTAAGAATAATACGGCCACGAGTATCATCCTCAAGCAAGTACCCTTGGTCTAGCCGACCAAGAGCACAGGCGAGTAGATATCCTCAGTGTCTTTATAATTATTGAAATTTTCAATGTGCTTATTTTCATTATATCACTAAACTTCTAAATAGTCAAATTTTTCATTTATCTCTTGACAAACTTAAAATAGGCTTTAAAATAGATACAAAAATAGCTCAAAACTCAAAACTTGGGCGGGCAAGAAGGTCAAAATTTTTTAAATTTCACTTAATTTTTTAAGGTCGATACCTTAGAAGTTAATTCTTTTAAGGTTTATTGCTTAAAATTAAATTAAATCAAAATGAAATACAAATGTAGCGCTTGCGGCTATATTTATGACGAAGCCGTAGAAAGTACTAAATTTGCAGATTTAAAGGAAGATTGGGTTTGTCCGAAATGCGGAGCGCCGAAAGAAGCCTTTGAATTAGAAGAAGATAATGATGAAGAAGATTATTATGGAGAAGATACTGAACCTGAATCAGACGAATCATCAGATGAAGATTTGATATAACTCAAATTATTAAGAATTAAAAAATCGCTCCTGATATTTCAGGAGCGGTTTTTATTTTTATTTTTATTTTTATTTTTATATTTATATTTATTTTTTATTTAATTGGTTTGATTTTAGTAGATTCCCAAAAGAGGAAGTAGACTTTGGCCAGTCATCTCCGGAGGAATTTTTAAATTAAAAAGTTCCAAAATAGTTGGCGCGACATCAGCCAGCATCCCGCCGGCAGTTCTTTCAATGTTTTTAATTTCTTCCTTAGTTCTGGGAGTTTGTCTTTTATAGCGATTGTCTACTAAATAAAAAGGCACAGGATTTACGTCGTGTTCAGTTTCTATTTCGCCAGTATAAGGATTAGCCATTCTTTCAAGATTGCCATGGTCAGCGGTAATTAAAAAAGTATAGTCATAATTTAAGCCATAACTGACTATTTTTTGAAGTTCTCTGTCAATAACTTCAGCCGCGGCAATACCGGCTTTAATGTTTCCCGTATGGCCAATTAAATCAGGATTGGCATAGTTAATTAAAGTAAAATCATAAATATTTTCTTCAAAAGATTGAAGCAACCTTTCGCTGACTTTTTCTGCCATTAACTCAGGATAATCTTCTAAATGAAGGGTTTTAAGAGAGGGCACAATCACCCAATATTCGCCTGGATAAGGTTCTTCTCTTAAGCCGTCGAAAAAGTAAGTGACATGAGCGTATTTTTCCGATTCAGCCAAATGCAGTTGTCTTTTTTGATTTTCGGATAAAACTTTTGCTAAACAAGTGGAAATTTTTTGGGGTGGAAAAGCCACTAAAGTATTGAAGTCTTTGCGGTATTGGGTCATCGTGGCGATTTTTACTTTTTCAAATTTCTTGATTGGAAACTGGTTGAAATAAGGGTCGACAAAACATTCTACTAATTGTCTCATTCTTTCCTCCCGAAAATTAAAGAAAATTATTCCGTCTCCTTCTTTAATAAGTTTTGAAGAGATGTCTTCATTAGGAGGGTTAATGATTGCCGGAATAATAAATTCGTCAGTAATATTTTCTTTATACGAATTGTCAAGATAATCAATTGGATTAGTAGCAGTTTTGCCTTTGCCAAAAACAAGTAAATCATAAACTTTTTGCGTCCGATTATAATTTTTATCTCTATCCATTCCATAAAATCTGCCACTTAGAGAAGCAATTCTAGTATTTTGTCTGCTTTCTAAATCTAAATGAAGTTTTTTAAGAAGGTTTTTGGCGGCGGTTGGCGGAGAATCCCGGCCATCAGTAAATAAATGAAGATTTACTTTTTCTATATTCCATTGCATTGCCATGTCAATTAAAGCTAAAAGATGCTCGTAAGAACTATGAACCAAGGCATCGCTCAAGAGACCAATTAAATGCAGTGAACTATTTTGTTCTTTAGCATACTTTAAAGTTTCAACTAAAGATGGATTTTGAAAAAAAGTTTTATTGTTTATCGCTTGAGAAATTCTCACTGAATATTGATAAATAATCTGTCCTGTGCCTAAAGTTAAATGTCCAACTTCACTGTTGCCAGCCTCATTAAATGGCAAGCCAACCGCAATTCCTGAAGATTGCAAAGTAGTTGAAGGATAGAATTTTTTAATCTCATCAATAAAAGGAGTTTTCGCTTGATAGATAGCATTGGAAAAATTATCTTGGCCGATTCCCCAGCCGTCTAAAATTACTAAACAAATTTTTGAACTTAAAGGCATACAATAAATAATAAATTTTTAATTTCCAATTTTTAATTTTATAAATAAATTCTAATTTTTGAATTTTTAAACATTAAGTCATTTTTAAAAATTACAAAATTAAAAAATTATAAAATTGGAATTTTATTCTATTATACTCCTTTTGAAAAATTTTTGGAAATTTTTGACAAGAAAAAAGTAGTTTGCTATAATAGAAAAGTATTTGAAATTTAAATGGTTGAAAAAATTAACTTTGGCAGTTATTCTCTCGGTTTTACCCCAAAAGATTGGATTTAAGGCTTCTAGCGAGATTTAGACTATGAAATTTTCTATTTTTCCATTTTTTTTGTTTATTATTTCTTCTGCGAGTGTCAAACTTAAACTGGCTTTTTTAGGGTTTGATTTCAAATTAGGATAGTTTTAGATAAAAACCTGAGATAAACTGTCATTCACTATTATGACTAATTTTTTATTTATAATTATTTCTGCTTTAGGAGGAATACTTTTGGGATATTTCATTAGGCAGAGTTTAGCCCAGAAGCAGGCTAATTCAGTTGAAGCAAAATTGAAGGTTCGTTTGGAGAAAGTTAAAGAAGAAGCAAAAAATTTAGTATCAGAAGCAAAAGATAAAGCGGATAAGATTTTAGAAGAAGCGCGAGAAGAGGAAAAAAAGCGGAAGAATCAATTGAATAAATTAGAAGAGAGATTGCTGGAAAGAGAAACATTGTTAGACAAAAGGCAATTAGATTTAGACGAGAAAGAAAAGGAAGTTAAAGATATATACGAGAAAATTCAGAATTTAAAAACTGAATTAGAAAATTTAAAAAACTCTGAATTAGAAAATTTGGAAAAGATTGCCAAAATGACAAAAGAAGATGCCAAAAATGAACTTTTTGAAAGAGTAGAAAAAGAACATCAGGCAGAAATTTTGGAACTTCTAAGAAAATATGAAGATTTGAAAAAAGAAGAATTAGATAAAAAGGCAAGAGAAATAATGGCCTCTGCCATTGAAAGATATGCCCATTCTAATGTTAGCGAAATTACGACTTCGATTGTTGATTTACCCTCGGACGATGTAAAAGGAAAAATTATTGGTCGCGAAGGAAGGAATATTAGACATTTTGAAAAATTAACTGGGGTGGAAGTGATAATTGACGATTCACCCTCAACAATTATTCTCTCCAGTTTTGATCCGGTAAGAAGGGAAATTTCAAGATTGGCGTTGGAAAAATTAATTGCCGACGGCAGAATTCAGCCGGCAAAAATAGAAGAAAAAGTTCTAGAAGCCCAAGCAGAAATCAGAGAGGAAATTAAAAAAGCTGGGGAAGAAACGGTTTATGAGGCGGGAATTTTGGATTTGCCTCCAGAAATAGTGCATCTATTGGGACGTTTGAAATTCAGGACCAGTTATGGCCAAAATGCTTTGGCCCACTCCTTAGAAGTATGTCTCTTGAGTGGCGCTTTGGCGTCTGAATTGGGTGCAAAGGTTGAAATTGCCAAAAAGGCCGGTCTTTTACATGATATTGGGAAAGCCGTGGACCAAGAAATTGAAGGCACTCATTTGGAATTAGGCAGAAGAATTCTTCAGAAATATCAAATGCCAGAGGAAGTAATTAAAGCAATGCAGTCTCATCATGGTGATTACCCACCTGAAACTCTTGAAGCAGTAATTATTAATGCTAGCGATGCAATCTCCGCTTCTCGACCAGGAGCAAGAAAAGATAGTTTAGAGGCCTATCTAAAAAGATTGACTAATTTAGAAGAGATTGCTACTTCTTTTGAAGGAGTAGAAAAAGCCTATGCAATTTCCGGGGGAAGAGAATTACGGGTTTTTGTTTTTCCAGAAAAAATAGATGATTTACAGGCCTTTAAATTAGCCCAAAATATTGTCAAACGAATAGAATCTGAATTAAAATATCCAGGCGAAATAAAAGTCACTGTGATTAGAGAAACAAGAGTAATTGAAGTTGCCCGTTAAATAAATACTTTTGTTGCTTGACAAGAGATAGTGTGCTATAATACTATATATTTAAAGGTCGAAATCTAAAAAATTCACCCGTCCAAGTTTTTGGAGGATAAAAATTTTGGCGGGTAAAACAAAATATGACAAAAGAAGGATTAATCGAGGCAGTGGCTTCAAAAGCCTGTTCCAAGAAAGAAGCATCAGACATTGTTAATGAGGTTTTTGATTTAATCACCAAAGCCTTGTCCAAAGGAGAGGATGTGGTAATTACCGGCTTTGGCACTTTTAGCGCCAAGAAGAGAGCAGCCAGACAAGGAGTCAATCCAAAAACCGGCGAGAAGATTAGCATTCCGGCAATGACTGTGCCTAAATTTAAGGCAGGAAAAGGATTGAAAGAAGCTGTTAAATAATAACGAAAAACAAAAAAATCCCAGCCAAGCGCTGGGATTTTTTTGTTGATTTTTTAATCTTTTATTTTTCCTCTATATTTTTTAGCGAAAGAGCGAGACGATTATTTTTTATATTGGTAATTTTTGCTTTTACTATGTCTCCTTCTTTTAAAACTTTTCTAATTGCCTCAATTCCTTTAGTTTCTATTTGTTCAGGAGGTGTCTCTTTTTCGGTTTTTTCTGTTTCAGATTTTTCGAAAGGAATTTCTGAAATATGAATTAAGGCGTCAATTGGAAAAGGAGTATTTTGTAAAGTTACAAAAGCGCCAAAATCAACAATTTTGGAGATTTTAGCTTCAATAATATCACCGACCTTGAAATTTTTTATGATTTCATTAATTTTATCTTGCTCAACTAATTTTTCGGAAAAAATCAATTTTGAAGTATTTGGGTCCAAATCTAAAATTTTTATTTTAATTTCCTGACCAATTAAACTTTTCAATTTTTCGAGAATTTTTTCTTTATCGGCATTTTCAACTCTAGGATAATGTTCCAAAGATAATTGTGAGACAGGCAAAAAGCCTGTAATTCCTTCTAATTTCCCTATTAAGCCACCAGCATTCGCTTCAGTAATAACAAGAGAAACGACCTGATTTTCTTCTTTTATTTTTCTTAATTTTTCCCAGGATTGAGAAAGATTTACTTGCTCAAAAGCCGCTTCAATTAAGCCCATTTCATTTTCTCTTTCAATGACTTTAACTACCAGTTCATCCCCAATTTCAATATTTTTAATCATTTCTTTTGCTTGAAGAAATTGCGAACCTCTGATAATTCCTGTTCCATAAGGAGATAAATCAACCAATAAAAAACGACCGCTTTTTTCCAAAACTTTTGCTTTTAAACAAGTATTTTCTGTTATTTCATTGGGAAATTGATACTTTTTCGATTTAATAATTGTTTGTTCTGTCATTGTTTTAAAATATCTTTATTCAAGTGAGGGGGTGCCGAGGCGGTGAATCGAACACCGGACGCCTTGCTCTTCAGGCAAGCGCTCTTCCACTGAGCTACCTCGGCTTTTTAATATTTTAAATGAAATTAGTTTAACAAAAAAATTTTTAAATGTAAAGAAACAAGTGTTCAAAATAAACCAATTCAAATTTTCTTTATTATCTTACCAAGTTTAGTTCATAAATCAAGAAAGAGAAGTCCCAAATGCCGAAATTAGGCAGGTGGGGTTTTGCCCCGCCTGCTGACAACCAAACCGCGAAAATTTTCTAAAGCTGTTTTGCTCACCCGTCCTTCGAGTGGGCTTGCTCTCAAAAATTAAAAGATTTAAAGAAAATAAAAATTACGATAGTGAATTTTACATCTATAGATAATTTTTATACTGTGTATTGGTTATTTGGGTCTATGAAAGACAATGTTAGAATACGAAAACAAAAACAAGAAATTCTCCGCACCTTCCGCATTGTAGTTGCTGCAGTAATTGTCAAAGAAGGATCGGTATTACTTCTTCAAAGAAAAGATGATAAGGAAGTTTATCCGGGATTATGGGAACTTACTGGCGAAAAGTGTGAGTTCAATGAAACTAGTATAAAGGCACTCGTGCGAGAGGTCAAAGAAGAAACTGGGCTTTCCATTGTGGTAGAACGTCCAATTTCAGTTTTCGAGTATGTAGTAGAGACTCTAAATGAAATTCGGGATACCACTCAAATCAATTTTCTTACTAGACCTACCGATCTGCAAGAAACAGTTCAAGTCAACAATAAGGAATATCAAGCTGCGCATTGGTTTACCAAGAAAGAATTGTTTTCTCTTTAAAAAATTAACGAAAAAACACGAAAATGTGCCCCTGCGGCGCTAGATACCAAGTTTTAGTCCTTACTTTATCAAATATAGAGGCTTTTTAAAATATCTTTCTAATTATTTGAATAGATTTTTGTTTAACGTTTTTAAATTTCCTGTTTTGATTTTTCAATATTATAGATGGCTAATGATTATTTTCCTTATTTTTATTCAATTTATTCATTTAATTTATGAACTAGTTCGAAAGCTTTTTTAATAACTTCTTTTGTGGTTGCTGACAACTCATACTTATCAATCTCATCTTTGCTAATCCAAGCAAAATTTTGATGCTCAGGACTTAATTTCACTTTATAATCGCCAGTTGATTCAACTAAAAAATTTATCTGAGTAGAATCTCGGGTTTCTTCTGGTTTTTCAATTAGATAATCAAAAACAAAGAAAGGCATAATAATTTTTACATCTAATCCCGTCTCTTCTTTTACTTCTCTAAGTAAACCATTTTCAGAAGTTTCTAGTGGTTTCTTTTTCCCGCTAGGAAGCTCCCACATATTTGGAAAAATATCTTCATCTTTATTTCTTTGAAGTATCAAGACTTTATTATTCTTTATTATTACCGCGGCTAAAACTACTTTTTGGATAATTGGTTTTCTCATAATAAAGTGCGATAATTTCTTATTACTTTCTTTATTCCAGCAATATATAAATTTATAAATTTAAGATCATTTTTAGATGCCCAAACAGGCAATTTAATAGTGTTTTGATAAAACTTTTCTGCTTTTGGGAAATCTCCAGGTTTATAACAAAAGTAGTGCTTTTGGTAAATAGGAAATAATTCAATCGGATTTTGGAAAAGAGGCAAAAGATTTAATGGACAGGTGGAACTTGGCCTATCGACCTCGCTTAATCCTTCTGCTTGTAATGCTTCAAAAAATCTTTCAATAGGAAGATTCTCAATCTCTTCTGCTCTATATTGAAAAACAAATTCATACCACGCAGGTATAATTTTAGAATCGAAAAATGCTGGCGGAAATAAAATCCCAATTTCGTCTTTTAACGCTTTAATCATTTTGTTTGCAAAAAATCTTTTGACTTTTAAATATTTTTCTAAATTTTTAAACATTTTATAAGCTATGGCAACAGCAAGAGGATGGGATCGATATTTTAAACCCATTCCAGTCATGGCATATTTATAAAGATGGTTGTTCTGAGAAATTTCTTGTTTACATCGTTTATTATAATGACCGAGAAGAAGGGCTCGATAGTAAAATTCTTTGTTGTTAGTAGTTAAAATACCTCCTTCGCCGCCACTGACAATTTTTGGGCCCTGTAGACTCCAAGCTGATAAATCACCAAAAGAACCCACAAATTTATCTTTATATTTCGCACCATGAGCATGCGAACAATCTTCCAGTAAAATTAAATTATTCTTTTTGCAAATTTTAATAATTTCGTCCATTTCGCAAGGAATACCCCACATATGAGTTATAATTACTCCTTTTGTTTTTGGAGTAATTTTCTTTTCTATTTCTTGAGGATTAATATTGCCGTTCTCGTCAATATCGCAGAGCACTGGTATAGCTCCGGTAAATAAAAGAGGGGTTACAGTAGCAAAAAAAGTATAAGTAGGACAAATTACTTCATCACCTTCTTTAAATCCTGCAGCTACAAACATTGAGTGGATAGCAGCAGTTCCTGAACTGCATAAAAGTGCATATTTTCTTTGATGATATTTAGCAAAATTATCTTCAAATTCTTTGAAAATGCCACTTCTATCATAAATGGAAATGCTTTTATAGAGTTGTTTAATAACCGCTTTTTCTATTTCTTTATCTATTGGTGGCCAACGAAAATGGGGAGATTTTACCTTAATTGTTTTAGGTCCACCCAGAATTGCTAATTTTTCTGCATTAAATTTCATGGATTAAGGAGTTCTTTTGGATTAATATATGACTTTATTTCCGCTGATTTATAAGCTGCCTCAATAAAAGCTAAATGATTAAAATGGAATTCTGGATTGCTAATATTCTCTTTTTCTCCTCGAATTACTTTTACAAAATATTCAATTTGATCTTGGGCTGCCGAAGGCCAACTATCTTCTCGTTTTAGCGACTCATGCAATTCACCACTTGGTGAATATCGTTCAATCTTTCCTCTCTCAAGATGAATAATTCCTCTCGTACCATAAACATTAATGTATTCTTGTTTCGGTGGAATAACTCTTGAAACAAACAACGAACCCCAAATGTTTTCTTTTTCATATTTAAATATCACTTGAGCAGTATCCTCAGCGTTATAAATGATCTCTTCCTTTGCCGCGCATGACATTTCAGCAAATATTTTATCTGGCAAACCAAAATACCACATTAGAAGATCAATTATATGATAGCCCATATCAATAAGACAGCCACCACCAGCTAGTTCTTTTTTCCCTCTCCAGCCTTCGTTTGGTTTATCGGTATAAAAACAATATTTCGTCTCAATATAAAATGGCTTCCCAATTTTATAAATTAATTGAAAGAAAGTTGAATAAATCGGATTAAATCTTCTTTGAAGAGTAACTACTATTTGGACATTGTTTTTATTAGCAAGATCTTGTAATTCTCGAGCTTGGGCCAAAGTAATGGCAAAAGGCTTCTCTTTTAAAACTTGAAGTTTATTTAAAACTGCTTTTTTGGTAATTTCAAAATGAAGATAATGAGGTATTGCAATAATAATAAAATCTGGCTTCTGGTGCTTAAGTAAATTATCAAAATTACTGTATATCCTAGCGTCTTTATTATCTTTTAAAAAAAGATTTAATCTTTTCTTTATCAATCTCAACAACGCCTACCAATTCAACATCCTGAGAGACCTTAATTGATGGGATGTGATCTTCTAAAGATTGATGTCCAAGACCAATGATTCCAACTTTTAATTTTGTATTTTGTATTATCATATATTCAAAATATATTACAGATTTTATTTTTGTCAAATCATCTAAAATTTTTTGAAAGCGAGTCAGCTCTCCAACTAGCGAACAGGAAAGAAATTCCGTTCGAGAAAGAAACAAATTTAATTTTTTCTAATAAATCAGAGTTCTGGTATGAAACTACAAGTGGGTGATGCAGGACTCGAACCCGCGACCTCGTCGATGTAAGCGACGCGCTCTAACCAACTGAGCTAATCACCCCATTAAGAGAAAAGTTTATTTTATGAGTTTAAAGCTGGATATTTATTAGATGATATCAGAACTCTCTTTGAATAAAATTTTAATATTGAGTGATAAAAAATTGTTTTTAAGTTTGCTGATAAAATAAAGGCGGGGTTTATAATAGTATTTATTTTTGATTTTTTAAAGCTAGATACTTTTCTAGCTTAATATCTTTTAGTTTTAAAATAATAACTTCGTTGATTTCTTATTTTTTCTAAATTAAATTTTTTTAATAAATTTTTTTAAAATCAATTTTTAAAAATCAAAATATTCTCTTAAATAGCTGAGATAGTCCTTTATAGTTTTGAAACTATATTTTTTAATTTTAATTCTTACCTTGTTTGTTCTAAGTATTTTTGTTATATATCTTTAATAAAATTTGGTAAAATAAAATCAGTACTTGATTATTAGCAATTCTAAAAATAATTATACCTTAAGTTCGTATAATATGCAATAAGGGATCGATGTCATACATTCTATTTTAAAATTGCCAAAAAGGAAGATTCTGAACAAATCGCCGAAATCTTCCTTATTGTAGCAGAGAATAAGAGAGAATACACAAGTTGGCTGTTTAAATTGATTAATGAGCTAAAAAATAAAAGTAGAGACAATTGAGGCGAGGGGATATTGTAATATCCACGGATTGTGGAAAGCATAAATTTTTATGATGCCTTTATCTATCCGAATGAATCGTTGTATGAAATTATTGGCTTATAGCTTCCTTGATGTTAAAATTCTAAATTTTTGTTATAATACAATCAGCCAAAGATATCAAAAATTTAGAGAAAGAGTTAAAAAGTTTTTAGAATTCGAAAGGTCGACTTCTCTAAATTACTTTTTCAAGTTAGTTTTAGCCAGAAATTGACTAATTACTTTCTTGAATAATTAACAAAAATAATTAATAAAAACTATGAATAAAAAACTTTTGGTAATTTTAACCTTAGTTTTAGTGGTAATATTAATTTCGTTTTCTGTTATTAAAATTAAAAATGACAAAACACGAAACATTGATTCAAATCAAAGCCCGAAAAGTCTAGAAGAGAGCGGTTATAACAAATATAACGAATATGGTAAAGAAGAAAAAATAGATATTTCTGTTGACTCTAATAATTCAAGTTTATGCGAAAATGCTTGCGCTAATTACATCTTAAAATGTATGGATTTTGATCCCAATACCAGCCCAGAATTAATAGCACAATCTATAAATGAATGCATGAAAGAGTGCGCTAAATGGGATAATACAAAGAAGAAATGTGTTTTAGATGCTATTGATTGCGAATCAATGACTAATGTTTGCGGTTTATAAAATTTAATTTTTGAATTTATTTATGGTTGATCTTAAAAACTTTTCTAATTTTAGAACCTTTATAGCTCTTGGGGTAATAGCAACTATTGCAGGCGGTATTGCTTTTACTTATTATACTGATTGGGAAAGAGAAGGGACAACAGTTAAACAGGATTCTGTTAATTTGATTAAAGAAGATTATAAAAAATTATTAGAGAGACTACAAAGTTCTTCATTAAAAAATGAATTGTTAAGCCTTTGTTCTTCTAAAGAAAATTTTGATAAAAAGATAAAAGAAATAAAAAAAGAAGTAGAAGAAGAAT
>ERZ795045.884-NODE-884-length-36114-cov-5.011703_pt1 | contig 36114 bp, 35 predicted proteins | sample MGYA00375129_ERZ795045 | MGnify/ENA primary metagenome ERZ795045 (study PRJEB30174, sample SAMN05720166) | activated sludge metagenome | isolation source: anaerobic digester from wastewater treatment plant | place: Japan | collected 2015-05-15 ...
TCCCCCAGGGCTTGACCGCAGCAAGGGTAGAAAGTTGTAGCGGTGCGATGTAGGGAGCTTGCCCTTTTTTGTTTCAATACATTAATGTTGTAAACAAATAATTTACAAATCCTTAATTAAAATCTCATTAGAAGATTCTTTACTACCTGCAGCTAAAACAGCGGACGTCTTTTCCCAGAAATTTTTAAGTTTTTCGTTATTCTTTAAAAGAGTTATTCCCGTTCCGTAAGATTCCAACTTTTCAAACAACAATCCTACTGTTAATTGATTGATATCCATCGCAGGCTGGTAACTTTTAGATTTATTTTTATCGTTGCAAACTTCTATTAATACCGATATATTGACTAATTCATTGAGAATCTGATTCACCAAACGAATTGGTAATTTAAAATCGGAAGCTATCTGCTCGGAAGATAAGGGTGGTTTCTGCAATTCAAATTGTTTGATAACAAGATAGGTTATGTATAAAGAAATAAGCTTTCTGTTTCTTATGCTGATATTTTGAGTATCCAATTCTGATTCATAATTACGAATGTTTTGAGAAGCATAAGTCAATTCTGCTCCCAAAAGAACGATAAGGCAAGAAATGCGAATCCAAAGAATGAGCAGGGGAATCGCAGCAAAACCGCCATAAACAGCATTGTAACGCGACAAATTGATTTGTCCGGTGATATACAGAATTTGAAATAGCTGAAAAGCTGTCCCCGCAATAATTCCGGCAATCAAAGCATTGATAAATCGTACTTGGGTATTGGGGATAAATAAGTACATAAAAGTAAAAATCAACCAATTGATTAAGTAGGGTAATAAATTTGCTCCAACTTTTAAAAGCGGATTCAAAATCTGAAAACCGGGAATTTGAGAAATGGTAGTGTTTACAAAAATTGAAAATCCGCTGGAAAGCACTATAAAAACCGGTAAAATAAGAATAATGGAAAAATAGGTTGTAAACTGACGAAGAAAGGAACGCGATTTCTTTACCTGCCAAATGCTGTTGAATGTATCTTCCACCTGCATGAAAAAACTCACTACCGCCCAAAGCAAAATTACAATACCCACTCCCAGAAATACGCCGCCCTGAATGCTTTCCAAGTATCTTTTAACAAAGTCCATAACTACCGGCACAAGATTCGCCTGAGCTATAAAAGTATTTTTTAACGCATCTTCAATCAGTGTTTCCATTCCAAAGCCACGTCCTATTGCAATGATAATGGCAATTACAGGTACCACTGCAAAAAGGATGGAATAAGTCAGAGCAGAAGCTTTTATGGCTAATTTATCAGTGGAATAACCACGAATAGCATAAAGAATTATTTTTATCAAATGATAAAAAAAACGGCGGGTACGCGTGAGTTCGTTTTCGGCAATTTTCCAAATGTCGGAAACAAAAAAATTGTAAATGCGGACAAAAAAATTTATCGGAGAGGCCATAAGCAGATGAATGATGATTTACAATTTTGTGAATTTGAGATTTACCACAAAAAATATCATTGAAAAATCAGCCACTTTTTTTAAAAAAAATAGCAGGTTTGTAAGCCGGGTTTTGTACTTTGCAAAAGCAAAGCGTTTGTCATTTATCTGAAGCAAATGTCGCCACTTGCTTTAAGCGATCTACCCCTCGACATCGGACGAGCCATCCTACATGCGTCGATATACATGATCTTGCAACCCATAAGGCGTACGGCTAAAAGTGTTGCCACTCTTACCGGTGAGCTCTTGCCTCACCTTTTCACCCTTACCTCAAACAAGGCGGTTGTTTTCTGTTACGCTACTCTGCCCTTGCGGACAGCTTCCCGTTAGGAAGTATGGCGCTCTGTGTTGCCCGGACTTTCCTCTTTCCAAAAAATTTGGAAAGCGACAAACCAACCTGCTATCAACTTACAAAGTTACTGATTTTTATACACTTTTCAAAAAAAACGGGAAAAAATAATTGTTATATACGATAAGTTATTTTCTTTCATTTTGAAAGAATTTCTTGAGCAAATCGGGACGTTGTATCATCAATAAATCGCGTTTTATCTGACTTCGATATTCAGGTTTGTACCAAAAGAAAAATTTTCGCTGCTCGAGTTTCTCTTCTTTGGTTTTGGCAACATAAACCGGCTGCAAAGAATAGGGATGAAATCCGGAATAATAAATTTCGGTAGCCAGCGTCATAGGTGTCGGAGTAAAATCCTGAATCTGTTCCAGTTTAAAATCCAAATTTTTCGTTATAACGGCCAGTTCGGCCATATCTTCCTTTGTACAACCGGGATGGCTGGAAATAAAATACGGAATAATTTGCTGATTTAAGTTTGCTTCCTTGTTGATTCTATCGAACTGGGTCTTGAACCGAATGAAATATTGAAAAGAAGGCTTTCGCATTATTGCCAATACACGGTCCGAAGTATGCTCAGGAGCCACTTTCAGGCGACCTGAAACATGGTGAAGAATCAGTTCTCGGATGTATTCGGATTGACTTTTTTTAGTCAACTTATCAGCCGATTCGTGCAAAAGTAAATCGTAACGGATACCGCTCCCAATGAAAGATTTTTTAATTCCTTGCAAGGCATCAACCGAACGATAAATATCCAGCAATTTATGATGATCGGTGTTGAGGTTGAAACAAACTTTAGGAAAAATACATGAAGGTTTTTTACATTTTTTGCAAATTTCTATGTTTTTCCCTTTGATTTGATACATATTGGCCGAAGGTCCGCCCAAATCACTTAAATAACCTTTAAAATCGGGGATAAGCTTAATTTTCTCTACTTCATTCAAAATAGATTTTTTTGACCTTGACACAATAAATTTTCCTTGATGGGCAGAGATGGTACAAAAAGAACAACCTCCAAAACAGCCTCTGTGAATATTGACGGAAAATTTTATCATTTCGTAAGCCGGAATGGTTTTCCCTTTGTATTTGGGATGAGGCATCCGCGTGTAAGGCAATTCATAAGAAGCATCAAGTTGTGCGTCAATCATTGGAGGATAAGGTGGATTTACAACTACCCATTTGTCCTCGGTCTTTTGAATTAACCGATCTGCCTGATATCGGTTCGACTGTTCTTCTATTGTTTTGAATGCAGAAGCATATTTTTTTCTGTCGTGCAAACAAGTTTCAAAGGAAGGCAACTCGATTGTATTCCACAAATTGTCTTGGGGAATGTTATCCGACAAATAAACAGTTTGGGGAATATCGGTCAATTCATGAAATTGTTTCCCGTTTTTTAACTGACGGATTAATTCGGTCAGCGGCAATTCTCCCATTCCATAAATAAGTAAATCGGCTTGAGCATCACATAAAATACTTTGTTTCAACTGATCCGACCAATAGTCGTAATGGGTCAGTCGTCGCAGTGAAGCTTCTATTCCGCCTATAAGAATTGGAACATCAGGATAAAGTTTTTTTAAAATATTACAATAAACCACTGTGGCATAATCTGGACGGAAGCCGGGTTTTCCGTCGGGAGAATAAGCATCGTTGGAACGCAAACGCTTGTTGGCCGTATAGTGATTGACCATAGAATCCATATTACCGGCCGAAACTGCAAAAAACATGCGTGGTCGCCCCATTTTTTTAAAATCACGCAAATCGTCTCTCCAATTGGGCTGAGGAACAATAGCTACACGGAGCCCCAACGACTCCATCAGCCTTCCTATCAAGGCATTGGCAAAAGCAGGATGATCCACATAGGCATCACCGGTAAAAAAAACCACATCCACATCTTCCCATGCTCTTAATTCAAGCTCTTTTCGCGTAACCGGCAAAAAATCGGTCAATTGATATTCCATATATCTTCACAGTTTCAACAACAAAAATAATGGATAATTTTCAATTTATCCTACGACACATGATTATTAAAACTTTCCTACTCAATTTTTTTTTCAAACTGTAATTGCAAATTCGTCCAATAAACCAAAAAAATTCGAGTTTCTTTAAAATCTTTCAAGTTTTTAAAATCAAAGAAAAAAGTAACCGGAAAAATATTGAGAAAAAGATTGAAAAACCAAAAAAAAATTGTACATTTGCACCTTCATTCAGAAAAGGTTCTTAAGAAGCACTGCTTTAGGCATCTCACCTTACTGATTTAACAAAAAAACGAATAGAATGTACGCAATCGTAGAAATTTTAGGACAACAATTTAAGGTACAGGCAGGCAAAAAGCTGTATGTACATCGAATGGAAGAAGCCGAAATAGGCTCACAGGTGGAGTTCGACAAAGTATTACTGGTGGACAACGATGGTTCAATAGCTGTCGGTGCGCCATGCGTGGAAGGAGCAAAAGTGGTTTGTGATGTAGTAGGACGCGTAAGAGGTGAAAAAGTAATCGTTTTTCACAAAAAACGTAGAAAAGGATATAGAAAACGCACCGGACACCGTCAAAATTTCACTGAATTATTGATCAAAGAAATTGTAGCTTAATTTTAAAAATTCACTAAAAATGGCACATAAAAAAGGAGTAGGAAGCTCAAAAAATGGTCGTGAATCGGAAAGCAAGCGACTTGGAGTAAAAATTTATGGCGGACAGTTTGCCAAAGCCGGTAATATAATTGTTCGTCAAAGAGGTACGGTTCATCATCCCGGAAAAAATATCGGAATGGGGAAAGACCATACTTTGTATGCTCTGGTAGATGGAAAAGTTGAATTCCGCAAGAAAGTCGGTAATCGCTCTTATGTTTCCATCAATCCCGAAATGAATTGAAAAATTTCAGTCTCTTTCAATGCAAGAGACTTGTAAACACATGATAATCTCCTGATAATTTACCCAACGGTAAAATTGTAGGAGATTTTTTTATTAAATATTTCTCAAACCTCAATTTTTTGGCCGAAGTTTTTCGGTCGTCTTTTAACTGCTAAAATAAAAAATTGTTTTTATAATGCTGACACTTAAATATATTGCCGAAAATTCCGAAGATGTTCTGAAACGACTGAAAAAGAAACATTTTGATGGAAAAGAGTTAATTTCAAAAGTTCTGGAGCTTAACGCCGAAAGAAAAAAAACTCAATATGACGCCGATTCCATCGCAGCCGAAATTAATAAAATATCCAAAGAAATTGGGATCCTTTATAAACAAGGTAAAACATCGGATGCCGAGACTTTGAAGCAAAAAACCCTTGAGCTGAAAGAAAATATTAAACTTCTTGAAGAAAAACAAAACCAGATTGAAGCCCAACTGAACGAAATTCTGGTGCAAATTCCCAATTTACCCCACGAAAGCGTACCTGAAGGAAAACTTGCAGAAGACAATCAGGTGGAACGTACCGGAGGAAAAATTCCCTCATTGCCAACAGATGCCTTGCCTCATTGGGACTTGGCAAAAAAATACGACATTATAGATTTTGAAACCGGCGTTAAAATTACGGGAGCCGGATTTCCCCTTTATAAGGGAAAATGTGCCCGACTTCAACGCGCTCTTATCAACTTTTTCCTTGACAATGCTCGCGAAGCCGGTTATATGGAAGTTCAGCCACCTTATGTTGTTAACGAAGCTTCGGCTTATGCCACCGGACAGCTTCCCGATAAGGAAGGTCAAATGTATTTCTGTCAGGAAGACAATCTTTATTTGATTCCAACCGCAGAAGTTCCCGTTACCAACATTTACAGAGGTATGATTCTCAACGAAAACGAATTGCCGATAAAAAATGTGGCTTATTCTGCATGTTTTCGACGCGAAGCCGGTTCGTACGGAAAAGATGTCAGAGGATTAAGTCGTCTTCATCAATTTGATAAGGTGGAAATTGTTCAAATTCAACATCCCGAAAAATCTTATGAAACACTTTACGAAATGGTTCACTATGTGGAAGGATTGGTTGAAAAGCTCGAATTACCCTGGCGAACACTCCGACTTTGCGGGGGAGACATGAGTTTTACTTCCGCTCTTACCTTCGACATCGAAGTTTATTCGGCTGCCCAACAACGTTGGCTGGAAGTTAGTTCGGTTTCCAACTTTGAAAGTTACCAGGCCAATCGATTGAAGTGCCGTTACAGAAGCGCGGATAAGAAAATTGAACTTTGTCACACCCTCAACGGCAGTGCTTTGGCTTTGCCTCGAATTGTGGCTGCCTTGCTGGAAAATAATCAAACTCCCGAAGGTATTCGCATTCCAAAAGCTTTGATTCCGTACACAGGATTTGAGATAATTGATTGATTTTTCCTATAAAACAAAAGCTATATTTCAATTTTTTAAGATTGGATTTGTTTCAAGGCAAATCCAATCTTTTTTTTGTAATTGTGTTTCCACTAAAAATGCTGAGCCAAAAAAACCGCTATGAATCAGAAAAAATACGAACAGGTATTTTGAAAAAAATGAATAAATTCCAAATTTTTATGTAAGTTTGTAGAAAAATCATTGTATGGAATCTATTTCTTCATTCGCTGAACTGATAGCCCATTTAAAATTTTTAAACAACAGAAAACGCGTTGCAGTAGCAAATGCAGTAGATCCACATACATTGGAAGCGGTACTAAGAGCTTCGGATAACGGTTTTGTTGAAGCTTTCCTGATTGGCGACTTGGCCATGATAGAATCTCCACACTTTTTTGAACACAAACTAACTCCTTATGTGCACATTATCGATATTCCGGAAGTGGAAGAAGCTACACGCGAAGCGGTAAGAATGGTCAGAACAGGCGAAGCCGACATATTAATGAAAGGATTGGTAAACACCGACGTGATTTTGCGGGCAATTCTGAATAAAGAAAACGGTTTGGTAGAAAAAGGAAAAATTATTACCTACAATGCAGCTTTAGAAATACCCGATTACTACAAACTGCTGTTTTTTACCGATCCGGCAGTCATCCCCTCTCCTACTGTAGAACAACGGACTGCCATGATAAAATACGTAACGGAAACAGCTTACAAATTTGGAATAACCCGACCAAAAATAGCTTTAATCCATGCAACGGAAAAAGCCAATCCGAAAATTCAATACATGCAGGATTATCTCGACATAATGGAGAAATGGCGAATGGGTGAATTTGGCGATGTTATTATGGATGGCCCGCTCGATATTTTTCTTGCTTTAGACCCTGAAAGAGGAAGTATCAAAAAAGTATCTTCACCCATTCATGGCGATGCAGATATTTTGATTTTCCCAAGTTTTGAATGTGCAAATGCTTTCTATAAAGGATTAATGGTTTTTGCAAAGGCCGAAATGGCAGGTCTTCTTCAGGGAACGCAAAAACCGGTAGTGCTGACCTCGAGAAGCGAAAGCGTCAACTCCAAATATTACAGTTTGGCTATGGCTTGTGTCATGGGGTAAGGACAGACTTGTCGGAATGCAACAACTCGAAGATTTTTTTTGCAGCTCGGCTTGCGGCTCCGGGTTCTCCCAATATCTCAGAAACTTTTTTATACTCATTTTTCATATTTTGCCTGTAATGCGCATCTGTAAGAATTCTATTTAATTCATTTTTCACATTTTCTACCGTAAACAAATGAGCATACAGCTCCATCACCACTTCCTTTCCGGCAATCAGATTGACTAAAGAAATATATTTCACTTTAATAAAAAGTTTTTTCAACCAATAAGCCACTTTCCCAAAGGCAACATGATAAACAACCACTTGCGGAGTGCCGATTAAAGCAGTTTCGAGAGTAGCTGTTCCTGAATTGACAATGGCAACTTCGGCATGAAAAAGCAACTCATAAGTTTGACCAAAAACCACAGCAACTGAAGTATCTTTTAAAACAGAAAAATAAAAATCTTTCTCAACACCCGGTGCTCCGGCAACCACAGGCTGATAATCGGGAAACTGCATTGCAGCCTCAACCATGCGCGGTAAACAGGATTTGATTTCCTGTCGCCGACTTCCGGCCAATAGTGCTATCACAGGTTTATCGACCAAATTATTGGATTGACGGAAAGTTTGGAAATTTCCCCGATAAGCTTTCTTAAACTCTTCCACCGCATCCACTGTAGGATTACCAACATATTCGACCGGATAACGATGTTTTGCATAAAACTCCGTTTCGAAAGGAAAAATCGTAAACATTCTATCTACGTAACGTCTGATTTTTTTAATTCTAAACTCTTTCCATGCCCATATTTTTGGAGAAATATAATAATATACGGGAATATTCAATTTCTTTTTTGCAAATTCGGCCATTCTGAGGTTGAAACTCGGATAATCGACCAGTATCAGCACATCAGGCTGAAATTTGAGAAGCGCCTGCTTGCCATCTTTGATATTTACAGAAATAACCGAAAGGTTTTTCAACACAGCAATAAATCCCATAAAAGCCATTTGCCGATAGTGTCTTATCATTTCTCCACCTTCGGTCCACATTAAATCACCGCCCAAAAAGCAAAATTCGGCTTGCAGATCCTGCTTTTTCAGTTCGTGCATCAAATGCGACGCATGCAAATCGCCTGATGCTTCACCCGCAATCAAAAAATATTTCATGAAAATATAAAATCAATAATTTTAGCTATGTATACAAATAATCGGACAATTACAGCATAAAAAGACTTGCAATTAAAAAAGGCAATCCGCCCACAATGGTGCCCGAAGTAAGACGAAAAGCATCATTTTTATAAAAAACAAAAGCCATCAGCAAATCGGGAACAATGGACAACAGCAGCAACTTCCCCAACAAAACGCCTGGATAAAGACGTTTCAAAATTTCAAAAAAAGATATATCGACAGGATAGAAGCTTGTTATATAGAGCCAAACGAAAACGCAGGGCAGTATCAAACCCACTAAAAAGCCAATATAAAAATGGTTGAGACGTTTCACGGCATAAGAATTTACAAATTCCATTCCCTGATCAAGTCCATTGCATCATAAGCTGTCAAATCAATTTTATCGGGAACAATGGAAATAAAACCATGACTGATAGCCCATTCGTCGGTATCCTCGGCATCGGGTTCCATATTTTCAAAATATCCGGTAAGCCAATAATAAGCCCTGCCGGCGGGATCGGTTCTTGCAGCAAACTCCTTTGTCCAGTACCCCTTGCATTGACGCGCAACACGCACACCGTGAATTTCTCCGCAGGGAGCATTCACATTCAGACAAACACTTTCTGGAAGACCTTTTTCCATCACAATTTGTGCAATTTTCAATACGTGAGGTTCAAAAAAACTAAAATCAGGATCGGGAAAATGGCTGGCCAACGAAAACCCGATGGAAGGAATTCCGTTCTCACAACCTTCAAAAACAGCACCCATAGTGCCCGAATATATGACATTGATGGCAGAATTGGAGCCATGATTGATTCCTGAAACCAATAAATCGGGTTTACGATTCAGAATTTCATTCAGTGCAATTTTTACACAATCGGTTGGCGTTCCGGTACAGGAATATCGAACCATTCCTTCCTCTTCTTCTATTTTTCTGTAACGAATAGGCTGCGTAACCGTCAAAGCACTTGACTGAGCCGAACGCGGAATATCGGGAGCTACCACCACTACATCTCCCAACTGCATCATTAATTTCGTTAAAATTTTTATCCCTTTTGCATCTATCCCATCATCATTTGAAATCAAAATCAAATTTTTATTCATGCTTCCTCATTAATTTTTCTAACAACAAAAATTTTAAAAATCGACAATAAAAAATATTCTTTCAAAATCAGCGCTTACTTGTCCGATTTGGAATTTTTCCATACCATTATTCCCAAAAACAATCCCCCCAAAAACAAGAAATATCCCACATCACGCATATCCAACACTCCTCTACTCATAGACTTGTAATGAGCGTTTATTCCAAGATTTTGAACAAAATCAATCACAGCTCCGGAAGAGAAAAAACTTCCCAATAAGTCGAAACCGTAAAAGAAAATAAAACACAGCAACACTGACACAACAAACGAAATAATTTGATTGTTTGAAAGCGATGACGAAAAAATTCCAATGGCTATGTAAACACCCGACAGAAAAATTAACCCTATAAACGAGCCCCAGAAAGCTCCGGCATCAATATTTCCCACTGGTTCGGCCAAAAAATAAACCGAGAAATAATACAAAACGGTTGGAAATAAAGCAATTAAAACCAAAACCCAACCGGCCAGAAATTTTCCCAAAACCAGTTCTGTGATGCTCAAAGGTTTGGTTATGAGTATTTCCCAAGTTCCCGATTTTTTTTCTTCGGCAAAAGATCGCATGGTAATGGCAGGACACAAAAACAAGAAAAGCCATGGCGCCAGATAAAACAATCCATCCACATTGGCATAACCCGATTCAATAATATTAAATTCGCCGGGAATAACCCACAAAAATAATCCTGTCAAGGCCAAAAAAATGCCAATAACCAAATATCCTGTAGCACTGCTGAAAAAACTTCCGAGTTCTTTTTTGAAAATAGAAATCATACCAACCGGCGTTTTTGTTTAAATTATTTACTGATAAAGACTGCAATAATTCGCTCGATTAAAAAATTTGTTAACTTTACGCTTTCAAAGGTAACCAAAAATTGTCAAAGGAAAAATTACATTTATGGGCAGAAATAAAAAAAAATTCCTGTTATTGCCAATGTTTTTCGCAATCTACTCCTTTGGCTTTGCGCAAACGTTTAAAAATTATTCTCTGAGTGCAGATTTTATTTACGGTGAAATTCTCAAGCACAACAAGCATCTCGAAAATCTGGTCAAAGGACCGCTCAAAGGCGGAGAATTTTCAATAGAATGGCAAACAATGGGAGAAAAAGCGTGGCATCAGTATCTTAATTTTCCTTCCGTTGGAATTTCCACAGCTTTTTTGGATTTCAGTCATCCCGACACTTTGGGGTATGCTGTAGCCCTATATCCATATTTGAAATTCCCGATTGTTCGTCAGCAACATTTTAATATGGCTTTCAAAGCCGGCGGAGGGCTGAGTTATGTTACAAAAACATTCTACAATGCTACAGCTTATCATCCTGATGGCAGCGTATATCTCAACAAAAGCAATGCCGCTATCGGATCACATGTGAATGTCTATCTTACAGCCAATCTCAACATGGAAATTCCTTTGACAAAAGGATGGAGCATTACTTCCAACTGGGGATGGAATCATACTTCCAACGGAAGCATTGTTCAACCAAATTCAGGAATCAATATGTTGGATATGTATTTGGGAATTAAATATTTTCCAAATTACGAGCGTTATATCCCACCTAAACCTCAACCATTACCTGACCTGCCGCATAAAATCGAAATTGAAATGGCTTTTACCGGCGGCATACGACAACTTTATTACAAAGACGACAAAACCTATCCCATCGGCACTTTCAATATAGCAGCATACCGAACCATGACCAATTTTTACAGAATGGGATGGGGCGCAGATTTGTTTTACGATGGCGTTTTTAATGGTAAATCAGCTTTCAAAAGAACTTATCTCACTACCGACGAGTTAAAATACAAACTTAGAATTGGCGCTTCTTTTCGACACGAGCTTTTAGTTGGCAGACTCACAACAGGTTTCCATTTTGGTTTGTACCTTTATAATCCGGTGAAAAATCTCGAACCTTACGAAGAAGCAAAAAACGGAACTTTAAACAAACCTTTGATTTACAAATATAATATTGAAAAGGAAGATGGTTGGTTTTACACAAAAGCTGTATTAAAATATGCTTTGGACGAACATTTCCTCCTATCTTTGGGATTGAAAACCCATTTGCAAAAAGCGGAATTTATTGATGCGGGAATAGGATATAAATTTTAAAATGTTCTCCAACCATTTCTATTCATTCTCGTAATATAGCAATGCATCCATCATGAGCGGCAATTCTTCTTCCCGAATACCAAACGAAATCAACCTGTCCTTATCTTCATTAAACAAATCCTGAAAAACTTCCCATTTATTCTGCAACATTTCTAAAGCCTTGCGATAAGCATTGGCTGCTGCAGACAACTGACGTCGGCACCAGCTAATATGACCGGAAAGCAAATAATCGTAAGCATTGGGTTCAGCCAAAATAATTTTTTCTGAATAATAATCGGCTTTATCCAGATTTCCGTCAAAAAAATTGCATTTTGCAATCGCTTTCCACACTTTTATGTCGTCCACATTTTCGGCATCCAGTTTATAATAAATTGCCAGCGCATCTTTAAATTTTCCGAGTTCAAAATAACATTGAGCGATATGTATTTGCGTACTGTACTGACCGGGTTTCAGAAAATCGGCATGTTGATAAAATGCCAACGCTTTTTCATAATTTCCCAGCAACCGATAACAAAGCGCAATTTTTCGAATAGTCCAGCCATCGTCCGGTTGAATCATATCGGCTTTCAAATAGGCATCCAGTGCCTTTTGCAATTGCGAAGTCTGCTGATACGCATAACCCATTTTCTGATACAACGCAGCGGAAGGCTGACTCTCCGACTGAATTTTTTCATAAAGCTCCAGTGCCTGCAAATAATACCCTTTAGAAAAATAATATTCCGCTACACTTTCTGAAAAACCGGGAATAGAAGACAAAATATCAAACAGCCAGGTGCGATGTAAAGTCAGAGAATAGGAAAACATATCTTCAAAATCTTCCTTGTGAGGCTGAAGTTTAAAGAAACGGAACAAATCCTGAATGTACTGTTTGGAAATGTTTTTTGTAATTGTTTCGGGCGAAAGTATCGACATTTCTTCTTCCATTTCGTCCATTTGATCCGATTCCATTTTAAAAGAATGTTTAAGCATATTTCGTTGGCTTTCGGGCATTTGTAACACACTCAGGCAAAATGAATATTTGTCTGAATTGCACATGACATTGCTGTTGACAAAAGCCGACAAAATGGTTTTTTCATCCGACTCGAACAACTGATTGACTGCCGAATTTTCAGTATCGAAAGGCAAGAACCAATGAGAAAATTGAGAGAAAAATGTAAAATTTTTCAGCATGGAAAAAGTACTCATGTAAACATCCGCTCCTTCCAATTGTAAATCGCTCAATTCTTTGAGTTTATCCGACAAGCCACTTTCATCGAAAATTTCCTGCCATTCCGGATTTGCTTCTGCCCATTCATCGGAATTCAAAAAGTTTTCAGCATCCATTTTGTCTCTCAACAAAGGATTGATTTTCATCATTTCAGGCAAAATTTCTTCCCTGAGTTTCCGCGAAATTTTTTCTGTTTCGGTAGTCCCAATAATTTGAATAATGATATTCTGAAAATTTTCGGCAATACGGTTTTGATCGACTAAAAGAACCAAACGATTACGAATGGAAGGGAAATAAGGCAGATAAATATTGTATTTGGCCAGTATAAAAGTTAACCCGACTAATGCCCGCTGAACAACTTTTTGATCGGCGTTTTCGCAACTGTCAAAAAGAAGCATTATTTTTTGTTCGTCAAATTTTCTCCACAAATTCAACGTTACGGCCGAAACCATCAAGGATTTTTCCACCCAGTATTTATCATCGGCTTCGAGCAATTTCTTGTACAAATTGTTTTCTTCTTCGGTATAGCGAGTTGCCAGCCAAAACACGCCAAAAAGTTCATCCAGCGCATCTTCAAAATTGGATCGCATTCTGCTCAATTCAATTTTGTACTGTTCCTTATTTTCGGAAAGCAAAGCCGACTGCTTGTGGAAATACTGCAAAGCATTGAACAGTTCATTGACTGTCTGATATTTACGAGTGTATGGAAAAAATCTTTTCTGTGAATATTCGAAATTTGAAGAATTTTTCATCATCAGCTCTTCGCGAACGTCAGCAAGCAGTATCAAAAGTTTTGCGACCAACTTACTGTAAACCGATTTCCTTTCGGGATCTTGCACACCCTTGAGATAATAATCGAGTAAAAATTTGTAATTCCTTTCCAATTCGTTAAAACGATCCGAAAATTCGCCGTACTGCAAATCGTCAATCATCATTTTTATCCTGTCGAATGCAGGTTTGAGCCTTGACGCCGACACAAATCGCAAAATAGCCTTATAAGTAGTATCAATTTGAGTTGCATTCATAAATAAAAACAATGGTCAATTAAATATCACTTTTTCAATTTGGAGAAAGAATCACAAAGCGAAAAACAACAAAAATTATCCCATTTTACTTATTTTTCTGAGTTTATCTTCATCAATAATCTTAATTTTTCTTCCATCCACAGCAATGATGTGCTCGTTGGTAAAATTCGATAAAGTGCGTATAGCATTGGATGTGGTCATATTCGACAAATTCGCCAAATCCTCACGCGACAAATAGATATTGACGGTAGCCCCATCTTCTTCCACTCCGTATCGTTTTTTCAGAAACAGCAAAGCTTCTGCCAAACGACCACGAATGTGCTTCTGTGTCAAATTGACAGTTCGTGCATCGGAAACTGCCAGGTCGGAAGCCAATTCTTCAAGAAAACGATAGCAAACTGCAATATTGTGTCTGAGAATGGACAAAAACAAATCGGCCTTGAGCATATAAACGGTTGAGGCTTCAAAAGCCGCTACATTGGTGCTGTTTGGCTCATTGGCTATAATGGCACGATAACCGAAATTTTCGCCCGGTTTCAACATCCGAATAATTTGCGTTCGGCTACCAATACCATCCTTGTAAACCTTTGCTTTACCCGCCGCCAAAATCATCATGTGGGTAGAAATTTCACCTTCGCTTTGGATCAGTTCGTTTTTCTTGAAATGATGAACCGTGTAGTTGTTTCTTACAAATTGCCTTTCGTCGGGCGTCAGCACATCCCAAACCATGAAAACTTCTTCAATGGGTTTCAGTTCATAAGCAGGTTTTTTGGTCATTGCTTCAAATGAAAAAATATGTTTGACAACATTGTTATACAGCACAAATTTAATTATTTTTTTAAAATAAATTCCAAAACGTAAAATAAAAATATTTCTCTATTCCGAATAAAAATTCTAACGGGGAAAAATTAAAAAATTTCTGAATTGTAAACATTTGAAACTACCTGTAAAATGTAGAGGAAAACATTGAATAAAACTTTTAACAAAAAGCTATGAGAAAAGAAAAATTTATTACTTTTGCCATTTGAAATCCATAAAAACCAATCGCAATACATGAAAAGAGCAATATTCGTTTCTCTCCTCAGTTTCATATTATTCCCAATATTATCACAAAATTTCACATTCAGCGATTCGGCAAAAGTAAGTTTGCTCACTTGTTCTCCCGGGAAAAAAGTGTATGAAAAATTCGGACATACTGCTATTCGTGTCAACGACCCGATTACCGGCTACGATGTGGTTTTCAATTTTGGCGTATTCGATTTCAACACCAAAAACTTCTACCTGAAATTTATTAAGGGAGATACCGATTATCAGCTTGCCGTATATGATACCAAAAGCTTTTTGGAAGAATATAAAAGTAGAAATTCGATGGTTTGGGAACAAAAACTGAACCTTACTTTGAACGAAAAAAGAAATCTGCTTCACTCTCTTTTAATAAATTATGAACCCGAAAACAAATTCTACCGCTACAATTTTGTTTATGACAATTGCTCTACCCGGCCAAGAGATAAAATTGTACAATCAGTTAATGGAAAGATTGAATATCATTTATATAACGAGCCCGTAACTTTCAGAGAAATGATAGCTCAATACACCGGAGTAAACAGTTGGATGCAATTTGGTCTTGATCTAATCTTCGGGCGTGATGCAGACAAGAGCGTTTCGCGAAATGTATCGATGTTTTTACCTGAAAATCTGATGTACGAATTTCAGGCAGCTCACATAATAGCCGCAGATGGTGCAAAACGCCACCTGGTAGCTGAAAATAAGATATTGATTCCCAAACAGGAAGAAAAATATTCTAAACCTTTGCCTATATTTCAGCCTGTATTTGTTTGTACTTTTCTTTTAATTTTGGGAATTATCATAACTATTTTCAACAATAAAAAAAGTTTCCGTTTGTTCGATAGCCTACTTTATATAGTAAGCGGCCTTGGTGGAATTATTGTCTTTTATCTCGCCTTTTTCTCATCGCATCCGCTTGTAAAAAACAATTTTAATCTTCTGTGGCTGAATCCGCTGAATTTTGCTCTGGGCATTCTCCTTTGGTTTCACAAAATGAAACCGTATGTGTTTTATTATCAAGTTTTAAACTGTTTATTGATTTTTCTGGCTTTGGTAGCTTATGCTGCTGGACTTCAGGTTTTCCATCCGGCCAGTTTTCCGCTTATCCTGTTGCTTTTGCTGCGAACAGTGCGATGGACAGCCACAACAAAAAAAGATTTTTCGCTAAAGAAAAAAAATAATCGGGACTATTACACCAATAGCAACGGGCTTCACCACCACTCAAGGAAAAATTGAGATAAAATTTCTTTATAAAAAATCATTTGACCAATGACTCTCCATTCTAATAGAAATTTTCGCTTTGTCGGCATTATTCCGGCCCGCTTTGCTTCCACTCGTTTTCCGGGAAAACCGCTGGCAGATATTGGTGGAAAACCCATGATTCAACGAGTGTATGAACAGGCACGCAAGGTATTGCAAACCGTTTATGTGGCTACCGACGACCATCGGATTTATGATTGCGTTAACAATTTTAGAGGAAAAGTACTTATGACTTCTGCCGCAGCCAAAAGTGGAACAGATCGGTGTTATGAAGCTGTAAGTCAGCTACAGGAAAATTTTGATGCCGTTATTAACATTCAGGGAGATGAACCCTTTATTCAACCAGAACAAATCGTTACGCTTCAACAGTGTTTTGAAGATGAACAAACACAAATTGCTACACTTGCCAAAATAGTTCACCAAACCGAAGAATACGATTACATACTGAATCCCAACAGACCTAAAATAGTACTCAATAAAAACAATGAAGCCCTGTATTTCAGCAGGCAAGTTATTCCATACCAACGAAATACTGCCAACGAGCATTGGATTTCGAATCATCAGTATTTTGTTCATGTGGGAATTTATGCGTATCGAACAGAGATATTGAAAGAACTCTGTTCACTTCCCGTTTCATCGCTCGAAAAAGCAGAATCATTGGAGCAACTTCGCTGGCTCGAAAATGGATACCGAATAAAAGTTGGCTTCACAACAGCCGAATCTTATGGCATCGATACACCGGAAGATTTGGAAAAAGTCAGAAAAATGTTTTTGGGTAAATAATCACCTTCCTTTTTTTTTTCAAATGTAAGGGAAAGCTCTTCATTACGAAATTTTCTGATAAATTGGATAAGTACTTTACGAAAACCCATCCTATTCTCGCACGATTTTATCGTGTGGGTGGTCTTAAAGCCGATAGATAGCAATACAATTGAAAATGCCTTAGGGAAAAGATAGGTTGAAATAATTTTAATTAGCTACACAATGCAATCATGCGGCAACCAAGTAAAAAATTATGATCAGAAAACAGAATTATATATATCATTTTTCCATTGTGGCAACAGTTGGGTAAAAAATCGCTTAATAAATTGTAACCAATTGATTAAAAACTACAAATTCAATATGACAAACGGCTCAATACTATTTTAAATTCATTCAAAAATCTGCCTTTCATTCAATGCCCGCTGATATTTTCGAGCATTGATCAAATGCTCAGCATGTGTGGTGGCGAAATTATGTTCTCCATTCAACGTTTCTTTGGCACACATATAAAGATAGGAATGATGCGTATAGTTTAAAACGGCATCAATCACCTGAGGCGAAGGCAATCGAATGGGACCGGGTGGCAAACCTTGAAATTTGTAGGTGTTGAAGGGCGAATTGATTTGCAAATGTTGACCTTTGATTCGTTTCAAAGAAAAATCTTTCCATGCAAATTTTATGGTAGGATCGGCTTGCAAGGGCATTTTATTTTTTAACCTATTGATATAAACTCCTGCAATAATAGGCTGTTCATACGATTTGTTGGATTCTTCTTCTACAATTGATGCCAAAATACTGACTTCTATTGGAGTCAGCGGTATGGAAGCAGCTTTCTGCCGGCGTTCTTCGTTCCAAAATTTTAAATACTCTCTGTACATTCGATCGAAAAGTTTTTCGGGTTTGATATTCCAGAAAACTTCATAAGTATCCGGTATAAATATCACAATCGAATTATCGGGATTCAAAGCGTATTGCGACAAAAATTGAGAATTGTTCAGCAATTTTAAAAAAGTGAGTGAATCGGTCATTAGTTGAGACGACAATCGACCGGCCAATTGCTCTTTTGTTCGTATATTGTTGAATGTCAATCGCAATGGAACCTGTCTCCCACTCCTTAAGTTTCGAATTAATGCAAAATTGTTCATTCCTTTTTTTAACGCATAGCGCCCCGAACGGATATTTTTATCGTAATCGAAAATTTTGGCCGTTAACCGCAAAGAATAACTGTCCCACACGCGTGATTCATTTTTGATAAGTTTCACGACATCTTCAAAACTCGTGTTCTCGGGAATGCAAACAAAAGCTTCTGTTTCTTTTTTTGGGAAAATATTGGGCGCAAAAAAAACGTAGGTCAAATAAACAACCACAATTACTGGAACCGCAAGCGCTGCAAACAAAATTTTCCTGACTTTCTTTTTCATAAAAAATGCGTTTGGATTTGAGTTGCAAAAGTAAATGTTTTTCTTAAAAAAACACTTATCCGTTCTAAAATGTAATTCATTAAAAATCAATTTGAATTGTTAAATTCTTTTTCCCCTAAAATTATCCCGAACAAAGGTTCAGTAAAAATGACTTTGATAATCGAAAACTCTTTCTTATCTTTGCATTACAAAAGCAGACACAAGGAAGTGTGGGTGAGTGGCTGAAACCATCAGTTTGCTAAACTGACGTACGGGTTTCCGTACCACGAGTTCGAATCTCGTCGCTTCCGCTTTATATTGCCGGATACTTTTCACCAGTTTTCGGCTTTTTTTTAAGACAACACACACAACATCAATCCGATAAATTTTATCGTCTCTCAAATTTTAAAATTACTACTATGGAAAAAACAAAAAAATTTATTCTTACCGAAAAGGAACTTCCAACCCATTGGTACAACATTGTGGCAGAAATGCAGAACAAGCCCATGCCAATTCTGAATCCTGCTACCAAACAGCCCATGAAAGAAGAAGAATTGTACCCACTTTTCGCAGAAGAATTGTCGCATCAGGAATTAAATCAGACCGATGCATGGATTGAAATACCCGAAGAAGTACGCGAGAAATATAAAATTTATCGACCTACTCCGCTGGTAAGAGCTTATGATTTGGAAAAAGCGCTCGACACACCCGCACACATTTATTTTAAAAACGAAAGTGTCAGTCCTGTTGGCTCCCACAAATTAAACACAGCTTTGCCACAAGCTTATTATTGTAAACAGGAAGGCGTTACCCACTTGACTACCGAGACCGGAGCCGGTCAATGGGGAACAGCGTTGGCTTTTGCTGCCAAAACTTTCGGTTTGGAATTGTTTGTTTACATGGTAAAAATCAGTTACGAACAAAAACCTTATCGTCGCTCACTGATGCAAACTTGGGGCGCTCAGGTAATTGCTTCTCCAAGCATGTCCACCAATGCAGGACGAAAAATTCTGTCTGAACATCCCAACTATCTTGGAAGTTTGGGAACTGCCATTTCTGAAGCCATAGAACTTGCCATGAATACGCCAAACTGCAAATATACGCTTGGCAGTGTTTTGAATCATGTCTCACTGCACCAAACCGTAATAGGACTGGAAGCAGAAAAGCAAATGGAAATGGCAGGCGAATATCCTGATATAGTTATTGGCTGTTTTGGTGGCGGATCCAATTTCTCAGGAATATCTTTCCCATTTTTACGTCATAATATTAAAGATGGTAAAAAAACACGTTTTATCGCTGCCGAACCGGCTTCTTGTCCGAAATTGACACGTGGTGTTTTTGAATATGACTTTGGAGATGAAGTTGGTTACACTCCACTTTTGCCTATGTTTACCTTAGGACATAATTTTGCTCCGGCTCACATTCACGCTGGTGGTCTGCGTTATCACGGTGCCGGCACTATTGTCAGCCAATTGAAAAAAGACAACTTGGTCGAAGCAGTTGATATTGATCAATTGGATTCTTTCAAAGCCGGCGTACTTTTCGCACAAACCGAAGGAATTGTTCCGGCGCCGGAATCGGCTCACGCAATTGCAGTGGCTATTGATGAGGCTCTGAAAGCCAAAGAGGAAGGAACACCAAAAACTATTTTGTTCAATCTTTCCGGACACGGAATGGTTGATATGACTGCTTATGACCAGTATTTTGCTGGCGACTTAACCAATTATTCCCTTTCTGAAAACGACATTGCAGAAAATGTAAAAAATCTGGAACATTTGGCAAAATAAACAAATCTGAAAATTAATACGAAAAACAGGACAGTGAAAAATTTCACAGGTCCTGTTTTTTTATAACCAAAAGGTAAGAATTTATCTTTCTTTCATCAAAAAACGACCAATACGGCGCGTACGCTGCATAAGCAAAACTTCTCGATGATTTGTAACTTCCTGTGCAATTTCATCCGAAATTCCTCTGACAGTCAGCAATTCCAAATTTTCGTTGTAACTTACATCAAACTCATTCGACAGTTCGTCCAAAGCAGCCGGCAAATATCGACTGTTGCCAATGGCTACCGAAATACTGATGGCTGAGCTTTCAATCATCGAAACTTTTAGCCGGTGTTTATTGATCATGGAAAAAACTTTTGGCAAATTTTCTTCCAGCACAAAAGAAAAATCTATCGGACGAATGGTTACCAACACTTGATTTTTCAACAAACTGTAAAACGGAATACCGGCCGGTTTTTCGACATGAGCTTTAATAACAGAACCCTTTTCAGAGGGATTCCCGAAAGGACGAACATAAAGCGGAATATTTTTATTTTGCAAAGGTTTAATCGTTTTGGGATGAATCACCTGAGCCCCGCTGTAAGCCAATTCCACCGCTTCGGAATAAGTCAACTCGGGAACAAGCTTTGCCTGAGGATAAAGACGTGGATCGGCATTCAAAATACCCGGAACATCTTTCCATATAGTCAAATTTTCTGCATTCAGCAAGTTGGCCACAACAGCAGCCGTATAATCCGAACCTTCACGTCCCAGAGTTGTCGGATCTCCTTTCGTATTGGCTCCGATAAAACCCTGACCAATATAAACCGGATAATTTTCGAAATTTACGGCTTCCGTCAATTTTTGTTGCGATTCTTTCATCTTGACATTTGCTTCCCGAAAATTGCTGTCGGTTATCAGCAGTTTCCGCATATCCAGCCAACGATTTTGAATACCGGTTTCATTTAGGAATTTGGAAACTATTTGCGTTGAAATTATTTCACCATAGGATACAATTTTATCGTACCATCGGTCATAATCGTCACCAACCGAAAGTTTCAGCATACTGGTAATCTCGTCGTAAAGAGGCTGCAAAATAGCGACAGGATTTTCGGTATCCGGGAAAAGTTCTGCTAAAATTTCATTGTGATAATTTTCTATTTGTTGAAATTTTGCCAGAGCAGAAGCGTGATCGGCCTGCATAAAATCTTCCAATACATCTTCGAGCGCATTGGTTGTTTTTCCCATCGCCGAAACAACAATGAATAAATTATCATTCACGCCAGAAACAATCGATGCCAGATTTTTAATTCCGGCTGCCGAACGAACCGAAGCACCACCAAATTTATATACAATCATGAAATTATTTGTAAAATTACTGAATAAAAATACCTTTCTTATTCATTTAAATGGACTGCAAAAGTAAAATAATCCGAAAAATTACACAACTGTTTGGAGATACTATTTGAAAAATTCAAACAGATAGGCAATAATACGAAAAAGAAAGAGAAAAATATTTATATCTTTTCAACATAAATTTGACCGGTGCGATATTCAAGCACGCGAACCTGAACTCCTTTTTCAATAAAACCTTCCGTAGAAACGGCATCATAAACTTTTCCTTCGACATTTACTTTTCCTGAAGGGCGAAGAACCGTTGAAGCATAACCTGTTTTACCCACCAGCTGCAATTCATCCATTGAAACGCCTATGTAACCTTCTTTATTTTCGAGCGCCGTATTGAGAGCCATTTTTTTGAAAATTCCCGTCGAACCGATTTTATTGCTCAAATACAATATCAAAACAAATCCCAACGTAATGCCAACCAAAACGGTAAGCAACGATTTTCCAACTGTGCCTGCCTGAACCCCATCAAAATTGAAATTGACATTGTTTATTAAACTGAGCGTTAAACCCGCCACAGAGAACAAAATTCCGGAAATTCCGGCTATACCGAAACCGGGAATTACAAATATTTCCAATGCCAATAGAACCAGTCCCAGCAAAAAAATCAAAATTTCCCAATTGGCAGCCAAACCATCAATATACAAAGGAACAAAAAACAATACGGCTGCAAGAATACTTATTGCCAAGGGAAATCCTATGCCCGGAGTCTGAAGTTCAAAATAAATACCTCCAATAATTAGCATAATTAAAATGCTTCGTACAATGGAGCTGGAAAAAAATCCTTTCACTTTGTCCCAAAAACTTGGTTGAAAAACAATAATCTCGAAATTAGCTTCAGTAATGTGATTTTTAATAATTTCATCAATACTTTCTGCAATTCCATCACAATATCCGTGTTGCAAAGCTTCTTCTGCCGTAAAAGTTAATGTTTTTCCTGCTTCAATGATACCGGGAATCGACACCTTATCGTCCACCATTGCTTCTGCAATTTTTGGATCACGCTTCCATTGAAAAATGGTATCATTACCCTGAATAATGGTATCTTTCCCGTGAGCTTCGGCTGTTGTACGCATGGTTGCCCGCATGTACGACTGATATTTATCGGGCATTTGCTGTCCGGTGGTATTTACAACTGTTGCTGCACCAATTGCCGCTCCGGGACGCATAAAAATTTTGTCGCAAGCTATGGCTATCAGAGCTCCGGCAGAAGCGGCATTGTTATCGATAAAAACATAAACCGGAATCGGGCTGTTCAAAATTCGTGTTCGAATGGAATCGGCAAAAACCACTTCGCCTCCATAAGTATTCATGTGCATCAGTATGACATCGGCATTTTTCTCATTGGCTTGATTAAATGCCTTTTGACAATAAACCCATGCTGTACCACCTATATCTTTTTTCAATTCTATAACAAAAACAGTCGTTTTTTTATTCGAAGCATTCAGATTTTCAGTTATAAAACACATTGTAATTGTTACAAAAATGTAAAATATATAAAACTTTCTCATTTTATCGAATTTTTTTTTTCAAATATACGAAACATTTAAAAATATGCTGTATACTTGTCGTGAAAATCTAGAACAAGTATTTTCGAAAGAGTTCTTTGTTAAGTTTTTAATGGAAGTATAAATTTGATGCTATTCGATTCAAAAACTTTTTCAGAAAGATTCGTTTTAGAATAAAAAATTACCTGCCGAATTTTTTTGTCGGAGAGGTGAAATTTATTCACACACTTAATATTAAAAGTTATGAAGCCAAATCAATTTGAAAACGAATTAATTGCCTTACAAAACAATATGCGGAATTTCGCTTTTTCACTCACGTTGAACAGAGAGGATGCAGAAGATTTATTGCAGGATACCACCCTGAAAGTATTGGACAATAGGGAATAATTTACCAAAAACGTCAATTTCAAAGGTTGGGTGCTGACCATAATGAAAAATATATTTATCAACAATTACCGGAAGATTGTTCGCAATCAGACAGTTATTGATAAAACAGAAGACATGTATCACCTTAATTTGCCGCAAAATTCCGGATTTGACAGCCCTGAAGGCTCCTATTCCATCGGTGAAATTAACAGCAACATTGAAGCATTTCCCGACGAATACAGAATTCCCTTTTCCATGCATTTGCAGGGATATAAATATGAAGAAATAGCCGAAACCATGCATTTGCCAATAGGAACGGTGAAAAGTCGAATTTTTTTAGCACGTAAGCGACTGCAACAACAATTGAAAGATTATCGCGACTGACATCTGAAATATTTTATAAGCCGGAAAACATTTTTCCGGCTTTTTTGTTTTACTGAAGTAAAAGTGGATTTAATATTTTTACCACCTACCAAATAAGCCTTTAGTTTATTTAAAAAAGTTTTATGAATACCGCCATCGTTTTACTTGGAAGCAATGTTGATGCCAATGAAAATATCGACGCCGCAAAAGAAAGGTTGTCGGAATATTTTGAAATAGACTTGTGCAGTTCCCGCATTGGCAGCGAACCTGTTGGGGAAAACTATGTTACACCATTTTTGAACGAAGCCGTGAAACTTTATTCCGATGAAACTTCCGAAGAGACAATAGCCATTTTCAAGCAAATAGAAATCGATATGGGTCGTACTCCCGAAAGCAAATTAACAGGACTTGTCCCGATTGATATTGATTTGATTTTCTGGAACGACAATTTAATGCGCAACGACTACAACCGCTTCTCTTTTGTAAAAAGATGTGTTGACGAAATCAAGTAATCAAATTTTCTCTTTGTCGGTTTAGGGAATTAATCTTTGCAAATTCAGAAACAGAGGCGGAAAACGTACTTTGGTAGCCACTATGGAAGCTAAAGCGAAATTCGGAAGCAATGAAGGAAATCACGAAAAAATTTTATCGGTAAACATTCATTCATGTTTAAATCTACTCCGAAAAGTTTTATTTTTGAAAATTCGCTTCGCCCCCGACCAAAAAGAAAACTCGTTTTTCAGCAACTTATAAGAAATAAGGTTAAAAAGTCGATGAATTTAGTTTTTTGACTTTTCGAAGCGGACTCATGTTTTAATTTAAAAATGAATAAAAAAAAAGGAGAAAACCCTAAATAATTTTCTCCTATATATAGATAATTGTATAAAAATTGATTTTATCATTGATTTTCCATAGCTCTTATTTCTTCATCAATAGCTTCAAATTCCTTATCCATTTGCAAACGATAATACAAGGTACGCAAAGTACGTTTGTATTCTATTTCGTTGGGATTCAATTCTTTTGCTTTCTGAAAATAAGGAATTGATTCTTTAAAGACTTTATTTGCTTTCTCTTTTTCCTGGTTAAACAATTTCACATCCTTAATATCATTGGCAACTTCCAACATTTTAATGGCTTTGTTGTAATACAATCGGCCTATGCCAGCATACGCTTCAGCTAAATTGGGATCTAATTCGATTGCTTTGTTAAAAGCTGAAATTGCTTCATCGTAATTCCCCAAATTTTCTTCCAGATTCCCCTTTACAAAATAATATTGTGCAATGTTCGGATCGCGTTTGATAGCATCATTAAGATATGCCAAAGCATCCTGTATTTTACCACTATAAATATAATGATTGATAAGATTTTGTAAAAACCATAATTCAGAAGGAAACTTTTCTAACCCTTCCTTGAGCGTTTCAACATATTTAATGGTATCATTAATAGTTCTATATTCATCTGCCAACAGTTCATATACATTTAAGGTTTCATAATTTTTATGTTTCAAATCTTCGTAAAGGCTGATGGCTTTATCATGATAACCTGCGTTAGTAGCGGACAGGGCTGCAAAATATTGTATCATATAGTAAGTAGAATCAATCACAATTTCATCCTTTAGGTAAGGCAAAGTTGGAATTTCAAGATAAGTTTCAAATACCTTTAATGCTCCTTCATAGTCTTTCTTTTCATAAAGGTATGCACCATAGCCGATTAAATTGGGCTGTAAGGTATAGTATTCCTTAATTTTTGTTTTGATATCTTTCAAAAATTTTGGTTTTACTTTACCTTTTGCATCGGGGAGTTGATCCAATTCGGCAGCCTTTTTGAAATAATTGTACGATTCCAAAATGGCTTGTCCTTTAGCGTCAGCATCGTATTTTTGATTGAGAATCAATTTCTGATACCAATAATCGTTTTCTTTATATCCAATTAATCCGGCAACATACCAAGTGTTGGGATCATTTTTCGTTATAGAATCGTTCAAAGCAGCTTGAATGGCTTCACGAGCTCCTGCAAAATCTGGATTTTCCATCAATGCTTTGTTTTTCGCTTTTGACACATTGCTCTTTTGAGCATAAGTGAAGGTGAAACTTAGCACCAAAAAGAAAGATAAAATGATTTTTTTCATACTTTTATTATTAAATTTTTTTACAATAAAATTTTACTCTTCCTATTGATTTACTGCAAGTTGATTGACAAATAAAATCAACTTGCAGTAAATATTTATTTTTTAAAAAAATATTTTTTTCAGGGCATAAAATTACAATGCAAATTATTGTTTTCCAAATATTTTTTAATTAATTTTCATTTGGTTCGTTATTTTCCGCTAATTCGGTTTCTATTATTTCTTCGTCAACAATTTCTTCTACCGGTTCGGAATCTACTTTGCAAACGGAAGCAATCTCATCATTGCGTTTTTCCAAGTTAATCAAACGGACACCCTGAGTGGCACGACCAATAACCGGAATATCTGCAACTTTCAGTCGAATGGCAATTCCAGATTTGTTGATAATCATTAAATCGTTGTCATCGGTAACATTCTTAATGGCAACCAATTTTCCTGTTTTTTCGGTGATATTCATCGTTTTTACGCCTTTTCCACCTCTGTTGGTAATGCGGTAAATTGGTTCTCCATTTTCGTCATCCAGTAAAGTTCGTTTTCCGTAACCTTGTTCAGATACGACCAGAATGTTGGTGTTGTCTTCCTTGTTAACACAAATCATGCCAACAACTTCATCTTTTTCATCGTCGAGTTTCATGCCGCGAACGCCGGTAGAAACACGTCCCATTTCCGGCACGGTTGATTCATGGAACCGAATGGCACGGCCGTTGCGGTTAGCCATTAAAATTTCCGAATTTCCATCGGTCAACCTAACTTGAATAACCTCATCATCTTCGCGAATATTAATGGCTGTTACTCCATTTTGGCGAGGATGAGAGTAGGCTTCCAGTGAGGTTTTTTTAATTGTTCCCTTTTTGGTGCAGAAAACCAGGTAATGTGAGCTGTTGTAGTCGGGATCCGTTAAGCCGGTTACGCGGATAAATGCTGTAACTTTATCGTCTCCGTCGATATTCAGAAGATTTTGAATGGCTCGCCCTTTTGAGCTTTTGCTGCCTTCGGGAATTTCATACACTTTCAGCCAGTAGCATTTGCCTTTTTGCGTGAAAAACAACATGGTGTTGTGCATTGAAGCAGGATAAATGTGTTCGATAAAATCTTCGTCTCTCGAATCGCTGCCTTTTGAACCGATGCCGCCACGTCCCTGTGTCCTGAATTCGCTAAGTGGAGTTCTTTTGATGTATCCCAAATGAGAAATAGTAATAATCATTTCATCATTCGAATAGAAATCTTCCGGATTGAATTCTTCTGAAGAATAAACAATTTCGGTACGACGGTTATCACCATATTTTGCTTTTATTTCCAACAGTTCATCCTTTATGATTTGCATACGAAGTTCTATTTTATCGAGAATTTCCTTCAAATGAGCAATCAATGCAAGGATTTCCTGATATTCGGCACGAAGTTTTTCCTGTTCCATCCCGGTAAGTTGACGCAGTCTCATTTCTACAATAGCGCGAGCTTGAATTTCGGTAAGGTTGAAGCGGCTCATTAAATTGGAGCGTGCTTCGTCAGGAGTTTTAGAATTGCGGATTATTTGAATGGCTTCGTCCAGATTATCGAGGATAATCATGAATCCTTCGAGTAGGTGTGCTCTTTTTTCGGCTTCGGCCAGTTCAAATTTGGTTCGACGAATAACAACATCGTGCCGATGTTCAACAAAGTAGTGAATCAAATCCTTGATATTCAACATGTGCGGTCTGCCATGAACCAAAGCAATGTTGTTGACATTGAAAGTTGATTGTAAGGCTGTCAGCTTGTAAAGTTTGTTAAGCACCACATTGGAATTGGCATCGCGTTTAACTTCAATAACGATGCGCATTCCTTCACGGTCGGATTCGTCGTTGATATGTGAAATTCCTTCAATCTTTTTTTCTTCTACCAGATTGGCAATGGTTTTTATCAATTCCACCTTGTTAACCTGATAAGGTATTTCTTTAACCACAATTTTTTCACGTCCAGAGGCTTCTGTTTCTATTTCAACTTTGGAGCGGATGACGATGCGGCCTCGTCCGGTTTCAAAAGCTTCCTTTACTCCGGCATAACCATAAATAATTCCGCCGGTAGGGAAATCGGGTGCTTTGATAAATTTTGTCAATTCCTGAATGGAAATATCGTTGTTGTCGATATAGGCAACTATGGCATCTACGGTTTCCGATAAATTGTGAGGCGCCATGTTGGTAGCCATACCGACGGCAATCCCCGAAGAACCGTTGACAATTAAGTTGGGTAAACGTGAGGGAAGAACCACCGGTTCTTTTAAAGTTTCGTCAAAATTTGGCTGAAAATCAACAGTGTCTTTATCAATATCGGCCAGCATTTCTTCGGCAATTTTTTGCAGACGGGCTTCTGTGTAACGCATGGCAGCGGGACTATCACCATCTACCGAACCAAAATTTCCCTGACCATCTACCAGTGGATAACGCATTGACCAAGGTTGAGCCAGTCGGACCAATGTTCCATAAATCGAAGAATCGCCGTGCGGATGATATTTTCCCATCACTTCACCCACAATTCTTGCACATTTTTTATAAGGTTTATCGGGAGTGTTGCCCAATTCGTTCATTCCGAAAAGCACACGCCGGTGTACCGGCTTAAAACCATCGCGAACATCAGGTAAAGCTCTGGATACAATTACCGACATGGAATAATCAATGTACGAAGATTTCATTTCTTCGTCAATGTTCACTTTAATAATTCTTTCTTGTTCAATCATCTATGCAATTTTTTATTTTTATCGAAAAATTGCTCTAAATTACTACTTTTTACTCAATTGGACAAGATTTTTTACGATTATTTTTTATGTTATTGATAGATATTTAATTGAAAATGAGGATTAAATTTCATTTTGGAAAATTTTTGAATTTTTTAACGAATAGTTGTTAATCAGTTTGCTAACGTTAATAAAAAAGAGCTGAGGAATAAAAAAGACGAAAACACCATTTTGAAAATGTTTCCGTCATAATAGGACTGAAAGAAATGAAAATGAATCCGATTTATTTTTTCTTCGTCAGATGTTTTGCGAGAAGATAATCTACCGAATATTTCCCTGCACCGAGGAATAACAATGCAACATAAAGAAAAAGGTAAAGAAACGCGATTTCTTTGACGGAAAACGGATCGTTGGCATGAACCATAAATGCAGCTACGGCCATGCCAAACATGGGAGGAATGGCAGCTAATCGGGTAAAAATGCCAAAAATGATTAACAGGGAACAACCTACTTCAGCCAAAATGATTAATATCAGCGAAGTAGAAGCTCCAATTCCCAAAGGATCGGGGAAAAAAGCTTTCAGCATTTCAAAATTAGTTATTTTTTGCAAGCCATGTGTCAACATGAATATGCCAATTATCAGCCTGAAAATCAATAAGCCGATATTGGTGAAAGTTTCCTGATTACCAATAATTTTTTGTATTTTGTTTGTGGTTTCCATATTTGAATTAATTAAATTGTTTACCAGTAACAACAAACAAGTTAAGAAAATGTTTTTCTTTAGCTCAGTGGAACTATCGAAAAGAAATAATTATCGAAATAGCCATTGCGGACAGGCCGATCGTAAAAAATGCCGTAAACGGCCGATCCAGAACCTGACATGGAAGCATAAACGGCGCCTGTTTCGTAGAGTTTTTGTTTTATTTCGGCTATCAGCGGATAACGTTTAAAAATCGATTCTTCGAAATCGTTTTTGATAAAATATTTCCATTCTTCAATGGGTTTTTTCACCAGTTCCTGCAAGGGAAATTCCGGTTTTTTTGGCACCGTTTCGGCATAAGCGTTGGCAGTAGCGATGTGAATATCTGGTTTTACCAGCACCAAATAAAAGTTTTTCAACGAAAGTTTCAACGGATGAAATTCATCTCCTTTTCCCTGAGCAAAAACCGGCTGATTGTCGATAAAAAAAGGACAATCGGCGCCAAGTTTGGCAGCCAAATGTTTTAATTTTTCTCTGTCGATATCGAGTTGAAAAAGGTCGTTGAGTGTTTTCAGCATAAATGCTGCATCGGAAGAACCACCGCCCAAGCCGGCACCCATAGGAATATTTTTTTCCAGAAAAATTTTTACCGGCGCTATTTTGTATTCATCTCGCAGTAGTTGCCATGCTTTTATAACCAGATTGTTTTCCGGTTTGCCGTCAATGGACAAACCCTTTACAACAAATTGATTTTCGGCAGCATTCGGAATAGGTTCAATTTTCAGATGGTCATAAACATTGACTGGATAAAAAACTGTTTCGATGGAGTGATAACCATTTGGCAGCAGGCCTGTGATGTTTAGGCCTATATTGATTTTGGCATTGGGATGGACAATCATAAGAATCGGTAAAATTTTGTTTGTGGGGTTGTAAAAGTAGTAAATTTTTTGATTTCAATTTTTTCTATTACAAAAAATTTTTGTTCAAATAATCTCATACTGTTTTTTATTGTTGTTTGAAGTTGTAAATAGCAAATTTTAACGAAATTATAAAATTTCGACTTTTGTCAAAGTTAAGTTTATGAAGTAGTTTACAGTTTTCTTAATTGAAACAATAATAGTAAATTTGCATTTCCTAAAACTTTTAGCGCAAACTCGAATTTTTCCTAATAAATTTTTTCTGAAAACATTGATTATCTGTAAACTATATTAAATCTTTGAAATAAACAACAGAAAATAAAATATGAAACCAACTTTATTAATTTTAGCAGCCGGAATGGGCAGCCGTTATGGCGGATTGAAGCAATTGGATGGGCTAGGCCCCAATGGAGAAACCATTATGGATTATTCCATTTATGATGCGATACAGGCAGGATTTGGAAAGGTAGTGTTCGTGATTCGAAAAAGCTTTGAAAAGGAATTTAATGAATTGATTGTCAGTAAATTCAAAAATTTAATTGATGTTGAGTTGGTATTTCAGGAACTCGACAAAGTGCCAGAAGGATGTACTTATGCCACCGAACGCGAAAAACCTTGGGGAACAAATCATGCACTGCTGATGGCAAAGGACGTTATTCACGAGCCTTTTGGCGTAATCAACGCCGATGATTTTTATGGTCGTGAGTCGTATTTTATTTTGGCCGATTTCCTGCGCAGCGTAGAAAATAAAAAGAATGAATATTGCATGATTGGTTATCGAGTAGGTAACACGCTTTCGGAAAGTGGACCGGTGAGCAGAGGAATATGTGTGGCTGATGAAAACAATTTTTTAAAGGACGTGGTGGAAAGAACGCATATTGTGGAAAAGGGAGGTACAATAATTTATTTGGATGAAAACGGAAAAGAAGTTGCCATTCATCCCAATGTACCCGTATCAATGAATATGTGGGGTTTTACTCCCGATTATTTCGACTATTCTTGGGAAGCTTTCAAGAAATTTTTAGCTGAAAATGGTCAAAATGTTAAAGCCGAATTTTATATCCCGACGGTTGTCAATCAATTGATACACGAAAATAAAGTTACCTGCAAAATTTTGGATACGCCTTCCAAGTGGTTTGGCGTAACATATTCCAATGACAGACCGCAGACAGTTTTAAAAATCAATGAATTAATCCGTAAAGGAGTATATCCAGAAAAATTATTCAAATAAACAGACATCATGAGTAAAGTTTTGGTTACCGGCGGAACCGGATATATTGGTTCGCATACTGTGGTTGAATTGCAACAGGAAGGACATGAAGTTATTATTGTGGATAATCTTTTTAATTCCGATATTGAGGTTTTAAACGGAATCGAAAAAATTACCGGTATTCGTCCCATATTCGAAAATATCGACTGTACGGATTATGTTGGCATGGATCGCATGTTTGAAAGACATAAGAATATAGACGCGATAATTCATTTTGCAGCGTATAAAGCTGTAGGCGAGTCGGTTGAAAAGCCTTTGCTGTATTACAGGAATAATATTCTTTCTCTGATCAATTTATTGCAACTGATGCCGGTACATAAAATCAAGCATTTGGTTTTTTCGTCTTCGTGCACCGTTTATGGACAGCCGGATATTTTGCCGGTAACGGAAAATTCACCTTTTAAGCCGGCACTTTCTCCTTATGGCAATACCAAACAAATATGTGAAGAAATTATTCGCGATACCATTCATTCCAATTCATTTTATCATAGCATTGTTCTTCGATATTTCAATCCGATTGGAGCGCATCCTTCGGCCGAAATTGGAGAATTGCCCAATGGCGTGCCCAATAATTTGCTTCCGTTTATTACTCAAACAGCCATCGGAATCAGGAAACAGTTGCTGGTTTATGGAAACGATTATAATACGCCTGATGGAACATGTATTCGCGACTACATCGATGTCGTTGATTTGGCAAAAGCACATGTTTCGGCTCTCAACCGCATGTTGAATCATCAGCAGAAAAACAATCTGGAAGTTTTCAATCTTGGAACGGGCAGAGGACTTTCGGTGCTGGAAATTATCAAAATGTTTGAGAAAGTTAATGGGGTCAAGGTACCTTATAAAATTGTGGGAAGACGGGAAGGTGATATAGAAAAAGTTTGGGCCGATCCGAGTTATGCAAATAAGGAATTGGGTTGGAAAGCTCAGCGACCTTTGGAAGAAACGCTTCGCAGTGCATGGGAATGGGAGAAAAAACTGGCTGAACGTACCAAACAAAATGCTTGATAAAAAATTTCATTCAATTAAAATGAAAGAAGACAATAGCTTATATCCCTTAAAATTTCAACCCATTTTAAAAGAAAAAATTTGGGGAGGAACGCGGCTAAAAAAACTTTTCAACAAGCAAACCGAATCCGACAAGATTGGTGAAAGTTGGGAACTTTCCGGTTTTGAAGGTGATGAATCAATTGTATCGAATGGTTTCCTTGCCGGGAATAATTTGACGGAATTGATTGAAATATATATGGGAGACTTGGTTGGGGATAAGATTTTTGAAGAATTTGGGTTGACTTTTCCCTTGCTTTTTAAACTTATTGATGCCAATGACGATTTGTCCATTCAGGTGCATCCCGACGATGAGACGGCAGCTCAGCGGCACAATTCGTTGGGAAAAACCGAAATGTGGTATGTAATAGATGCTGAGCCGGGAGGAGAATTGATAGTTGGATTTAAAAACGATTGCTCACGCGAAGAATATTTGAAAGCTTTGGAAGAAGGACGTGTGGCCGATTTACTGAAAAGAGTTCCGGTCAGCAAGGGTGATGTGATTTATATTCCGGCAGGTTTGGTACACGCCATAAAAAAAGGCGTATTGGTTGCAGAAATTCAGGAGACAAGTGATCTTACTTATCGTATTTTTGACTACAAACGAACCGATGAACATGGAAAAGAGCGTGAACTGCATACAGAATTGGCTTTGGATGTCATAAATTTTTCCGCCACAAAAAATCCAAAAGTTGAATACGCACCTAAAGTTAATGCGGTAACAACACTGGTTTCGTGTGATTATTTTACCACCAATCTGCTAATATTTAATCGTAATATTATCCGCAATTACAGTTCGCTGGATTCCTTTGTAGTTTATATGTGTTTGGAAGGAAATTTCATTTTAGAATGCGAAAACCATAAAATCTTGGTGGAAAAGGGCGAAACAGTTTTAATTCCTGCCAGTTTGGACGAAGTTTCATTGATTCCGCAAGGAGAGGTAAAATTGCTGGAAGTATATATTCAGTAAGGATTATTTCAAACTTAATATTAAAAAGGGAATGGCTGCAAACGAGAGTTGAAGTGCCATTCCCTTTTTCCTGTTTTATTCTGTCAAAACAAATCTATCACATCACTTCATTTTTGTTTTGCTGTAAACATTTTTGAATTGTTGGAAAACGATAATATTTTGAAAATCGTTCGTGGTTTTTATCCAATTTTTCAACATGCCGTTTTTTTCAAAATTTTCTTCTTCAAACATGCGCATGCTTGGGATATTTTCTTCAGCAATCTGTACGTAAAGTTGGTTAATTTTCAGAAATTCAAATACATATTCTTCAACGAGATGAAGTGCTTCTCTGGCAAAACCGTTTCTTTGAAATCTTTGCTCGATAAAAAGTCCCAATGCTATGCGGCTATTGTGAATGTCGAAGTCAAACAAGTCAACCGTTCCAATGGTTTCATTGCTGCTTTTGATAGTTATCATCAACCTCAGTTGCCTGTTTTCGTATATGTCTTTTTCCGAATCCAGTATGTACCGTTTCAGCATATAACGTGAATAGGGATTTCGGGTATTGCCCACCATCCACAATTCGGGATTGTTTTCCCATCGATACAGAAGTTCCAAATCTTCGGGTTCGACAGCGCGTAGCCGTATGTTTTCGTTTTCCAGCAACAATTTTATTTTTCTTTGATAGCTTCAACAATTTTTGCTTCGAGTTCGGCAGCCAATTCTGGATTGTCCTTAATAACGGTTTTTGCGGCATCTCTTCCCTGAGCAAGTTTGGTATCGCCATAGCTGAACCACGAACCACTTTTTTTGATAATTCCGTATTCTACGCCCAAATCGAGGATTTCACCGCTTTTGGAAATTCCTTCGCCAAACATAATATCAAATTCTGCTTTACGGAAAGGAGGTGCAACTTTGTTTTTCACTACTCTCACACGCGTTTGATGTCCTATAACTTCTTCTCCGTCTTTCAGTTGCCCAATTTTTCGAATATCCAAACGTACCGAAGCATAGAATTTCAGGGCGTTTCCTCCGGTAGTAGTTTCAGGATTGCCAAACATGACACCAATTTTTTCCCGAAGTTGATTGATAAAAATACAGGTTGTGTTGGTTTTGCTGATGTTGGCAGTAAGTTTGCGAAGTGCCTGCGACATTAATCGGGCTTGAAGTCCCATTTTTGAATCGCCCATGTCGCCTTCCAGTTCGGCTTTTGGAGTTAAGGCGGCAACGGAATCGATAACGACAATGTCAACGGCTGACGAACGAATCAGTTGATCGGCAATTTCCAACGCCTGTTCGCCATTGTCGGGCTGAGAAATCAGCAATTCGTCGGTATTTACACCCAACTTTTCGGCATAAGCACGATCGAAAGCATGTTCTGCATCAATAATGGCAGCAATGCCGCCGGCTTTTTGGGCTTCAGCAATGGCATGAATGGCCAATGTGGTTTTTCCGGACGATTCGGGTCCGTAAATTTCAATCACTCTGCCTCTGGGATAGCCGCCAACGCCTAAAGCAATGTTTAAACCTATGGAGCCGGTTGGAATCACATCGATGTCAACTATTTGGTTGTCGCCCATACGCATAATGGTCCCTTTTCCGTAATCTTTTTCTATTTTTTCCATTGCCAGCTGCAAGGCTTTTATTTTTTCGGAGGACGGTTTCTTTTGTTCTTCGGTTGTTTTTTCGGCCATAATTAAGTTTTTAATAATTGATTATTTTTCTGAACTTCTTTAATATAAATTCACTGATACAAAAATACATGAAAATGAATGGATCTACAAATGTGAGTGAACATAAATCTTGACTGGAAGATGTTTAATATTTTTAAAATCAGTACTTTATTTTTAGTGTTAAACATAGAATTTTAAAAATTGACCTGATTGGCAAGTATTTCAGTAAAATCGGAAAGATGTCCTTTTACATATGCTGAAATTATTTCCAGTTGTTCTTCTTCCATGTCGAAATATTCTTCTTCCAATTCATCAAATTGCTCAAAATCAACATACATTGCATTAAATTCTTCTTCGGAAGTATCTCTTTCCAGCGTGGTTTTGTTCTCGTCATATATTTTTTTTGCCCTGTAAATCAGTTTCGACAGCTCACGTGCTCCCATCAATCGTAATGCTTTGGCAAAAGGATTGTCAAAAATATACCCTCCGTAACCGTTTTGAATCAGTTGAACAAAACCGCCTTCATCCATTTCGGTCGAAAAAAAATACCACGAAAGCAAAACATGTTGCCACCCATTGAGCAATTGCATGTTGGAAGTATTCAAATTACCACCAATAGCTGTCAAATAGGTATTGGCAATCGTCCGAAGAAATTCTTTATTGTCTTTTTCAAGGGCTTGCTGCAATTCTGAACTTGGGATTTGTATCATTTTTTTGTATTTTTCTAATTGAGTAATATTTCGGCACTGTAGGCCGGCAAGTCTATGTTGATGGTTCCGTTAACCTCTGTAAAAGCATGTTGGAAAACAGCCTGATAAATTGTGTTTGTCATGATGCTCGGAAGATTGATTTCAAAATGCTGGGATTTGGGCGCATTATTGATAAATATTATGGCCACCTTATCAAAATATTTTCGGGCATATACCCAGCTGTCGTTATTAGCCTGAAGAGAAACAAAATCGCCATA
>ERZ795045.887-NODE-887-length-36014-cov-6.335104_pt1 | contig 36014 bp, 31 predicted proteins | sample MGYA00375129_ERZ795045 | MGnify/ENA primary metagenome ERZ795045 (study PRJEB30174, sample SAMN05720166) | activated sludge metagenome | isolation source: anaerobic digester from wastewater treatment plant | place: Japan | collected 2015-05-15 ...
ATTATTCCGTCCAGACATAAATTTCCTTCCTTTTATCTTGTTTTTCTTGCCATCTATGAGGGGTGGCAGGTATAAGCACACCCCTCATAGATATGTAATCTGGTCAATGGAAAAGGGTTAACTCCAATCGTTCCGAACAACAACTCGTGCTTTTTGGTAGATAACCGCAAAATCAGTTACTACAGTTAGATAACTGCGATCCCATTGCTGGTTAATTAATCGGTCACTTTCGACTAATAAGTCCTGCTCGGTCAACTTCTGCACAGCATAACGTGAATCGAGCAATGTAAAGCAGTTTGCTGGGTGGTCAGCCATCGGCACAAGTTTTACACCTAATGGCGTTGGCAAATTTCCACTCCGTGCAAAATCAAACAGACCTGAATCGGTTAGTTCTGGCAACGACAGTAATGCCTCCATCGTATTTGCATCGGCGACCAGATGTGTAGGAGTAAAGAAATTTTTAGTGGTCAGGTGTAAAAATGCACGGACAAGGTCTGTATAACTCCATGTTCCAGCTGTGCTTGAGTTAAGTATTTCTGGGGCGGTTCCACTGCCAGAAGCATCCCCATAGACCAATATTAGAGCAAGCCGTTTATCTAAATTCCGACCTAAACACTCTCCCATTCTTCGCAAATGAACCCGCAACATATCTACCGACATTCTGCGAATAACTTCATACGAAGCAATGACACCCCGTCCTAATTTCTCCAGCCGAATCACACGGTCTCCATACGTAATTTCCGATTCTGGAATAGCGGAACCTTCACTAACCAGACGAAGTTCTTCCTCTTCCTCTGATTCTTCCACATACGGCACATCATAAACTGCACTGCCAATATGCTCATCACGGATGATTAATTGTGGATAAATAGGTTTGCTTTGCATTCCAGCAACTACTGACTCACGAACCAAATCTGGAAATAACCATTTCGTATTTGGGTCCGTCTGGAAGAAACGTTCAACCGTAATTTGATGCAGGTCTATTCCAAATTCTCTTGCACAATACTCCTCAATATTCGTTCCCAACGCACGGAAATATTGAGAATAAGACAAGCCCAACGTGTTTAAGGTCTCGTATAGTTCTTTACCTTTCGTTGAAATCAGTTTTTCTTTCGGTTGGGATAAAAACTGCATCTGTTCCATTAGTTTGGTGTTTTCTTTTATCATACAAATATCCTCCTTTTCTTGTTAGAGTAAGACATGAACACGACTCGTGGCTGGTTCTACTTTAATAACTCTGCCAAAACCATTACCCGTAGCGGGTGCTTTAACTTTGCCTGGCACAGATGCCCCCACGATGCCTTTTAATCCATCTACCGTAGGCGGTGTCCCCTGATAATCAAAGATACACACGCCTCGAACCTTTACAGGAATGGCACTTTCATTTGTATCGCAATCACTCATGGCTTGCCCGAAGATAACATCCTCTCCTGCGAAGGCATTACTCACCTCATAATCACCTGTAAGTTTCAAGGCATCTCCACGATGGATGCTTACTGTTCCTGTTGATGGTGTGGAGCAGGTAATGATTAATTCTGTGTATGTTCCACCAATATCACCGAAGACCATATTAGAACCTCCTTTTTGTTATATGTTAGTTGTTTCTTTTTGTTGTTGTGTCAACACAAGGTTTAGTATTTCCTGAGATAACTTGTTATCTCCCGATTTTACCCAAGACTCATCTATCTTCTCTGGTCGAGATATCCGTTCCGACGGTGCATATCTGGAAAAACGAGCCTCCCATTTTTGCAGATATGAATAGATCTCTTCCAAAGAGCATCGAGCCAGAGCCTTCTCCCAGTGTTCCGAGCAGAATGCGTCGCCATCTAAAAATTGTCCTAATCCACAAAGTTTACGGATGGCATACTTCCGAGCGTGAATACCATCTTCTATCAAGGATGGCACATCCGCTGGTGCAATTTGCCATGTCTGCATCCGTTGCCATAGAGCCTGCTGAAATCGTGCAGGGAAGCCTGCCCAACGTTCGACCTGATACACCATTTGCTGACCTGTTTCTGAAGTTAATTCCAGATAACCACATGTATCGCTTTGCTTGAACCAACGATACCGTCCTGCAAGCAGACACTCTGTCTCCTTATCCGTCTCTAACCAAATAGGGTCGTGGGGGAGTTTTTCTTGACCCCATAGTTTTGGTAGGAGTTCATGTGCTTCTATTCTCCAACCTAATAGATAGTGGTCTTGTTCAAGGCGGACATCGAGATGATGTCCCTGCTTATCCTTATGTCGCTGTACTACAAACCGCCCTTCGGAGTGTAAGGCACAGTCAATAGGGATGGATTCTTCATATTTTCGGAACCGACTTAGCATTTTCACCTCCTTTCGTTAGTAATTGTTAAACATGTTTTGCTGAACAAGGGAGAAGATTACTCCTAACAAATTAGCCACAAGTAGCCACAATCCGCGTAGAAGGGACTGTTCAAGACGTGAAACTCGTTCTCGTAGTTCGGAAATATCCTCACAAAGGCGGTTCATAAGTTCAAATCCTTGTGGTGATTTTTTCTTATTGGTTAATGATATTTTTGGTGGCATTTTGAGACCTCCTTTTCTGTTTTGATGACCCAATGATTTATTCATAACTCCAATATTTATGGTTTCTATTTTTATATTCATTAAAGTAATTTAGACCCAATATGTTCTGTGATTTTTCAGCCATCCGCTCTGCAAATTGGGAGCGTGCTTCTGTTATGAAGGATGTTCCTTGAGAACCACAGGCAACAACCGAGCCTTCTAATACATCCTGAACCCCGCGAATGTGATAGAAACACAAATTACCATCATATTTTGTGCCAGGCACATGAATACATTGACGGATATCCTTACCGCAGATAGAACATTCAGGGAAGGTAAATGAAAAGCCAATTGATGTCTCCCGATAGATACCACCCTCGATATTTGCAATAAAGTGCCGATTTTCGTCTAACAATAGCACATATACTTTAGGACGAACTGAAACATAATCTCCATTGCGAGATAATGTTGAACGGAAGAAGGTGCCCCGAGGTAAAGAGCCTCTTAAATCATGACGCTCCATTAAAGGTCTACCTGGCACAAGACGATTGATGGTGTTCAATTCCTCTTCTGGAAAGCAACTGAAATGACGGTCAATTTGATTGTGGCATAAATCAAGGGTAAAAACGACATATTCCTCTGGTTTTAGTTCTCGCAAGGTGTAGCGATTGACTTCTTTATTTTCATCTGTCTCCGTTTCTGCTGATAATTGAGTACGTGCGGGTGATATAACTTCACCCCAGCGTTCTGCGAAACAAAGTGTGTCCAAAATACTCATTGTTAAACCTCCTTTATGATGTTCTGTTGTTTATGAAGATAAAATGTTCATGTGACGAAGTTGATTACGGACTTCTTCAATACTAATGATTCCAGCCTGCAACAATTGCAATAACTCATTCACCCGTCTTGTTTCGACCAGTGATTGTTTTTGGGCATCTGAAGTGCAATTGGAACGTGGCTGAACCGTCAATTCTACCTGAACACCTGCAAGTGCCAACTCTAAACGATAAATCCGCTCTAATATTCGAGCGATGGAGCGATTGATAGTCTCTACCTGACGATTGATAATCTCATATTGCACCGTCCCATAGGTCTCTGTCGTTCCATAATTCCGACCTAACAAGATGGGCATCATGTGTGTGCCTGTGATGATTTGTTCTTCAATGGCTCGCTGTGTATCGTAATAGGCAGGATAGCGTTGTGCCCCTTGAACCACAGAAATTCCTACATTATCATAGGTAACGACATTTTGGTCAACGCCTAAATTGCTCATTTGTTCCCGAATCTCAGCCAAGTTTGCCTCCATTCGGTTCTGATATTCCTCTTCACTTTCTTCTGGTAGTTTTGCTTCGGGTTTATACTGCACATGGAGTCGTGCCCAGCCTGCGTTATGCATTGCACGTGCCATATCCTCCATAAGTCTCTGTTGAACCTTGATTACAAAGGGCAAAGCACGAAATAAGGAACGACCGTAAGGGTTTGTTCCATCACGGTCTAAGGCTATATATACGAATCGTTCTGATGGCAAATGGATTGTTTCATTCCCATAAATCTGGTATGCCTGCCATGAATGGTCTTCCCAACGGAAGCGGATAGTCCAGACATCAATCGGGACTATATCCTGAATGTAATTGCTGGAAGGTGAAAAAACAATTTCAAGGGCGGATGCCCCATAGGTAAATAGTGAGGTATATATAATATCCAGCAAATTTGTAAGACCACCATCACCACTATTTATTCGCTGGTTTAACTGTTCAATTATCCGTTTTGCCTGAGCAAGTTTCGCCTCTGTTACTTCGTTTCCCCACTGTAGGTCGAAGCCATTATTACAAAGTCGTTTCCATGTCCAGACTGCATCGGACAGGTCGGGAATGGAATCACGCAAGTATCTGTAAACTTCGAGCATAAAAAAGGGGATATGGTCTGGTAGCGGGACGAAGTTATATGACAAAGGATTAGGGGTATCAAATATCAGGGAGTGGCGAATTGCATTTGCAGGTTTTGCCTTTGTATTAGAAGGGCTATTTGAGCCTTTCAGGGATAATAAACGATATAACCATGTTAATGCTTTTTCTGGATATATGCCCATAACTATTCCTTTTCCTTTGTAAAATTGCTCTATAAATAAGAGTGAGTATTTTGCCCTGAACAGGGTTTAACTTATTGATAGAGAATAGGTTATTGGGGGGTAGATACGTCAGACGAGTTGGACACGTCAGGCACGTCGGACAAAACATTTGAGATTGACTAAGTAGATTGCTTTTCTGTATAATAAACGTGGGGAGTAAAAAAAATTTATGATTTTAGACAAATACCAAAATTGTTTTTGGGCTTCGAATAAAGAGGTCTGGGGTTTGCCATTAAAACGGATTTTTATGCAGAGGAAATCCATGTTTCATATTTTCTCTCTTCGTGTATTTTCTATGGCTATTCTCCTTTTTACACTTCTTATTTTTGTATTTACAGGTTGTGATTCGGGGAGTCTATCACCTGAAAGGGTTGTGCCAGATGAATATGCAAGTGGTGATAATCAGGTATGTATGCATGGTGAGACGTTGCCTCAGCCGTTTCGTGTTACGGTAGAGAGTGCAATTCAGAAAGGTCTACTTGGTGGTGAAGGAGGCAGAAAGGGCATTGGTGGTGTTCGAGTCTTATTCAGAGTTCTTAACGAGGATACGGGTGCTGTATTTACCAAAACGAACCAACCTAAAGCAGAGGTTATAACGGATGCAGGGGGTTCCGCCTCTGCGTTATTAAAATTAGGGAATTGGTGTGGAGACATTTGGGTAGAGGCATCGTTACCAGATTTCCCGAATGTTAAACCTGCCCGATTACGTGCTATTGGTGGTGTAGAAAAAATTTTATCTTCAAAGGAATCGGTAGCAGGGGGTACCATTGATTCTTTTGGTGTTCGATTGGTCAATAGTGATGGTTCACCTGCAAAAGGAGTGGAAGTCTTTTTCCGTGTTGAGGGTTCTTCCAAAGGTGCCTCGGTTAAAAATACACATATACTTACTGACGATGAAGGTAAGGCAGTTACCTCTTGGAAATTAGGGAACGAGACAGGAATAAATTATGCCTCCATTGAAATTCGTGATACACGACCCGATATAACCCCCAGAGACCGATTTGATACAAGGTCTTTGGAGTTCAAAGTGATGGGGATGAATAAATGGGGGCTATTAGTAACGTTACTGGGTGGACTTGCGGTATTCATTTATGGGATGACCTTGATGTCGTCAGGCATTCAATTAGCTGCAGACCGCAAATTGAAAGCCATCCTTCAATTTATGACACAAAATCGTGTGACTGCATTGTTAGCAGGGACTATTACCACTGCTCTTGTTCAATCCTCTTCTGCAACTACAGTAATGACTGTCGGTTTTGTCAATGCGGGGATGCTTTCATTGAAGCAGGCTATCGGTGTAATTTATGGTGCAAACATCGGTACGACTGTCACGGCACAATTGATTGCTTTTCGGTTAGAGACGTTATCCTTACCTGCAATTGCAATCGGATTCATCATGATGTGGATTCCTAAAAATGCAAAGGTAAAGGCCTTCGGACAAGCCATTCTCGGGTTTGGTTTATTATTTCTTGGCTTGACCATCATGTCCGATGTGCTAAAACCGTTACGTTACAGTACCGAGTTTATACAGTGGTTTCATAAGTTCGATTGTTCCCCTGATGCCCAAGGGGTCATGCCATTAGTGCCAACGCTTATGTGTATTCTCATTGGAACCATAGCAACCTGTATTATTCAGTCCAGTAGTGCTACGGTAGGTCTTGTGCAAGCACTTTGTGCTCAGGGGCTCATTAATTTTTATACAGCGGTTCCGCTTATTCTCGGGGATAACATCGGAACGACTATCACGGCGAACCTTGCAGCATTGAATGCGAACCGTAATGCGAAGCGTACAGCGTTGGCTCATACCTTCTTTAATGTAATCGGGACATTAATTATGTTTGGCTTATTCTTTGTCCCACTCTGGAACCATCAGCCGTTATTTTTAGGAATTGTAGATTGGGTAACTCCAGGAAATGTGTTTTCTCAACATCCAGAAAATATTGTACGACATGCTGCGAATGCACATAGTTTGTTCAACATTATCAATGCATTCCTATTCCTGCCTTTTGTCAATTTACATGCAAAACTTTGCATGTTGATTATCCCAACCACTCGAGAGGATCGAGAAACAGTGCTTGAATATCTCGAACCGAAACTTTTAAATTCACCACTATTTGCTCTTGAACAAGCGGTAAAAGAAGTCACATATATGATTCGCAAAGGACAAAACTCCATCAATGATGCATGTGAACTGTTCTGCACAGGGAAAGAACCGTTAATCCAACGTATTCAGGAACGCGAAATATTAATTGACCGTCTCCAACATGATATAACGGAATATCTTGTAGAACTATCTCGAAAAGAATTAGAACCGTCTCAATCGAAATTAATCCCTGCTTTAATCCATGCTGTTAACGATGCGGAACGATTGGGTGACCATGCGGAAGCCTTTATTGAACTTTACCACATCTTGAAACAGAATGAACTGACTTTAACATCATCTGCTTTGAACGAAATTCGTGAACTTCAGCACACATTAAATGAACAGATGGAATTTCTATTTCAAACATTTGAAAAGCATGACATTGACTCTGCACAAAAATCTATTTTTATAGGTGGAAAAGTTCAGGAACTTGTTCACCATTTCACCGAGAACCATGTTCATCGTTTGGATACAGGTGAATGTTCTGTAAAGGCTGGGGTTGTGTTCTTGGATGTTTTAGGACATTTAGAACGTATTAGCGACCACATTGTTAATATTGCGGAACGTGCTGAAATTGTATTGAATGTCATTCGATAAAACGAACTATATCTTAAATCTTCGTTACAAATGAATATGTAATAAAACGCAAAGGGAAGCAAATGAAGTGTGCTTGCTGGCTCGGACCCAAAAATATACAAATTATTGAGAAGCCAAAACCTATCCCAAAAGATGGTGAGGCATTAGTTCAGGTGGAATCTGTCGGAATATGTGGCTCGGATATTCATTACTACGTAGAAGGTAAAATTGGAGACCAGCATATCTCGCCACCATTGGTGTTAGGGCATGAATTCGCTGGTAACGTTATTGAAGTTAAAGGTTCGCAATTTGAACATCTGGTCGGTAAACGGGTAGCAGTGGAGCCAGGGATACCTTGCGGGGAATGTGAGTTTTGTAATAAGGGGCATTATAATGTTTGTCCATTTATGAAATTTTTAGGGGGACCTGGTTGTGATGGTGCTCTATCCGAATTTATTTCGGTACCAGCACGGATGTGTTTCTCGGTTCCTGATACGATGTCCGCTCCTATTTCCGCAATGGTAGAGCCAACAGCAGTTGCCTTGCATGCGGTAGAATTGGCTTGCTTTCATCCTGGCGAAACAGCACTGGTAGTAGGTCTCGGCTCCATAGGACTATTAACTGTACAGTTATTGCTGTTAAGTGGTGCTTCTCTGGTAGCAGGAATAGATTTAAATCTTTACCGTAGTGCCATTGCGATACAATTAGGTGCCCATAAAAGTCTTACTCCGATTTCCAGTGAACCGACCCAAGAAAGTATAGATTGGTGCAATAAAATCACAGAGCATCATGGGTTTGATGTAACGTTTGATTGCACAAACAGTTCAGAAGGGATTGTTATTGCTTGCCATGGTGCTAAACCTGCTGGAAGATGTGTATTGGTGGGAATTTCTGGGAAGGATTACGACCCTATCCCTGTTAGTATTGCACGACGTCGTGAACTGAAATTACAATGGTGTCGGCGGTTTAGGTATAACTTTCCGAGTACCATCGAACTAATACGACAGGGGAAAATTAAGATTGAACCGATATTAACACACCATTTCCCGCCTGAACAGACGAGTTTGGCTTTTGATATGGTTGCTTCTGGAGCAGGAAAGTTGATAAAGGCTTCTATTGACTGGATATAAAAGGAGTTTTGTCAGACCAGTCGGACGGGTCGGACAGGTCGGGGTTAAACCTCTTTTACTTATTAGATTTTTCGTAGGCGGATTCTGCAGAAAAAATGGCACGGATACGGTCAAGGTCAAATTTCGGTTTACGGTCGTATGTATAAATTCCATTTTGTTCTTGCTCAATGTTATATAACTGCGTATAGCAGAAGCCGAACATGTAGGGGTTATCCAGAATTGCCTTTGTGAGCCCTTCCAATCTCTGGTAAAATTCCTCTAATGTCTTCGGATTGTTGCCATATCCCCAACCACCTTGTTCCACATTCCAGCCAATTCCACCATATTCACTAATGAAAAATGGGACAGGACGTGTTTCTGCATAGGAGCAATCGGGCTTTTTAGGATTGTCCGCAATTGTATCCCATTTGGCTTTGAATTTTACGGGGTCTTGCTCATAATCATGGGCATCGATAAGCATTGGCTTAGGGTAGCCGTGAGTCCATCCACTGGCTTCCAGCACAGGTCGGGTTGAGTCAATGGCACGGGTTAATTCAAGAATAACTCCCTGCAAAGGCACTGCTTCTTTTGGTGTCTCATTAAACGGGCACCAGCCAATAATTGCGGGATGGTTAAAATCGCGTTCGACTATTTCACGCCACTCGTTAATATAATGTAACTGTCCTGCAGTATTCTTATGGTCGAATTGCCAGTCTGGAAACTCACCCCAAACAATATACCCTAATTTATCTGCCCAGTATAAGAAACGTGGTTCAAATACTTTCTGATGAAGACGTGCCCCATTAAAGCCTGCTTGCATAGAACGTTCTATGTCGGCACGAAGTTCTTCGTCTGTCGGTGCAGTCCAAATCCCATCAGGGTAAAAGCCCTGGTCGAGGACGGTACGATGAAAGACAGGTTTGCCATTAATAAGAAATTTACGTCCTTCTAATGTCAATTTCCGCAACCCAAAGTAGGAGTTTAATCTGTCAACTACCACATTACCTTTTTTTAAGGTTAGTTTTAGGTCGTATAGTTCAGGTTTGCCTGGCTCCCATACGTTAACCACTTGGAGAGGTAATACTAATTGGGCTGTGTCGCCATTTAATTTTACTGTCGCATTGCCCACATTTGCACCATTGAAAAACGCTTCCGCTGTTAATGACAAGCCTTCTGGCAAATCGCCCCGACAGAGAGCATGAAGGGTTATTTGACCCTTATCCATATCTGGGTATACTTTGAATCGTTCGATATAGGACGTACCAACTAATTCTAACCATACTGTTTGCCAGATACCTGTCGTCCGAGTATAGACACACCCAAAACTTTCTGGCTTGGGTGATTGTTTGCCACCCGCTTGAAGACCAGTGCGAACATCATCAAAGGCATGAACAATAATAACGTTCTCCCCTTCTTTTATAAATGGTGTTACATCGCAGGTAATAGGGGCACTACCGCCAAAGTGCTCTCCACATAAATTCCCATTCCACCAGATTCGTGTATGCCAATCACAGGCACCAATATGAAATAAGACACGATGTTCTTTCCAATTTTCAAAAGGGACGGATATGGTTCGACGATACCATACATTGCGAACAAACTGTTTGCGGTTAAGCCCAGATAATTCACTTTCTCGGCAGAATGGAACCTGAATGCGGTCTGGAAATACAGCATTTGCCTCTAAAAATAAGGTGTTATTGTCGTCCGTCTCTGCAAATTCCCAGATACCATTCAGGTTAACCCACTGCTCACGCATCATATCTGGACGTGGGTGTTCGGGACGTGGGATAGCCTCTGCTGTTGCAGAGTGAGATATATAAAAACAGATGCTGATAAATAGGATTGTTGAGAATAGCAACATTTTCATGAGGTTTCCTTTCTAACGTTCTAATGTTCGGTATCTTTTTTGAAAACAAGAATGTATTATATTTAAATTTTGTGTTGCTTTCCAAAACAAATGGGTCGGACGAGTCAGACGAGTCAGACAAGTCAGACGAGTCGGACAAAATTTAGAATTAACCATTAAATTAGAGGTAAAATAATTAATTAAACAAAGCAAAGGAGGTTGTCGGTATGTCTAAGGTTCTTGTTTTGTTAGCCCAAGGTTGCGAAGAAGTCGAAGCGGTAACTGTAATTGATTTATTAAATCGTGCTGGCGTTGAAGTAACAACCGCCTGTTTGGATAAGGAAAAGATAATACATGCAAGTCATGGTGCATTACTTGTAGCCCAGAAACTTTTAGATGAGGTATTAACGGAAGAGTTTGATATGGTAGTTTTGCCTGGAGGTTTGCCTGGAGCAGATAATCTTGCAAATAATGCACGGGTGATTCAACTTATAAAAAATATGGCGAATTCTGGGAAGTATGTATCGGCTATTTGTGCCGCTCCACATATACTTGCCCAAAGTGGATTGTTGGATGGGAAGAGAGCAACTGCGTATCCTGGATTTTTAAAGAAAAAGGACTTCCCTAAAATTGAGATTTGTGATGATGCGGTGGTGGTATGCGGTAATATTATTACAGGGAGAGGTCCAGGGGTTGCGATGGATTTTGCTCTTGCTCTCATTGAGGCTTTGGAAGGGAAAGCCATTCGCGACAAGGTAGAGGCGACATTGGTGCGGTATTAATTTCGTTATTGTGGTGTTACTGTTTCTGTATCGGAGGGGGTATCAACAGTATCCCGAATGATACTGGGTGGAATAACGTGAATATTTGAGGTCAGTGGAAACTGCACCCCAATAAGGCTTGGGAAAATAACTTCAAAAAAGAGTGCGTTATATTGATGAGACACGAGGGAGATATTTGTTCTATAGGTACCTTCCGCAGATTCGGTGAGTAATTTGCATTTCCAGTCTTTGTTCGATGGCTCGAAAATATCACCTCTTTTATCTTTGCTACAAAACCACAATCGACACTCCACCGCTTCTTCACCTACTTTAACAGTGCACTCGCCATTAGTTCCGATATGCCAGCGGAAAACGGGCATACTGCGTTGTCCTAAAATCCGCTGGTAGAACACCTGAATGGTATCCTTGAAATCATATAGGCGGACAGAGGAAGTTAAGGCGTAACTTGGGCGTATTTGTTGCGGTAGGAATGCATATTCCCGCGACATTTGCACGTGGGGATAAACGACCCAACAGGTAGGTTCGGGAATATCGGAAATCATTTGTTCTGACCACGTACCGAGATGATTGGATGCCTCGGTACCCAATGAAATGATTAGTTTGGGTATGTTCAAAGAGGAGCGGTAATAATAAGGGTCGATAACCTGAAGAAGATGTTCTCCATCTCCCGCCTCAAATAAGGCAAGTATCCCCGCATCATCCATCTCTGCAAATAGGGCTGGAAGGGTCATCTCGTCAAGAAGGAACCGTTTTACCTGCTGTTCTATGTTAAATGAAAAATTATTAATTCCAGCGACACCAATTACTCGCTTGTCAACCGCAGGAACCAGCCATGGAACAAAGAACGGAGCATCTCCACAGAGAACAAATTCCTTCACTGGAATTTCTGAACGTAAGTTTTTCAAGAAGAAGTCCTGAATGGCATCCATCGCTTTTACAATGGACTTGACTATTGGACAAAATACAATCCAACCTGGGTCGTGCGTTTCGAAGTATTGCTGAAGACTGCGGTTTATAAATTCAACGGGTGTAAGATTGGTGACCTTGGTTGGTGTTTCATAAAATCCGACATTGTCGCGGGGAAAACCTTCTAATATCGCAACAACGGATTTCGTAAATACCGCAAGGGAAATGAAATAGGGCGGCACATCACTCATTGGGACTTCGCTGGTTGAAAAACCTTCTGTGAGAACCATCATCCCAATATCTTTTACCCGCTGTTTTGGGACAATTACGGTTAACCAGTGACGCCACAGTGGAGGTACCGTTTTCTCAGGATGCCAGCTCTGAGAAGTAAGGTCCAAAAAATATGCCTTATAGCCTTCGCCTTGTTTCTCACCATACACCTCAAAATGATAATTATCATCATCGCTATTTTTTAAATAATCGGACAATACTTTTGAGTAGTCATATTCAGGTTTCTCTTTATCCGTTAATGCTGTTGAAGTTGTTTTTGCCTCCTGTGATTCTCTATTTAATCCCCCATGGTAATATGTATAAACCATAAACCCGCTCAGCATTAAGGACACGAGTGAGATAAGCAGAAGTATCAACACAAGAACGTTATTTTTTAACCCTGAAGGAGAACCCTGGGACGTTGCTACTTCAATAGGTGTCATTGTTCCAGGGATTGGCGAATAAGGTGTGTTCATAGGGTATTGCGACCCTGACGGTGGAACAGGAGTCATCGTGTATGCGGGTCCTGTGGGCGGGGCAGATGTCGGTGTTGGGGTTTGTATTTGTGCATTCATTCCAGAAGTTGGTGATGGTGTAGGTTGAAAACCTGTCATAGGAGTCCCTTGTCCAGCAGGTGTGGCATACATAGGTGGTGTTCTGACCGTATCACCCACTGCTCCAGAACCATCAACAGGTTGGGCATACGTATTCTCTACTTTCTGAAGTCGCTGGCTATCTGATGGCGGGGTTAATGGATAATTAGGCTGTATCTCACGCAACGGCGTAGTATGCTCAGGACCTGGGACACCTTCTTCCTTCAAGACCATCGTCTGTTGGGCTAACGGTGTTTCCCCTGACTCATGTTTTATAATTTCTTTTTCTATTTCACGAAGACGTTCCGCAACTTCTTTGCCTGTGGCAGGTCTGCCTTCTGGATTTTTGGTAAGGCATTGCGATATAAGTTTTTCCAGTGCTACTGGTAGGTCTGGGTTTATTAATCGCACTGGCGTCGGAGGTGTGTCTGTATGCTGTCGCATCAAAGCAAGGTAATTATCCGCTTCAAAAGGTAGGCTCCCTGTAAATATGAAATAGAGAACAACACCTAATGAGTATAAATCCGATTGCGGAGTTGCCTCTTTACCCAAGCACTGTTCAGGCGACATATATGCTGGCGTCCCTAATACATTATGCTCACCTGTTAGTGGGGTTAATGAGGTATCTCTAAGTCGAGCAAGATTGAAATCCGTTAATTTAACAATTCCATTTTCATCTACAAGGATATTCGCTGGTTTCACATCTCGATGAACAATCCCTGCTTGATGTGCTAAGTATAATGCCTCTGCTATCTGCACGCCAATACCAATGCGTTCTACAAGGGATAAATTGGGATGTTCACGCAAATAGCGGTCTAAATTCTTCCCATTGACATACTCCATCACTAACGCCAACCGCTGATTTTCCTCAACAATATCGTAAATCTGCACTATCCCAGGATAGTTCAGTCGTGCAGCACTTTGTGCCTCGCGTAGGAACCGAGAAACACGACTCGGCTCTGAGGAATGCTGAGGATGGAGCACCTTTATGGCGACTTCACGTTTCAGTCGCGGGTCAAAACCGCGGTAAACAACACCAAAACCACCTTCTGCAATTCGCTCATCTATACGATACACGCCAATATGTGAAGGTATGTCACCTGAGAGACTTGACACGTTATGTTTTATTCCTAACTAACATTTATTCACATTATATTTTAACTATATCGATAACTTATATCCCAATCCAAATATAATAGGGACAAACATCCCCTCTTTTTTAAAATACCGATACACAAAAAATAGTTCACTAATTCATGACAAATAATTATAATTTCTCACTATTTTTATCTTTCTCAAAAACACAAAACGTCTTGTAGGGTAAATACATGTAAGCAACGATACAGGATAGTCGAGGTTCATCCCAATAAAGTGGCGGTTGTATGAACGAACTCGTGTGTTTGTTTATATTTCGGTCGAATCAATGGTGCCTGCACCTATGACGATATCATTATTGTAAAAGACAGCGGTTTGTCCGGGGGTAATTGCGGATTGGGGTTCATCGAAAATAACACGGACAATTTTCCCATAGTCGTCAACTTTTTCTAATTGTGCGGATGCGGGCTCATGGCGTAATCGTATTTTACATTGAATTTTCATAGGTGTTTCGGGTGCATCAGGAATAGAGACCCAATTGCAATCAATAACTTTCATAGTTTGTTTCAGGAGGGCTGTTTTACGCCCAACAATAACACGGTTATTTATGGGGTCTAACCCGATTACATAATAGGGGTCACCCGCTCCGCCTATGCCTAAACCTTTGCGTTGCCCAATGGTGTAATGGATAATTCCGTGATGTTTCCCTAAAATATGTCCCTGCTCATCCACTATATCTCCTTCTTTCACTTCGTCTTCTCGGAATAGCACATCGTATTTATTGCTCTCTAAGAAATCCTGACTTTCGCTTTGGTCTGCCAGTTCTGGGAAACCTGTATTGCGTGCCAATTCACGAATGTGCGTTTTTGTAAAGTTTCCTAATGGGAATACAATCTTTTTCAATTGCTCCTGTTGTAACATGGCGAGGAAATAACTCTGGTCTTTTTCACGGTCTATACCGCGAAGTAATAAATACCGATTTTGCACAGGGTCAAAATGAACACGGGCATAATGTCCTGTTGCGAAATAATCGAAGGGAATACCCGCTTTTTGTGCTCGTTCTATAAGAAAACCGAATTTTATGGTGCGATTACAACGAACGCACGGATTGGGTGTGCGACCCGAGAGATATTCCTGACGGAAATACTCCAATACCGCTTTATTATATTCATCTGCGAGTCGGATAACATGAAAGGGAATTTCCAACCGTTCTGCGACGGATTGTGCCATTGCAATTTCCTGCTCTTCACCAGGACCGAAACATCCTTTTACGCCAGTATCTTGCAATGGGAAGCGATTATCCCATAGAGACATGGTCAAACCAATGACTTCACATCCCCGCTGTTTCAATAGCCAAACCGCCATTGAAGAGTCCACCCCACCACTCATTCCCACCGCTACTTTTGTCCCTGGTGGAGGCAGTAAATCTAAAATTTGTTCCACAAATTCCACGATGTTATTGCCCTTAATAATGTTTCATTCAATAGATAAAGTATTATAAAAGAACAGGTGTTCCTAAAAATATTATTTCTTCTTTTTTTTAATCCATTGGGAGATATTGATTAGTAATTGGAGGATGCTTTTTTCTCTTGGTTTGATTAAGGGTTTGATGTCTTCAATTTCTTCACCTATCTCGACATCGATGGATTCCGATTTGCGAATTGCCAGTACCTGTGAAGGGTAGATGCTTCTATGCCCAGTGATTACAAAACTTATAATACAAGCAATTGCGGAGTATGCGGCAATATTGGGACCGAACATCTCTACCGCTAAAATGCTGGAAGAAATAGGTGCATTTGCTGAGCCTGCAAGTAGAGCCACAAAACCAATGGATGCAAAGGTAGCCCTATCGAGACCAGATACCTCTGCAAAGAGGGTTCCAGCAGTAGCACCGATGAAGAATATTGGTGTAACGACACCTCCACTTCCTCCAAAGTGTAAGGTAATGGATGTAAAAATAATTTTCATCAGAAATGCATATTCGACAACTCGTTTCCCTTCTAATGAACTTACAATGGTATTAATACCTAAACCTAAATATTTATCTGAGAAAATGAATGTTAAAAGAACAAGGACACATCCAGCGATAAATGACTTTATGGGTTTGGGTAGGGACAATTTATTATGTATTTTTTCGGTTACATTCATTGTTTCAATAAATATAAGCGAACAGAAACCGAAAAAGACACCACTCAGGATAACCATAATTAGAAAATATTCGTTGAAAGCAAAGGAGAATTTTAATGGATGATAAAAATAGGTAATGCCGAGAGATGAAGTAACATGGTAACTAATCAAACCTGAGACAAAAGAAGGCAGAAGAATATCATATAGTAGACTACCGATATATACTACCTCTATTCCAAAAATAGCACCTGCAATAGGCGTCCCAAAGACGGATGCAAAACCAGCACTAATACCACATATCACCAATTTTTTTCGGTCTTTATCGTGGAGCCTTAATATATCGGCAAATAGAGAGGATAAACCAGCACCGATTTGTGCACAGGGACCTTCTTTGCCACCAGAACCACCCGAAGCAATGGTAATTACGGTTGTGATGAGTTTTATGGGAACGACGATTGCTTTGATTTTGCCCGAACGTCGATGAATGGCTTCAATTACTTTTTCTGTGCCATGTCCTTCTGCATCTGGAGCTAAATACCGTACAATAATACCACAGATAACCAATGCTACAGGGAGAAGTAAATAATAGTGATTATAGGAATTAGTAACGTTTATGCAGTATGTCAATATTTTTAAGAAGATGGCGGTTGATACACCAACAATAATCCCTACTATTATTGCTAAGGTAATCCATTTGACTGTACTGACAATTAAAACAAGTTCTTCTTTTAAAAGTTTTTGCATGTCATAACCTTAGTAGAAAGTAAAGAAACTGCCTCCTCCATTTTTATTAAAAAAAGACAAATAGCTTTGGTAACCATTATGTTAATCTTTTCTTGAAATATAAAAGACATACTCATTAAGGGAACTGCTCATAAGATGGTGGGCGGTGCAGGACTCGAACCTGCGACCCCCTGCGTGTAAAGCAGATGCTCTGACCAGCTGAGCTAACCGCCCTTATCAACTCTATTAGGGATTATTATCTTATCAAAATAAAAACGCCAGTATCAATTTTTCGAATTATTTTATAAAATGTTTAGACGGAGAAGAACTTTTAAAATGGGAATGTCTATCTTCTCTTACTGTTATTCAACTCATTTTTTAGGTTTTTTATTCAAGTTTTGAAGCAATTCAATTTAATAATTCGATTATCTAATAATAAATATGATATGATTGAACATTTAAGTAGATTCTCTACCGAAACAAGTTGGAAATATAGAAGAAACAAATTTAGGAAAAAACGATGTATTGCCCAATTGACAAAGATGAACTCCTTTACCTTACATTGCAGGAAGACATTGGTCTTGGCGACAAAACAACAGATGCTATTGTTCCACCAGAAGCGAGATGTAAGGTAAAATTAGTTGCCAAAGCAGATGGTATTTTAAGTGGTTTGGATGTGTTCCGTCGGCTATATGAAATCAGTGGAGCAGACATAACCAATTGGAAAGACCTTCCTGATGGTAGTCATATTAAAAAAGGACAGGTCATCGTTACGTTCGAGGGTTATGCCCGTCCAGTCCTAACAACGGAACGTGTCTCATTGAATTTTTTGAAACATCTATCGGGTATTGCCACACTTACATCAAAATTTGTGGAACGAGTGAAAGATTTGCCTGTGCGGATTTGTCATACTCGCAAAACGATGCCTCTTCTTCGGGCGATGGAAATTGAGGCGGTAGTACATGGGGGTGGACATCGACATCGTTTTAATCTTTCTGATGGCATTCTTATTAAAGAGAATCATCTTGAAGTTGCGGGCGATATTGCTACAGCTATCAAGCAAATTCGTGAGCGGGTATCTCATTTAGAGCGGATTGAGGTAGAGGTGAACACATTAAAGCAGGTTAAAGAAGCCCTTCAATCTGGGGCAGATGCTATCCTGTTGGATAATATGAATTTAGAAGAAATAAAGTCCGCTGTAAAAGAAGCCAAAGGCTATCCTGTATTGTTGGAAGCCAGTGGCAATATTACGTTAGAACGGGTACGACCCATTGCAGAGACAGGCGTGCATATTATTTCGGTAGGAGCCATAACACACTCCGTTACTGCATTGGATATTTCATTATTGATAGAAAAAGTGTAAACACAGAAACAGGATAGATACACATAAGGGAAATATATGCTTTTAGTGATTGATGTTGGAAACTCAAATATTGTTATCGGTATCTATCAAAAAGAAAAGTTAATCCAACATTGGCGGGTTGTAACCTCAAACTATCGAACAGGTGATGAGTTCCATCTTCTTCTCACGATGCTATTCTATTCCACCAATATTAAGCCTTCCCAGATACGAGGCTGTTGCATATCCAGTGTTGTGCCAGATGTTAACCCAGCGTTAATTCATCTTTGTGAACGTGCATTCGGTTTCGAACCGCTAATGGTTGAGCCCGGCATCCGCACAGGCATTGTCCTCCAATGCGATAATCCAAAAGAGGTGGGTGCAGATAGAATAGTGAATGCTGTGGCTGCGGTAGAAGAATATGGGGGACCTCTCGTCATTGTTGATTTTGGAACAGCCACAACTTTCGACGTAGTCACTGCAAAAGCGGAATGGTTAGGTGGGGTTATTGTTCCAGGTATTCAGCTTTCTGCTGATGCATTATTTGAGCACTGTGCCAAATTACCACGAGTAGATATTTCAATTCCACATTCTGTTATTGGGAGGGATACTGTTAATAATATTCGTGCTGGATTAACCTTTGGTTATGCAGACCTTGTTGATGGGCTTATCAAACGGATACGGGATGAATTGGAAGCACCTGCACAAGCAGTGGCAACAGGCGGTTTAGCACCTACCATTGCACAGATTTCTAAAAATATTGATATTGTCGACCCACTGCTAACTCTAAAAGGGTTGAAAATTATCTTTGAAAAAAATACACGGGGCAACGCATAATGAAATGGCTACATATTTTATTATCTTGTCTTTTACTCCTCTGTTCTTGTTCAAAAAAACCTTCTGCCCCGACAACTGAGAATACAAATCCAGCAAAAACATCTTTGGAAAGTATGGATGTAACCGGTGTCGACCTATACCACCATGACCCAAGACCGACCTTCGGTGAGGCACGAAAACCCACCTTATGGTTACATGCCGAAAAATTCTCCGTCATCGATGAGAACACCTGGAAAGTTGAAAACATCCGTGCCACCATTTACGATACGCAATCAGGTAAAGAGCACATTAAAATTTCCGCCAAAGAAGGGATATTCGAAAAAATGAAGAGTGCTTCTCTAAAAGGGGATGTTGAAGCACAAATGACAGACATAACCTTCACAACAGATGCTATTGAATGGAAGAATCGCACAGAAACAGAACCTGCTAAAATACATACACAAGGGCACGTAGAATTGAATGGGACTGATATTCATCTTCTTGCTTCATCTTTAATTATTAACGCCGATACAAAAGAATTTGAACTGGAGGAAGTCTCTGGTGAAGTTCCACTGGTTTTAAGGAATCCAACATGAAAAAACAATTTGTCTCAATATTTATATTTACCATAATATGCGTCATAGGAAGTGTAAAATCTGCCCAGACACAGGACGGTTTAAATCTTGGGAAATATTCCTCCATGAAAATAGAACACGTAGGGAAACTTAAAGGATTACTTCAACAAGGTATGAGCATTCGTGAAATGACTGGTGGAGTAAGCATAGTTTTGCTGTCCCAAGACCCAAATACACCTTCCATGCCAATTAAAGCGGAAAAAATGACGTTCGAATGGGAAGAAGGTCAAAACACACCATCAACAATACGTATGGAAGGGAAGGTTTACCTTGAACATCCAGAAGGTAAACTTACTGCTGAAAAGGCTGTCTGGGATTTCAAAAAAGAGGTCGTAGAATTTTCTGGAAATCCAACTCTGGATAGTCCACGGGCACAAGGATTAAAAGGTTCAAAAATTGTTTTAGACTTCAAAAACAACACTATTGACATCGAAAATCTTCAGGCAGACATGATACCCCTTCAAGTAGAAGGTGGTGGTGCATCTTCTGGTGGAGAGTCCACCTTACCATTACTTGCTGAGTCGGATATCTCTGATTGGGGAAAATTTATAACTGAATTAAAAAAGCAAGCCCAAAGTGAAACGTCAACACCTGGAAAATATTTATTAAGTAAGTTTGATACAACTGCACGAAACCAATTTTTATCAGCACCGATGGACTTAATTCTGCAGAGAAAGCAAGACCTGATAAAACAAATAAACCGATTGCTGAGAAAATCGGACTTCTACAACAAAGAGGCATGGGCAAAACAAACCTTACCCGAAACGGCTATTGAATTATTGGGCAAATCGAGCCTAACACCAGAAGAACAAGTAAAACTTAACCGTATCCTGCTACAGGTGGCCTTCCCTGATTCAGTAAAACCCTTATAAAAGGATATATTAATATGGATAGACAACCTCTACTCGAGACGAAAGAATTAGTAAAATCATTTCGTAAGCGTGTTGTCGTCCGCAATGTTTCGCTATCCCTTTGTGCAGGAGAAGTTGTAGGGTTACTCGGTCCAAATGGTGCTGGTAAAACAACTACCTTTAACATGGTTGTCGGCTTATTAAAACCAGACAGCGGGAACGTATTTTTCCAAAATCAAGACATTACGACTTTTCCTATGTATCGACGGGCTCGGTTCGGTATTGCATACTTGGCACAAGAACCGTCTGTGTTCCGCAACTTAACTGTAGAACAAAACCTGCTTGCTATATTAGAATTTCTACCTGGCACAGAGACAGAGCATAAAGAGCGAGCACGCCAGTTATTAAAAGAACTCAACATCGAACATCTGGCAAATCAATACGCATACACCCTGTCTGGCGGAGAGCGACGGAAAACAGAGATAGCACGGGCACTTGTGACACAACCTAAAATATTCCTACTTGATGAACCCTTTGCAGGTATTGACCCAATCGCTATTAGTGAACTCCAAAACATGGTTATCGACCTAAAAAATCGGGGTATCGGTGTACTTATAACAGACCATAATGTAAGAGACACTCTCGCAATTACTGACCGAGCCTATATCATCAGCGAAGGACAGGTTATTTGCACAGGAACAGCCGAACAAGTCTCTGCCAACGAACATGTCCGAAAAGTTTACCTTGGCGAACAATTCCGACTAACTATTTAACTTCCCAAAAACATATTATTTTCCATTCCTTTACGCGCACATTGTCAAGTAAATCTGGAATCAATTTGTATTATTCAATAATGAAATGAAATTAAACAAGGAAATAATTTGTTAGATACTCAGGAAAGGAGATAAAAACATGACTAAACAAAAAACACAAAAAGTATCAGCAGGTGATAATGCCCCTGAATTCAAACTTAAAAGTTATAAGGGTGAAGATATTCAGTTATCTAACTTTAAGGGGAAGTATATTGTTGTTTACTTCTATCCTAAAGATGATACACCAGGGTGCACCATTGAAGCACGTGGTTTTCAGAAATTACTCGATAAGTTTAAAGCAAAAAATGCAGTGGTTCTCGGTGTAAGTCCTGATTCAATGGAATCGCATTGTTCTTTCGCAGAGAAATACAATCTCAATTTCTATTTATTATCTGATGAAGGGCATAACGTTGCGGAACAGTACGGTGCATGGGGAAAGAAAAATATGTACGGCAAAATATCAGAAGGTATTATCCGTAGCACTTTTCTTATCAGTCCTGATGGTAAAGTTATCCGTGCATGGTATAAAGTAAAGCCTGAAGGTCATGCTGAAGAGGTTCTTAACTCTATTCCTTAAACTAAAAATCGGCAATAAAGAATTGTGGTTACTTGCCGACAACTCGGTCTCTGGTGAATTCACGCCACAGCATAAAGAAAACGGATAGAAATAAACCTACGATAGTAACTATTGCAATGGTTATAATTGCACGGATTGGACCGACAAAAAATATTTCTTTTTGAAAAATACCAATTATTGGGACAACAGTTGCGTTATATTGTTGTGTGGCAAGAGGTGGAAAGGTAGAATCTAAATATTTTTGAATAGTCCAGAAATCGACGATTCCAGGTATAACATTGGCTATTTTTTCCCAGCCAAAGAATAGGATAACACCGATAATAATGGGGTGGTTCGTTGCACAGCCTAACATGAAACTAATTGCACCGTATCCCAATAGTCCCATAATACCTACACCTACATATCGGAGTAAAAGACGAATTCCTATTATATCTAAATGAATATTGCCTAATATGACACATGCTAAATAGGTCAGGACTATTCCCAAGAACAGTAACATACTCGAAACAATAAGATATGAAACGAACCGACCCATAATCCATGCGAACCGTGAAACAGGTCTGGTCAGTAGATATATCACGGTCAGGGAATCGATTTCTTCGCGAATGCCTATCAACCCGATGAATAACGCCAGTAATGGAGTCAGTGTATGGATATAAATTTGCTCTGATAATCGAACAAATATCTGCAAACCACTTTCCCGAAACAGAGTACGTGAGAATAGAGCCACAAAAATAGGAATTATAACTGGCAAAACACAGATGATAGCCATTAACAGGAATCGGTCGCGTCGTAGGGTAATTGTTAAGGCATGGAGGAATGATGTTCTAAAATCTATAATAATATCTTTTACTTTTTTTATTCTCAACAAACTCATAGATTTATAAACCTCGGGGAATATGGGTTGATATCAGGTATTGGAATACGGACTGTAAATCTTCATCTGCACACCGAAAACTATAAATTGGAACCTTTCCGTCTACAACAATCTCATTGATAAATTTAAATGTTTGTATGGGGTCTAATGTATGCACTGTTAGTTTTTGAGTTTCGAAGTTTACTGTTGTAATGTTTGTGTCGAAACTTAATAGCTGGTAAATCTTCTTGGGTTCTAACGTTTCGATAACGATAGTCCGTGGGTGATTCTTGATTAAATCTCTAATGTCACGTATTTTTCCGAAAGCAAGGACTCTTCCGTTATAAATTAATATGACTGTATCGGTAACCCGTTCTACTTCATGGAGTACATGGCTTGAAAATATAACTGTTTTCCCTTCATTTCCAAGGCGAATAACCAAGTTGAATAAGTCTTCTCTGGCAGAGGGGTCTAATCCATTCATAGGCTCATCTAAAAATAGGATTTGCGGGTCATGTAATAAGGCTTGTGCCACTTTAATTCTTTGTCGCATTCCTTTGCTATATGTTGCAATCGGGTCATACATTCGGTCGGTCATTCGTACCTGCTCTAAAACTTCCTTAACGCGTTTTTGTCCTGCTTCTCCTACCAGGCCTGAATATCTTGCCAACCAATATAAGAACTCGAAGCCACTAACTTCTTCAACAAAGTGGTCCATTTCAGGACAATAACCGACCTGTGAAATTATACGAAAATTATTGCGTGGTCTTTCTCCGAGGACACGAATTTCACCACGACTTGGCCTATACAATCCCAATGCTAATTTAATAAAGGTTGATTTTCCTGCTCCATTTGGACCAAGCAGACCAATAACACCTGAAGTAATCTGGACAGTCACGTTGTTTAATGCGACTACTTCGTTAAACCATTTGGAAAGTTCTTTTGTCTCTATTTGAATATCCATACCTATGTTATCCCCTTTCTGCTTTCCGCACCTGTAAAATGCAGATTAAAAGGCAGATTAGTGATGTTAGAAAAATATACATAAACATCCATGTGGCATTCACGTCCATTGTGCGGAAAAAGATATTTCTATCTACATCGAATATTTTTTGTCCCATAAAGTAAATAGCCACTGGGAATGAAATCTGCATGTAGTTCATATCTCGCATAAAATTAGATAAGAGCCCTGCTAAGGAGGTATTAGCAATAATAATGGTTACGACACTAATTACAGTAATGTTCTCTGTGGGAAAGACACTCGAGGCACAGACAATCCCCAATGCTGTTGGTATGACGATAACGGAGGAGAATAAGAAGCTATTCCCCATAATGGGTATATAAGAAAACATGTCTATCCATGTAGAATTTTTCTTGGTAGCATAATCTACAAACATTAGCAAAATCGATGGTATAAAAGTTAGGCAGTAACCACAAAAAGCAACTGCAAAGATTTTCCCCGTTAAATAATCATACCAGTGAATAGGTTTTGAAAAATAAATATCCCAAAGCCGATTTTTACGGTCTGCACATATTGCTCCTGCACCTACATAGAGTAATACGAGAAATACGATAGGTGCCTGCAATCGAATAAAATGGTAATATAACTCACTATCCACCTTTAACCACACTACAGAACGAATCACAGGTGCCAAAGGATGGTTAGGGTCTTGCATTGCCGCATTGTACATAATAATCTGAATAAATCTTGCAATAGGCTGTAATAAACCTAATAAAGCCAGAAGCTGGAAGATACGTGCGCGATTCCATAATCGCACTTCTTCGAGAAAGACAACCCACCATCGGAAGTGGCGAAGATATTTTCCTTCAAAAGGTCTGTATGAAAACGTATATACTGGCATATTTTACTACACCTCTTCTTTCACCAATGATGATTGAAAAAGAGTCGTAAGGTCCCCACCCGCAGGGACAAACATACGGATGATGGTATTGGCTCTTTTGGCACAGTGGAATAGTTCTTCCCTTGTAAGTGAATCTGGCAATTTTACGGATAAAATACCACGAGGTAGCACCTCAAATTGAATTCCCATGCGAGTAAGTTCCTCCATAAACAGGTCTTCATTATCTTGAACGGACACTTCATAATGATTTACTTTACTTTCAAAAAGTGATTGCAAATCTCCACAGAAAACCAATTTGCCCTTATTCAAAACCACCACTTGAGAGCAAAGATTTTGTACATCTGGCAGTAAATGGGTTGAAAGAATGGTGGTAACCCCACGTTGAACTGAAATTTCCTTTATTAATTGTAACATTTCTAAGCGTCCATCTGGATCTAAACCATTGGTCGGTTCATCCAGTATCAAAATCTTTGGGTCATGTAGGATGGACTGAGCCAATTTCACTCGTTGTAGCATACCCGTAGAATAGGTCTGCATAGGTCTATATCTTGCTTCCTGTAATCCTACATAGTTTAATACCTCGTGGGAACGTTCCAGAGCATCTATATATGACATTCCAACAAGTCGACCACAGTAGACAAGGAAACTTACCGCTGTAACTTTCGGACTAACAACTTCACGCTCTGGCATGTGCCCGACTATGGCTCTAACCTTGAGAATGTCCTTCGGCAATTCATTCCCCGCAATATATATTTTGCCTTGCTGAGGACGGATGAAGCCCAAAAAACTACGGATAAGCGTCGTTTTTCCTGCACCGTTCGGTCCAATTAATCCGATGACCCCAGGCTCTAAACTAAATGAGATGCCATCTATTGCAACAAAGTCTCCATACGAAACCTTTAAGTTTTCAACATCAATTAATGCCACTGAATAATGCTTCCTTATTTCTATTTTTTACAATCGAACCATGCAATCAATATTCATTACGGGTTCTTCACCTTTAACATCAACGATAACTGTATACACATACCGAACACCACGGCCAAATTGAACATAATAAATATCCAATTGCCATTCACCAGTAGGGACATCTTCAAAAACGAAATTTCCCCCCAATGGATTAACCATGGTGCTCATACTTCCGACCAATTCATCCATATTAACGATTTGTCCGAAAGCATACGTTCTTCCAGAAGGTGGACGTAGTAATGCTATACCTCCAATAGGTGGAGCAGGATTGCAACGTCCTTCAATTCGGGTTCCGCCCATTCGGCCAAAATCAAATCGTGTTGTTTGTCCCTCTTTAACTTCAACTGGAACACCCCTTGTTTCAAAAAGTCCACTCATATTTATATCTTCAACCTCATTGACATCGGAGGCACCTACAGGTGAAGCAACTAATTGATATACACCGCTTGACAGTCCTTCAAAGGAATAATATCCACTTTCATCAGCATTTGTTGTTTTTAATCCACCTGGACCTAAAATAATGACCATTGCATTTCCTGCCAGTTTACCATCAATATAAATATGTCCTTCCAATCCACCTCCTGAACTTAGTGTAATGGTAATATTTTCCATTCGCTGTCCTGGATTAAGAGATATTAAACCACTATTAGCCATTGCATAACCTTCATGTTGGGCAACGACAACATAGTTACCTTCTGCAACTGCTTCAAAACGGAATGCCCCATCATCTCCGACACCTTGAACCTTTGTCCCAGTTGCCTCGTCTGCTAAAAGCACTTTACTCATCGCTTCTGTCTCTGATTCGGCTCGAATTAAAAATACCCTCGTTCCTTGTGGGTTTCCACCACCTCGGATAGTAACCTTTCCTGCAAGGACAGCCCCTTGTTTCGAAACATATATTTTTACCTCGACGGTCTCTCCTTCACGCACTGTGACTTGAGCCCGTCCTTCAACATACTCTTCAGCCGTTGCGACAAGGTCAAAGGCTCCAGGACCCAATTCAAGTTCAAATCTACCCTCTTTATCTGTAAATGACCCCTCAACGGGTTCGGTTGTATATTGAGCAAATGCAATATCACCCGATTCATCAGCACTATAAGCGGAAGGAGTTGCCTTAATAGTAAACGGTTGTTCTAATGGTGAACCCGTCTCTTTAACAAGTACCTGTCCACGGATAACGCCAAAGGTCTGAAGAACAATATCCGTTGGCTGATTAAAGCGGACGTTATATAGTGTGCGTGTAACATACCCAGGATAGGAAACACGCAACTCATAATACCCAATATTCACACCATCAATTCGATACATTCCTGAACTATCCGTAGTGGTAGAATGTTCTTCTGATTGGAAACCTGCTGTGGTTACCCCTTCCAGATTCACATCCGCACCACTTAAAGGTTGTCCTTGTGGATTCGTTACTTTCCCGAAAACAGAAAGGTCTCCTTTATCAATAGGCTCTAATGTGAAGTTGATACCATCAAGCCGAGAAAAGCCATCACTTGAAATCTTTACTCCTGAAAGAGGCACTTTAAATCCTGCTTTCCATGCCATAACCTGGAAATTTCCTGGAGGCAACCCCGTTAATAAATAGGTACCATCTTCTTGTGATGTCACACTACGAAATGCAGTAGGTTGGTCTAATGGAGAAAAAATAGCACGATATTCAGGCATACATAGCACCTCTGCATTTGACACAGGTTTCCCATCGGTATCACGGATAGAACCAGCCACCGAACCGCCATCGAACATATTAATATCAACCCTTACAACACGGTAAGAAGGGGTTAACGCAAAGACATCACTTAATTGTGGGGTATAATTTCCTTCAGCGGTTACATAGAGTCTCCATTCTTGATTCAGAGCCACACCACCTAACTCGTAATACCCAGTACTGTCTGAGGATGTTGACTTTGGACCCTCTTTTGTCAAAAACGCATTAACTGCCTGTGTAAAAATACTTTGTGAGGTGGTTAACATAATTTGTGCACCCGATACAGGTTCTCCTGACATATTCATTATATATCCCCATATCATACCTGCGGGCTCAACTTTGAATATAATCCCTTTTTGTGAGTCTTTTGGAGACACCAAAGTTACCTTTTTATAGGGAATTTCCTTTTTACTTGGCAAATACGGTGTGCCTTCTACTGAGACATATAAGCCATAGGTGCCTGGTATTAATCCTGTCAGTTTAAAATTGCCTTCTTCATCTGTTATTGACGTGCTTTCAGGTAAGAGTTTTCCCTGTTTAAGGAAAGGATTGGAGCCCTGATCAATAAAAATCTTGATTCCACTTGCCCCCGTATTGCTTCCCTCTTCGACCACTTTTCCTTCAATTGTTCCTCCTTTATATAATCGAATAACGACCTCTGTCGGCTTTGTCTCTTCTATATTAATAGACGATATCTGTTCCTCTTCCTGTATATAATCTCCTGATTTTACAACAATCCTCATACTTTCTTTACGATATCGCTCTAACTCACCACTATACAAAGACAACTGTGCGATGCCCTCGGTATTGGTAGAAAAAGGTCCACGAACCTTTCGCGATTCAATATAATATTGAGAGGCATCCCTTCCTGTAATGGAACTGGTTATTGTTGGACCTTTTTTATGTGTCATGCCTGTAGCCAATAAAACCTGTGCACCTGCAATAGGTTGATTTGTTTCACCATCCAATACTTTTACAATAACCGGGAACTCTTTTTGTTCCTGCTCAATGTCTTCCTCTGTTTTTGGAGTGGACTGTGGAGAGGTTTGTCTCTCTGTTTTTACAGGTTCTGTAGAAGATGGCGTCTCGGGAAGAATCTCATCATATTGTTTTGTTGGCTTCGGTGATGAGGTTGGTTTACCTTCATAGGAAATTTTTGAGCGAGGTGGTGCTTCCGGTTTTTCAGGGGCTAATAAGAACGCAAGAGCAAGACCTATAATTATTAACAATACTAAAACAAAAACTGCTTGTATAACTCCCTTGGAAAGGAAAATTTTCCAATTCATAAATAGTATCCTTTTTCTTTATTCCATATATGTACAAATAGCCTTTCTATTATAACGAAAAAAAGGGGTAAATGACACACGGGGAAAAAAGAAATGAGGTAAAATCAGGCACTTTACCCTCTACCCCTTATGCTTTGGGCGATTTTGCCCACGGGACTAATAGTAACACTAAGGTACTAATGCCTACTGCTAAACTTATTAAAAATGAGTAAGAGCCTTGATACCTTGTCCAGAATGTCTGTAATATTGTCTGATAGTAATCCCAGTAGCCACGGCTTGCATCGGAGCCATACCAGAAAACAACAGACCATTTGTAAAAAGCCACTGAGAAAATGACACCAAATACTATTGTTAACACTGTTATTACAAATCCAGTCATTAGGTAACGGAAACGCATCCGTTCACGCTCTCGCAACTCATGTAATTTCAATCGTTTAACTACTTTTGAATGTAAAGTTATGGGAGCTGGAATTAATTTCTCGTCTCTCAGAACAGACTCTATAAAAGCATCTAATTCATCTTCATGGGGTATCTTTGCCATTTGGGAATATCTCCTTTTCTACAACTTTACGAAGCTGTTTACGTGCACGGAACATCCATGTTTTTAATGTGCCAACTGGTATATCCATAATTTCTGCAATTTCTTCATACGAAATACCATTTAAATAATATAATGTCAATACGGTTGCATACCGGTCCGAGAGTCGTGTAACACATTCACGTATCTTCTCTGCAATTTCATATTCATTTACTTTACTTTCTACACTACCGACGGGCGTATTAGGTTGTAAACCAACCTCACAACGTTTTTTCCGACGGCTTAATTCGGTCAAACAAACACTACATGTAACCCGATATAACCATGTAGAGAATGAGCAATCTCCACGGAAACCTTTAATATGCTTAAAGGCTTTAATAAATGCCTCTTGAGCCATATCTTCCGCAAGACTTACATCACGCATAAAGCGATATGCAATATTAAACACTACTTGTTGGTATTTACGAACCAATTCTGCATACGCTTCCGTGTCGCCCTTACGACTTCTTCGAACTAACTCCAACTCTGTACATTCGGGTTGGTTCTCTGTAGCCGTTGGATAAACGGCAATTGCTCCTTGTGAAGGTGAAGAAGCCGAACTAAATAATTTAAACATTATTTAATCCTTTTACTTATTATTTAGACTGATTATTTATTAACTTGGTTTCTCTACTGAATAAGACGAGATATTAATATTTTGCCATTCATAGACGTCAATTTCAAATCGGCGACTCCCTTACCGATTTGTTTTTCTATTAAACTGACCTGAGTTCCAGGTAAAACATCACCCAATGGGAACTCTGATGTGATATACCCTCGATTCGTTTTTGCAAGGATTTTTGATGAAAAAAGTTCAGGAAATGACAATGATATATTACCGTTTGTAACACTTAAATCACACAGTTCAATGTTTTCTGTCAGAAGAGACGCTTGAATATTCCCATTCACCGAGTTTGCCTTTATTTTACCTTTTTCCGCTGTGATATAAATAGCACCGTTAATAGTTTGAACATCCGCACTGGTTGTTACATTCCTAACATCAATTCGACCTAAAATTGTTTGGGCAAAAACATCACCCTCAGGCTGGATAATTGTAATATCGCCTTGATTGGCTCGGACAGAAACATTTTTACAGCCAGCGGTAATATAGACATTCCCTCTACTCATAACATTTATTTCTATATCTATTTTTTCTGGAACCGTTACCTGGTAATCAATACGGAATTCTACCCCTTCTGGACGGGAATGGGGTTCTGTTTTCAGAGATACTCTTGTATCACTCTCAATAATCTGGAACAGTTTCTTATAAAACTTCATCACTTTATCGCGGTCTCTAAATCGACGAGGATACCCACGAATATCTGCAATAATACTTATCTTTGAGTTCTTGCCCGGTGTTATATTGACTGTTCCATCAACATTATCAATTTCTAACTTTTCCCTCGGCTCAAATGTAAACGTTCGAACTTCCTGAAAGTAAGGTCTTGATACCTCTATAGGTAAACGTTCACTTAATACACCGATTGTAAATAGCTGAACTGCAAATAAAATAAATAAAGCGGCCAAAAAACTTTGTAATAAAGAGTGGGCACCAAAGCGTTCAAGGAACCAATGTGCAAATGTTCTTATCATTAATTGTTTAACCTATTTTTGCTCCACCTTGATCATGTATCAACTTTGTCCACACCATAAAACATCCTATTTTTGTCTATCGTATTATGTTAACGTTTTTATCTCTTGTTTAGACATCTTATCCTATATGTTATGTTTCGGAACGACGAGGTGATTTTTCTATCAAATATAATGTAACATCTTTAACTTCGACTTATTGTCAGACAAATTTTGTGTCTCTTATAATAAAAAATATAAAGCTGTATAGTACGTTTTGAAATATGATTTTCCTTTTTGAATGTATTGTAATAAATAATACATAATAATATAATTAATTTTAGAATTAGAGTTTCATTTTTTTTATAAATAAAAGCGTCTGAGGTGCTCTCATGTTTGTAGTATTTGTTTACGTGCATGTAAAACCTGATTGTATCGATGCATTTCGCAAAGAGTCGGAAAAGAATGCTCTGGAAAGTCGAAAAGAGCCAGGAGTCATTCGCTTTGATGTTCTTCAACAATTAGATGACCCAACACGATTCGTTTTGTATGAAGCCTATAGAGATGAAGACGGAGCAAAAGCACATAAAGAAACCCCACATTATGCACAATGGCGTGATGCAGTCGCTCCAATGATGGCAGAACCGAGATATAGTGTAAAATATAACTTCTGTGTAAAAATAAATTGAACATAACAAATAGATTTTTATTTTAAGGAGATTTGATATGACAAAAAGGTATATGGTTAGTTTCAATTTTATAATTGTAGTCGTTTTAACATTCATTCTTTTCAATGGATGTGCACGAACATTAAAAGATACAAGCGGTTTTGCTGAGGAAAAAGTCATCACAGTAAAAGCACCTTTCGACAAAACATGGCAAGCAACAAAAGAAACGTTGAAAGAAATGAAATTGGACATTTACACAAGAGATAAAAGAGGTGTGTTTGTTGCATTTGACCAACCGAAACGGAAATGGATGCAACTGAACAGAATTAAATATGAAATTCGATTGGGAAGTGTAAAATCAGAAGAAACACGTATCTTTATCTCTGCTATAAAGCAAATTTATGGGGTGACGCTACTAACAAATCCCGATTGGCATGACCGTAAAATAAAAGGTAAAACCAAGTCTGATGATATCATTGCTAAAATAGTAGAAAAGACTGGGGGAAAAGTTGAAACAACCACTCCCGAAGTCCAAATTCAAGAATCAAAACCCACAGAATAGACGTTTGAGCTCCGCAGTGTTATAAGTAATAAAAATGTCGTTCATATCCGAAATATAAAGATGGGAATTACGAACTCACAATGTAAAAAGATTAAAAATGATAGGGAAACTATTTTTAAATCCATTTATATCTAATTAATTTATATTTTTTTATAATGTGTATTTATCTTCAACTTCAATATTTAGGGGTAAACATAAATATATATGCAAATAAATTAGAGGGTGATTTTTAAAAAAAATTGTAAAAATTACAAAAATATGTCATAATATGTTATAATGTAAAAAATATGTCATTTTTTTATTTTAAAAATAATATTTATGTTAAAAAAATTTTTTTATTTAATATTGTTATTTAAACAATTATTGGAGGTTATATGATGTTTAGTTATTACTTAGAAAAAAATGAGAATTCATATCTATTGAAAATCCTATTTGTTTTTACTTTATTTATTGTTGGAATTATATCCAATGGATATTCAGCAATATTTATTAGTACAATTGAAGAACTTCAGTTAATAGGGAGTAGTCCCGCATATCCATTGAATGGGGAATATATTTTAACTCAGGATATTGATGCCAGTGACACTATTAACTGGAATGACAGGGCAGGTTTTAAGCCAATAGGGACGTTTACAGGTAAGTTTTATGGGAATGGACACGCAGTTTTTAATTTATATATTAACCGTCCTACTGAATCCAATGTAGGGTTATTTGGTCATACAGGGGCTGGAGCAGAAATTACATATCTTAGAGTTGTAAATGCAGAAATTGTTGGACAAAACAAAGTAGGAATTGTTGTAGGTTATAATCAAGGGGGAAGTATTGAAGATTGCCATTCTTCAGGAACTGTATCGGGTTCTCACTATGTTGGTGGGATAACAGGAGATAACAGAGATGTTGGATATGTTATTCATACCTACTCATCCGCTACTGTCAGTGGGGATTCATATCTTGGAGGTATTGCTGGAGCAAATAGAAATCTTGTTACTCGAAGTTTTTTTGAGGGAACTGTTAATGGAACTACAAGTTATATTGGGGGTGTAGTTGGTGAAAATAGAGGCACTATTAATAATAGTTACTCTACAGGAGCCGTAAGCGGAACATCTTATATAGGTGGACTTGTTGGTAGTAATCGTGATACCGTAACTAACTGTTATTCTACAGGGCTTGTCTCTGCTTCTGGAACTTACTACGGTGGATTATTGGGGCATAATACAGCCACAGTATCAGATAGTTACTGGGACAAAGACACATCAGGACAAAGTTCTTCAGCAGGGGGAACAGGAAAGACAACCAGTGAGATGAAACAACAAAGCACTTTTAATAATTGGGATTTTAATAATATATGGGGTATTGTTGAAGGGGTTACTTATCCTTATTTCCAGTGGCAAACTGAATATGTAGTTCCATATGTTATAGGTCTTACACAGGCATCTGCAACAGCAGAAATTACCGCATCAGGTTTGACTGTGGGTAGTATAAGCCAGCAATGTAGTAATACGGTTCCTGCAGGAAGGGTTATAACTCAAAATCCTACTTCGGGTATTCGGGTTCCTGCAGGTAGTCCAGTAAATCTGGTTATTTCAACAGGGCCATGTAATACGATTGTCCCTGATGTTGTAGGTATGGCACAAAGTTCTGCGGAGACAGCAATAACAAATGCGAGCCTAATAGTTGGGACTGTAACACAACAGTGTGATAATTCAGTACCTGCAGGGATTGTGATTAGTCAAACTCCATCTGCGGGAACACCCGTTACAGGAGGAACACCAGTAAATATTGTCGTATCCTCTGGTCCGTGTACCGAAGGAGAGGGTATTGTCGAAGGAACCCCCGAAGGAACTCCCGAAGGCGAAGGTATTGTCGAAGGAACGCCAGAGGGAACCCCCGAAGGTGAAGGTATTGTCGAAGGAACTCCCGAAGGAACTCCTGAAGGCGAAGGTATCGTCGAAGGAACGCCAGAAGGAACCCCAGAAGGAACCCCTGAAGGTGAAGGTATTGTCGAAGGAACCCCAGAAGGAACCCCCGAAGGCACCCCCGAAGGAGAAGGTATTGCCGAAGGAACGCCTGAAGGCGAAGGTATTGTCGAAGGAACCCCTGAAGGAACCCCTGAAGGAGAAGGTATCGTTGAAGGAACTCCTGAGGGAACCCCCGAAGGCACCCCTGAAGGAGAAGGTATCGTTGAAGGAACTCCTGAGGGAACCCCCGAAGGCACCCCCGAAGGAGAAGGTATCGTCGAAGGAACACCTGAAGGAACGCCTGAAGGCGAAGGTATTGTCGAAGGAACCCCCGAAGGAACCCCTGAAGGAGAAGGTATCGTTGAAGGAACTCCTGAGGGAACCCCTGAAGGCGAAGGAGAAGGGACTATTGAATATAGAATTGTACCTGATGTTGTAGGACTTCCACAGGCTGAAGCAATTAATGAAATAGTAACAGCAAATCTGGCAATAGGTTCTGTATCACAACAATGCAGTGATACCATTCCTGCTGGTAATGTGATAAGTCAGAACCCGTCTGCAGGACAGCAAGTACCTATTGGGACTCCAATAAGTATAGTTACCGCATCGGGACCGTGTATGGCTTTTGACGCATGGATAGATAGCCCAGAATATATCGTTAAAATGGTAGGCGATACACTCTCTCTAAAAGTAATTGTTGTTGGTGCTCGTGGAGAAGTGGCATTTCAATGGTATTTCAGTCGTTTGAAGAATTTAAAATCTCCTGAAATTATTGACGGTGCCACAACAGATACACTTTATTTAGAAGACCTTCAATTAGAAGATTCGGGGTTTTATTGGTGTCAGGTTGCGGATGATTATGATGTGATTGATACCCCCTTAGTAGAACTTCATGTAATAACAGGATTAAGTTTGAACATTAATTTCTTGTTAGTCGTAGCTATTGGTATTACTACAAGTGTAATTTTTGCAACCCGAAAACACATGAACAGACATAACTCGTAAATGAAACCTGTAAACAAACAATGTAATATGTATTGATATAAATCATATTTATTTTCAAGTGGCAATATTTGATTGAAAATTAAAATAAACGAAAAGTTATAAGGTTATCCTATCCATTTTGATTTGTTTCTACACATCTATTTTATCATTATTAGCACTATAGACACACTTTGCTATATACACTCAATGCCACAAACATTCAATTCCAATTTTAAGCTAACAATACCGGACCTACCTAAACCACAAAATCAATACCGCATATAGCCATGCCACCTATTCAGTATAGTAAACGGTTGTTCTACCATCCAATGCTTCCTCATCGCTATATCTTAATCCCACTCCTGCTCCAAGAAAAACACAGAAGGAAAATTTATCTTTTTGCTCCTCTGTGGTTCTCTGGGTACTCTTTGGTTAAATGTTCTTTGTCGTATGTAATTGCGATGTATAAAAAACAGGCAGGAGTAGTTGGGATGCTTTGAATGGTAGTTCACAAAGATGATAAGATGAAATTAAAAAAGATAGTATGTTTTTATTTTATTTTTATGGTGATAAAATAAAAAATTTGTTACAGTTTAAATTGTGTGTATGATATAATTTAGTATGTAATATATAGTATATAATGAAGCAAGATAACAAGGAAAAATTAAAAAGGAAACGTATTGGTAAAACATAATAGAATAATATAACTTTTTTCTCAACGCTCTCTTTTTGACGGCGAAGGGAGAAGATGATGATAAAAGGTAATGAATTTATGCAGGTCTAAAAGGGAGCGGTAATAATGAGGTACACGAAGGTGAGAAGAGTACAATATGATACATATTTAGACATGCATAAAAAGGATAGACATTTTAATATGTGCAGGACACTAACAGATACCATTTATTGGACAAACTATTCCTTTTCCATCATGCCTGTTTTAGTTATCATTCTTAAATGCAAATTCATGTGTCCTGCTCTATATATGTTATTTTTATTTTCAGTGTTAATACACTTCTGTATTTATGCAGAAGAGGTTATAGAAAAAGCAAATAAAATAAACTTTATCGATGAAGGTGAATACCAATGAACACAAGACAAACATTTTCAAAGGTAGTGTTTGTAAGTTTTATTTTTAGTATTCTTTTCTTTTTGATA
>ERZ795045.893-NODE-893-length-35836-cov-5.633325_pt1 | contig 35836 bp, 36 predicted proteins | sample MGYA00375129_ERZ795045 | MGnify/ENA primary metagenome ERZ795045 (study PRJEB30174, sample SAMN05720166) | activated sludge metagenome | isolation source: anaerobic digester from wastewater treatment plant | place: Japan | collected 2015-05-15 ...
CCGAGTTCATCCAGAAGAGCGGCATCGTCATGGCCATGGTGGGGCTCCTCGAGGCGCTCAAGGGAACGAGGCTGTGGGCCAGGCTCGCCTCGGAGGGCAGGCTCCTGGACGAGGCGTCGGGGGACAACACCGACGGTTCCCTCAACTTCATCCCGCGCATGGACAGAGAGAAGCTGGTGAGGGGGTACAGGAGGCTCGTCGAGCTCGTCTACTCGCCGGCCCACTACTACCGGAGGTGCTTGTCTTTCCTTCGGACATGCAGGTTCGGGCGGGTCTCGAAGATCCGCCTCAACGGCGTGGCCGCCTTCCTGAAGACCATCTGGCGCATAGGCGTGAAGAACGAGGGAGACCTCAGGAGGTATTACTGGAGGCTCTTGGCCTGGACGCTCCTCAGGCGGCCGCGTTCCTTCGGCGAGGCGGTGAGGCTCATGATCGTGGGCGTGCACTTCAGGAAGTGGCTCGACGAGCTCCAGGCGCACGAGGCCGAAAGGGCTGGGCACCCACGGTTCACCCTGCACCATGGAGGCATCCCGGGCGCCCGGCAAGGCGACGGGCGCCACTCTCCCCGCGCGTGATCGAAACGGCACGGCCTGCCGTCTTTCAGGCGACGTCAACACAGAAGAGCGGGGGGATGACCTGGTAGGTGATGCTGGCATCCCTGCCCGCCGTCTCGAGTGCGCGGTCTATCGCGCGGTCGAGGTCGGGCTCCGGGATGAAGCCTATCTTTCTCGCCGTGAGCGGTTCCCTGGCGCCCGCCAGGATCACCGAACTCACGTGCTTGAGACCCATGCCGCTCCACATCCAGTTGATGAGCCCGTGGGCCCCGTGATAGGCGAGGTCTTCCCGGTAGCGGGCGAGGTACCTCTCGTTTGCCGCATAGGGTTCCGAGAGCTCCTCCCAGCACCTGACCGGGTCTTCGTACTCGGGAAGGTGGTTCTTCCAGAAATCGATGTAGGCCGGATGGTGGCGCTCGTTGAACTGCTCGAAGCCGGGGTTGCAGGCGATCACCACCCCGCCTTTCTTCACGAGCGGCCTGCCCCTGAACAGCCCCACCAGGTAGCCCATGACGAGAGACCTGAGGAGGATGGGGTTGAAGTCGGACAGGGAGCTGTACGGGCTCAAGCTCGGCACCCCGTAGATCACCACGTCCGCCTGAGACTCGACGGCCACGTTCTGCTGCCGGAAGAGGACGTCTAAGGTCCGTGCGTGAACCGGCCCGGGCGCCCCCGCTTTTACCGCCACCGGCCTGTAGTCCGAGCGCACGAGGCGTTTCCTGACCCAGCCCTTGAACGCCTCAGGCGCGAGCGACGCCGCTTCGAAGAGCGTCCTTCTCAACGCCCCCGCCCGTTTCCGGCCATGCTCGGACCCGAGAGGCGCCAGCAGGAGGTCGAGGGGGAACGGCCAGACGTTGTTGTTCGTCACCGTCTCGATCTGGAAGACGTTGCAGCCCTTCTGCACGAGGGGGTACATCTCGGCGAGTATCGCGTGCATCGGGCAGGTGGCCGGGTCCATGATGGAGGCGTCCGTGTTCCACTGCGCAGGCCCGTGGTGGTGCCTTATGCTCCTCCACGAACCGAGCCCCACCAGCACGCTCTTTGCGCCACCGTTCATGCTCGTGAAGTTCAGGTTCACGTATATGAGCATGTCCGCCTCGACGCACGCCCTGTTGACCTCCACCTCGTGCCCCCTGGAAGTGGTGCCGAGGAAGGACAGTTCGTCGTCGAGGGTGGCGTCGTGGCACGAGATCCTCTCCGCCATGAGGGAGACCACCTTCCGGCCCAGGACGGTCTTCAGCTCGTCCAGGCTCCACTTGCGGTGAAGCCCGTTGGCGCAGACGATGCGGATCCTCTCCTTGGGGATGCCTATGGTGAAGAGCCGCTTGAGGACCTCCCCGACCACCTTCGCCCTGGGGTCGCGAAGCATCAGGGGGACGGGAAGGCAGGGGTCGTCGAAGGCTATGGTGACGCGGCTCTTCGGGCCCAGCTGTTTCTCCAGGGGTTCCGCGCCGAGTGGGCGGTCGAGCGCGGCTCGGAGTTCGGCGTCGAAGTCGGGCAGGGCCGCAAGCGCTTCGTTCGCGTACACAAACCTCGTATGAGCCGGGAACCTCCCTATGCGAACATCGTCGCCGAAAAAGACGATCTCCTCGATGGGCCCTCTCATCACCCACGCCCCCTTCCGGCCTAATTCTTCAGGTTGCCGTCAATGGGAGTTTCTTCATCGGTTCGTGCCCTCGGTCCCCCGGCCTCTTCCCGCCCTTTTCTTTGCCGCCGCCCGGGACGCGCCCTGCAGGAAGAACCGAGACACCGCGTCCACCACCCCTCTCGGCGAGACCCGTACGAGCAGGTCGTGGATGATCCTGTTCGCAAGCCCCGGGATGAACATCATCCTGCCCTCCTCGAAGGCGCGTATGGCCCTCTCGGCGAGCCACTCAGGGCTCTTCTTGCCGCTGATCTTGAAGAACCTGAGGTCCTCGGGGTAGCCGGGCGTCCTGAGGAGGCGCGTGTCGATGTAGGGCGGGTTCAGGGTGCACACGGTGACCCCACTCCCCGCGAGCTCCGCGCGGACCGCCTGGGAGAGGCTCTGCAGTCCTGCCTTGCTCGCTCCGTAGACGGCCTGGAACGGGGTCGGCTGGAGCGCAGAGACGCTCGACACGTTGAACACGACCCCTTCGCCTGAGCGCACCATGTCCCCGAGGAAGAGGTGCATGAGGCGCATGGGCACGAGGAGGTTGAGCCTCAGCGTCGCCTCCTGCCGCCCCCAGTCCGTCTCGTGGAACTCGCCGTATGCGACAGTGCCCGCGTTGTTCACCAGGGCGTACACCTTCCCGAAGCGCAGGCTCACCTCGTGGTGGAGCCTTTCCGGGCCCCCCTCCTCCAGCAGGTCGACCGGGAAGGTGTGCACCTCTGTGCCGTGGGTTCTGCGCAGCTCCCGTGCCCAGGACTCGAGCTCGCCGGCCTCGCTGGGAAGAGAACCCAGGGCGAGGATCGCCCCCCGCCTCGCGAACTGCGCCGAGAGCGCCCTGCCTATGCCGGCCGAGGCGCCGGTGATGAGGACCCTCTTTCCGGAAAAGTCGAACCGCTTCATCGTCCTCCTCCCTCCGTCCAGGCAGCCCTTGTTGCATCCCCGATCCATCCGCACGTACTCGCGCCCATGAAGCGGCAGTTGCACCAGGCCTGCCTGCTGGTTCGGGTTCGCCGGTGCACTCGATCTCAGCGTTTGATCACGAGGACGGGGTGTCTCGCCTTCCGCACCACCTTCTCGGAGACCGAGCCCATGAGCATCTCCTCGAGATTGCTCTTCCCATGCGACCCCACGACGATGAGGGAGGGGTTCTCCTCTTCCGCGAGCCTCAGGATGAGCCTCACGGGCGAACCCTGCATCACGCGCTCGTTCACGGTGAAGCCGCACTGTCTCAGCTCGTTGGCCACGAATCCCACCTCGTCGGATGCCCGCTTGAGGATCTCCCTCTCGAGGTTCACGAGGTCCCCGACCGCGCTGTAGGTGCCCAGGAGATCGAGGTTGGCCTGATCCACGACGTGGAGCACCGTGACCTCGCGGGTGCCCGCCTGCCTGAGCTCCTTGACGTATTGGAGGGCCTTGGTCGCGACATCGGAGAAATCGGTGGGGAACAGGACCTTCTCGAACATGGCAGGCCTCCTTATGTACGTAATTGAGTGTGCCAAGAAACATAGTAATGTCTTGTCGCACCGTGTCAACGCTCGGGACCGGCCGTGCCGTGTCAAGACTCGTTCGGAACGTCCCCTTGCTCACCTCGTTCACAATGTCCCCTGCCCGTACGTGTACGTGAGCACCGTGTTTCAGTCATGGGAGGGACCACGACCAATCCGTAGGGGAGGGGCCGCCGCCTTCACGCTCGACCCGCTCGGCTCCTTCCACCCAAAAATCCCCGACCGCTCCCGCTTCTTCCCGCTCATCAAGATCGCCCCCATGGCCCCTCCAGGGGACCGTCCCGCCAAAACCCTCTCAAGGGGACATTCCTCTCGAGCCGAAAGGGGACATTCGTGAAGGGTCGGGACATACACCGTGAGGTAACATGTCTGCAAATGCTGTAAGAGAACTGTTCAGGGCATGCCCAGGAGCCGACTCTTCAGGTCCCTGTCCGCCGGGTTGGGCCCGAGCCAGATCTTCAGGAAGGCATTGGCCACATCCAGGCCCTCCACCGTCACGAGGCTGCGGCCGTTGAGCCGGAGCGTGGAACCCCGCCCCGGGAGGTAGGTGAAGGAATAGCGGTCGTGGGGCTTCACGGGGAGGTACGCCGCCAGGATCCTGTCGAGGCGGGGCTTCAGGACGCCGAGCTCGTCTCTGGCCACGTTCATCTCGATGCCCTGCCTCGTGGCGTCCCGGAAGTCCTGTGCGGGGATGGCGTGGAAGTACTCGATCTCCAGGCGCTTGGGCACGTCGCCGAACACGGCGTCCGGGGCATGCCCCGTGCCCAGGTAGAGGGCCGCCGCATACCCCTTGAACACCACCCGGTAGCGCAGGAGCCCCGCCCCTGCCAGGCGCAGGGTCGATCCATCCGCCTTCAGGGTCCTCTCGAACAGCGCGCCCGAGACGGACACCGGGCCGGGGCCCTCGACCACCTCCGCCGTCGCGCGGCCGGCAAGCGCGAACATGCCCAGGACGAGGGCGAGGAAAACCGTTGCGGGGAAACGGGACGCCACGGCGTCACCCTCCTTCCAGGAAGGCCCTGGCGGCATGGTAGCCGCACAGCCCGTGCACGCCGCCGCCCGGCGGGGTGGAGGCCGAGCAGAGGTACAACCCGGGTGCGGGCATGGCATAGGGATTGGCGCTGAACACGGGCCTGCCCAAGACCTGCGTGAACGTGTTGGCCCCGCCCGCGATGTCTCCGCCCGTGCAGTTCATGTCGAAGAGCTCCAGGTCCGCGGGTCCCATGGTGCACCGGGCCAGGACCAGGTCCTTGAAGCCCGGGGCGAAGCGCTCCACCTGGGCCTCGACGGGTCCGGTCATGTCCGCGGCAGACCCGTTGGGAACGTGGCAGTAGGCCCACGCGGTGTGCCTGCCCGCCGGCGCCCGGGAGGCGTCGAACAGGCTCGGCTGCACCAGGAACACGAAGGGCTTCTCCGGTGGGACGCCCCGCCACACCGCCGCCTCGGCGCGCTCGATCTCCTCCAGGGTGCCGCCCAGGTGCACCGTTGCCGCCTCCCTGCAGGCGGGGGCCTTCCACGGGATGGGGCCTGAAAGCGCCCAGTCCACCTTGAAGGCGCCGGGGCCGTGCCGGAAGGCCTGGAGCCTGCGCCCGTAGGACGGCGGAAGCGTTGCTCCCGCAATCCGCAGCGCGCGTGCGGGCGCCGTGTCGAAGAACACTGCCCGCGACGGTTCCACGTCCCTCAGGTCTCTGACCTCGCGGCCCGTTTCGATCTCCCCGCCCAGGGAAAGGAGGTAGGACACCAGCGCTGCGGAGAGCCTCCCCGCCCCGCCCCGCACGACGGGCCAGCCCGGAAGGTGGCCGCTGGCCGCCATGATGACGGCGAAGGCCGCGCTCATGGGGTGCCACAGCGGCAGGATGGAGTGTGCCGCGAGCCCTGCCAGCAGGGCCCGGGCGCGCCCGGTCCGGAACACCGCCCGGGCGAGGACGGCTGCGGGGACGCACGCCCGCAGGCCGAAGGAAACGAGCGCTGCCGGGTGGCGGGGGAGGTGGAGCGGCGCGAAAAGGTCGTCCACCAGTTCGTCCCATCGCCCCAGCACCGGCCGCATGAGGGCCCAGTACCGGTTGGAGTCGGGCCCGAGGCCGGCGGCGGTCCTCTCCGGGTCGCGCCACAGGACCGCCGCTGTGCCGTCGTCCAGGGGATGGGCCACGGAGGCCTCCGGGAAGATGAACTCCAGGCCGAACTCCCTCATGGGCACGCCCCGGAAGAACGGGGTGTCCACGGCCATGGGGAAGACCGCTGCGCCCAGGTCGTGCACATACCCCTGAAGAATGGACTGGCCGGACCTCACCGCCCCGCCCGGGGTGTCCGCCGCCTCGTACACCTTCACCGAGCGGCCCGCCCCGGCCAGGGTGACTGCCGCGGCCAGGCCGTTGGGTCCTGACCCCACCACGACCGCGTCCAGGCGCGTGCTGGCGCTTGCAGGGGCGGGCATGGCCTAGGAAAAGGCCCTCCTGAAGGACGAGAGCATGGTCCGTATCTGGGCGTTGTACCAGACGTTCAGCGCCTGGTCCCACTGGAGGTCGGGCCCCACGCAGGTCTTGGTCATGCGCACCCACCCGGGCACGCCGAAGTGCCTGGCCAGGGACTCCAGGACATGGGTCCAGATGCGCTCCTGCTCCTTTGACCCCATGAGCCGGAATCCCAGCTCGTAGACCGGGTCGTTGGCCCGGGCGAAGCCCCTCACCTGTGCCACGGTGCAGCCGTCGGCCTCGTACGCGGTGAAGCTCACCCAGCCGGACTCGGGGTGCCCCTGGGGGGTCATGAAGGTGAAGGACCCGCTGTCCGCATACACCACCCACACGCCGGTGCTGATGAGCCCCACAGGGGTGTGGGCGTTGATGAGCACCACCTCTCCCGGGGCGATGCCCCTGCTTGAAGGGAAGAAGCGGTTCTGGGGCGGCTGCAGGCTGGGGAAGTTGTCCTTCAGGGCCTGCACGACCTCGGGAGGGGTGGCGGCGGACCCGGTGAGCCTCACCCGGTAGGTCTTCTCCCAGAGCTGGCCGAAACCCTGCACCGGGCCCACCACGCCGAGCCCGTCGACGTTGAGGTTCACCGCGGTCTCGGGTACTTCCGACAGGGATATCCTCTCGATGGGCCTGGCCCAGGCGGCAAGGCGTGCCTTGTCGTAGGCCACCTGAGACTTCGCGGCCCGGGGCGCAAAGGCCTCCACGGTCCTGGTGGCCCGGAAGACATCCATGAGCTCCGGCCCCACCCCGACGGCCGTTATCTTCCTCCCCTGGGCGCCTGCGCGGAGCCTGAGCTTGATGAGTTCGTTCATCCCGGAGACGTCGATGTGCTCGATGCCCGCGCAGTCCAGCTCGATGCCGGGGACCACGGCGGCCGCGGCATACGCGTCTCCCAGCGCTGTCGAGGCCGAGTCCGTAATGGTCCCGTTCAGGACGATGCGCCCCCTTTCCCCTCCGACATGGAACGATCCATCCGTCATGGTACTCCTCCTGTTCATGGAGAGAACGTATATCGGGCCGTTCGTCCGGCCAGGCCCCACCACTATAGGGCTTCTGTGCCCCCGAGACAACCGCCCCGTTGTGCCTGCGCCCCCGATGCCGCCCCCTGCGATGCGCCTTCGCCGATGGTGACGATCCCCAGGTTGAAGGACTTGCCGCCCACCCGGCGGACACCCGCTTTAGCGACGGCCTGCAATGGGATGACGAGGTTCATTCCTTCAGCTTGAGCACCATGACGTGCTGGAACCGGCTCACCACGTAGTACCTGTCCACCTCCACGCGCATGAGGGCGCAGGCGGGAGACATGACGAAGTCCTCCAGGTGGGGGTGCTTTGCCAGGTGGACCTTGAGCAGCGCGTCCCTGGCAGGGCCCATGGCCTCGGCGGCGATCCCGGTGGCAGTCACCGCCATGGCCTCGTGGAAGTCGGACACCTTGTTGCTCCGGTTGTCGATGAGCATGGAGACCCGCGGTTCCGAGCCGATGTTCGAGAATTTCCGCGTGGCCCGGGTGGTGGCGAAGACGAGGTATCTCAGGTCGTCCGAGGAAGAGAACGCCACCAGGTTGCAGTAGGGCTGGCCGTGATCGCTCGTGGACAGGACGGCGAGCCCCTGGCTCGCGAACAGTGCCTTGAGTTGGAGCGTGAGCTGCCGGTGATCCACGACCTTGACCTCTCTGGCCCCGAAATCCATGGCCCCTCCTTCCTGATGGGAAACACGCCGACAGGACGCCGGGGCGCGTGTACGGCCTTGTATCCAAAAATAACGGCCGTTCAGGGACAGTCAATGCATCCCGGGGGATGTGTCAAGACTCGTTCGGCTCGAGCTGAAAGGGGGCATTCGTGAAGAGCCCGGACACGCTCGGGACCGCCCCTGCCGAGGCTCGATCAAGACGATGCGATGACAAGACCCTTCCAGATGATGGTGTCTTGCTCTGTGACACGCCCGGATAGACTTTTCTCTTTTGATGTACAGCAGCAAAGTGTCCACCAGCTTTTCCTTCTGCGGTCGGACACGCCTGGATGGACCTTTCTCGGCCCCCGGCCGTCGGATCGCCGCGCGCGTATCGGGGGAGGGCGCGAGGAGCAGTCGAAGCACGGTTCGCCCCTAGGTGCAGGCACCGCATCCCCCGCGCCTTGCGCAAGGTCGTCCCCACTCGCCCCGGGGGGCCTACCCTCTTGCCGGCTCCATGCACTCCGGCGAGTCGAAGGCGGGGTCGTTCATGCGCATCGAGACGGCGAAGGCCTCCATGAGGTCCTGGGGGTAGGGGGCGAGCACCCCTTTGAGCGCTGCAGGGTCTGACGCCCCCACGGCCAGCCAGAGGGGATAGGACTCCGGCCGAAGGATCGCGGGCATCCGGTCGTGAATGGTCGAGACGAGGCCGTTCGCCTCGGTGGTCACGATGGTGCACGAACGCACGGACTCGTTCGTGGTCCTGTCCGTCCATTCGTCCCAGAGACCCGCCATGGCGAAGGGCTGCCGGTCCCTCATGCGCACGAGGTAGGGCGTCTTCGGCTTGCTCTTTTTGTCCCACTCGTAGAAGCCGTCCGCGAAGATCATGCACCTGCGCCTCCTGAACGGCTCCCTGAAGGAGGGCCTCGTCTCGAGGGTCTCGGCCCTGGCGTTTATGAGCGCCTTGGATTGCGACCCGTCTTTCGTCCAGAACGGGATCAGCCCCCACCTGAGGAGGGCGATCCTGGGAGGTCTCGTGTTCAGGACCGCCAGCACCTCCCGCGTGGGCGCCACGTTGTAGCTCGGCCTGAAAGACTCGCTGACGCCCGGCTCCACCTCAGCCTCGCCGATGTATGCCCTCACCCTCTGGGGGTTCGCGATCTGGATGAACCTGCCGCACATGGGTGCATTGTATCCCCTACGCGTCCGGAAATCCACGATGCTCTTTACCAGGGGGCTCGGCTCCTGATAGAATGAACAGCGCTCAGAAAACAATGACAGCTTTCGGAGGGGGGAGCGTGAAAGCCAGGTTGGTGTCTTTTCTGTTTGTGGTCGCGGTGGTGTTGCCGGCGGCACTCCATGCCGAGGAACCGTGGAAACTCGCCAAGGACGAGGCCGGGATCAAGGTCTACACGCGCTCCGTGCCGGGATCCTCGGCCAACGAGTTCAAGGGCGTGGCCGACGTCGACGCCCCGCTGGATGTGGTCATCGAGGTGTTCAAGGACATCCCGTCCTACCCCAAGTGGTACGGCTTCTGCAAGGAGATCAGGCAGCTCAAGCAGGAAGGCGAGTTCCACAGGGTCATCTACTTCGTGCTCGAGACCATGGGACCTGTCAAGGACAGGGACATGGTGGTGGACGTGATGGAGGCGAGGGACATGAAGGCGCGGAAGTCCACCATCACGATGAGGGCCTTCAAGGAGGACTACGTGCCCCGCAACCCCGTCTACGTCCGCATGACCGAGATGGAAGGCTCGTGCGTGCTCACCCAGGTGGGGGACCAGACGACCAACGTGGTCTACACCGTCAAGGCCGACCCAGCAGGCTACATACCCGCCTTCATATCGAACATGATCCAGAAGGAACAGCCTTTCCTGACCCTCAAGGGGCTGAAAGAGATGGTCAAGAAGGACCTCTACCGCGAACGGGCCGCTGCCGCCCCGAAGGGTTGACCCTGGACGCACGTACACGAGAGAAGGCGTGAGGGTTGCATGTCAAGGCCGGCCACAGGACCCCCCTCGCCCCAGGCGGCCATCAGGCGCTGCCCGTCCTGCGGGTCGGGCGACGTCCAGTCCCTGGCTGACCGATCGGTGCGGTGCAGGAAGTGCTCCTTCGTGCTCTTCTTCAGCGTGGTCTCGGCCGTCGCCGCGCTCATCGAGGACGACATAGGCAGGGTGCTCCTCGTTGAGAGGGGCCGCGATCCCCAAAAGGGCGCTCTGGACCTGCCTGGCGGGTTCGTGGACTACGGGGAGTCCGCCGAGGACGCGATCGTGAGGGAGGTGTCCGAGGAGCTGAACCTCGAGATCGTGCGGGGTTCCCTGCGCTACCTGGGGTCGTTCCCCAACACCTACGAATACCTCGGGGTCGCCTACCGGACGCTCGACCTCGCGTTCACCTGCACGGTGGAGACCTTCTCGTCCCAAAGGTTCTCCGACGAGATCGCCTCGGCTACGTTCTTCTTTCCTCGCGAGATCCCCTTCGCACGTGTCGGGTTCTCCTCGATCCAAAACATCCTCCATGCGTACGTTGGTGGAAGGGGCAGGTGAGGCTCAGCGCTTTTTCGTAAGACGCCCGGCGGCGGGAATGGGTGTGTATGGGGCCTGCCACGTACGCGCCGCTCCCTGAGCCCGGGGGTCACGGCCGTCACACCCCATGGCCTGTGCGCCATGGGTACCGTGGCCCGGGGCCGCGCTCCGTGGTGATATGCTGGAATCGCTCCTCTTGCAGTGATACCATGGGAGGAGCGTTGATCTTCCCTTGCATGGACAGGGAAAGGGGGGTTGCCATGGCAAAGGATCCCGGCATCGGGTACCGGGTGATTGCGGAGGTCGTCTCGGTCAAGGGTTTCTGCTCCGCCGGGCACGAGCAGGGTCAAAGGTTCGAGGTGAGCTGCCATGACCCGGGTGGGCTGTGCGGCTTCTTCTACCACGACATCTTCCCGTCGCTGCAGTGCTTTCAGTTCGGCGGCTCCATGCCGTGGTGGGCGGGAGACGCGATAGAGCTCTCCTGCCCTGACGCGGACAATCTTGTCACCATACGCCTCGTCCGCTCGCCCAGGCAGAACCCGTGACCGAAGGCCGGGTGGCCGGGGGATGTGCCCGATCGACCGTGACTGAGGCGATGAGCCGATACTCGGGGACAGGCCCCGGGCAGGGTATCGTGTCCGCCCGGGCGGGCGCGCCCGATGGATGGCGCACGGCCGGGCGCTTCACGGCCCAGGGGCTTGAGCCGTCGGCCCAAGGCATGCATGCCCGGCCCACCCCCAGGGATGCGGGGATTGCCCGGGGCTGCAGGCGCTCTTCACGCCCCGTACGCCCCAGGTGATGCGGGTTTCCGAAGGGACCGCGCGCGGGGGCCCTGGAGGAGCCCTCAGGCCGCGGTGCCCTGGTCGGCTCTCTCCAGCACCTGCCTCACCTTGAGAGAGAGATCCGCGAGGGTGAAGGGCTTCTGGATGAACCCGTCGCACCCGTGATCCATGAGTTCCTGCGCGTGCGAATCCAGGCTGTAGCCGCTCGCGAGGAGGACCTTCGCGGCAGGGTCCATGCGGCGCAGCATGGCGAAGGTCTCCTTGCCGCCCATCTCCGGCATGATCATGTCGAGGATCACCAGCGAGACCGAGCCCCGGTGCTGCTCGAAGAGCGTGAGCCCCTCCTTTCCCCCGGACGCGGTGATGACCCTGTATCCCAGGGACTCGAGCATGCGCTTGCCCACGTCGCGTATCATCGCCTCGTCGTCGATGAGGAGGATGGTCTCGTCGCCCTTCCTGAGCTCTGTTGCGGCCTGGATTTCGTCGGTGGGCGCCTTGTCGGATGCCGGCAGGTATACCATGAAGGCCGAGCCCTTGCCCTTCTCGCTGGCGACCTCCAGGAAGCCGCCGTGGTTCCTCACGATGCCGTAGACGGAGGCGAGCCCCAGGCCCGTGCCCCTCGACCTCTCCTTTGTGGTGAAGAACGGGTCGAAGATGTGTGACAACGTGCTCTCGTCCATCCCTTCGCCGGTGTCCCTCACGGTCATCCTGACGTACCTTCCCGGCCTTGGGCATGCCTGCGGGGCATTCTCCTCCCCTATCTCCACGTTCTCGAGCGAGAGGAAGATGTCCCCTCCCTCGGGCATCGCCTGCCATGCGTTCATGTAGAGGTTGAGGAGCACCTGCTCCATCTGTGCGCGGTCCACCTCCACGCTCCACAGGCCTTCCGCGCAGTCGAAGTGGATGGTCACCTCCTTCCTGGTCCTGCCGAAGAGCTCCGAGCTCTTCTTGAGCAGGGTTCCCAGGTGCGTGGGCCTCGTCTCGTACCTGCCCCCCCTCGCGAACCCGAGGAGCTGCCTGGTGAGGTCCGAGCCTCGCCGCACGTATTCCTCGACGTTTTTCAAACGCTCCGCCCTGGGGTCGTTTTCCGGCATGCCCATCCGCACCAGCGAGACGTTTCCGAGGATCCCCGCGAGGATGTTGTTGAAGTCGTGCGCCACCCCTCCCGCGAGCGTGCCCAGGGACTCGAGCCGCTGGGTCTGCGCGAGCGCGGCCTCGAGCCTGGCGCGTTCCTCCTGGCTGCGCCTGCGCTCGGTGATGTCCCTCGTGATGCCGAGGAATCCCGTCAGTTTCCCGTTCTTGTCCCTCAGCGGCGAAAAGGTCGTCTCCGTCCAGACGGTGGACCCGTCCTTGCGATACTCCTCGAGCTCGAGCGTGCGGGTCCTCCACTTCGGGGCGTTCCCGGATTCCTCGAGCGCGAGTTCCTCACCGTAGACCGCCATCGCCGTCTTCAGCGATTCCGGGGTGAGCGCGTCTTTCACCGACTGTGTCATGGCCTCGTGGACCTCGATGCCCCTGAGCCTCTTGACCGAGGGGCTTACGTAGGTGAAGCGGAGCTCGGTGTCCATGGTGAAGATGACGTCGCTCGCGTTGTCCGCGAGCAGGCGGTAGAGCTCCTCGCTCGCCCTGATGGCCTCCTCGACCCTGGCTCGCTCCCTGATCTCTTCTTGGAGCCGTTCGTTCGTCTCCGAGAGCTCCCTGGTCCTGAGCGTCACCTGGCGCCTGAGCGCGAGGCTGAAGCCGGTCACGGCGAAGAGCAGCAGCGCCAGCATGCCGAGGCCGGGCAAGACGTACCGGAGGTATCGAGGCACGGGGACCCTGTAGCCCGACCACTTCTTCTCGATGGCTTGGCGCTCCTCGTCGGTGATCGAGGCGAACCCTCGTTCCACGATCGCGAGCAGCCGGGTGTTCCCCTTGGCAACGGCGCGGTGGAACTCGCCAGAGTAGAGCGGGTCGGTGTAATGGAACTGGTCGAGGATGTCGTACTTGTTCAGGAAGAAGAAGGCAGGCGGCTCGTCGATGCAGAAGACCCTGATCCTGCCCATGGCCGCGTCCTTCACGATCGCCTCGTAGCTGTCGTATTCCACGAGGCCCTTCTCGATGCCGTGAGACTTGAACACGTCTATGCAGGCATCCCCCCGCTTGACGCCTATCCTGAACCCGAGGAGGGAGCCCACGCCGCTGATGCCCGAAAGGGTCCTGTGGAAGAAGACGGGGACGTTGATGGTGGCGTACGGCTTCGAGTAGTCGTAGATGCGCGAGCGTGCCTCGGTGAAGAAGATCGTGTCGATGACGTCCGCCCCCCCGCTCTTCATGGTGTCCAGGGCGTGCGACCAGTCCATGGCGAGCAGCACGACGCGGATCCCCGTCTTCTGTTCCCAGAGCCTCCACAAATCGACGAGGATGCCCTGGATCTGGCCCTTGTCGTTCCTGAAGATGTAGGGCGGGTAGTTGTCGTCGATGGCCACCCTGATCAGCCTGGGTGCGCCCTCGTCCGGGTTCGCCGCGTGGAGCGGTGGCGGCTGTACCCAGCTCGCGAGCAGGGCTGCCGCTACGGCGAGGGCGACCATGAGGCTCTTGCATGCCACGCCTGCCCTCGGCGCAGACCACCGGCGACGCGGTCGGTCTTCCCCCCCTCTCAGGATGATCCCCATACCGACAAATATATTCCGGTTTCTCGAGAGGTCAAGGTGTGGGCCGGGCCAGGGCCGCAGGCCATGTCGGAGGGGACCGGGGCCGGCCTATGGAACGCCCCCTCGTTTCTCCCCTGGAGTCTTCCTGTGGGGAGATCCCCCTTCGGCTACGCCTCCTGGGATGGAGCGCCGCCTTTTTCTCCTCATGACGGTGCGTGTCCACGGTACGGCACCCGGGTTTCCCGGAAGCGAGACGACCAGGGGAGGGAGGCCGTTCGATGGCCGAGCGAGGTCCGAAACTCCGGCGGTATGCTCCGGCGACGAGGACCGGCAAGGGGTGGGGGATGCGTGTCGGGGTGACCAGCGGTGCCGCCTGCGATGGGGTGCGCGAGGAAAAAGACCTGGAAGACGGGTCTCGTGGGTGCCTAGAGGTACCGAAGTCGCCAAAACACCGCGGGATGAGCCCCGCGACCCCCCTCGTGAGGCTGCGGTGAGGTGCGCTCGGACGTCCCCGGTGGGGGCGTGAGGAGGGGGGAAGGGGTGGGCGTGGTACCGGGGACGCCGCGCGTGAAAGCCCCTGGACCCTTCGGCCCCATGGTGTATAATAGAGGGTGCGGTTGCGGCAAGACTCCACAGTGGATCGGAGGGATGCCATGAGACGTGTTGTCGTCATCGGGGCCGTGGCCTCGGGCATGAGCGCTGCGAGCGTCATCAAGCGCGAAGCGCCCGACGCGGAGGTCGTCGTCTTCGGCAGGGAGGCCTACATCTCCTACGGCGCCTGAGGGATACCGTACTACGTATCTGGTCAGGTACGCGAACATGACGAACTGGTGGCGCTGCATCCCGAGGACGCCGTCCACAAGCGCGGCATAGACGTGCGGACCCTTCATGAGGTCGTCTCCATAGACAGGGGCTCGCGCCTAGTCACGGTGAAGGACCTGAGGACGGGGAGGTTCGCCGAGGAGGAGTACGGGGTCCTCGTGATCTCCACGGGAGCGAGGCCGGTCGTGCCCGAGATCGAGGGCATGGACCTGCCGGGCGTGTTCTTCCTCAAGGCATTCCAGGACGGCATCGACCTGAAGGCGTTCATCGCGAACCAGAAGCCGAAGAACGCCGTGATCATGGGCGGCGGCTACATCGGGGTGGAGATGGCGGAGTCGTTCGCCAAGACGGGCATGGATGTGACGGTGGTCGAGGCTGCCGGGAGGGTCATGCCGGTCATGGACCCCGAGATGAGCGCGCTCGTGGAAGACGCCCTGCTCAAGGGCGGGGTGAAGGTGATCACGGGCAGGAAGGTCACCGCTCTCGAGGGCGACGTGGCGGTCCGCTCGGTCGTGCTCGACGGCGGCGGCGCCCTGGACGCGAAGTGCGTCCTCGTGAGCGTCGGCGTCGCCCCCAACAGCGGCATCGCCGCCAAGGCCGGGCTCGCCCTGGGTCCCAGGGACGCCGTGCTGGTGGACCGCTACCAGCGCACCTCCGACCCGGACATCTTCGCCGCTGGAGACTGCTGCACCGTGTACCACCGGGCCCTGTGCAAGGACGTGTACATACCACTCGGGCTGACCGCGAACCGCCAGGGCAGGATCTGCGGCGAGAACGTCGCGGCCCTCCTCAAGGGGGGGATGTTCAGGCCCTTCCCCGGTGTCGTCGGTACGGCCGTCACCAGGGTGTTCGACCTCGAGGTGGCGCGGACGGGGATAGGCACCGCGGAGATCGAGCGGTACGGTCTCAGGCACGTCGGGTCCACGGTGATAAAGGCGAGGACCCTGCCGGGTTACTTCCCGGGCTCGTCGGACATCGTGGTGAAGCTCTTCTTCGAGAACGAGACCGGGGTGCTCGTGGGGGGACAGATCGCGGGCGGGCCCGGCTCCGCGCTCAGGATCAACGTGATCGCGGCCGCCGTGACCATGCGCATGCGGGTGGACGAGCTCTATACCCTCGACACGGCGTACGCGCCGCCCATATCCCCCGTGTGGGACCCGCTGCTCATCGCGGCCAGGAGCGCCATGAAGACGTGACGCGGGGCCGAGGCGGCCGAGCCGCCGGGCCCCTCACATGACCGACATGATCTTGGTCAGCCTTGTGAGCAGCACGGGGTGGGTGAACATGCCCTGGATCTTGAGTTCCCCCGTGGCCAGCTGCCTGAGCACGGCGAGCCCAGCCTCGTCGAAGTAGTAGGGGAGCCCGAACTTGATGGATATGGAGTTCAGGGAGATGATCTTCTCTGAGCTCGAGGTGATCACGATGTCGGGCTTGCCCACGATCCCCGGCTCGATCCTCACGCGGCCCCCGGCGAAGATCATGGTGATGGCCGCGTCGATGTCGGGAAGGTTGAGCCCCACCACCCCCCACATCTTCGAGAAGGTGCGCATCTTCTCCGGCCTCTGCTCGAGGTTTGAGGAGAGCAGGTCGGCGATCACGAAAGAGAAGGGCACATCCTGCGCCCTGTTGTCGACTGTCGCTTCTGACATGAACGAGTCCTCCCGTACAAGTGGTACGCCCGCCCGTCGCCGGGCGGGCGCAAGCCTTCTAGAGCACCTTTCTGTAGATCTCCAGCACCTCGGAGGCGTCCAGCACCACGCGGGGATTGTTCACGATGGCGCCGTCGCCGAGGCTCAAATCGGCGGCCTTGACGATGTCGTCCTCGGTCACGTTCATCTCGGAGAGTCTCTGCGGGTGGCCTATCTTCTTGGTGAACTCCTTCACGGCGTCTATCGCTGCCCTTGCCGCTTCCATGTCGTCCATGCCCTTTTCCCTCACGCCAAAGGCCTCGGCGACGAGGGCGTAGCTCTCGGGGCAGGTCTCGAGGTTGAACTCCATGCAGGCCGCCAGGAGGATGCCGTTGGCGATTCCGTGCGGCACGTGCGCCACTGCGCCTATGGAGTGGGCCAGTGCGTGCACGTTGCCGACGCCCGCGATGCTGAATGCCCAGCCGGCCATGGTGGCCGCTATCTGCACCTGCCCCCTCGCCGCGAGGTCGTCGCCCTTTGCCACGCACACGGGAAGGTACCTCGAGAGAAGCCTGATGGCGTGCATGGCCAGCCCGTCGGTGATCGGCTCGTGCGGGATCGCGTGGATGGCCTCCACGGCATGGGTCATGGCGTCCATGCCGGTGCCTGCCGTCAACAGGGGCGGCAGCTTGGCGGTCAGCTTCGGGTCCAGGATGCCGATGCGTGGTATGTTGTAGTTCTCGACCATGAGGCGCTTCTGCCCCATCTCCTTGTCCATGATGACCGCGGCGTTGGTCACCTCGCTGCCCGTACCGGCGGTCGTCGGTATGGCGATGTGGGGGGTCTGGGGCCTGGACAGCAGCTGGACCCCGCTGTAATCCCTGAGGGAGCCGCCCTCGGTGAGCAGGATGCACACCCCCTTGGCCGTGTCGATCACGCTGCCGCCGCCTATGCTGATCACGGTGTCGGCTCCGCCCTTGCGCGCGAAGTCCGCGCAGGCGTCCACCACCTCCACCCCCGTGTCCTGGGGGACGTCGCTGAAGACGCCCACGCACTTGTTGCCGAGCGCCTTGATGATGTGGTCCGTGAGCCCGGCCTTGATGATGCCCTGGTCAGTGACCACGACGGCCCTGGTGCCGCCGATGGAACCCATCTCGATCTCCACGTCCTTCGACGAGTCCACGCCGTAGATGACCTTGGTGGGCCCATAGTAATTGAAAGACAGGTCGGTATCGTATGTCATTGCCCGCTCCTTCGCTGTGTTGGACTCAAGGCGCACCGCGCCGGCTCGACGCGCGAGCCCGCGCCTCCGCCTGGGTACGCTACGCCTCGTCCGGCCACAGGGTGTCCACCCTGCCCAGGATGTCGATGACCTTGTTGACCACCTTGATGTTCCTGACCACGTAGGGCAGGTCGCCCTTCATCTTGAGCTTGCCCTGGAGGAGCGCCTTGGTCGAGTCCAGCTCCTTGAGGGCGACCTGTTTCCAGCGCGCATAGTCGCCGGTCATGACGAACTTCGCGCTCTCGGCCTTGGCCTTGTCGCACACCACGAACTCGCCCACGTCCCCGTGCCAGTAGTCCATGAACAGGTACACGGGCTCGGGCACGCCCTTGTCCGGGTCGGGGTTGACGATGAGCGCGACGCTGCCTTCCCAGTTCTTTGCGATCTCCTTGTACTCCGGGTCCGCCTCGATCGCCGCCTTGTAGGCATCCATCCATTCCTGAGTCATAGCCTTGATCTTTCCCATGAAGAGCACCTCCCCTCGTTTGTGTGTATGTGTTATTGGTAGAGTCGCCTCTTGAGTTCCTTCAGGCCGAGCTCGTCCAGCTTCTCGGGTTTCGGGAACCCGCGCTCGTCGAGCCCGCGAAGCGCATAGTACTCCTTGAGGAGCAGATCCATGTCCGGGACCGAGCCGGCGGCCGCCCCCTCGGAAAGGGCCGTGAGGATCCGCTTCGGGAGCACGTCGTCCTTCCGGGAGATCCCGAGCAGGTTGTTGATGCCGCGCTTGAGGGTCCAGTCGCGCATGCCGGCCTTGAGCAGGTCGTCCTTGCCGAGGCCGAACCCGGTCACCGCGTTGAACGCCTCGAGGACGGTCTCTGGCCTGAGGATGTACACCACGTAGTGGCAGATGGACAGCGAGTTGCACAGGATGCCGTAGTTCTCGGAGTTGAACACCAGCATGGCCTTGCCCTCGCTCGTGGTCCCCACGTAGTCGTCTTCCATGTCGAAGAGCTCCGGCCACGAGGCCATGCCCTGCTCCGTGGCGAGCACGGCGTGCTGGAGATGGCACGCGCCGCGGTTCGACATCATGTAGGCGAGCCCCATGCCGTGGAACCCCCTCGGGTCGTGCATGGGGGCCTCGAGCCCCTTGACGTGCGCCACCATGTCCTCGGCTCCCCTGCCTATCCTGCGGGCGGCGCCGAGGGTCCCCTCGGCCAGGATGTCGCCGAACCCCTCCCTGAACGCAATGTTCTTGATGAGCGGCATCACCGCGTCCATGTTGCCCCAGGTGAGCTCGAGGCCGCCGGTGTCGCTCGGCGTCACGATCCCCTTCTCGTAGAGCTCCATGGCGAGAGCGATCGCCGAACCGCAGCTGATGGTGTCCATGCCGTAGCGGTTGCAGAGCTCGTTCGCCTTGATCACGGCCGCGAGATCGTCGTTCATGAGCATGGTCCCGAAGGTCGCGCAGGTCTCGTACTCGGGGCCCGGCCCCTCCTCGGTGCGGTAGGGGCCGTCGGCGACCTTGACCACCCGCTTGCAGGCGACCGGGCAGTTCGCGCACGCGTGCTCCTTGGTGAGGTACTTCTCCCGCATGGTGGGACCCGAGAGGTTCGAAGCGAGGTCGAAGGCCTCGCCCACGGTCCAGTTCTTGATCGGGACGTCGCCCTTGATCATGCCCAGTTCCATGTTCGCGTCCGACCCCATGAGGTGGAGACCCTCGGCCAGTGCCGAATCCTTCACCTCGGCGAGGGCCTTCTTCATCACCTCCTTGAAGCGCTCTTCGTCGGCCTTTGCGGGTCTCCCCTTGCCGCGCGCCACGATCGCCTTGAGCCGCTTGGAGCCCATGACCGCGCCGAGGCCCGTCCTGCCGCTGAAGTGCCCCTTGTCGTTGCCGATGGCCGCTATCTTCACGAGGTTCTCGCCGGCCTGGCCGATGGCAAGCACCTTGAGACCGCCGTCTTTTGCCTTGAGCTCGTCCGTGGTCTCGTAGATGTCCTTCCCCCACAGGTGCTTGGCGTCATGGATGCCGGCCTTCCCGTCGACCACCGAGAGGTAGACGGGCGATGACGACACGCCGGTCACGATGATTCCGTCGAAGCCCGCGCGCTTGAGTTCCGGGCCGAAGGTACCGCCGCAGGCCGACTCGCCCCAGATCCCGGTCTGCGGGGCCCGTGCGCAGATGCTGAAGCGCGAGGTGCCCGGAAAGCCGCTCGCGACCATGGGCCCGGTCATGATCATGAGCGGGTTGTCCCCCGAGAGGGGGTCGGCGTCCAGCTTGAAGCGATCGAGGAGCAGCCTCGCCGCGAGCGAGCTGCCCCCTATGAAGTCCTTCAGCAGGGTCTCGTCGACTTTCAGCTCGTCTGTGGTTCTGTTCGTAAGGTCCACCAGGAGAATCGCGCCGGCATACCCGTTGGGCATAGTGATACCTCCTCGCAGCATGTGGTAGAAATACAATATTAGCAGCATACAAGGGTGATGCAATAGGGTGGCATGCGAAGATGGTGTGGCCGGTCGCCCGAGACCGCCGTAGCAGGACATGCTACACGGCCTCGACGGCGCCCGGTTCCCGGAGTGACGGCTCCGGCCCTCCCTCAGCCGTCAACCCAGTGCACGGCGTATCTCACGAGTTCCGCGGCGTTCTTGAGGTTGAGCTTCTCCTTGATGCGCTCACGGTAGGTGCCGATGGTGCTCACCGAGAGGTTCATGGCCGATGCGATCTCGGAGGTGGACTTTCCCTGGCCTATCATCCTGAGCACGTCCAGCTCCCTGTCCGAGAGCGCCTCGGTGGGCGCGGGCGTCACCGGCTCCCTGCCCGATTGCACCCTCTTGAGGATGGATCCCACGAGCTGGTCGCTCACGTAGATGTCGCCCGAGAGGATGCGCCGGATGGCCTTGATGATCGAGCGGGACGTCTCCTGCTTCATGATGTACCCGTGGGCGCCGGCCTTGAGGCACCTCTGGGCGTAGAGGAGCTCGTCGTGCATCGAGAGGACGAGCATCCTCGGCGGGAGGGGGTGTTGGCAGACGGTCCTGATGAGGTCCATGCCGTTGCCGTTCTTGAGGGTGATGTCCACGATGACCATGTCCGGCCTCACGGCGTCGATGAGGGCCAGGGCGTCCTTCACGTTGTCCGCCTCGCCGCACACCACGAGGTCGGGCTCGTGTTCTATGAGCTCCTTGATGCCCAGCCTGAAGACCTCGTGGTCCTCGACGATGAGAATCCTCCGAACAGAAGAGGCTTCCATGCAACCCCCGACACTCCGTACCGGTATCACCCGGACGGTGGTGTGGTCACGATTCTAGCACCATGACCCTTCTCCGGACAAGGTCTCGCGACCTTCCGGGCGGATCCCAAGAGACGTGGAACGGTCATCCCGGCCATCCACCGGACAAGGTCTCACGATCTTTCCGCCCGGCCGGGCGCCTCATGACATCGCGGGGGGCGCCGCGTTCTCGAGGGTCAGGGTCACGGTGGTGCCGCCTGAAGGGCCGCTCTGGATCGCGAGCCCGGCCCCGATCATGTGCGCCCTGAACCGCATGATCTTGAGGCCCATGCCGGTAGCAGGCGCAACCTGTGGCATGCCGAGGCCGTTGTCCCTGATCGTGACCGAGACAGACCTGCCTTCTCCCTTGAGCTCGATGTCCACCCTGTCCGCCTTGCCGTGCTTCACCGCGTTGTGCACCGCCTCGTGCACGATGTAATAGATGTGGGTGCAGGCGGTGATGTCTTCCAGCACGATGGGGCGTTCGTAGGAGAAGCTGCACTCGATGCCGTGGACCTCGGCGATGGTGCGGGACATCTCCTGCAGGAGCGACTCGAGCCCGTGATCCGCGAGGAACACGGGGCAGAGCCCCCTGGAGAGCCTCCTCGTCTTCGAGATCGCCTGTTCGATGAGCGCCCTGATCTTCTCCACCTCGTCGATGGTGGGCACCTGGCGCGCCTCGAGCCTCTTCTTGAGGAGCCCGCTCATGACCTCGATCCCTATGAGGTGGGGACTGAGGTCGTCGTGGAGGTCCTGCCCTATCTTCTGGCGCTCCCGCTCGCCCACGAGGAGGATCTCGCGTTCCAGGGTCCTCTTCTCCGTGATGTCCTCCATGGCGGCTATGATGCAGGATTCGCCGGCCAGCGTGATGATCTCCGCCGACACGGCCGCGGTGCGGGTGACGCCCCACTTCGTCGAGAGCTCCATCTCGCGGTTCTTCACCTTCTCTCCCTGGACGAGCGTCTCGACCGCACGCTCGTACTCCGAGGGGGACGTGAACAGCCCGAGCTCGTCCACGGACCTCCCGGCGACGTCCTCGAGGCGATACCCCGTGATGTCCGTGAAGCTCTCGTTGACGTTCAGGACGACCCCGCCGTTGAGCCGCCAGATCGCTATGCCCACCGGGCTCGACCTGAAGGCCTTCTCGAGCATCTCCTCGGAGCTCTTGAGCGACCTGGCGAGCACGTTCACGTACTGGCCGATGACGCCGATCTCGCCCTTGGTGAGAAGCGGGATCGGCAGGACGTCCCTCGAGCCGCGTTCCAGGGCCTGCAGGGCGGCCACGGTCATCCCGAGGCCCGATGCTATGCCCGCGTTCGACTCGTGGACCGTCACGAGGACCGCCGCGATCGACAGGGCGAGGATGATGACCAGGTGCACGCCCATGGCCGGCAGCGCCTGCGGGGTTATGTTCGTCGAGAACAGGAAGTAGCCGAGCGTGACCACCGGTATGATGAGGACCGAGATCACGATGAGCGTGGTCCTCATCGACACGCTGAACAGGGTGTAGGAGTCCATAGGCAGGTGTACCGCCCTGATGCGCTCCTCCATGAGCGCCGGCGCGAGGAGGTGCTCGGTGGTGCAGTAAGAGATGATGCTATTGATCGGTATGCACACGACGAGGATCAGGAACACGAGGAGCGTCTCGTGGAAGCTGAGGCCCACCCAGTACTCCGTCATGACGTAGACGCACGTCATGCCGAACACCCACCTGAGCGCTATCACGGCGCTCTCGAAGGCCGGGTAGGACAACAGCCGTATCTTGGTCGAGGCGAAATCCGCATCCGGCGCGTCGAGGCCCTTGAGAACGGCGCACAGGCGGATGATGCGAAGCGACATCCCGAACACGGTGGCGAGCAGGGCGGCGACCAGGGAAGACACCAGGATGCACGAGAGCTTTTCGCCCTCGAACCCCCCCGCGATCGTGCCGAAGTAGACGGCGAGCGGCACCACGATCAGGTTGATGTAGAGCTCGAGGCGGAACGTCAGGCGTGCGATGAGCCCGCGGCGGTCGATGCCGCCCGGGCCCGCCGCGGCCGCCCCGGGAGTCGTCGTGTGGCCTGGCATGGCCGGCGTCCTCCTGCGAACGTGAGTGTGTGGGGCGGGTCCCGCAAGGAGGCCTCATCCCCCTGGATCTCCTCTAGGGGGTCCGGCGGTGCGCTGTCAATGAGCGATCCCCCCTCGACACCGAAAAAGTGCGCGCTCAGACACAGAAACCATCACCTGGACGCATGCGTGCGCCGACGGAAAGTCGTTGTCGCGTGGCGGCTCGAGTGGTCTTGAGGGTAGGGTGCCTCGGGGGGTGGTCGTACCTGTTGGCACGCAAGATGCTTGTCTATGTGTACGATGATGGGTGGAGGATCTATCACGAGGAAGAAACGGGAGATGCGTGTTCAAGGGTGTTGCACGAAAGACACAGCCGGGTCGTCAGGACCCGGCAGGCAACCGCCGGCATCGACGGGTCAGGCCATGCGCGGCCGGCTTCGGCCGGATCTCGTGGGGGAGGTGCATCCTTTCTGCGCAAGGCCTGCAGCCCCACGGTACGCTGTGTGGGGGGCTGCGGTCTCAGGGCCTTGCCGCAGGACATCCCCCTCGTCGTGCGGGGCTGCCGGGGTCGGGACGGCCATGCAGGCGACGTCGGCAGCGGCCTCCCGCGGGGGCCGTGCTCGCGGCTGCGGGGGCTCCGCGCAGGAGGCACCCTCGTCGGGCCCCCTCGGCGCTGTTCGTCGACCCGCCTCCTGCATCGAGGTCGAGGACGGGGGTGCCGCCCCCTGGGCAGGGGTTCCCGGTGGGTTTGCGGGCCTGCGGCGCTCACCCGCGAGGACGCGGGCCCGGGTCCCGGCGGGTACGTGGACAGGTCTCGTCCGCACAGGCCTTTCTTGCGGAACGGCCGCGGGAGGGATCGCGCCGTTTCTCCTGGCAACCTTGCTCTGCTACCTCGTGATCGCGGCCGGACCCCAGGGGGTTCAGGCCCAGGAGGCCGTGGTGTCAACGCAGGGCGTGACCGCGCCCAGGATCGACCCGAGGTTCAAGCCCAGGCTCGGCACCTACTACTACAAGTTCGATTTCAACAACGTCAGCATAGGGTTCGCGAGCATCTCCATCGAGAAGGACGGCGATCTCTACAAGGTCAAGGTGTTGGCCCAGACGAACAGCACCATCGACCGTATCTACAAGATACGGTACCGGGGGGAGTCCGTGCTCGACACCGTGCCCGTGGTCTCTCCCGTGGTGACGTTGTCCTCCCAGCAGGTGAAATCGACGGAGAAGGACATGACCATAAGGTTCGACAAGCCGGGGGAGATCAAGGCGGTCGAAAAGAAGAGCGAGAACGGGGCGACCGTGGACTACGAGGTGAGAAAGCTCCAGACGGACAGGTTCACCGTCGACCCCTTCGCCGCCACCTACCTCGTGCGCGGGCTCGACTGGAAGGTGGGTCACGAGGAGGTGTTCGACGTGTTCGGCGGCAAGAGCCGCTACGAGCTGAGGCTCAAGTGCACCGAGGTGCAGGACGTGGACGTGGAGGGGGCGAAGCGCCGTGCGTTCGTCATCGTGCCGAGGGTCGACAAGCTCGACAAGGACGGGAAGGTCGTCCCGCCCAAGAAGAAGCCCGCGGAGACCAAGATCTTCCTCTCCGCGGACGAGTTCAAGGACGTGCTGAAGATCGAGGCGAGTCACACCATGGGGTTCTTCAGGGCCACCATGAACCGTTTCGTTCCGCTTGTGCCGCAGGTCCGTGAACACGACCCCGCGGTCCAGGCGCCGAAGGAGGCCCCCTGAGGGGGCTCGACGGGTGACCGGGTGCGTGCCCGGGGCGGGGACTTCCCGTGGTCAGAACGACTTGATCTCCCAGACGCCCTCGTCGTTGCGGATGAAGACGAGCTCTCCGCGGTAGGTGTAGATGGTTCTCGCCTGGGGGATGTTGACCCGGTACTCGGCGAGGTTCGATCCCTTGACGCCCAGCAGCCGTATGTCTTCAAGGGCCTCGAGGAGGAGCTTGCGCTGCTGGTGGGGTGTCGCCGCGAGGAGCATCCTGTGGATGTCCCGCATGTCCCTCTCGAAGAAGGCCGAGGCGGTCTCCACGTCACCCCTGGCCAGAGCCTGGACCATCGATCTCCAGCTCGCCCTGAGATTCGCATCCAGCTGCCTGAGTTCCTCCTCGGTCCACTTCTTGTTCGCCTCCCGCACGTTCACCTTGATGGATATGACCTGTTCTATCTGCTCCTTGGTGAACCCCGCCTGCTGCATCTCCTCCACGAGGAGGATCTCCTAGTCGGTGAGCATGGACTTGGCCCGGCCCTCCATCGGCCAGAGGAACGCGAGCGCCGCGGCGAGGACGATGGCAACCGCCTTCATGACTCCGCCTCCTTCATGGACACACCCTCTGCCGGGGACAAGCCCCGGGTCTCGGGATAATCTCTTGCGAAAACATATTACCTGTCGGCTGCCCACTTTGCAAGTGGATGCACAGGGCATGGGCGACACCCCAGGAGGGGTCTCCGGGGACGGCCGTGCAGATCCTCCCGCGCGCTCCCCCGCCTCGTCCCGGCCCGCATGAGGCCCATCGGGGCGCCCAGCTCGACAGGGAGGCGTCTTGAGGCGCGTGCAATCGTCTGTCGCCGCCATCGGCCCCAGGAGGCGACGGGCGGGAAGGGGCACGGTTGCAGGCCGTCTTCACACAAGCCGGCGTTTCCGGGTCCTCTGTGCTCCCGCACGCAGCGTCGCTCATGCAGACAACGGCGCACAGAGGGCATTTGTCGTTCCCACCTCTCCGCTCTCCCCGCACGCGGCGTCGGGGATGCGGGCGACGGCGCCCGCCTCAATGCGAGGCCGCGTCCCGGCGAGGGTGGGACCCCTCCCGTGAGGGGGATCCCCCTGCGGGATACACGGGTATACGGTCAGGTCTGCACCTGATGGGGATATCCCTGCGGGATACCCGCTCCATGATAAGGCCCGCGCCGCCTCGTGCGGCCGCCGTGTTCTCCAGGGGGCGCCATGCATGCGGGAGGGAGCGAGACGGCCCCGGGTGAAGACGATCCCGCAGCCCTGCAGGTCGCCGTGCAAGGGATGAAGCCCGTCACGAGAGGTACGTGAGCAGGTGGCGGTACCGCTCGGCCGTGCCCTCGTATACCTCCTGCATGCGATCCAGGAGCGAGGCGGTGATCGGCCCGGGACACGCAAAGACGCAGTCTTCGATCTGTGCGAGCGGCTGCACGTGCCTGAGCGTGCCCGAGAGGAACCCCTCGTCGAAGGAGCCCAGGTCCTCGACCCGTATGGGCTGCTTCCTCACCTGCACACCCATATCCCCGAGCACGTCCATGACCACCTTCCTGGTGATGCCCGGCAGCACGCACTCGTCGGGCGGGGTCACCACGACGCCGGAGGAGGCGAGAAAGATGTTCGCCGTCGGGGCCTCGGCGACGAACCCGTCGAGGTCGAGCATGAGGGCCTCGTCGTAGCCCCTGCCCCTGGCCTCCATGCGGGCCAGGAACCCGTTCGCGTAGTTGCCGGTGATCTTCGCGTGCACCGCGGCCGTCTGCGGGTGCAGCTTCCTCAGGGAGGAGACGCCGAGGCGTATGGGGTGCGCGTACTTGTCGTGGGGGATACCCAGGGCGCTGAAGTCCAGGCAGAACACGGCGACCGTCGTCGTCTCGGGAGTGGCCGGGCCGACGTCAATGTCCGGGTGGTAGGCGTAGCACTTCACGATGCCGCTTTTCAGGCCGTTCGCGTGCGAGGTCTCGATGACGGCCCGCCGGATGACCTCGGCGGTGAAGGGGATCTTCATGAAGGCCTGGGAGGCGCTCGAGAGGAACCGCTGGAGGTGCTCCTCCAGGCAGAAGACGGCAGGCCCTCCGGGGGTGCTCACCACCGACATGACCTCGAAGACCGCCGATGCCCGGTTGAAGGAGTGGGAGAGAGGGGAGACGCTGATGAGTCTCCAGTCGACGAGCTTCCCGTCGAGCCATCCCACGATCCCCGGTTTCATGGTGCATATCCCTATATGCGAGCGGGTTCTGTGTCAAGATGCCCCGGGGCCTTCCCGGGTCCCTCGGCGGATCGCGCCCCGCTTTTGTGAGGCAGCGCGACGTGTCACGACGTGCCCGGGTCTTCGGTGGGCTTGTCGTGCGCACGATGAAGCCCGTGTCTCGCGGGGTGGGTATGGCTCGTCGTGGGGGACGGGGGAGAAGGCCGGCCGTAGCGACCGTGAGGCATGCGGTGAGGGACGGGAGACACCCAGGCGGTGCCCGCTCGAGGCCGACGCTGGATTGAGGCGGCACCCACCGCTTTCTCGAGGCGTGATCCCTTCGGGCGCGTGCGGCCTCTGCCGCCGGGAGGGGGCCGGAAAGGCCCCCCGTCCCGCACGTGGCGGCCGTGCGAAACCGTCCGTCGGCTTTCCGTATCCCGAAAGCGGCAAGGAGCCCTGCCGCTTGCGGTGGTTTCAAGATAGACGCCGCCCGCGCGCCAAGTCCGCCGGAGGGCCTCTGAAAGGGCTTCTTGACAAAGAGACCTGCATGAAATAGTAGCATGATCTACCTATGGACAGGCCTGTCTCCATACACGACATACGGCTCTTGGCCGAGAACATCGGCGAGGCCGGGCTCGAGAGGGATATCACCGTGTCCCCTGCGGACATCCAGGTGGTGCTCTCGGACGTTGACGTGAGCGTCGACGAGCCCTTCTCGGTCCACTACGAGGTGGTGCGCCACCAGGAGACGTTCCATGTCCAGGTGGACATACAGGGCTGCATCCACGCCACCTGTGCGCGCTGCCTCGCCCCCATGGACCACAGGGTGGATCTCCACCTCGAGAGCGACTACGTGCCCGCCCCAAGCGACATGACGGGAGACCTCGAGGCGCAGCGCGTCACGGCGGAGACGGGGTTCTACGACAGGGACATCCACCTCGGGAAGTACATCTGTTCCGAGCTCGTCCTTTCTCTGCCCTATATCTACCTCTGCAGCGAGACGTGCAAGGGCATGTGCCCGCGTTGCGGGGCCAACCTCAACGAGGGCCCGTGCCTGTGCGCCAAGGAAGTCGACCCCAGGCTCGAGGTGCTGGGGAGTCTCAAGACAACACGCTAACACCATTTCCGGAGGACATGAGCAAATGCCACTGCCGAAGAGAAGACACTCGAGCGCGAGAAGGGACAAGCGCAGGGCCAATGACTTCGCCCCAACCCCCGCCGTCTCCTTCTGCCCCAACTGCAACGAGCCCAAGGCGCCGCACAGGGTATGCCCGAGTTGCGGGTATTACAAGGGCAGAGAGGTCGTGAAGACAGAAGCATCCGAGTGATGGGCTACTGCCTGATCTTCCCCGGCCAGGGAACCCAGTTCCCGGGCATGTCCAGGGGGCTCGAGATAACGGGCGCAATCCCTGGAACCCTGCGCCGGCTCATGGAAGAAGGCCCTGCCGAGGAGCTCGACCTGACGCTGAACGCACAGCCTGCGGTGCTCTCCGTGAGCGCGGCATTGTGGAAGCGCTCCGGCCTGACGGACCCCCTCTGCGTCATGGGTCACAGCCTCGGCGAATACACCGCGCTCGTCGCCGCGGGCAGCCTCGACCTTGATGAAGCCGTAGCCCTCGTCACCAAGAGGGCTGTCCTCATGGAGGCCTCGTCCCCCCGCAAGGGCTCCATGGCCGCCGTCGTGGGGCTCTCGGCCGGAGAGGTCGCAAAGGTGTGCGCCTTGTTCGAAGACCTGTGGGTGGCCAATCTCAACGGGGCATCCCAGGTGGTCATCTCCGGGAGGGCCGAGTCCGTCGATGCCGCCGTGCCCGCTCTGAAAGAGCGTGGGGCGCGGAAAGTCGTGCCGCTCAAGGTCTCGGTCGCCTCGCATTGCCCGTACATGGAGCAGGCCTCCGCCAAGCTCGCCGAGCACCTGGGGTCCGTAGGCCTGGGGAGGCCCTCCTGCCCTGTCATATCGAATGTGACAGCCGGGCCGGAAACCGACCCCGGCCGTATCAAGGACCTGCTCGGCCGCCAGCTCGTGAGCCCGGTGCGGTTCGAGGAGTCGGTGAAGGCCGCCTGCGGGCTCGGGGTCGACCTGTTCGTGGAGATAGGACCCCGGCCGGTTCTCGGCGCCTTGGTGAGGAGGATCGCTCCCGGTGTCGAGGTGAGGGAGATCACCGCCTGAGACACCTGTGGGGAGGGCGTCTTGGCGGCCGTAGCGACGCCGCTTTCCGGGATGACCTGAAGCGGCCTCGTGGGGACCTCGAGGCAGGAGGACGGTCCTTGCAAGAGGATGAACACGCACGGTCAAGAGGAGGCCGAAGATGATCCCCATCGATCTGTCGGGGCAGGTGGCGCTCGTCACGGGGGCGAGCCGAGGCATTGGGGCGGCCGCTGCACGCGCCCTCGGGCGGGCGGGCGCCCACGTGATCGTCAATTACCTCTCAAGCGAGGAGCTGGCGGCTGCGTGCGTCGAGGACATCCGCACGTCGGGCGGGAACGCCGAGGCCGCCCGGTTCGACGTGTCCGCGGAGGCCGAGGTGGCGCGCGCCTTTGAAGACGTCATGAAACGGCACGGGAGGATCGACATCCTCGTGAACAACGCCGGTGTCTCCAAGGATGCGTTGTTCCTGCGGGTGACCCCCGAAATGATCAATGAAATGATAGCTGTAAATCTCGTGGGTCCTTTTTTCTGCACTTTGCACGCTGCGAGATATATGATAAAGCAAAGGCGAGGACGGATCGTGACGGTCTCCTCCATCGTCGGCCTCGGGGGGAACCCGGGCCAGAGCGTGTATGCGGCGACCAAGGCAGGGCTTGTCGGCATGACCAAGAGCTTCGCCAAGGAACTCGGACCGCGGGGGGTCAGGGTGAACGCTGTGGCGCCCGGCCTCATCGACACGGACATGACGAAGGGAATGGACCGGGAGGCCATAGCGAGGGAGATCCCGCTGCGCTCGATCGGCAGCCCGGACGAGGTGGCCGGGGCCATCTTGTTTTTGTGCTCCGAACTCGGTTCGTACGTGACCGGGCAGGTCATTGTTGTGGACGGCGGCCTCTACACGTGACGGTAGAGCATGAGGATGCAGAGAACCTCAAAGGAGGAGTGTACTGATGGCAGATGTTCAGCAGCGGATCATTCAACTGATAGCCAAGCAGTTGGAGAAGGACCCCTCCGAGATCAAGCCGGAGATGTCGTTCGCGGACGATCTGGGTGCGGACTCACTCGACCTCGTCGAGCTCATCATGGCCGTGGAGGAGGAGTTCAACATCGAGGTGCCCGACGAAGACGCCGAGAAGATCAAGTTCGTCAAGGACGCCATCGAGTACGTCAAGTCGAAGATCTGATCAACCTCGATGAAGAAACGGGTGGCAGTAACGGGGATAGGGGTGGTGTCCCCACTTGGCTGTGATTGCACAACTCTCTGGGATAATCTGACGAACGGTGTTTCAGGCATAGAACCCATAGACGAGCTGGCAGGCCTTCCCGTCACCTTCGGCGGGCGCGCCAGGGGGTTCGATCCCGGCAAGTATCTCGGTCCCAAGGAAATCAGGCGCATGGACCGCTACGCGCAGATGGCGGTGACCTGCGCCCTGGACGCCTGGGCGCAATCAGGGCTCGGCAGGAACGACTATCCTGCGCACCGGGTCGGCGTCCTCGTCGGTACCGGGGCCGGGGGTATCTCCACGCTGGAGGAGCAGATCCCGGTTTACGTGGAGAAGGGGCCGAGGAGGGTCTCGCCGTTCACTGTGCCGATGTTCATCCCCAACATCGCCTCGGCCGAGGTGTCGATGAAGCTGAAGGCGCAGGGCCCCGGCATGGGGCTGTCGACCGCGTGCGCGACCGGCGGCCACGCCCTTGCCGTTGCGGCCAGGCTCATACAGGCCGGTGATGCCGACTGCATGGTCGCGGGCGGGGTGGAGGCATGCCTGACGCCGTTCTCGATAAGCGCGTTCGCCTCCATGCGGGCGCTGTCGACCCGCAACGACGAGCCGTCCAGGGCCTCGAGGCCGTTCGACCGCGACCGGGACGGGTTCGTCATGGCCGAGGGCGGCGCCGTGTTCGTGCTCGAGGACAGGGAGGCGGCGCGCGCCAGGGGCGCACAGATCCTGGGCGAGATCATGGGCGCCGGCATGAGCCAGGACGCCTACCACATCACCGCCCCCGAGCCCGAGGCGCAGGCCGTGGTCTTCGCCATGGAGCGCGCGCTCGAAGACGCTGGCGTGTCGCCCGGCGACATCGGCTACATCAACGCCCACGGTACGTCCACCCAGCTCAACGACGTCACGGAGACGCTCGCGGTCAAGAAGGTGTTCGGTGGGCTCGCGTACCGCATCCCCATGAGCTCGACCAAGTCCATGACCGGACACCTCATAGGCGGCACAGCCGGGCTCGAGACCGCTGTCTGCATCCTTGCGATGAGAAACGGCGTGATCCCGCCCACCATAAACCTCGACAACCCGGACCCGCAGTGCGACCTCGACTACGTGCCCCACCAGGCCAGGCCGGCCGAGATCGCGTGCTGTTTGAACAATTCGTTCGCCTTCGGCGGCCAGAACGTGGTACTCGTTCTCGGGAGGGGCGAGCGGTGAGGGTGGCTGTCGCATGCGATCACGGCGGCGTGACCCTGAAGCCGGCGGTCGTCGAGGAGCTGGCGGCCAGGGGCGCGGAGGTACTCGACCTCGGTACCCACGGCACCCAGTCCGTGGACTATCCCGACTTCGCCCGCCTGGCCGTCGAGGCCTACATTGCGCGAGAGTGCGAGAGGATCGTCCTCATCTGCGGTACCGGCATAGGCATGTCCATCTGCGCGAACCGCGTTCCGGGGATACGTGCGGCGCTGTGCCACGACGAGTACACCGCGCGGATGTCGAGGCTCCACAACGACGCGAACTGCCTGGTGTTGGGGGGAAGGGTCATAGGTCCCGGCCTGGCACGGGCGATCGTCGGCGTGTGGATGGACACGCCGTTTGAAGGCGGGCGTCACGAAGCGCGGGTCAAGAAGATCGAGGACATGCCCGGGTCGTAGCACGGCGGGTCCCCCGCCCTTTCCCTGGGTGGCCTGAGCGGGGACGGATCGCGAGGGGAAACGGCCGAGGGCGGCGCTGCCCGCGGCCGGTCCCTGGGGCTCGTGACAAGGGGCCGGAGGCGGGACGCCAGGCCGCCGCGCCGCCTGAGAGACCCGGCAGGTCCCGTGAGCGGGCGCCAAGAGGCCTGGGGCGGGACGGTCGCCACGGGTGAGAAGACACACGAGAGACGATACACAGGAGAACACGATGAACCTTGAACACGTGAAGCGGACGGATCCGGATGTGTACAACGCGATCATGGGGGAGCTCTCGAGGCAGCGGGACAAGCTCGAGCTCATCGCCTCCGAGAACATCGTGAGCGAGGCGGTGCTCGAGGCCCAGGGGTGCGTCATGACCAACAAGTACGCCGAGGGGTACCCGGCGAAGAGGTACTACGGCGGCTGCGAGTACGTTGACGTGGTGGAGGAGCTCGCCATCGAGCGCGCCAAGGAGCTCTTCAAGGCCGAGCACGCGAACGTCCAGCCCCACTCGGGCTCCCAGGCCAACATGGCCGTGTACTTCTCCGTGCTCGAGCCCGGGGACACGTACCTGGGCATGAACCTCGCCCACGGAGGACACCTCTCCATGGGCTCGCCGGTGAATTTCTCGGGCAGGATCTACAAGGTCGTCCCCTACGGGGTCAGGCCCGACACGCACCTCATAGACTACGACCAGCTCAGGGACCTCGCCAGGAAGCACAGGCCCAAGCTCGTCATCGCCGGCGCCAGCGCATACCCCAGGATCATCGACTACGGGATCTTCAAGGAGGTGGCGGACGAGGTGGGGGCCGTCTTCATGGTGGACATGGCGCACATCGCAGGGCTGATCGCGTGCGGCCTCCATCCGAGCCCGGTGCCCCTTGCCGACTTCGTCACCACGACCACGCACAAGACGCTCCGCGGTCCGAGGGGCGGCATGATCCTCTGCAAGGAGCAGCACGCGAAGACGCTCAACTCGAAGGTCTTCCCCGGCATGCAGGGCGGCCCACTCATGCACGTGATCGCGGCCAAGGCGGTGGCGCTCAAGGAGGCGCTCAGCCCGGAGTTCAGGGAATACCAGGCCCAGATCGTCAAGAACGCGAAGGCCATGGCCGAGGAGTTCCTCGCGCTGGGGTTCAGGCTCGTCTCCGGCGGCACCGACAACCACCTCATGCTCATAGACCTCACGAACAAGGACGTCACGGGCAAGGAAGCACAGGAGATGCTGGACGCCGCCAACATCACCGTGAACCGCAACGCCATACCGTTCGACACCAAGAGCCCGTTCGTGACCTCGGGCATCCGCATCGGCACGCCTGCGCTCACCACGAGGGGGATGAAGGAAGAGGAGATGCGGTTTGTCGCCGGGCTCATCGCCCGGGTCATCGACGCGAAGGGGGACCCCCAGGTGATCGAGTCGGTGAAGAAGGAAGTCTCCGGCCTCACGAGACGATTCCCCGTGTACGGGGGGTGAGAGCGGTGCGGTGCCCGCGGTGCCAGGGACTGGACGACAAGGTCCTCCAGTCCCGCCTCAGCCAGGACGGGAAGGCGATACGGCGAAGGCGCCAGTGCGAGAGGTGCTCTCACCGCTTCACCACCTACGAGAGGATCGAGGAGATCGTCCCCGTTGTGGTCAAGAAGGATGGGAGGCGGGAGCCCTTCGATGCGGCCAAGCTCGTCGCTGGCGTGAGGACCGCCTGCGGGAAGCGGCCCGTCGGCGAGGAGCAGATCGAGGCCCTCAAGGATGCCATCGTGCAGGACATCCAGGCCAGGTGGGACCGGGAGGTGCCGTCCTCCTACATCGGCGAGAAGGTGATGGAAGGCCTCCACAGGCTCGACCAGGTCGCATACGTGCGCTTCGCCTCGGTATACCGCGAGTTCAAGGACGTGAGCGAGTTCATGGACGAGATCAAGGGCCTCAAGCGGGCGAGGAAGCCGAGGAGGTGAGGCGCGTGGCAGGCGTGGGCGCCCACGGGGCGCGCCGGAGACGCCACGGCCTCGTGCCGCGGGGTGAGCATGGCAGACGCGCGTGACGCCGAGTTCATGAGGGAGGCGGTACACCTCGCCGGGCAGGCCCTGGGAAGGACCGCTCCCAACCCGAGCGTCGGCGCGGTCGTGGTCAAAGACGGCCGCGTGGTGGGCAGGGGGTTCCACCCGAAGGCCGGCATGCCGCACGCGGAGATCTACGCCCTCAAGGAGGCGGGGGAGCGCGCCCGCGGCGCGACCGTCTACGTGACGCTCGAGCCGTGCAACCACTACGGCAGGACGCCCCCCTGCACCGAGGCGCTCATAAAGGCGGGTGTCAAGCGGGTTGTCGTGGGGAGCCTCGACCCCAACCCCCTGGTCTCCGGGGCGGGTATCAGGCGCCTTGCTGAGGCCGGCGTCGAGGTGGAGACCGGGGTGCTGAAAGACGAGTGCGGCGGGATCATACTCTGGTACCGCACGTGGGTGGAGAAGAAGCGGCCGTACGTGATCATGAAGGCGGCCATAACCCTGGACGGCAGGATAGCGGCCTCTTCCGGCGACTCCAGGTGGATCAGCTCCGAGGAGTCCAGGGCCTACGTCCACGAGCTGAGGAACCGGGTGGATGCCGTCCTCGTGGGTCACAAGACGGTGGCCGCAGACGACCCCATGCTCACCTGCCGCATGCCCGGCGGCAGGGACCCCCTGCGGATCATCCTGGACGCGAGGCTCGTCTCGAAACCCGAGGCCCGATGCCTGGGCAAGGGCTCGGTGATCTTCACGGCCGCGCCCGAAGGGTCATGGGCGGCGCACCTTTCGAGGGGCACGGAGCTGGTCCCGGTGTCGCCTGACGACACTGGGAGGCTCCCCTGGGGGGAGGTCCTGGGGAAGACCGCTGAGATGGGCGTTCACGCCGTCATGGTCGAGGGCGGGAGCGGCGTGTTTTCCTCGTTGCTCGCCTCGGGGAACGTGGACAGCCTCTTGCTCTTCATCGCCCCCAGGGTGCTCGGCGGGGGGGTTCCCCTCGTGGACTGGGGCCGCACCGAGCGGGTTGCCAACGCCATGGGCTTCGTGATAACGAGACTCGATCGCATCGGGAGCGATATCCTCGTGGAGTGCACCCCCGGAGGTTGAGATGTTCACAGGGATCGTCGAGGCGACGGGAACCGTCGTGTCCAGGGCGCCGTACGGAAGGGGAGTGGTGCTCGAGATCGACTCTCGGCTGGACCTCTCCACCGACGCCGTGGGCGACAGCATAGCGGTCGACGGCGTGTGCCTCACCGTCACCGAGAAACGAGGCGGTCTCTTCAAGGCGGTGGCATCCGCCGAGACCATCGCGCGCACCACGCTCAAGGACGTCAGGCCAGGCGCGAGCGTGAACCTCGAGCGGGCCCTGAGGCTCGACTCCCGCCTGGGGGGCCACATCGTGCTCGGCCACGTGGACACCGTGGGCACCATCCTGGCGAGGGAGCAGGCGGGCGAGTCGGTGCGCTTCAAGGTGGGCTACGACGGGTCCTTCTCGAGGTACGTGGTGGCGAAGGGCTCCGTGGCCGTGGACGGGATATCGCTGACCGTCAACGAGGCGCTGGGGGATGCGTTCACGGTCAACATCATCCCCCACACCGCCGGGTCCACTTCCTTGACAGGCAAGGGTGCGGGTGTTAGGGTGAACATCGAGTTCGACATCCTGGGGAAGTATGTCGAAAATCTGCTGAAAAAGAGAGGGGTTGGAGGAATCGAGACCCTTCTCGAACAGGCGGGCTTCAAGCGCAGGGAGTGACACACATGCCGACGTGCACCGTGGAAGAGGCGGTTTACGAGCTCCAGCAGGGTCGCATGATCATCCTGGTGGACGACGAGGACCGGGAGAACGAGGGCGATCTCACCATGGCGGCCGAGTTCGTCACGGCCGAGGCCATCAACTTCATGGCCAAGCACGGAAGGGGTCTCATCTGCCTGGCGCTCGCACCCGAGATCGCCGACCGGCTGGACCTGCAGCCCATGGTACGCGACAACACGAGCCGGTTCGGGACGGGGTTCACCGTCTCCATCGAGGCGAAGAGGGGGGTCACCACGGGGATTTCGGCGGCCGACCGGGCGCACACCATCCGCACGGCCATCGACCCGGCCACCCGGCCTGACGACCTCGCGCGGCCCGGGCACGTGTTCCCCCTCAGGG
>ERZ795045.895-NODE-895-length-35818-cov-5.579538_pt1 | contig 35818 bp, 27 predicted proteins | sample MGYA00375129_ERZ795045 | MGnify/ENA primary metagenome ERZ795045 (study PRJEB30174, sample SAMN05720166) | activated sludge metagenome | isolation source: anaerobic digester from wastewater treatment plant | place: Japan | collected 2015-05-15 ...
ATGTGCGGTTCCGTCCCCGCCTGGAACGGAAGGCAAACCGGTTCCATCCGCGTGGAAAGATCGATGGCGCAGATCAGATGGCCTTTGGTGTGGATTTGCTCAACATACATTGCCAGATGGGCTTGGTCCGGCAGCGTCAACTGGCAGATGGTTGTTCCCCCTTGTCCCGCTTGGATGTGATACTGAGGCAATCGCTTGACCTCCGAAAGATGGAACGTGTCGCTGACTATCACTTGACCCTGGGCGTCAAAAGGGCCGCGATAAAGCGCCTGGAGCAGCGGCACCTGAAGATGGGTGGCGGTCTCTGGGTCCACCACCCGCACGATGCTCAAGTGGGTTAGCCTCGAAGAATGGTTTCTGACAAAAAAAGTGATCTGAAATGGTTCCCCATTCCCTGGTTCCGCCGTCAACGCGATATTCTGAACATCACAGACGGTCTGATTGAGGCAAATCTGCCCCCGGGCCGGTGGGCCGGGCGGGGTTTCATCAAATAGAATGCCTCGTACCGGGGACGATGGAAACGATTCGTTGCCCCACGCGTCCACGGCGGTAACCGTGTACCAAAAGGCCTTGTTTTCGTGCTGGGGCCGTTGGAGGCTGGTGTCTTGATAGGCGGGATCGCCGGTGGCGGGTTGGTCTGTACTGCCGATCCGGCCTTCCGTCAGGCCATCGACCGGGGCCAGCGGCTCGCGATGGCCGGCGTGGTTGTATTGCCGGAACCGGTAAATATTGTAACGCTGGGTATCGTCATGGTTCCGGCTCCAGGTCAAGAGCAGACGGTCTCCATGGGATGTCTCGACGGGTTTGATTTGCACGTTTGCGGGAATCTGGGGGGTTTGCTTGTCCGGCACGGTGACCACCCGGGGCTGGCTGATCTCTCCATTTTGCCCTAACAAATCACGGGCGGCCACCCAATAGGTATAGACCTCGCCGGGGGAGAAGGGTTCGCCTTCAATTCCCTGATCCGTTAGGGTTTGATTGTCATCGCGGAAGAAATAGGTGTTGGATTCCTCCCCGCTGACCGCGTATTCCGCCGGGGGTAAAATGGGAACCGCGTTGATTTGCTGGATCGCGCCCAGCTCCATCAGTTCATTGAACGGGATTCCCCCGAGATCGCCCTCCCCCCGGTACACGTTGTACCCAAACATGGCCGAACGCTGCTCCGTGAGTGCATCCCCCATGGCCCATTGGAGGTACACCTTCGCGTGCCCCCGCTCGCCGGGGATATCGACAAACACCGGTTGCTGCGGCGCCGGAAGCCGGGTCGGGCGCCGGGCATTGACGGAAACCCGGCCGATGATTGGCTCCGAGCCCGCTGTCCCTTCCGTCGCGCGCAGTTCGTAGGTGTATGTATCCGGCGCCACCGCGTCCAGGTACCCCCACCCTTCGATGATCGCGATGGCATAGTTGGCTTGCACGAGCATGTTGGCCCGCAGCGCGCAGGTGTCACACGTTGGATCCCCGTTTAAAATCCGGATCAACGGCTCGGCATAATTGTCCCGGGTTACCGGCTCTTCATACATGTCGTCGAGCAATGCGAGCAGATCATCCAACGCCCGCTGATTGGACGGATGTTCCAGGATGCTGCGGATCAGGGCGGATTCACGTAACTTCCCGGTCAGGGTCAGCGCTTCCAAAGGCGATGACGAATCGGCCGCCCCTGTTTTCCGGTAGAGGGCGAACCGGCGGAATGGAATAGCATCCGTGCTGGCATACCAGCGGAGCAACACCGGGACCGGACCGTTGGGGAAAGAAGGAGAGCCGGTGATGGAGACGAAAAAGATCTGCGGTGTCTCGTCTTGCCCCGCGGCGGGATGGACGCCCCCTAGGGCCAACCATATAAAAACGCCCAAAAAAGAGATACCCAAAGAGATTCCGGCCGGCCGCACTTTATCCGCAATCGGTTTCATAATCCGCGCTCCATCCCTCGTCGAAGAATAAATCGAAGATCGCGACACAAGCGAAACACCAACTGTCTTTTAACGCCTTTTGGGGAGTCGTCCATTGGCTGGGTTCGCACCAGCCGATTCCGCCGGCGGCCCAGGCCCGGCCGTCAAAATAATATGTGCCGTTGTTCTTGCCTGCGTTCAGCTCTAATTTTCCCTTGGCGCTGATCACACAGGCGACCCGGCCGTAGACTCCCGCTTCCAGACGGCCGCCGTAGGTGGGCCCCTCGGTGAAATACCACATCGCCAGCGAGGCTTCCGCCCCCACCCGTAAGGCGCAGCCGTAATCCAATATGGGGAACGTGCCTTCCACGCCCAAGTACACCCCGCTCATGCTGGGGATGGTCAGGCGTTCGGCGGCGCGGGGATCGATCACCTGCAGCGGCTCCAAGGTGCAACTGCGGCCAAGGAAAATCCCGCCCGATAAACGGTAGGTTTCGAAAAAGACACTGCATCCCGCGTAGAGATAGTTTTCCACCGCCCCGATCGCCAGGCCGAAATCAGGACCCTCGATAGCGAACGATTCGAAGCCCAGCGTTCCCGAGGTGTTGATGGCGCCGCCCACATTGACCAGCCGTCCCCTGCTGATCATCAATTTGAGTTCAATCAAATCGGCGGTCAGATCCGCGCCCGCCCAATCCAGAACGGTATTTTTCGCGCCGATCCGCACGTCCATGGACTCGTTTTCATCCAAAACGCCGGCGCAGGCCGTTCCGCTGTTACTGGCTTGATATCGCGTCAGGTCCAGATAGGCGGAATAGGTGATCTCCTCCGGCGATTTCATCGTGAATTCGCCGTCGATGTGCAGCTTGTCCATCCGGTTTCCGCTGATGACCGCGTACCCCTTCATGGAAGCGCCTTCAAAACCCAGCGCGTTTTTGATTTGGGAATAAGCCCCGTCCACGAAATCCGTTTTCTCTTTGATGAAGGTTTTGATTTCATGGTTGATGAGGTCCAGCACGCCCTGGGCCTGGTCCAGCAGCGCGTCCTTGATGGGGAATAGCGTGTCCGTCAACACTGAGTTGAATTGCCGGAACAGGGCCGAGTTCAACAACGCCACCAGGATGTAGCCCGTGATTTCTTCCGCTTGGAGGTTTTGCAGGCGGGCCGGATGGGAAGCCGCCCATTGCCGCAGCACTTGCCGGAGCATGTCCTTGATTTCCGTTTCCGCCTGGGCGATTTGGGCCCCCGGGAAATGCGAAAGCAAAAAGGAATTAGCCCCTTCCAACGAAAAACGTTGCTGGGCTTCTTCGAGGCGGGGCAGAACCTCGGCATCCAAAAAATGGATGATTTCCTGCAAGGGTTGTTCGATCGGGGCGATGATATCCTGCACATAAATTCCACCGGCGATTTGGGCATAAAGGAAGGCCAGATCGAGGAGCGCCTGGACGAGCGGACCTAGATCCTCCGCTAGCGTGGATGGTTTGAAATGCAGCGCCGCGTTGACCGCGTTCAAGTGATCGAGCAACTCTTGAACCTTCGCCGCCACCGGATTCGTGTTCAAGTGCAGGTAACTGGGGAGATGAATCTCCGCCAGGAGACCGTCGAGGACATCCGCAAAGGTGGCCGAATCGATGAACGCCGCGGCTTGGCTGGAGTCCAGTTGCGCCCAATATGGCTGGACAACGTTCAGAAAGGCCGCCACCCGGGGTTGGATGTAATTCCTCATCGGTTCCCGCACCGCCATGGTAATATCCCCGGTCAGGGTTTGCGCCGCCGCTTCCAACCGGTCCCGGACCGGACCCAAAAAGGTATTGGAAATCCCGCTGGTGAAGGACTCGCCCAGACTGCTGAGGTTTAACTCGGGCAGGCCTCCCGCTTCGATCCCAAAGCTGATTTCCGCCAGCCTGGGATTGAGATTCTCCACCGCCGATACGATATCGAGGACGATCAGATCCTGCTGTTTGGGCGCGGGAGACTGGAAAACCCGGCGGCTGGGATGGTAGACCAACTCGTAGTCCAGCGTGATGAGGTTGGCGAACAATTTCCGGACATGGATCGGATGCTGAGCCACGTACGTTTCGATCAAGCCGGCTATATCGCTGTTTTGGGCTTGAAACCCATCGGGGAAACCCCTCCGCGCGGTATCAGGGCGCACGTGCTCCGCCCACGGGCTGCCGTCCGCGATCCGCCCGACGGCGCCTCGCACCAGCGCGTGGATCTTGGGGGGATCGAAAAACGAGACCACCATGTCGCCGATGAGGTTGTAGAATCCGTTGGGAAGCACCGGATTGCCGTCATAATAGGAAAAATAGATTGTTTCGATCGCGGCCTTGTAGCCATCATATTCGGATTGAGCGGGATGGTCGCTGAACGATTCCCTCACCTGGCCCATTGGGCAGAGATTGACCTGCATATAGACCGTGTCTTGGTAATGGGGAATCTTGTTCATCGTGGTCAACCACAGCGTTTTGTTGCCCGGAGGGGCATGCTCCGCGCGATCCAAAAAAGCCAGGGTCAAGAGACGGAAGGGGGCGTTCCAATAAGATAAAATCCGTTCTTCCGCCTGCGCGCCGGGCGGGACGCGCCCCTCGGTCAAATCGCCGCAGGCGTTCAGGGTCATGTCTTCAAAGGGCACATCGAAGGCGGCCGGCCAGGGCAGGTTGACCACCCCTTCGGTCACGGAATCGAGGCCCTCGGAGTAGTTATCCAGATACGCTTGGCCGAAGGAGGTCAGGCGGGTTGCGTAGCCCCGGTTGCCGCAATCGGGATCGGGATAGAGTTCCAACCCGTTTTCTCCGCCTTGCGCGTGCACCACGCCGCTGTATCCCGCTTGCCGGACATACAGTTTGGTATGGACGGTGGCGCGGAACTCCGCGCGGTCTCCGCCGATACCCGCGGTGAAGGGTAAGGCTTCGAACGCCTCGGGCATCAAGTTGATTCCCGCGAACAAGCCTGGCCCTTCAGCCAAAGAGAGCGCGCCGCTCCCCGCCAAGGCATCGCTCTTCCGGTCCCGCGCCGCCAACAGATAGGCGGCGATCTGGGTCCCGCCTCCCGTGACCTGCGATTCCGGCAGATGAAAACCCGGCTGATACCATGCGGCGTGAGTGACTGCGTCGAATTGGTAGGTGTTGAATGCCGGCTGCCACGGGATTTTCAAGGAGCCGTCCGCTAGCACCGATCCATCCGGCGCGATTCCCGCCGCGCCCGGGATATCAACGGAAAGGACACTCTCCCCTGCGCCACAGCCGTTGGTTTGCACTTTTCCACGGGCGGCCACGTCGCGCAAGGCGGATTCGGCCGCGTGAATCCTTCCATTTTTAATGACAATCTCCCCGCCGTTATGCGATACCTCGAACGGGCGCGGGAACGAGGATTGATATTGCCCGGGTGCGAGCCGCAGCCGGGCGTTGATGCCCCCGGGGGTGATGGTTATCGGTTCTTCAACCGTGGCAGCCGCCTGGAAATAGCCGTCGTTGCTCGGCCGGGGCGTGTTGCCGGCCGCCGGGGCGGTGGGGAAGGCGAATTGATAGACGATCCGCGGTTGAAGCAGAGTGAATTTCCCGTCTGGCCGGAAGACAAATCCCTGGGTTTCGATTTCAAAGGGAAGGCCTTCACCGCGCCAGATGAACGCGGCGGATGAAGTCATTTCTTGCGCCGCCACGTTGAGGTCCTGATCCAATTCTTGAATCATAATTGGCATGGGGGACTCGGTAAAAAGCAGGTTGTTCGAGACCTTGGGGCGATAGGAAACGCCGGGGGGAAGAATCACCCGAAGAAAGGCAAACGCCCCCTCGGGCGTCAATGCCGCCCCATCATGGGTATATTCCCACGGACCGGCGGAAGGGCGGTGGGGTGACGGGAGGGCAAAAGGCACAGAACCGTCGATCACCTTCAGGTCCAGATTGGCGTTGCGCTGCACCAAAATTTGGTTGAACGTCAGGGGAATCGTTCCGTTCAACGTGGCTTCCCCGGATATCATCAGGGGATTCGGGGTATACAGGCGGAGCTGAGCCAACTGGGTTTGAATGGCATCGAATAAAACAATCCCGCTGGTATGCAGAATAAAATGGGTATTGCTATCCGCGGTGTTATTGCTGAGATTCAACTCCTCCACCGGAAGTTTGGATTTCTCGTCCAGCACGCGCACGGCAGTGCGAATGAAATGCGATTTCAACAAAAGCTCATCCGCAGGTGTAATGGGAAGCGAGAAAGCCAATTCATTGATTCCCTCTCCGGCCGGATGCAACGCGACGGCGTGGCGTGATTCTGTCCATTGCTTCACCGGGTTCTGATCACTGTCCAGCAAGGTATACTCGATCCGCAGATCGAATTGGATCTTGCTGCTGTTGGCGGTCTCCAGCCAAAACCGCCCTTGCACGCGATCGTGCGAAGGGATGCTGTGCACGATTTGGGTCGTGTCCAACACCACCTGGCTGACACGCAAGTCGAAAGGGTTAACAATAATCGGCGTGGAGGTTGGCCGGATGAGTATCGGGGTGGCGATCGGTGTCGGCTTGATGATCAGCGGGGTTGGCGTCGGCTGGATGATCGCCCGGGTGGGCGTCGGTGTCAGCCGGGGAATCTGGGCCTGGGTGACTAACGGGAAGAAAATGGTGAGCACCTGCAATGCCCGCACCCACCGTCCCGAAAAGCCCCGCAATTGAAAGGAATCCTTCATCACACTCGCTCCATGGGCAGAATGGGCGCCTCCAATTCCATCCCATGCAAGCGGGAGGCGGTTTCGGCGGCGTTTTGTCAATTCTGAACAATTCGATCAAAGGGATATGGCCGACGACAAATTCCCCCCCTCCCCACCTGGCGGTGAGTAAAAAACGCACTTCGTTTGTGGCAGCCTGGGTACCCCAACCGTCTTGGCCGGAATGTTTTTTGAAACTACCACAAATAAAGTCCCCTCTACAAGAGGACTCGAATTGTTATGAGAGAATTTAATTCCCTGAATGCGGATCTTACTCCAGGCTTTGGCCAGGGAATGAGTCGGGAGAAGCACGCGGATCGATTCCTTTTCCACGGGGAGAGGGCCGGGGTGAGGGTGGCCCGGAAAAGGCGAAATACCTTGTTTCTCTGGAGCCGGGGAAATGGATACGTTCTTGGTTAGTTCTCCTTCTGCAATTGTTCCATCAATAACTCTTCGATCCGCCCGATGAACGGCTCCGCTTGCTCCAGCATGGATCCAATAACCTCGGCGTCCAATTCCACCAGATCTGTGTAATCGCTCCGGTTTCGTAATTCAAAAGCACGGTGATACAATTTGCCTAAATTCGCTTCGATCAAACCTTTCCTTAAGATGTTTTGGTTAAACCAGGACTGCAATCCGGTATGCTTGGAGGTGCGAAAACCATGAGCCAAAGCCAACGCGCCCACCGCGTAGAACATGGCGTAATAGATCCGGTTGACGGTGCCTTGCGGCATTTGGTTGGAGAATAAAACCCGAGCCTCGCGCAAAGTGTTGACTGCCCGCTCCATGCGGTGCAGGCAAATAAGGCGTTGTTGATCGGAGATCATATGGGAATCCCCTCGGATAACATGGCCTCTATTAGGGGAGTCGCGCCCACCAGGGTATTTTGAATCTCATGTTCCGAAAATACGTGAACATCGAAGACTACATCAAACTCAAGGTCGAGATCGAGGGCGATGTCCCAAATTTCCAATGGGGTGTGGGGATTCACTTCCCCCGCCAGCGTGACCAGGACATCGATATCCGAATCGGGGGTGTGGCCGCCCCGGGCGTACGAGCCGAAAACCATAAAACGGACCAGGTGGGAGCCAAACCTCTCTACCAGCCGTTTTTTGAGTTCATATACGGCCGGCGGCAGAACCCGCGGGGATGGGGACGAAGACGGAACGCTCATGGCCTGTTCAACACCCTGGGATTGGATTCAGCAAGGGTATTTTACACCAATCCCAGCCGCTCGAAGATCAAGTCGATGTTCTTCAGCGTGCCCTCCAGGTCGAAACATTCCTCCAGCTCCTTCTCGGAAACCACGGATTTCAATTCCGCGTGTTCCTTTAGGACGTCCAACAGGTTCCTCTCCGTGTCCCAGACCCGCAAGGCGCAGGCTTGCACGATACGGTAGGCGTCCTCGCGGGACATCCCCTTGCGGGTGAGGAGCAGCAGGACCTTCTGGGAGAAAACCAGGCCGTTGGAGGCGTTCAGGTTTTTGCGCATCCGCTCCGGATAGACTACCAGGTTCTGGATGATCCAGTTCATGCGGTGGATCATATAATCGAGCAGGATGCTGGCGTCGGAAAGAGTGACGCGCTCCACCGAGGAGTGCGAAATGTCGCGTTCATGCCACAGGGCGACGTTCTCGAAACCGGTGACCGCGTAAGCACGCAGCAGGCGGGCCAGGCCGCAGATCCGTTCACAAAGGTTGGGATTCTTCTTGTGCGGCATGGAGGAGGATCCCTTCTGCCCGGCGGGGAACGGTTCCTCCACCTCACGGATTTCGGTCCTCTGCAAGCCGCGGATTTCGAGGGCCATCTTTTCGAGCGTCGCGCCCGCGTTGGCGAGGGCCGCCAGGTATTCAGCGTGGCGGTCGCGCTGGATGATTTGGTTGCTGACCGGCGCGGGCTTCAGGCCCAATTCCTCGCACACAATGGCCTCCACCCGGGGATCCACGTGCGAATACGTCCCCACCGCGCCGGAAACCTTGCCCACCCGCACGGTTTCGCGCGCGCGCTCGAGACGTTCGATCTGCCGCCCCAGTTCCTCGTGCCAGATGGCCAGCTTGAATCCAAAGGTGACCGGCTCGGCGTGAACGCCATGGGTGCGGCCGGTCATCACCGTGCGGCGGTGCTTTTTCGCCAATTCCCCCACACTGTGCCGGAGTTCGCGCATTCCGGAAATCAGCAGGTCCGACGCCGCCACGAGCTGCAGGGCGGTGGCCGTGTCGAGCTTGTCCGAGGAGGTCATGCCATAATGGATATAGCGCGCGGCCGGACCGACATGTTCCGCCACATTTGTCAGAAACGCGATGGTCTCATGATCCACGGTCTTCTCGAGTTCCTGGATGCGGGGAATCTCGAAAGCGGCCTTGGTTTTGATTTCCTCCAGGGCGTCATCCGGAACCACGCCCAGCCGGTTGTGGGCTGCGCAGGCGGCGATTTCCACTTTCAACCACATTTCAAAGCGGTATTGATCACTCCAGATGCGGCCCATCTCCGGGCGGGTGTAGCGCTCGATCATGCTCTCCAACCTCCTCACGGTTTTTCGTTCACCAGAATACTCTATGCGGGATGCTTGCCAAAGAGTCCTGCCATACTTGACATAGTCAAATACCCTTTTTTCTGAAGCGGAAAACAGATTATAATCGGGATGAAGAAGGACGTTGAATTCTTCTCCGGAACCGCATGGGTGAGAAAGGGCTCTTTGCGCGCGCCCGGCCGGATTTGTGTATAATCAGCAGGTTTTCCCCTCACCCTGGCTCTCTCCCAAAAGGAGAGGGAATAATGATTGTAAGCGCACTCATATATATAAACTCCATTCCCGATGAAAGCCCGGAGTAAGGACTGCGTCCGGGTAGACGGGAACTGTTCATTTAACAATTTAATAAGAAAGGTCCCGCATGAAGGTTCTTTTAATCCAACCGCCTGAATTCCATATGATCACCACCAACGTTCCCAGCGTGGTGGATGAAGAGAGCGGCGCGTATCCGCCCCTGGGATTGCTCTACGTGGCGGCATACCTGGAAAAACACACCCGCCACACAGTGGAAATCCTGGATACGATCCTTGAGCATCTGAACTACGAACAGATCGAAGACGAAATCCGCCGCCGCAAGCCGGACCTGGTCGGCATTCAGGCCATGACCTTCACCCTGATCGATGCCGCGCTGACCGCCCAGGCGGTAAAGCGCGTGGACCGCACCATCCCCGTGGTCTTCGGCGGTCCGCACGTGTACATCTATCCCCATGAAACGATGACAATCCCCGAGGTGGATTACATCGTCGTCGGCGAGGGCGAGCACACCTTCACCCATCTCGTGGAAACGCTGGCCGAGGGGAAAAACCTGGCGGCGGTGAACGGGATCGGCTACCGGGACAAGGGCGAAATCAAATTAACCCCGCTGGTCCCGCTCAACACGCATCTCGACGATTTGCCCATGCCCGCCCGGCATCTCGTTCCGCAAAACCGCTATTACTCCGTGCTGGCCAAGGAAGTCCCTATCACCACCATGATGACCAGCCGGGGCTGCCCAATGCAATGCATCTTCTGCGACCGGCCCCACCTGGGCAAGCAGTTCCGTTATCGCAGCCCCCAAAATGTGGTCGACGAGATGGAAGCCTGCGAAAAGATGGGCATCCGGGAAATCTTTGTGTACGACGACACGTTCACCATCCGGCGGGACCGGGTGCTGGAAATCTGCCGCCAAAAGATCGAGCGGGGGTTGAAGATCCAGTGGGATATCCGCGCCCACATCAATACCATCACCGGCGAGGTGCTGGACGCCCTGGCGGCGGCGGGTTGCGCACGGATCCATTACGGCGTCGAAGCGGGGACCAAGGAAATCACCAAGGTCCTGAAAAAAGGCATCGACCTGGACCGCACCCGCGAGGTCTTCACCAAAACCAAAGCCCGGGGCATCACCACCCTGGGATACTTCATGATCGGCAATCCCGGCGAAACCAAGGAACAGGCGCTCGAGACCATCGAGTTCGCCCGGAAACTGGACGCTGACTTCATCCACCTCTCGGTGGCCACGCCGTTCCCCGCCACGGAACTGTACCGCATGGGCTTCGAGCGGGGACTTTACAAACAGGATTACTGGCGGGATTTCGCCCGCAATCCCCGGCCCGATTTCCAGCCGGAACTGTGGGAAGAGGTGATGTCCCGCGATGAGTTGATCAACCTCATGCAGTGGGGATACCGCCGCTATTACATGCGCGCGGGCTACATCATGAAACGGGTGTTGGAATTGCGCAGTTGGGGCGAATTCCGGCGTAAGGCGCGGGCGGGCCTCCGGCTGCTCTCCTGGGGCTCCAAGGCCCGGGCGGTGTGAAAGGACGAAGGATGCAAATCCGCGCCGCGAAAAGGGGTACAATTAAAAGATTCGATAGCATCAAGGATTAATCTGATCCGGTGATCTCCGACGCCGGCAAGAAAATCGGGGCACGGGACAACGTGCCCCCTTCTTGTTTACGCCCCAGGGGATGGCTGGCAATGGAATGGAGGTTCTCCCCCGGACTGGCGGCACGTGCCTCTCGTGGGATGGGTTACCAAACAACAGGTTCCATGGTACCTTGGCGGCCATAGAAAGGATGAACAAATCCTGAAAAACATCCATTTGGAGGCAATCAAGATGGGCACGGAACGGATAAGCCGGAGAGGATTCTTAGGGAAAGCCGGGCGGACCGGCGCGGCCTTGGCGGCGGTCACCTCCCTGGGAGGAACGCGCCACGTGCTGGGAGCGAATGACAAAATCGTCCTGGGATTGATCGGCTGCGGAGGCCGGGGCACCCAGTTGATGCGGTTGACATTGCAGAATGATCCGAACGTCACCGTGGCCGGCGTGTGCGATGTCTATCAACGCCGGCGCCTCAACGCCAAGGAATTGGCGCAGTCGGAGCCGCGGGACTTCGCGGATCACCGGAAACTGTTGGAGATGAAGGATATCGATGCGGTGATCATCGCCACCCCCGATCACATGCACTGCCCGCAAACTCATGCCGCCATCGATGCGGGCAAAGATGTTTACGTCGAAAAACCTTTGACCTATTCAATCGAGGAAGGCGTGCGGCTCATCCAGGCCGTCCGGGCGAGCGGCCGGATTGTCCAGGTGGGCATGCAGCGGCGCAGCGCGCCCATGTGCATCGAGGCCAAAAAACTCATTGATCAAGGCATTTTGGGCAACGTCACCCTGGTGCGCGCCCAATGGTATTGGAACATTCCGCCCATGGATAAAAACGTGAAAGTGGAGGGGGATTTCGATTGGGATTTGTTCCTCGGCTCGGCTCCCAAGCGGCCTTTTGATCCCCTGCGGGCCATCCAATGGGTGTGGTTTTGGGATTATTCGGGTGGCGTGGTCACCGGCCAGGGCGTGCACCTGCTCGACCTCGTGCAATGGTTCATGGGCAAAGGCACCCCGCTGTCCGCGGTCATGGAAGGCGGATCGTACGTAGTGGGTGGCGAGTGCCCGGACGTGTTCAGCGCCAGCTATCAGTACGATGGATTTACGGCGTCGTGGATCCTTTCCTACAACAATTCCTTCGATAACGGCTGGAAAGTCACGTTCCACGGAACGGAGGGAACCTTGGTGATCGGCGAGCCGATCTTCGCCGAGGGGGAAACCGGCTACCGTATCTATAAAGAGCCATGGCGCGATGTGAAGAACCGCACCCCCATCTATAAAAGCGAAGAGGGGCTGCCCACCGAGCCGCATATCGCCAATTGGCTGGAGTGCATACGCGCCCGGAAAGAACCCAACGCGCCGGTCGAAGTGGGCCACACCGCCGCCGCGCCCTGCCACTTGGCCAACCTGGCGTACCGGCACAAGACCGTCGCGCGCCTCGACAAGGAATGCACCAAAGTGACGCTGGGAACGTGAGTGAATTTCTGATGCCCAACGCCATGATCCGCCAGGGCACGCCGCGGCGTGCCCTGGCGGCTTCCTGGCCGAAACGCGCCGGGGAGAGTAGGATACGAATCACCTCGCTCCCCTCGGTCTGGTTTTCTAGTGGAGTCCAACCCATTGCAAATCCATGGCAAAAAATCGCTTGACTTCCCCTTCCGCTTTATGAAAGACTGATTACCAGGACAATGGATTATGTACCGGAATGGAAAGCAAGGAGGGATGATCATGAAGCAAATTTTCGCGTGGTCTACCGGGGGGATTTTGTTCTTGCTTATGGGTTGGCTTCCTGGTCCGGCCGGCGCGCAGGAGATCCCCGGGACGTTGATCTTCCAGCAGACATTCGAAGAAGAACTCACGGATTGGTACCTTGTGCAACATAGCGGAGCCACCGCGGATTACTTTATGGACGAAGGCAAGGAAGGCCAGGGAATCACCTTGATCATCACGGTTCCACCCACGGTGGCGATGAACAACTTGCAACTCACCTTCGAAAACATCGAGCGGCCGGAAGGTTCGGACCTCTACGACTGGCGCGTCACCTTTTGGATCCGCACCCGCACCACACCGTTCACGATCCGGCCCATCGTCGCCATGAGCGAGGATCCCTGGACGGGCACGAGCGTGAATATCCCGATCGAGACGGGGGGCGAGTGGGTGTATGTCGATACCGTGCTGCCCGCCGGTGATTTTTTGACCACGGATATCCTGCTGCTCATCTTCCACATGGGCAATCCCGGGGATGAATTCGGCGAAAACGAGGTGTCGTTCGACGAAATCAATCTCTATCTGCTCGATCAACCCGCCGGGATAACCGGTTGGGAACTGCTCTGATCCCGTTCCCCATTCTGAACGCCGGTCGGGCAGGGAGTGAAACGATTCTCCTCAGCGAAACGGCCCCATCCCGGCTTCAATTGACCTGCTTATAATCGCTGGCGCCCAGGAGGTCCCCCAAACTGACTAATCCATTGGTCGGATTATACCGGATGTAAACAAAAACGGCGCTCGTATAGCCGGGCGCGGTGAACCCCGTGCGCACATCCCAAACCACGTGCTGGATGCCGGGGTATTCAAACACGGGATTGGAGTCATCGCTGTAATCAGGCCCCGCGCTGGCGAGCAGCCACCGGGTGGCCGGGCCGGAAGCATTGCCGCCCCGGTCCCATTTTACGTCCCAGTCCGGCTCCGAACCGAAGGTGTAATGTTTTTGCGTGCGGGCCCAATCGCTGCCTGCCGCCACCGGGCTGTTGTAATACGGATCCTGGGGCAGGGAACCGATGTACGAGGTCGGCGTGGTCAAACGGTAAAGGCCCGCGTGGAGTGGCACATCGGAATCGTGATGGTTCTCCGTGTAGGTGTTCCAATCGATGCGGTACATTTCCTGCGCCTGGCCGAGGGCGTTGAAATCCGAGTACACCCGGGCGACCTTGGCGCGGATCTGGGCGTTGAGGAAATTCGGCACCGCGATAGCCGCCAGGACGCCGATAATCGCCACCACGATCAACAACTCGATCAAGGTAAAACTATGTTCCCCCTGCGCGCTGGTCATTCCGGGACCTCGCTGATATTTTTCTTTATTCAACAAATCAGCATTCTCGTAATCCCATCCTGCCTGACTGTTCCAATTGATTCTCGCACATCCAAACGGTTTTCGTCAATCAATTTATTTCCATGGACGGAACCCTTCGATGCTCCCCGGCGGTGGGCCTGATTGACAACCGCCGCGGGCCTGCCGGATAATGGGCGGAATCCTGGAAAACCGGGAGCAGGCGCGGTTTTCCGGGAATGATCGAGATGAGCGGGAAAAACCCGGCTTGTACGGGCCGGCGCTATTATGGACGCATCAACGAAGGGACCAAAAACATGAAGGAAACTCCACAACCCAAGAATACCGGATCATCAACCCGCCGCGCCTTTTTGAAAACCACGGCGTTAACGGCGTCCGCCGCCGCGTTGCGCGCGGCGAACGTGCACCGGTTCGGATACGCCGCCGGGAGCGACGAGATCAAGATCGGGCTGATCGGCTGCGGGGGACGCGGCAGCGGCGCGGCTAACGACGCCATGGACGCCGATCCGGGTGTGATACTGGTTGCCATGACCGATATCTTCCCCGAGCGGCTGGAAAAATCCCTGCAGGGCTTGATGGACCGGAAACCCGGGCAATGCCGGGTCGATAAGGATCATTGCTTCATCGGTTTCGATGGATACAAAAAAGTGATCGAGAGCGGCGTGGACGTGGTGCTCATCGCCTGCACGTCGATCTTCCATCCCCAATATCTGAAAGCGGCCATCGATGCGGGCAAACACGCTTTCGCGGAGAAACCGCACGCCATCGATCCCCCCGGAGTGCGCCTGGCGCGGGAGACGTTCGATCTGGCCAAGCAGAAGAAACTCAGCGTGGTCTCGGGCCTCATCTACCGCTACGTCCCGGCGTTCCGCGAGACCATCCAGCGCGTGCACGATGGAGCTATCGGTGACATTCTGGCCATCGAGGTGAATTATCTCCGGACACCCTATGTTCTGGCCCCCCGCCAGCCGGATGACACCGAAATCCAGTACCAGTTTCGGAACTGGTATCATTTCTCCTGGCTCTCCGGCGACGACATCCTCCAATCGCTCGTGCACAACCTCGACAAGGCGATGTGGGCGCTGCACGAAGAGATCCCGGTCAAGGCGCACGGGCTGGGCGGCCGTTCCGCCGCGTTCGGCAGCATCTACGGCAATGTTTTCGATCATTACTCGGTCGTATACGAATACGCCGACGGCCGGAAAATCTACGGATTCGGCCGCACGCAGGAAAATTGCCACACCGGCACGTCCGACATTCTCATCGGCACCAAAGGCCGCTGCCGGTTGATGGAGGGCATCATCGAAGGCGAGACCAACTGGAAATACGAAGGGATCGAGCGCAACGGCTACAAAGTCGAACATGAAGAACTGTTCAAGGCCATCCGTTCCGGCACTCCCCTGGTGAACGATTACGGGGTGAACAGCTCCATGATGGCCATCCTGGGACAAATGGCGGTCTATTCCGGCCAGCAGATCACCTGGGACGACGCGTATAAATCCGATTTCCGCTTCGGACCGCCTGCCGGCGACTTCACCACCGAACCGCCTGTCCGCCCCGCCGCGGATGGCACCTATCCCGTCCCCGAACCCGGACGCTACAAGGTGCTGTGAAAGTGTTTGGTGCTCACTGACTCGAAGGGCGGATGATTGGGATCCGGAATCATCCGCTCTTCTTTTTTTCTCCTATTCCCCTTCTCGATTCCCCCGCGAAAACCACTATCCTTCTTCTCTACGGGATTCAGGCAGGTGCCCTGCCACAGTCTCCCGGCATATCGAATGAAAGGTCCGAGCCCCACCGCCATGCAAACCATCGTTCTCCTCGTCTTTCTGTTCGTCTATATCGGTATGTTCTTGGGTGAAATTCCCCCCCTCCGGCTGGACCGGACGGGGATCGCCCTCGTGGGCGCCATTTTTCTGGTGATGGCCGGCGTGCTCAGCCCAGAGGAAGCCGGCGCGGCAATCGATATCCCCACCGTCTCGCTGCTCTTCGGGCTGATGGTCATCTCATCCCAGTTCCGGCTGGGCGGTTTCTACACCGCGGTGACGCGCCGGCTGGCCGCCGTTCCGTGGACGCCGCAGAATGTGCTTTTGCTGCTGATCTGCGTGGCGGGGATGCTCTCCGCGCTGCTGGCCAACGACATCGTATGCCTGGCGATGACGCCCATCCTGATCGAAGGCTGCGCCCGGCGGCGCTGGAATCCCATGCCGTTTCTCCTGGGTCTGGCGTGCGCTTCCAACATCGGCTCGGCCGCCACCCTGATCGGCAATCCCCAGAACATGCTGATCGGCCAACGGCTGCGCATGTCATTCGCGGCCTATTTGCTGGACAGCCTGGTTCCCACGCTCCTCGGGCTGATCGCCGCGTGGGGCATCCTGCTCTGGATCTACCGGAGCCGCTGGAAAGACCGGATCGAAGTGCCCCCCGTCGAATCCCCCACCTACAGCGTCTGGCAGAGCACGAAGGGATGGCTCGTGTTGACTTTGCTGGTGGGCATTTTTCTGTTTACCTCCTGGCCGCGGGAAGTGGCGGCTCTGACCGGCGCCGGTCTCCTGCTGATGAGCCGGCGGCTGGCCTCGCGCGCCATGCTGGGCTTGGTGGATTGGCAAATCCTGGTGCTGTTCATCGGCCTGTTCGTGGTGAACGACGCCATCCAGCGGTCGGGCCTGCTCGAGGCGGGGATGTGGAGCCTGAATGAGTGGGGAATCGATCTGCGCCATCCCGCCTGGCTGTTCGGCGTCACCGTGGTCCTCTCCAACCTGGTGTCGAATGTCCCGGCGGTCATGCTGCTGCTGCCCGCGGCCTCGCACCCCTTCGCGGGACCGATTCTGGCCTTGAGCAGCACCCTGGCGGGCAACCTGATCTTGGTGGGCAGCATCGCCAACCTGATCGTGGCCGATAAAGCCTCCGAGTTCGGGATTCAACTCGGCTGGCGCGAACACGCCCGTGTCGGGATTCCCGTCACCCTCGTCACCCTGATCATCGCCGCGGGCTGGTTGGCGCTGCGGATGGGGTGGCATCAAGCGTAAGGACGAGTCTTTCCCGCGCGCGTTGACTGCCAGGAGAGTGTTGGATTGTAACGGTTTACCGGAATGCCGTACTTTCTCGCCGTATTATTTGCACTACCCGGTCGGATGAGAACACTACCCGATTCTCTCCCCCGCCGGGTAGAGGACCAGGGGGAGGGGATGGGGCAGGGGCGGACCTGGGTGTCCGCCCCCCCGGAGTGATATGGGAGGGATATGAAATGGATTATGCCTCCTTAAGGACGGACTTCCATGATGAACCATAAACAGGAAACATACCGTTTGGCCTCAAGCCTTCATTCCCACCGTCCTTTGATACCATGGGCGCGAGCGATTACAGATGTTACAGACCGACAACATCACCGGCACTTCCACCAACACTCCCACCACACAGGCCAGCGCCGCCGGAGAACCCGGGCCAAAGAGTGTGATGGCCACGGCAACGGCCAACTCGAAAAAATTGCTGGCGCCGATGAGCGCGCCAGGGGAAGCAACATTATGAGGGACGCGAAACATCCACATGAGGAAATAGGTCAGACTCGAGTTGAAATAAACTTGGACCAGAATCGGAATGGCCAACAGAATGACGGCGAACCACTGGGTGGTCAGATTCTGCGCCTGGAACGCAAAAATCAACACCAGCGTCGCCAGGAGCGCCATCACTGTCACCGGATGGAACGCGGGTAAAAATTGTTGATCAAACCACGTTTGGCCGCGGGCCTTTACGAGCGAAGTCCGCGTGAACCAACCCGCGGCTAATGGAATGACAATGAACACCACGACCGAGGTAATAAGAACCTTGGACGGGACCACCACGTTGGCCACTCCGCAAAGGAACATGACCACCGGAGCAAAGGCGAAGAGCATAATCATGTCATTGACCGCCACCTGGACCAAGGTGTAGGCGGGATCACCTTCTGTGAGGTAACTCCACACAAAGACCATGGCGGTGCAGGGAGCCGCCGCCAATATAATCAATCCGGCAGTATAATTCTGCGCGGTCTCCAAATCGATCCAGGCCGTGAACAGGTGATGCAGAAACACCCACGCGAAAAACGCCATGCTGAATGGCTTGACCAGCCAGTTGACAAACAGCGTCACCAGGAGCCCCTTGGGCCGTTTGGTCACCCCGGCCAGGGAACCAAAATCGATTTTCAGCATCATGGGGTAAATCATCAACCAAATGAGAATGGCGATGGGCACGTTGACCTGCGATCCTTCTCCGAATTCGAGTTGACTCAGAATGTCGACAACGCCGGGCAGCAGTTTTCCCAGGGCCACGCCCACCACCATGCAGATCAACACCCATAAGGATAAATAGCGTTCAAAGAAGTTCAGCCTTTTGGGTATGGGTGAAGAATCCGTCTTGTAACTTACAACATCAGAGGTTATCAATTCTTCTTTGGCTTTGTTCATGGATCATATCTCCTTTAGTTACACCCGGACGGACCGCATCCACCGGCGCAACAACTTCCAGCGTTCATTGACGCCGTAAATGCCTGAAGAAGTTTGGATTCAGTTACTTCACCCGTTACAGCAGCTATACCTCGTCCCTTGCTTGCGATTAGAATAGCCGGAGCTTGTACTTGCATTGAGAGCGAGGAGTAATCCGGTGAATGAACCGGCAGGGTATACAATCCGAGTTTAATATTGTTGGTTTTCAGAGTCTTTTGCACAGCCAGCACAGCGGCATTCGTCTGGCCTGGGACCCAGTCGTTCTTCCTGCCCGGAATAAAAATAAATACGGCGTCCTCACTTTGCGCGGACCAATTGAGGTCGCGGAGAGATTCCAGGTCTTTCCATATTTTGCTCGTGGTTTTGGAAGATGGCGTTTCCGAAATTGCATTTTCATCGGCTTTCTTAACCTCCATGCCGATTCCCGTGAACGCCATCATGTCGCTCCGCGAGGGATAGGCACCCCGGCTGACAATTGTTCCATCCATCAGGATCAGGGGAAGACAGGCGCTGCCTTCTTTGCTTAGGGCCTCCCGCACAACCTCGTTCCGGGCATAAGCGGCGGGATGGGAGGAGAGGTTAAATCGCTCGACTTCCACGCCTTGCCTCTGCAGCCAGTCCAAGTCGTGGGAAAACCTCACTAGATCGGGATCGACGTTCGGCCCGCACACGCCGTTCGAACAGCACATCGGGGGATCGTAGACTTGAATCTTAGCCATCGTTTGCCATCTCCTTTGCTAATGGTAATTATGTCAGATAACCAAATCGGCAATAAAATATTCTTCTAAATAAGTTGGGCTCGTTCAATCGAGGTTGACCAGAATTTTTCATCATCGTACATTGCTGATGCGCATGAAAGATCGTGACAAATGAGGTATCTCTGCGTGTCGAATGCAACCCGATATCATGCAACATCATTTCCAGCTTCTCCACATCACAACGATTCTCCTCATGCTTCAATCCGGCTCTGTCATGAACGGTTCGAACAGCGGCGGCGCCATTCTTATTCAGGCCGGCAACAATAATGTCCCTATGGGTTTTGCATACCTGGATCATTTCCTTGATGCCGGCCGGGCAAGGGCAATCAAAAAGGTGATGAACGGCATCGAAAGAGATGGCAGCATCAAAAAAGTTATCCGGAAAAGGTATCCGCAATGCATCGGCACAAACAAAGAGCGGATGACTGATGGATCCCATAAGGGCCTGTTCAACGCGGTACTTTGCCCTGAGTAAACATTCCGGATTGATATCAATGCTGATAACGCGCTGACCTTGCTCAGCGGCCAAGATCGCCATCCATCCGGACCTGTTCCGACATCCAAAACCAGTATATCCGTTGGCGGCTCACCTGGATTCAAATATTGCAAGGCTTCGCGCCGGATGGCAATGGTGTCGAATCCATATTCATCCCGAAAAATCTTCGTGAAATTGCTTATGAGGGACATTGAATACTTTTCTATCTGAACCTTGCCTCACAACCGGTTGCCCAAAATACAGACAGGGATTTTTTCCTTGCATGAAATCCGGAACAATCTCCATCATGGAAACCGCCCAATCCGTAGCGCGGTTAAGCCTTTTTAAAAATGCCATTTATATAATTCGGTACGGCGGCCGAGGCCCCTTTTCCCACCATGAAACCGGTCTCGATGGCGGCTCGTACCTCTTCCTCACCAATACCCAGTTCCCTTGCGTTGCCCAAATGCCATGCCAAGCAGGGTGGACAATGCGCGCTTACCGAGGCGCCGATGGCAATCAGTTCCTTGGTTCGTTCGTCCATGGATTGTTTCCTATCCGGATCTTCTCTCCCGCTTGTCGGGATCAGACTCCACGCTATTCTTCGGTTGGGGGTTCCTTCATCATCTCGCGCATACGAGCCATCATTTTAGGGCGGTCGGCCATGATTTTCCGGCACAGGGGCATCATCTCCTCCATCGCGCCAGGCCGGCTCATAAGGGTGTCGCATAAAACCGGTCCGATATCTTTCATCAAACGGATCTTTTCCTCCGGCGGTAATTCCAAAATTGCTTGTTCCAGTTCTTCGCGTTTCATCACTTCTTCTCCTTTCCCCGGCCGGTTGGCGAAGCGGATGCCGGCTCACGTGCCAGTCCGTTTAGCCGGGATGAGCAACACCGAGGCCTCGGAATGGCGTGCGACATTGTGGCTGACGCTTCCTAAGAAAAGTTCCTCGACGAACCCGCGGCCCTGGCTTCCCATGACCACCAGCGGCACGCTCCGCTCCCGGATGAAGCGGGTAATTTCTGTGAAGGGTGAACCGTAACATAACTCGATGGCGATGTCGGCATGGCCCTTCTTTTGAAGAAGCTCTTTCATCTTTTCAAGACGAGCGCGGTCGATTTCGTTAAACTCTTCCAAACGATGCGTCAGGTGCGGATCTATGCGGTCTTTATCCTGGACATGGAGCAGAGTGACTCGCTTGGCGCCATCCGCCACCATGTTTTGAAGATACGTAAAAGCATAGTCCGAGTTTTCTGAGAAATCCGTGGGGAACAGAACATGCTCGGTGAAATTACAATGGCCAGCCTGGACGAATTCCAGTTCATCACCCGGCTTGGCCTCGAGCCGAATCAGCAAAACGGGTGTGCGTGCATGATGAATCACACTGGAGGCCACGCCTCCTAGAAAGGCCTCGCCAACGAACGAATGGCCCCGCGAACCGACCACAATAAGGGAGTAATTTTCCTCTGTGGCGATACGGTTGATCTCGCGTCTGGCGGATCCCGGGACCACCCGGGTTTCCACCTCGAATCCATGTTGTTCCAGGATTTTTTTTTGTTCCGCGAGGGTGCTTTCTAGAAAAGCGGTGGTGTAGGAAAGCGCGACTGTCCCCATCTCCTGCAGACTGAGACACTGGAGCAGAAGACAGTGCTTCGCCTCGTAAGTCCTCAAATCCCGGAGGCACTTCACTACAGCATACGATGCCGCGGATAGATCCGTTGCAATGATGAATCGGCTGAACATGTCATTTTTCCTTTCCTGGTAAGAACCGGCTGCCATAATCTACTTCACGGGAGCCGGTTCGAAATGGATACTAAGCCTCGTGATCGTATGCCTCCCAAACCTTTTTCTGACGTCTCGGTAAATAGTCCAAATTCTGAAAAATGCATACAAGATGTTGTGCGATTAATAAGAGGATACCTAAAATATGTTGGGGCCGTTTTTTCTAAAACCGACTTTTTGCTGAATCGTCTTTTCTGGCTCATCTGGCAAGTGTATACTTTTTTCGGATTCCCAGTTTCTTTACTCTTGATAGGACCGTGAAAGACCACCCTCCGAATTCCCTCTCCCTCTGGGCGAGGGCCGGGGTGAGGGTGTTGTGGTGCAGAGGAACCGTGGTGTCCGCTCTCTTCCCAGAGAGAATGAAATCGATTTTCCTCCAGAAGATACACACTTTTCGGATGAATCCTTTTTCTTTCATCCCAGCAGGGTGAAGATCTTATATACTGTCATTAAGACAATGAGGACACCGAACATCTGTTTAATCCGGACTCCCGGCATCCACAAACTGGTGACCCGGGCTCCCGCATACGCGCTGATGGCTCCTGCAATCAATAACCAAACGGTTAATTGAGGATCCAACTTTGCACCCGGAATGTGAGGTATCAACGACGAAAACGAAGGCGGTGTGACGGCCACCGCGGTCAGCGCCGCCGCGTGCTTTGGTTCAAAGCAAAGCAGAATCAGCGTAGGCAGAAGCATAAAACCCGGACCCACACCCAACAAACCCGATAAAATGGAAATCGGGACAGCCAGGATCATGGCCATTTGAAATCGTGGATGGCCGCAGCCTGGTTTGGCCGGCTGAAACAACCGGTAGGCCAGATACAACACGGCTGCGAAATAAATGAACCATAGGGCGATTTGGGGAATGATTTGAGCCGCCCATGCTCCCAGAGGTGCCGCTGCCGTGCAGACGATGGCCAATGGGATTGCCTGGTTCCATTCCACGAGTTTGCTACGGGCGAAGCCGGCAGCGGAAAACGAAGCGGTGATCCCGTTGAGCAGCAAGCTCAGGGGTTGCACTTGGTGGACGAGGTCGGGCAGGAAAAGAGCCAGAAACGGAATCGCGGCAAAGGCCACGCCCAAACCCACCATACCGGATAGGAACGACAAACCTATCAAACCGGCAATCATAATGAGATTCGGGCTCATGGTGGCTCTCCTTTAGGAAAAACGGTTACCCCCGCATGGGGGGAGAAGTTAAACGATGGAAGCCTCACCCGTCTTAGGAGTACAGTTTTTTTTCTGCCAAACCGCCTTCCCATAATGCTTTGTTCTGGGTGTGGGGCGGCACGGCCGGCATAAATCCCGGCCAATGAGGCCGGCTCAGCCACAACAGCCGGCACCAGGGCCGCAACCACTCCGGCGGATATCGTTCCCCGCCGAACTGAGAATCCCGAATCCACCTAAAATGACCCGGCGGATCGGTTCACCGGTTTCCGGATGCCGGGTCAGGGGTGCGTCGGTCATGCTTTGTTGGAGCTCATAAATCGTCGGCTTCTCTTCGGGATTACTTGGAATTGTTTCGTAAACATAAATGGGCATGGTGACGATTTTTTCCTTTCTTGTTTAATTTAAGGACTTGGGAAATTGGAGGAATGGATCTCACTTCCAGAAATGAACCATCGGCTCAACGATTTACCTGAATGCAGAACTTTCACTGGCTGTATCCGCTGGACGCATTCGGCTGGCAACGCGAAACGATTCTTTCTCCCTTGGAAAGAAAAATAGGGTGAGAGCAGCCCCAAAAGGGCGGCTTTCTTCTATTTTCTGCATTCTACGAAACAATTGCATTTCGATAAGACCGTTCTGCCAATGCTTCGCCCCACCTACGGCGATTTGACTTCGGCAAGAATTTCCGGTGCAGAGAAAGAGAAATTTTTTTGGGCGCATTGTTTTTTACATAACTCCAAGACATCGATTTTCACTATTTCTGCAATTTTTTCTTTATCCAGAAGGATTTTCTGATCGTTTTTGAAAACCCCGTTGATCCAATCCAGCGTATGCCGCACTTCCACCGGGAGGGGCTCCTGGGGGTATTTGTAATACACCCAACGGCCGGATTTTCTCGATTCTACCAAACCGGCCTGTCTCAAGATGGCCATGTGCTTCGAAACCGTCGAAGGCGCCAACCCGAGGAATTCGACGATTTGGCACACGCACAATTCCCCTTCGTGCAAGGCGAGCAGGGCCCGGAGACGGTTTTCGTCCGCCAGCGCCTTGAAAATGGTCAAGAGCGGATTGAATACATTATTATATTTTCCCATATGACGAATTATAGTGTACCCCCGGTTCATCGCAAGCCCTCCGCCTCCATTTCCTTCTTTTGGGTTCATCCAGCAAGTGCGGACTTATTTTCAAGAAGGTATGATCAATATCCAACCTGGTTGGCCTGGGAGGTACTCCCAGCATCCCCTCTCCCCGCGGGAGAGGATTAGGGTGAGAGAAATCCTTTCTTCGGCGCCCCTCACCCCGGCCCTCTCCCAAAGGGCGAGGGAGACAGAATTCCCATTTTCATTCTCTGTGCGGAATAATGCCATCGTTTTTTCCCCAGGATTGGATGGTCGCTTTCACCGAGATACGCACTTGCCGGATGAACCTTCTTTTTCCCTTTTCTTCTGCATTGTCATACCCGAGCAAGGACGAAAAATATTTTTTGAGAATTTTTTTGAGAAGGGTTGATATGTTTGGCTATTTGGCTATAATGCCAAATACCAGTAGTTCGATGCCACAACTTGGGATGCGGTTGTTTCCCAGGAGTGCGAGTGAATGGACGAGAAAACGAAGCGCCAATTGGCCGTCCGGGCCCGGATCATCAAAGCCTTGGCGCACCCGGCGCGGCTGTTCATCGCGCAGACCTTGCTGGAAGGGGAACGGTGTGTCTGTGACCTGACCAGCCTGATCGGATCGGATATTTCGACGGTTTCAAAACATCTCTCCGTGATGCGCAACGCGGGAATTGTGCAGGACGATAAGCGGGGTAACCAGGTGTTTTACTCTCTGAAGACCCCCTGCCTCTTTAACTTTCTCCACTGTGTGGAGGCGGTTTTACAAGAATCAAAAGAAGAGTACAATGTTATAAAATGATTGTTCGGAATTATTTACCTAAATGCAGGCCTTTCTCTGCGCTTTATTCGTAGCGGATGAATGGATGAGAGCGCCAAACGATTCCCTCTCCCTCTGGGAAAGGGCCAGTGGGAGGGACGTCCGGAAAGGGCGAAATGTATCCTTTCCCGGCAATCGAGTAAATTGTTGCGATTTTTCGGGCGATAATTTTTTTCTGGTTTTAATTGGCCATTGGGCCAAAAAGACATCAAGGAATTGGCAAAATGAATTGGAAATCCGAATGGAAGAAATTGACTTTGATTATTGGTGTGTTTCTCGGATGCTTTTATCTGCCGGTTGAATCCCCCCGGTTTCAAAACGCCGTTTTCGAGTCCCTTTATTTGGTCAAGTGGTACGCGCAAGAACATGTGCTGCTCTGCCTGGTTCCCGCCTTTTTCATCGCCGGTGCCATCGCCGTCTTCGTGAGTCAAAGCGCGGTCATGAAATATCTGGGGCCGAACGCGCCGAAAGTGTTGGCGTACGGCGTCGCCTCCGTTTCCGGCACCATCCTGGCTGTTTGTTCTTGCACCGTCCTGCCCCTTTTCGCGGGAATCTACCGCATGGGGGCGGGGCTGGGGCCGGCCACCGCGTTTTTATATTCCGGCCCGGCGATCAATATCCTCGCCATCGTCATGACCGCCGCCGTTCTAGGCCTCAAACTGGGCGTGGCGCGGGCGGTGGGCGCCGTTCTGTTCAGCGTGATTGTGGGACTCACCATGCATGGGATCTTCCACCGGGAAGAGACTGCCAAAGCGAACGCGGCCGCTCACCTGCCGGAACCCGAAGTCACCCGGCCGTTGTGGCAAAACGCCGTGTATTTCTTCGCCATGGTGGCCATCCTGGTCTTTGCCAACTGGGCCCAACCGGACACCGAATCCGGATTGTGGTATTGGATTTATTCCTGGAAATGGATCTTGACTACGGTCTTTGCGGTTTTGCTCGCCGCGATCCTGCCGGCTTGGTTTGGCGTCAAGACTTACAAAGTGGTTTTGACCGGCGGGGTGGTTTTGCTTCTTTCTCTTGTTTTCCCGGGGATGCCCATGATCCCCTTTGTGGCGGGTGTCATCGGGCTGGCGGTCCTGGCCGGGACGGAACCGGGAGAAATGGACGATTGGTTGACGTCGACCTGGGATTTCGCCAAACAGATCACTCCTCTGTTGTTTTGGGGGGTATTGGCTGCGGGATTTTTCTTGGGACGGCCCGGAGAGGAGGGCATCATCCCTTCGTACTGGATCTCCAGCCTGGTGGGAGGGAATTCCCTTTATGCCAATCTGTTTGCCTCGGTGGTCGGCGCGTTCATGTATTTCGCTACCCTGACCGAGATTCCCATTCTGCAAGGATTGCTCGGCAGCGGGATGGGGCAAGGCCCAGCCTTGGCCTTGCTGCTGGCAGGCCCAGCCCTGAGCCTGCCGAATATGCTGGTCATCCGAAGCGTCATAGGAACCAAGAAAACCGTGGTTTATGTAAGCCTCGTCATCATTATGGCCACAATCAGCGGAATGATTTTCGGCGCAATTTGGGGTTGAACCATGAATGCCCGATATGGATTGATCCTGTTTTTGAGTTTGTTCTTTTGGATTGCCGCCATGCCGGAATCCCAGGCTGCGGAAAACGGATATACGTTGCAAGAGTGCCTCCAAACGGCGTTGAAACTAAATCCGGACATCGCGATGGCCGAACAAAACGCCGCCGCCGCGGATGCCCAAAAGGACTATGCGCACGGAGAACAATGGCCGGCACTGATACTGAGAAGCACGTACACCCATTCCTTGGATACGCAACGCTTGACGACGATTCGTCAACCCAACGAACCTTCCGTTTTCAGTGAGGATAATTGGAAAGGGGATATTTTTTTAACGCTGCCCTTGTTCACCGGCGGACGGATTATCCATTCCATCCAAGCGGCGGAATTATTGCAACTGGCCTCTGAAAAACGGCTCGCCCGCACCCGGCAAGAATTAATCTATAACGTGAGCCGTGTGTTTTATGACATTTTGGCCCAGCAGAACGTCATTGAGTCATTACAATTCTCCCAACGGGTATTGGAAGAGCATGAACAACGAATCCAGCAATTAATACAGGCCGAACGGGCCGCCAAAGTGGATTTATTGCGGACGCAAGTGCAATTGGCCAATGTGATCCAGAATCGGATTCAAGAATCAAACATACTGGACATTCAGCGGCAGGTTCTGATGAACCTCATGGGGATCGAAAATGCCACGGAGCCTTTGGAAATTGAGGGCGAATTGAACGAAGAACCTTTTCCCGCCGGCCGGGTTTCTCCCCCTGACCGGGCTTATGAAAACCGGACCGATCTGCAGGCCGATCAGGCGGAATACCAGGCACAAACCAACCGCGTCGCGGCCGCCGCAGCAGAACAGTGGCCGGCCCTTTCCCTGTTTGGCTCCTACGGAGGAGTGTGGGGAATCGATCCTGATTTCAAGCAACCGGGTGCGGCTTCCCTGGAAGATACGGGCATGATTGGCTTCGCTGTCGAGGTTCCTCTATTTGTCGGCGGACGGATCCAGGCCAAAGTGCGGGAAGAACAGGCAAAACAATTGGCCCTTCAAGAACGAGTGCGAAAACGCCGGCTGCAAATCCAGCTGGAAATCGAAACCTCAATCAAAACGGTTCAATCCATTTACCAGCGCGTGATCGCTGTGAAAACCGCTATAGCCCAAGCCAAGGAAAGTTTCCGTATCGAACAGGAAAAATACAACGCCGGCAAAGGAACCATTACTGATGTGCTGGATGCCCAATCGGCTATGTTGACGGCGGAAACCAATTATTACCAGGCTTTGGCGGAATACAACATCGCTATCGCTCAGTATGACTTTGCCATGGGGGAATCCCAATGAAAGCCCTCCGAATGGTTATCATTACGTCAGGTGTGTTCGGTCTTGTGCTGGTAGTAGGCATAAGCGTGAATGCCTTGGTAAATGCTAAAAAACAACAATTATCGCAGGCGCCCAAATATGGGGAATCCCCGGTTCCGGTTCACGTGGTGGCCGCTACGGCCGGAGAATATGTCCAAGGGCGAGACTATTTAGCCGTTGTGGAGCCCGTGCAAAAAGCGGAAATCAACGCGCGGGTTCAATCCACGGTTGAGCGTATTGTGGTGGATGAGGGAAGTAGGGTAAAATCCGGCGATCTCTTGCTGCAATTGGATGACCGCGAGATCAAAGCCAATATCGAATCGATGACGGCCCAAATCGCCCAAGTGCAAGCGGAATGGTCATCGAACACGTCGTTGATTCAATCCTTACAAGAGTCCGCGGCCTATTGGAAAAAAGAGACCGACCGCGACCAATCTTTAGCCCATAACGGGGCGATCCCCGTTTCCCAAGCCGAAAAAACCCGGGATCAGTATGTATTGACACGCGGAAAATTGGAATCCGCGCAAGAACAATCCCGGGCGCTGACCCATCAGATTGAATCCCTCACCCAGAAAAAACGGGAATTGGAAATCACTTTAGGGTATTATTCCATTGTCAGCCCCTTTTCCGGCGTGGTGACCCAGCGGTTTGTCGATCCAGGCGATATCGCCATGCCCGGAAAACCTCTGCTTCTCATTGAAGATCATTCGTCGCTCAAATTATCCTTTTTGATCCCTCAAGAAGACCTGCCGGAAGTTCAAGAAGGGGCGGAAGTGCATTTCCGCATCCAAGGCGGCCTGGAAAAGGCGACCCTGTCCCATTTGTTTCCTGCGCTCAATGAATCGCGCATGTTGCGCGCTGAAATATCTCTTCCGGCTGCATTGCATCCGATTGTAAAAAGCGGACAAGCCATTCCCATTACGGTTACGCTGAAACGGTGGCCTGACGCAACCCGGTTGCCTGTCTCCGCGATCTTGCAACAGGGAGAGCAAAATTATGTTTACGTGGTCCATAATGATCGCTTGGAAAAGACAACGGTCGAAATTCTTGGCAACAATGGCGACGAGGTGGCCGTGCTTGGCATCGCCCCGGACTCGCAAGTGGTTGAACATGCGTTTCTCGGCTGGGCGAAACTCGCGGCGGGACTGGAGGTGGAGGTCTATCCATGAACCTGACCGGATTTTCTCTCCGGTATCCTTACGCGGTCATGGCCCTGCTTCTGGTGGTGGCGGCCTTGGGAAGTGTTGCGTTCTTCAATACGCCCACCGATTTATTTCCTGATACAGTGCCGCCGCAAGTCGTCGTGGTGACCGTGCAACCCGGGGCCACGGCCCGGGATATATCCGATAAAATCACCCAAATCATCGAAAAAGAGTTGAGCACCATCGGAGGGCTGAAAAAGGTAACCAGCACCAGCCGCGATGAAGTCTCCTCCGTCAATGCCGAGTTTTTCTATCACAAGCCAATCAACGACGCGGTGTTGGATGTGCAAAGTGCCCTCGCGCGCATTCGGCCCGAACTGCCCGGCGATATCCGGGAACCCCGGATTTACAAAATCACGGATGCAACGCGGCCCTTGCTGACCGTCGCCTTGTCTCCGAAACCGGGCTGCCCGATCACATTGGAAGAAATTCGTTTAGTTGCGGAAAACCAGATTGAAGACGAGATTCTGACTCTGCCGGGGATCGCCGATGTGGATCTGTTTGGTGCGCACCGTCCCGAAGTCCAAGTGCGCGTGGACCGGGACCGCTTGCGGGCCAACCATCTGCCGGTGGAAGAATTGATCAGCGTCCTCGCCAAGCAAAACATCTCCATCCCAGCGGGAACCTTGTACAGCGGCCGCCATGAATATCTGATTAAAACATCCGGTGAATTTGAGAATCTTGAACAAATCAAAAACTTGGTTCTCCGACGCACTGCCCAAGCAGAATTGCGGCTGTCGGACGTGGCGGATGTGTCCGTGCAAGCGCAAGAACCACGGAGTATGTACCACGGAAACGGGAAGGCCGCCATCGCCCTGAATATCCTGCGCCCGGATCAGGGGCCGACCGTATCCGCCATTCAAACATTCAAAAATCACCTGCCGGTATTGCAAAACACCTATCCGGACATTCAATTCGAAATCACCGACGATCAAGAACCGATAATCGATCTGAATGTGAAAGGCATGCGGGGTTCGTTGGTGCAGGCCATTATATTAACCGTCTTGATCATTTTCCTGTTTTTGGCCGATATCCGGGCGGCCGTGGTGGTTTCTCTCAGTATTCCCCTGTCCTTTCTCTTCAGCTTGATGATTTTGCGCCTGAGTCCCTACACCATGAATATGGTGACGCTTTCGGGAATGATCATCGCCGTGGGGATGGTGGTGGACGCGTCCATCGTGGTTCTGGAAAATATCTACCGCCATTTCAACGAAATGGAGCACCCCGACGCCCGCGCGGCGGCGCTGGCCGGCACCAAAGAAATCGCCTTGGCGATCACGGCCGGCATGTTTACCACCGTTATCGTCTTGATCCCCGTCATGTTCAGCGGAGGCTATACCCAACAAACCATGCGGCCGTTGAATCTGATGATTTCTTCGACCCTGATCGGTTCCTTGCTTGTGGCCCTGACCGTCATTCCTCTTCTCGCCTCCCGGGTGATCAAAGGAAATCAGAACCGCCGGAACTGGTTGGAAAGGATGGCCGGATTGAGTGAATATTTCGTGCGCGGGGTGACGGCCCTGTATACCGGGATCTTGCGATTGGCTTTGCGGACGCGATTACTGACAGTGGGATTGGCAGTTTTCTTCTGGATAGTCACCATGCGCCTGGTTCCTCCGCTGATTGGGGGAGAATTGATGCCGCTGATGGACACCGGCATCGTGAATCTGGAATTTGAAACGCCCCCCCAATATTCCCCGCCGGAAGTGGAAGAAGTTTTGTATCAAATTGAAAACCTGATTTACCAGAATAAACATGTTCTATCCGTCTCCTCCGTAATCGGTTCGGAACCCGGGGAAATCAGCTTTGGGGGAGGGGGGGCAACCGCGCAATCCGGAAAGCTGGTGATCCATCTAATTGATAGGACACAGCGAAAGGAAACGATTTGGGAAATCCAAGATCAATGGCGGCAATCGATTTCCCACATTCCGGGAGTCAAAAGTTTCCGGATCAACGAATACGGCGCCACGCCGCTTTCCACGACCCGCGCTCCCTTGGACATCATCATTAGCGGACCCGACCGCCGGATTCTGGACCATTTAGCCGATGAGTGCCTGACTAAACTCAAGGGGATCCCCGGTCTGGTGGATGTCCGCCGCAGCTGGTACTTGGATAAGCCGGAGTTTACCATCCAAGTGGATCCCACGTTAGCCCGTCTGTATCAAACTTCCCCGCAAGAAATCGCCCTGGAATTGAAAACTATGCTGAAAGGGATCTCCCCCACGGCGATGCGGTTGAATGATTATCTGGATATTCCAATTACGGTTCAATACGCCGGCCGCTTTCTTCAGCAGCCCGGCCAATTGTCGCAAACGTATGTTACTACCAATGAGGGTTTATTGCCTTTGCGGGCCCTGGCAACTGATCAAGCCAGCTATGATCAACCATTTATTACCCGGGAGCGGCTTCAACATACCATTGATATTACTGGAGTCAATCGAGTCTATACCATTGCCCAAGTCGGGAAAATGGTACAAACCCGCTTGGCCAATTGGCCGCTGCCCGCCGGCTATTCCATCGAGGTGGCCGGGACGATCACGGATATGAAGTTGGGAAACGAAGAAATGGGTAAGGCCTTGAAGATCGGATTCATCCTCCTCTATCTACTGCTGGTGGCCATGTTTCAATCGTTCCGGCATCCGCTGACGATCATGTCCGCCATTCCCTTGGCCGTCGCCGGCGGGCTGTGGGGTTTGTTGCTTTTTGATAAACCCCTGTGCAAACCGGCCACCATGGGTTTGATCCTCCTGGGCGGCACGATTGTCAACAACAGCATTCTCCTGTTGGATTTTATTATCCGGGCTCGAGAAAAGGGGATGAACCGGAACGAAGCCATTCTCAATTCGGTGCGGCTTCGCATCCGGCCGATTTTGATGACCACCGTTTCCACGATCGTCGGTTTAACTCCGTTGGTTTTCGAAATGGCCGTCGGCCTGGAGCGAATGAGCCCGTTAGGCATTGTAGCCTTCATGGGATTGCTCATAGGTACTTTCCTTACGATTATTGTGGTTCCCGTCATTTATGCGCTTCTTGACAGCGCGGCGGTGGCCGGTGCGTCAGTTATTTCTTTCCTGCGTTTTAAGCATAGAGAAATGGAAAATAAATCATCATAACGATATACATCATCAGATGAGGAAGTTCAAAAATATGATGAATTCTCCGGTTAAAAACACTTGGATCCACAGTCAAGCGGTGGGGACGATCTTTTTAGTATGGTTCCTGTTTCTCTCACCGAATAACACAGCCTATGGCTCAGATTCGGAACTCAAGATTCCCGGCGTCTGTCCTCCGTTTCATTTGCGGGATGAAGAGGGAAACGTGATTGATCCAATCAATGGGATCAATACCGACAAGCCCTATTCACCCAAACAAACCTGCGGGAAGTGCCATGATTATGGAAAAATCACCCAAGGATTCCACTTCCAGCAAGGAGCCGGCGAAAAACCCACCGATGATCAATCCAAGCGTGTCGAATGGGCGCTGACTCCGGGGAATTTCGGGGGAACCTGGTGTTCGCCTGCGCCATTGTACCGGTACCTTTCGCCTAAAAAGAATGAATCCCCCCTTCTGATGGACATGACCGCGCAAACCTTTATCACGGCGGGATGCGGCGATTGCCATCCGGGGGGTGGGCCGTTGGAATTCGACCGGGAGGGCAATCGGTATGACCTGTGGATGAAGAATCCTGAAAGCGGTCTGATCTCCGGCGGCGAGAATCATTTCGATGGGGATTATTACAAAACCAATTGGGATCAATCCGGCGTCCTGGAAGCGGATTGCCTGTTATGCCACATGCCCGAATATCGATTTGATGTTCGGAAAAAACAATTAAAAGCTTTGAATTTCCGCTGGGCGGCCACGGCCGGGGCGGGATTCGCCGAAATCCAAGGCACGGTTGCCAATGGAGAATCCGTCCAGGTTACTTATAATCCGACTCTGTTCAATGCAGATGGCACAATCTCTCCTCATATCGTCCGGGAGCCGCGCAATGAAACCTGCCTGCAATGTCATGCCCAGCCGGGCTGGAAAAAGCGGGGGGCGAATTTCCGGGAACGAACCGACGTTCACTTGCGGGCCGGGTTGCGATGTGTGGATTGTCATCCCGCCGGCCGTTCGGCCACCGATCCCCGAATCAACGGTTATGAAGAACACCAGATCGCCAAGGGGGATGATCCCGGCGGACAGGTGCGCAACGATTTGGACAACACCATGGTAACCTGCCTGGATTGCCACGACACCGGCCGGTTAGGTGCGCCCAAAGCCGTCCATAAAGGACTGCCCCCCGTTCATCTCGAAAAAATAGCCTGCCAGGCCTGCCACATTCCCGAGCGTGTCGTGAAACCCATCCAGCTGCAAGCCAGTGATGTGTTGAATCCCGCCCCGAAAATCAGCTCGCCGGGCAAACGGTTATGGACGTTCTACGGACCGGAGGGCCTGTTCCGCAATCATTACGGCTATCTGGAAATGATGGGATATGACGACAAACCCACCGAACCTTTCCGCCCGGCTTTGGCGTTATACAAAGGCAAAATCTTTCCCGTGAACCGGGTCCACAGCGCTTGGCCGGGAATCGAAACCGACGGTGTGGAAGCGCTGATGCAGCCCCGGATGAGCGATATCTACAAAATGTGGGCGGATCATCAGGCCAATCCCTCCCATTATCCCTCCCTGACGAAGATTGCAGATGACAACGGCGATGGAATTTTAGAAATCAACCGGCCGGAAGAAATCGACGCGCTGATTGAAGCGGTCACGCAAATGCTGCAAAAAATCAACTACCCGTTGGAGTCCAAACGCGTGGTCTGGGTGATGAATGAGCGGGTGTATCGTTCCGGAACCGATTACCGCGTAGTGACTAAGCACGAGTGGGAAGCCTCCCCCTTTGCCAATGTCCACAAATACAGTCACGATATCTACCCGGCCAAGGCGGCCTTGGGTGCCAATGGCTGCCAGGATTGTCATCATCCCAATTCACCCTTCTTCTTCGCCCGCGTGACCCAATACCATTTTGACGAAAACGCCCGGGCGGTTACATTTCCGCAGTCCGAATTACTCGGGTATCTTGGCCGGCCTCCCCGCTATGACGGCTTGGTGGGTTGGGTCGCGTGGTTCTTTCAATGGTTGACGATCGTAGTGATGGCCGGCTTAATCGCCCATATTCTTTTGGACTTTACCGCGCGGCGCCACCACCTCAAAAAGACGGCCGGCGCCCCACCCGAAAGTGAAGAGACCGTTCAACGTTTCAATGTGCATATGCTGGCCCAGCATTTCTTGTTGATGAGCAGCGTGTTGATTTTGTTTCTATCGGCCTTCTTCCTATGGGGATTGCGCTATCCAGGCGCTGCCTGGGCCGCTTCCGTGACCGCTGCCCTCGGGGGAGTGGAATTTTGGCGGATCATTCACCGGGTGGGAGGTGTTATTTTACTATTCACTTGCTTTTATCATTTTGTTTATATCGTTGTCCATCCCGATGGCCGGCGGGATTTTTCTCTCCTTCTGCCCCGCTGGAAAGATTTCACGGATTTCTATGGGAATGTTCTTTGGTTTGTGGGTAAAAAAAGTCAGCGGCCTGCATTTGGCCGGTTTACCTATTTCGAGAAATTCGATTATTGGGCGGTCTTTTGGGGATGCGTCATTATGGGCGTGACCGGGCTGGGAATGTGGTTTCCGGAATGGGTGAAGAATTTATTTCCCACTGCCTATTCCTTGCTGTTGAATGCCTTCAAGGAAGCCCATGCGCACGAAGCCTTGCTGGCGTTTTTGGCGATTGTGATTTGGCATGTCTATAATGTGCATCTCCGCCCCGGCCGTTTTCCCGGCACTCTGTTCTGGATGCATGGGCGAATGAACAAAGCCGAAATGGTGGATGAGCATCCTTTAGAATCGCTGGAGCCTGAATCCGGATATACGCAACGCAGTTAGGAATAAGCATCACTCGAAAGCGTCCAGAGCCGGAACCATGAAGGCTTGCCGAACGATAATTTATTGCGGGTTTGCTCAGTGGGCATGGCTGTTGGGCATTGCCTGGATGGGATTGTTCCCCGTTGATGCGGTTGCCCAGGCAACCATACCCGAAGATACCGTGAAACACGATTTTCTGAAGGATATACCTATCGGGCCCGGTACCTTGGATATCAGCGGCAGTCTGCGGCTGCGGGGTGAATGGTTGGACCATTTCACCATCCACGAATATGGCGAAGGAGAAAGTGACCAAGTGCTCTTGGAGCGTGTCCGCCTGAATCTGGACTATCAATATTCCCGCCGTTGGCATGCCTTCGTCCAACTGCAAGACGCCCATTATTGGCTGTCCGATCTTCAGCTGGAGGATTTCGGTCCGGTCTGTTCCTATCAAAATCCATTGGATCTCCGGGAAGCGTATATTGAATGGAAACGGGATGAGGATTCTTGGTTTGGATATAAACTCGGCCGGCAGACGATCACCTATCGGGACGGCCGGGTCTGGGGGCCCGGGGATTGGGGCAACACCGGCCGGTACACATGGGATGCCGCCAAACTCTATGTCGATACCGAATTTCTGGATACCGACTTGATCGCGGCGAAGCAGGTCATCAGTGAAAAAAATCACTTCGACGACTCCCACTGCGATTTCAATGCGTACGGAATTTATTCCCGGACCAAAAACTGGCCGGTCGATTTGGACGTTTTTTATATACTGAAATATGACAACGAAGGGATCCCCAATCCAAGCGGCGGGTTCGGCGATCTGCAGTCTCATGCCGCCGGGATGTACGCCGGAGGGCAATTCGGCAACCACCTCGATTGGGCTTTTCTCGGCGCTTATCAGTTTGGGAAACGGGCAGACAACGATATCGAGGCCGTTGGGCTGAACATGCAACTGGGATACACATGGGATGTATCATGGAAACCCCGCCTGGGAGTGGAATATACCTACGCCTCGGGCGATAACAACCCACAGGATGGAAAATATCAGACATTTGATGGGTTGTTTGGAGGGATCGATCGTTTTTATGGCCGCATGAACTTTTTCTCCTGGATGAATTTGCAGGATTATCAAGTCAGTTTCAACGTCCGGCCGGTCAAGCAGCTGATGATCTCGGTGGATTATCATT